>MRWG01001558.1_pt1 | contig 14217 bp, 10 predicted proteins | sample 1013341 | NCBI WGS metagenome assembly MRWG01 (sample SAMN06117577, study PRJNA244670) | biofilm metagenome | biome: Water; feature: Cathode Biofilm; material: Biofilm; isolation source: microbial consortium enriched at the cathode of a solar microbial fuel cell | place: USA: District of Columbia ... | reverse complement strand
CGGCGCTGCCGACCTCGCAGCTGGCTCTAAAGACAACTTCGCGCGGATCGTCCCTGTCCGTTGCTTCCTCGAGCCTGCGAAGGATGTTTTCGCAGAGCACGATGCCCATATCGACAATCGTGCCCACGGCGATCGCGATGCCCGAGAGCGCAACGATATTGGCGTCCACACCGAAGGATTTCATCCCGACGAATGTCATGAGCACGGCGAGCGGGAGCATGGAGCTGATGAGCAGACTGCTCCGGAGGTGCATGACCATGAGCACGACGACGGCAATGGTTACCAGCACCTGCTGGCTAATCGCTGAGTTGAGCGTGCCGAGTGTCTCGTTGATGAGCTTCGTGCGATCGTAGAATGGGACGATCGCGATCTGGCTCTCGGTGCCGTCGGCGAGCACCTTGCTGGGGAGCCCGGAGCTGACCGACTCGATCTGGTCCTTGACCCGCTCGATGACTGCCAGCGGATTCTCCCCATAGCGCACGACGACGACACCGCCGACCGCTTCGCTGCCGCCCTTGGTTAGCGCGCCACGGCGGAGTGCCGGCCCCAGGCTGACTGTCGCGATATCGCGGAGCAGAATGGGGGTCCCTTCACGCGCCGTGACTGCGGTCTGATCGAGGTCTTCGACGCTCTCAAGAAACCCAAGGCCGCGCACGATGTACTCGGCCTTGTTGATCTCGATGGTGCGAGCGCCGACGTCGAGGTTGCTCCCGCGCACGGCTCCGATGACCTGTTCGAGAGAGATTCCCGCGGCGCGCATCGCATCGGGGTTGACATCGACCTGGTACTCCTGGACGTAGCCACCGATTGAGGCGACCTCTGCCACGCCGGCGACGCCAGCCAACTGGTATCGCACGATGAAGTCCTGCGCCGAGCGCAGTTCGTGCAGGTCCCATCCACCGGTCGGATTACCGTCCTTATCCTGGCCCTCGAGCGTGTACCAGAAGACTTGTCCGAGCGCCGTCGCATCAGGACCGAGCGCGGGTGTGATGCCCGGCGGGAGTGTGCCGGAAGGGAGACTGTTGAGCTTTTCGAGAACACGAGACCGTGACCAATAGAATTCGATGTCGTCCTCGAAAATGACGTAGATCGTGCTGAATCCGAAGATTGAGTAACTACGGACGTCCTTGACACCCGGAAGGCCTAGCAGCGCCACCGTCAGCGGATAGCTGATCTGGTCGTCGATGTCCTGCGGGCTTCGTCCAGGCCACTCGGTGAAGACGATCTGCTGGTTCTCGCCGATGTCCGGGATGGCATCGACGGCCACAGGATTGCGTGGCACGCCACCGAGGTCCCAGTTGAACGGCGCGGCGAGCACACCCCAGAACATGATTCCGGCTGTCAGGATGACGACGACGAGTTTCTGCTCGATGCAGAACCGGATGAGGGTCGCAAGCGGTCCCTTGGTGTAGCTGGGCGCTGGGTCACTCATGGTCGTGCCCCTCGCGCTTGTTTGTTAACTCACCGTCTTCGCCGAGCGGCGGGAACTGGGTACGAACTTCGCCGCAACGCAACATGGCGTCGCCGAAGTACGGGTTGTTGATCTGCGTTCCCTTCTGAAGCCACTCGGCGCCCTTGTTGTCGAACGCCATCGGGCAGTACGCCATGTGCCACGTCTCGCTTCCGCGATGACCGAAGCGTCGCTGCAGGTCGATGACTGCTGCTGAAATCCGCTCGAAAGCAGCCCGCGCGGCCTCGATGTCCGTGGGCGGTCTCGAGAGCGTCAGCCGTGAAGCAGCCCGACGCCACGCGCCGAGCGGCTCTCCCACCAGGCCGACCGAATCGACTAGACCGATCGCGGATTCGATGTCATCGGATGCCTGGGCGAATTCCCCGAGGTCATCGGCGGCCAGGGCTTCCTGCGCCGCGAAGTACGCGGCGTAGACAGGTTTGAGCCCGAATACGAAGCGATCGGGAACTTCGACGCGCATCGCGCCGGCGGCCATGGGTTGTCCGCCATGACCGGCGTGGCCGCCGCCTCCACCCCCGCCACCGGGCATCATCATGCTGGGCTTGGCGGCGATCTGCATGGCGCTGTCGATCTTGAACATGCCGTTCGTGACGACCTCGTCGCCCGCGCGCAGCCCCTCGCGCACGAGGTAGAAGTCGCCGGCGCGCGGGCCGAGCACCACCTCGCGCCCCTCGAACGTGGGCTTCTCGGTATTGGGCACTTTCAAATAGACAACGGCGCGAGTGCCGGTGACCAGCACGGCTGTCTTCGGAACCACAAGCGGTTCGTCATAGCTGGCCGGGTCGCCGACGACGCCCAAGTCCTCGGCGCGCACGAGATCCATGCCGCAGACCTCGCAGGCGCCGGGCTGGTCGTAGACGAAGTCCGGGTGCATGGGACTGACCCATTTGCCCGCGAGCTCATCAGACAGAACGCTCCCGCCCGCCGAGAGTCGCGTCCGCGCGACCGCGGTGGCGAACATGCCGGGCTTCAGCCGGCCGTCCGCGTTGTCCACGGCAACCCGCACGGCCGCGGTGCGGGTGTGGTCGTCGACGATCGGCTCGATGAAGGACACCCGTCCGTCGAACGTCTCGCCCGGGTGCGACTCGACTGTGAATGTCACCCGCTGGCCCCAACGCAGCAGCGGGAGCTGTGATTCGTAGGCCTCCATTTCGAGCCACAAGCGGCTCAGGTCGGCGACCATGGCGATAGGCGATCCCGTCTGCACATACTCGCCCTCGAACACTTGGAGGTGCGTCACAATGCCGCCGATCGGCGAGTAAACCGTGAACCGGTCGTCGGTCATCTCGCCTCGCTCGGCCTTCGCGATCTGGTCCGGGGTGAGCCCGTAGAGTCGGAGTTTCTCGCGGGACGCCTCCAGGGTCTGGCTCGTTGTCGTGCGGATGAGGTCGCTGCTCGTTCGGCTTTCATCGACCGCGAGCCGCGCCTGGCGAAGCTCCTCAAACGCCGCGAGAAGATCCGGACTGTAGATTTCGGCGAGGTGGTCGCCCTTGCGCACTGGCGCGCCGACAAAATCGATGAACAACTTGTCGAGCCGTCCTGAGAAGTACGAGGTGATGCGTGCGACGAGCGTCTGGTCGTAGGTCATCTTGCCGTAGAGCCGGACCTCGGCCGTCGGGAAGAACCGGCCGACGCGCGCGGTGTCGAGCTGCGCGAGCTTCACGGCGGCCTCGGTGAGCACGACGCGACGCTCGCTCCCTTCACCGCCCTCGTCCCCGCTGACGGGGATGAGGTCCATGAAGCAGATCGGGCACTTGGCGTCGGGGTCCGGCAGGCGCACCTGTGGGTGCATCGAACAGGTGTACATTTGCGGCTCGCCTCCGTCGTTGTGCGTGTGCTCGGTGGCGGCTGTTTCGGCCGGGGCCTTGTCGCCGCCACCGCGGATCCACAGGCCGAGCGCGAAAGCGCCGACGATGAGCGCGACGGCGATCCCCGCCGAGGCGTGCTTCCAGACCCACACGAGCGAACCTTTCAGGGCTTGAAAGAAACGCTTCATCGGTTGTCCTCCACGCCCTTCGGTGCGCCGCCCGCGGGGTTGGTTTCAAGATCCGCCCCTGTGAGACGCTCGAGCTTGGCGAGCGACACGGCCCGATCCGCGATCGCCCGTTCGAGCGCCAACTGGAATTCGAGCAGGGTGCGTTCAGTGTCGAGCACGTCGAGAAAGTCCGAGTCACCGGTACGGAAGCCGGCGAGGGAGGCCTGCATCGACTCGGTCGCCTTGGGGATGAGTGTGTTTTCGTAGAGCTCAACGCGTCGCTCCGCGTCAACGTGCTCGAACAGTGCCTGACGCAGGTCGGCGCCCAGGCGGTTCGTCTGTTCGGCGCGAGCGCTGGCGATCGACATGCGGCGGGCGACGGCCTCGCGGACGGCAGCGGCGTACTTGCTCCGATCCAGCGGGAGATTCAATGAGAAGCTCAGAAGAACTGGGTCTTTGCCGCTTTCTGAGAAGCCCGGATTCGGCGCGTCGTCGCCCACAAAGGTGAAGTCCAAACCGACCGTGAGATCGGGCAGCCCCTGCTTGCGGGCGATCTCGGCGAGCTCGCGTTCGCGCTCGACCTCTTCGGCAAGCGCGAGCAGCCGCGGGTTGTTCTCGCGCACGAGGCTGAACAGCTCGTCGGCGGTTCCGGTGTAAAGTTCGGCCGGAAGCTCACCCGGCCATGGGAGCTCGGCGTTTACCGGGCGGTTCAGCGCGGCGTTCAGTCGCGAGGTGTACGGGTCACGAATCTGGTTGAGCTGCGCGAGGCGATCCTCAAGCGCGCCGAGCTCAACCTGAATGCGGATCACGTCCGGGTGATCGGCCGCGTCGACGCGGAAGCGGGCCAGCACAACCTGCTCGAACTGGCGCAGCAGCTCGAGGTTCTCCTCGGTGATACGGATCGCCTGGTACAGGTACCGCAGCTCATAGACGGCGGCCGTGACACGTTCGAACAGGTCGAGCTTCTCGGCCTGGTAGCGTTGCCAGGCCGCGTTCGCGTCGCGAGCGGCCGCGTCCTCTTGATCTTGCAGGCGCCCGAACCAGGGAAAAGTCTGGGCGATGCCCACCTTGGAGTTCATGGGCCCGGCGGCGGTCTCCACCTCTTGTAGGTACGCCCCAAACGTCAGCCGAGGATCCGGCAGCGCCCGGGCCTGAGGCAGGCGCTCGGCGGCGGCGCGGAATCTCTGGAACGCGGCCTCAAGGCCCGGGTTGTTGAGCCCTGCGTAGAGCAGATAGTCCACGAGCGCCGAGCCGGACCCCAGCACCGGCAGTACGACATCGTCGCGCCCGGTGCGAGGCTCGTCGCGGTTGGCCTCGGACCAGAGCCTGACTTGAGCCGCACCGGGCTCGCGCGCGGGGATATCTTTGAAGGGGCTACTGCTACACCCTGTGAGGATGAGCGCAGCCAGCGCGCCGCCGGTGGTGAGGCGCAGCGGACAGCGTTCCATAATAATCCTAGCTCCGTGTGGTCTGGGCGCGAGAACGCGCGGTCGTACTCCGGTGCCTGCTTCGATTAGGAGTGCGCTACGCGCGCACCTTCCCTAAGGAGCGGACCGGTCTACGTTCGCCAGACGCACAGGAGCGCTTGGACCTGATTATGAGAGCGATGGACGAACGGCGCCGCCTTCGTTGCAAAAGCGTGCGAGGTCGAGTCCGAGATTTCGACTATCTGAGTCGCTTCAAGTTGAGCGAATAACGGTTGAGTCTCATTGCCCCCGCGCGGCAGAGGAGCCTCCGGAAGACGATCCGGAGCATCACCTGGCGAAACCCCGCATTGGCAAGACCCGTGCGAGCGTTCACAAAAGTGATCCGTCGGTGCGACGTCGCAGCACGCATTCAGCTTCACAACGTCGCAGCATGAAACAGCGAGACAGTGTTCCGTCGGCACACCGACAGGGTCAATCGCAAACCCCATCGATAGTAGATGCCAGACCATCGCCAGGATGAGCAGTAGACGGACCATCAGCACCTTGAGTATATCGTCACGAGCTCTAGGGGATTCAACCACAATCCGGTCAATCCTATTCCCGCCAACTTTCGGGGACCTTCGCCCGAGAATCCCGCCTGAGAATGGGGCTTCTCGCCATCGAGAGATCGGCAGTGGCGAAGGGCATATTCCCGAGCTGACGCTCAACCCCCGAATTAGGCTTGCAACGGCCTTTTGCCCTACATAGCAGGCCGTTCGTGCCCCATATTACAAGCGATGACCTGCCCCCATGGTTTGTGGGGGCAGGTCATTGACGCGGTGCATTCTGGCCGGAAATGACTTTAATTGACTTGAATAGTGTCGTGTTTCGGGCGCAATGAGCTTTTCGATGCATGCACCACTCCCTTTGATTGCGATGTGGACACCGTCAAACTATGCCTTGGTGGCTCGCTTCCCGCGCCCGACAGCCGCGAGCATTGTCAGCGACGGGAGTATCGTCGCGAATCTAGTGATGTCGTGGTGGTCCAATTGCTCACTTATGCCTGCAACGTGCGTCTCAGAATCCCACGCAGCGTGATGGATGCTGATTCAGACGGGTGCCGGGCCTGCTTCTTCGCGAAACAGCCAGTGAAGACGAAATGCGAGCGAACCAAAGCTGTAAAGTGTCGTGCGCGAGCCGACATCATTCGTGACGACGCGCGGGACGCAACCGAGGCGAAGTAATTCGCCAAACACGTCGTTTGAATCCGATGTTCTTATCATTCGATTGTGCTAGCACACGCGAAAAGCAGGTGTCAAGACTATTTGGGGGGTTGCGCCTTCGCAATCCGCAGCAACGTGACGATCTGCGCGCCACTTTTGGATCGGCCATGGAGCGGTGACTATCGGCGCGAATACCCTATTTAAATAATTTCAACAGCGGCCCATACGTTCACAATTACGACTTGAGCGGAGACATGCACTAGACCGATGAGTGGCACAGTGCGCATGCGACTTCGCGCATGCCGAGCCGACCATTGCAATCAACTCGGTAAATCAGACGACACTCGAATACTCACTCCGCAAGCCATACCTCTCGACAACTGGCGCAATGGAAATTCAATGATCAATTATGCGATGATTCTCACGCTCCAGAAATTCTGGCTCGTCAGAGATCGGATCAAAGACATTGAACGCAATATCTCCAGATTTCGCCAGTCTTACAGCCAAGGTCAGCCCCTGCAAAACCGTTCTCCGATCTTGATGAATCCATGACTGGAAACAAGAATGCTCTAACAATCTGTGGATTTGCATTGCACGAACCCCAGAATGCGGATACGGACTCCTAGCTTTATCCGGCATACCGCTTCCTGCTGCGCAGGATGTTTCAATGAAGCGGTGAAACTTCGGCTCTCTCGCCCCAATTGCCGCAAACAGCAAATACACGCTGAAGCTGAATAGCTGTAACAGTTCAGTGCGTGGAATCCTGTAGTATCGTGAGCGCCGATCATGCCGCAAATCCCGCTGAAATCGCAACATGAATTGAATCGCTTGCGAGTCTGCGGACAACTCACAGGCTCGTCGGTCAAGATAGTACATCCGCATCCTTGATCTCGAAGTTCCCCCTTGCGATGAGCGATCGGAGAACCCCGGATCCCCTACTCCGTGGAAATACCCGACATGCCCGAGACCGTGATGCTGAATTTCATGCCACACGATCAGATCAATACAAGCCGCGAGCACAAGACTCTCCACTCCACATCGACCGTGCTTGGGACCACGCAGGGCCGTAAATAACTCTTGCCATTCCAATACTCGCTCAATCAAATTACGCAATTCTAATAATGTTCCAGTATTGATTTCTACAACGCGCATTGTCGACTCGCGATCCATAAATGCCCATGCATTAAGATCTGGCGCGGGATGAATGCGATATCGAATGCGCGACAACGCTTGCTCGAAGATTCGGTCCGTCCGCGCCCACCCCAGAACTGAAGAGCGACCGTAGCAACAGTCGGCGAAGACAGATTCATTTGCATCGCTCATGCGCATCGTTTATACATTGACTTCTGGACTATAATAAATGAAAATATTCGCATCATGGAGTTTAGCTGAGGAAGCGATTGGGTTATACGGATATACCGCGTTGGTGGCTTCGCGGGGCGCGCAAGCCGTCAAGCCGAAATGACGGTTGGTGCGACAGTCATGTCGATCGCAGATCGCGACCGCATTCGGGCGATAGTCGAGTCGCTGCAATACAACAGCGGCCCAGGAAGATGCGTTGCGATTGCAGACTTTGGATACATCGTAGAGATTGATGGTATCGAGGTTGCGAAGCCGATGCCTTTTGAACCCATTCCGGACAGCATCGGTGGCATCTTGGCGACAATGCGCAACTACTCAAGGCGTTGAAGATGATATACGTTGAACACGGCTTGAAGCGGTAGGATCTGTTTCGCGTTAGAGGCGAGTTAGTCGGGATTTCCTAATCGTCATTACAGTCGCCGCTTTGTTCGAGACAATTAGCAACGCCGTTCTTCGACAATCTGAATCGCAATCTGGTTGAGAGCCGCCCTTTGCTGCGCTCAGGCTGCCTCAGCATGCCGAATAACACACCGTTGGTCGAACATAGACCATGGCACAAACCGTGAGGGCACGTCAATTTTTCCCGGCAACGCGGCGGGCGGTGTCGAGCACGACGGAACCGAGTATCTTTTCTATTCGACAAGCTGTGCCGAGAAGTTTCGCGCCGACCCGACCTGGTATCTGGAGAAGCAAGAGCGGGAATCAAACGACTCGCCGAGATCGATAAGGCGTGGCAGGCGCAAAGACGATTTATTTCGAAGGCGACTGATCGTTTTCCGAAATCGGACGAGTAGTCACTTCAACACCCGAATAGCCCAGGGCCTCTATCGCCTCAGCGGCGAAAGCCGGTGCATCGGGAGCACTGTTCTCGAAGACCACGGTCGCGGTGCGATCGGAGTACGACACCGAAGCATTTTGCACGCCATCGACTTTTCGCAACTTCTCCCTGAGAGTGACGGCACACGCCTCGCAGGTCATCCCCTCGATAGTGTAAAGGACGGTTCGGGCACCCACGCTTTCGCTCGCTGCGGGTCGGTCATCGGGAAGAAGGGCCCCGACATACTTCGGGAACGCCGCGAACGCGACGATGAACACGGTCGAAATCCACAACATGGCCTTGGTGAACCGACGAGACCTTGGCTTCGCGGTCGCGCACGCCGAGCCCGGCTCGCACCGCCCGGCCCGGAAGTACACCACGTAGAACGAGAAGGCGAGAAGCAGGCCCGCGGCAATCAGAAACGGGGGCCGGTAGCGCTCGAACCATGCCGACAGACCGGTTGCCGATGCGCCGAAGGCGAGCAGCAAGAGCGGAAGCCAGCAGCACGCCGACGACGCGATAGCCGAGAGCAGAGCCCCGCCGGCCGCTACAACGCCTGTTCGAGTGCGTGGTGCGGTCGCCGAATCCGATACCTGACAACAGTCCTTCATGACGCTGTGCCTTTCTCCTGGAGCGCCGTGGTCAGCATCGCACGTGGCGGCAGGCCGTCGCCGCCACGAAAGACGCGGCATCCAAACGAATACGCCTCGCTCGACCGCTGTGCAGGATCGACATCGTGCCCGTTGACCTGGATTGTCGGCGAGCCGTGCATCCGCTCGCGCTGGGCCTCGTCCGCGGACGAGACACAAACGAGTTCGGTCGTGACCGTCACCCCGATCTCATCAGCAACTTCCCGGACGAGTTCGACCGCGGGTTCCGCGTTCGGGCACCCCTCAAAGTAGACAACGCGCACATGCATGATGAGATCCTCTCAGCTTCGTTTCAGCATGGACGAAAGGACCTTCATCGCCGTGTCGAATCGTTCATCGGCCTCGGCGGCACCGCACTGCGTCAGGCACAGCCGCAGTTCCTGCTCGACCACCCGGACGGCGACCCGATTCATCGCCGCCTTGACCGCGGCGATCTGGGTGAGCAACTCGTCCGCGCAGCGCCGGTCCTCGACCATGCGTTTGATCGAGCCGACATGGCCCTCAATCCGGCTGAGGGCGTTAACCAGCGACCGGGCCTGTTCGTCATCGAGATAAACCTGTTTGGGTGCGCGCTGTGTACTCATACGAATTCACAATATCCCCTAGGGGGGGATTTTTCAAGCCGGCATTTCTCGCTCAGAGATGCTCGTTCTCGTTTGGGTGGGACCCGATCGCAAATGGCAGGAAGGCTGGTCTTTATGGACGAATGGTCGTTCGTTCGAAAGGAGTCTGCATCCGATGATTCGGAGTATTTATTCTCGAATAGACCCGGCCTGCGGCACGACGGTCGCCCCCGGTGACGAGGCTGCTCTCATCGAGCACCAGGGCTCGCGCTTCCAATCGCAAGGGTCCAAAGGACGCCTTTTACATCGGCCCCATGCACCCCGTGGTCCGACAGGTCGACCCTGGCGACTGTCCGAAGTGCAACATGGCGCTCGATTCTGTCAACGCGTCTCCCCTGAGACATGGCGTGTCTAGTGTCTCTCAGCTACCATAAAGGCGTGAGAATCCGTGCCCTCCAATCCTTTCTGGCAGTTCTGATCTGCTCTGCGCATGTGACTGCTGTGATCGCAGGTCCGGCGGGATTGCTCCTTTGCCAGGATTCTGACGGCAGGTCCCATTTCGAATGGCTCATAGAGCGTTGCTGCGCCATCGCAGATGACAGAACACGAGAGAAACCCGCGCCTGAAATCTCGATTGATGAATTTGATGCGTCAACGTGCGCCGATGGCCTCTGCATCGATGAGCCCGTTTCGCTTTTAAAAGCGATTGGCGATGCGCCCAATCTTCGGCCGGATCGGGATATTTCGACCGCCTTGTCGTCGTCGGTTGGATTACTGGATTCAGTGTATGTGATACCCGCCCGTCAGCGACTCCTCGCAACGGGAAAAACACCATGCGGCCCACCGGTGCAAATAATCGCGGCGCTGCGTTCAACCATATTAATAATCTAGCTCCCTGAGTTTGTTCAAGACAATTGCCGCCACTTTCTAGATGGCGGCTTCACTGTCGGTCTGAACACACTCAAGGAATACACATGCTCACATTGAAGCTGACAGCCCTCATGGGCTGTCTCCTGGTCGCCGGATGCGCGGGGCCAATGGATCGCATATGGGACGATCCGATCTACCGCGATAACCGAGAGCGATTCCAGCGCGCGGATGTAGAAACGGCCCGACTCGATACGCGCGGTGAATTCAACGCTGTTCCACGAACCCTCCAAGGGCTGGATCAACTTACCGTGAATGACGCAATCCGCGTCGCAATCGGTAACTCGCCTGGTTTGCGTCGGGCCGGATACGAGGTCGATATTGCCGCAGGTCGCGTCATTCAGGCGGGCCTCTATCCGAACCCTGCGTTCGCCTTTGAGGCGGAGGCAATCGGCGCCGAAGCCGGGTCTAACGGCGATACGACATATCTCCTTGAGCAGGAGATCGTTCTAGGCGGGAAGGTTGGCAAGGCGAAGGGAGTGGCCGAGGCTGATCGCCTTGCAGCTCAAGCTGAATTTGTAGCAGAGGAGTTTGCGGTTGCTGCACGCGTCTCTCGCGCCTACTTCGCAGCGGTCACAGCGCGCGAGCGACTTGAAAGCCGGCGTCAACTGATAGAACTCGCAGATCGGCTGCTCAACGCGGCGACCGCACAGGTCGATGCAGGCGCGGCGACCGAACCGGACCAGCTCCGTGCCGAAGTCGTGCGTGAGCAAGCTCAGATCGAATTTGAATCGGCGCAGCTCCAATTTGAAGCCGCGAAACGAAGTCTCGGCTCCGCCATGGGAATTGAAGAATCCGTTGATCTAGCTCTTTCAAGTTCAGCACAGCAATTGCCAACCCTGCCGGATGAGAAAGCGATCCTTGAAGCCGCACTTGAAGCCAACGGGCGAGTGAAACTCGCCGAACTCGCGATCGAGCGCGCCCGCCGCGCCCATTCGCTTGCACAGGCTCAAGCGATCCCGAACGTGGTGGCCTCAATCGGCCCCCGATATTCCGACTTGGATAACGAATGGACGATCGATGCTGGCTTAGGCATTGAAATCCCATTATTCGATCGCAACCAAGGCGACATTCTGGCGACACGGGCTGGTCGGCTGTCAAGCGCCGCGGCGTTGCATGAGGTCCAACTCGATCTGATCGCCGAGATCTCCGACGCTTGGGCCGCGTACCAAGCCGCACGCGTCGCCGTCTCCCGTTACGACGAGCGTGTTCTCCCGAAGGCCGAACGAACGCTTGATCTGACGCGTCAAGCGTATGAGCGGGGCAAAGCCGACTATCTGCGCCTTTTGGACGCCCAGCAGGTTGTCATCGAATCGCGGATCGCGTTCGTCGATGCGCTTCAACGGCTCCACGAGGCTGCGGCGTCGCTGCGCGAACTCGCACAAACTGAAGCGCCGTGGCGTGATTCCTCCACAGGTCAAATAAACGGAGAAGTTCAGTGATGAAGCTGATGCAATATTCATATGCCACGTTGCTCATGCTCGCCCTGTTCGGGGCGGCAGGATGCGGCAATTCCGGTGGATCCCCTCCGAGTTCAGACGCAGGTCACGCCGAAGACGATGGACACGATCATGACGCAGACTCTGGCGCTCACGTCGAGCATGAGGATGAGGGCCACGCAGACGACGGCGATCACGATGAGCACAGTGAGGAAATCGTCCGCCTGACACCTGCTCAACTCGAACGGGCTGGCGTCGTGATAAGTCCATTGAGCGGAGGAGTAATCACAACCCATATCACACTTCCAGCCGAAGTCGGCCTAAACCTGGACACTGTCGTTCATGTGACGCCACGCGTGCCTGGCATCGTTACAGAAGTGCTCGCATTTCTGGGCGACGAAGTCAGTGAGGGGACTCCACTCGCTGTCATTGAAAGCCCGGAACTCGGCGAAGCGAAGATTATGTATCTGCAGGCGATTCAGGCCATGGCGATCGCCGACGCCGAGCTCTCACGCCAGCAGACAATCAGCAAGAACACAGCCACACTCCTGGATCTTCTCAAGAATGAGGCTGAACTCGATGAGCTCCGTTCAAAAACATCTGATCTCCGCATCGGTGAGAACAAGGGGCGCCTCCTTTCCGCATACGCCAAGCTGAGGGCAGCTCAGGCGAACTACGCGCGCGAGCGCGACCTTCGCACAAGCAACTTGTCCACGGAAGCGGATTTGCTCGCAGCGCAGGAAGCGTTCAACAGCAGTCAAGCGGACTATCTCGCCGCGTTCGAAGACATTGAATTCACCTATCGGCTGAAGCTTCAAGAGGCGGAGCGTCGCGCCAGTGTCGCGACATCATCAGTTGACAATGCAGAACGCCGTCTGCATCTCCTTGGCCTGAACGAGGAACAGGTCAAGAACATCGCTGACGAACCGGATCGGTATGTCGCACGATACGAACTTCGCGCTCCGACGAGCGGTCGGCTCGTCGACAAGCACATAACGCCGGGTGAAAAATTAGGCGACGAGGAGTCTGTTTACACTATCGCAAACCTTGACACCGTTTGGCTCAATGTTTCGGTCTATTCCGAATATGCGCGTCTGATCAGCGAGGGTCAGTCCGTCGTCGTTCACGCGGACAATCGAACAACCAATGGAGTTGTTGATTACATCAGCGCCGTGGTGTCCGAAGGAACGCGCACTCTTTCCGCGAGGGTCGTGATCGAGAATTTCGACCGATCATGGAAGCCCGGCGAGTTCGTTACTGCGCGGGTCGAGACAAGCGAAACGCCCGTCGCCCGCATCGTTCCGATCGAAGCGATCCAGACTTATGAAGGCCGAGAGGTTGTCTTTGTCCAGCGCGACGACGGTATCGCGCCGACTCCTGTCAAATTGGGACGCCGCAACGATGTGTCAGTGGAACTGATAGGCGAGGACATTCCGCTCGGCGCCCTAGTCGTTGTCAAAAACAGCTTTCTGATGAAGGCCGAACTCGGCAAGATCGCCGCCGGCCACGATCACTAAAGGACGAACAATGCTTGGCAAGATCATTGAATTCTCGATCCGTCAGCGCGTGCTGGTGTTGCTGGCGACGATCGCACTCGTGGGCGTAGGCGCCTATAGCTTCACCAAACTCCCCATCGATGCAGTGCCCGATATCACAAATGTCCAGGTCCAGATCAACACCAACGTTCCGGCGCTGTCGCCGGTCGAGATCGAGCAGCAGGTCACCTTTCCGATCGAGTGGTCGATGGGAGGATTGCCGAACATTGACTACATCAGGTCGATTTCACGTTATGGATTGTCCCAGGTCACTGTTGTGTTCGAGGAGGGCACGGACATTTACTGGGCCCGTCAGCTGGTCGGGGAACGACTGACTGAAGCGCGAGAGTCACTCCCGCCTGGTTTGGCGGAGCCGCAGATGGGACCAATCTCCACTGGTCTTGGCGAGATCTACATGTGGTCGGTTGAAGCGAACGGCCCCAATGCGCAAGGCGATCCCTACACGCCGCAAGACCTTCGAACCATTCAGGACTGGATCATCCGTCCGCAACTTCGCACTGTGCCCGGCGTTACCGAGGTCAACAGCATTGGTGGATATGAAGAACAGTTCCATGTGACCCCCGACCCCGCCAAACTTATGGCATTTGGACTTTCGTTCCGCGATCTGATGCAGGCCATCGCCGAGAACAATGCCAATGCGGGCGGCGGGTACATCGAACACGCAGGCGAGGCGTACCTGGTTCGTGCGACGGGGTTGATTAAAGACACGCAGGACATCAGCAACATCATTCTTAAGTCGGACGACGGCGTGCCTATTCGCATTCGTGATGTGGCTAGCGTTGCAGTCGGCGACGAGCTTCGCACCGGCGCAGCCACCCATGACGCCCA
>MRWG01001557.1_pt1 | contig 14225 bp, 10 predicted proteins | sample 1013341 | NCBI WGS metagenome assembly MRWG01 (sample SAMN06117577, study PRJNA244670) | biofilm metagenome | biome: Water; feature: Cathode Biofilm; material: Biofilm; isolation source: microbial consortium enriched at the cathode of a solar microbial fuel cell | place: USA: District of Columbia ... | reverse complement strand
AAATACGTCAAAGCCCATTGCCTGATGGCAATGCTTTCTCCGTTTCTCGCATCTTAAGAAGGCAGGCTTTCTACAATGCTCCAAACGAAAAAAGCCCATTCGCAAGAATGGGCTTTTTGTGCTTAAAGTGGTACCTCCAGGAGATACTTCCCTGCAGTCAGTGTTCCTTGGGTCCCGCACCTGCAAATACGTCAAAGCCCATTGCCTGATGGCAATGCTTTCTCCGTTTCTCGCATCTTAAGAAGGCAGGCTTTCTACGATGCTCCAAACGAAAAAAGCCCATTCGCAAGAATGGGCTTTTTGTGCTTGATGTGGTACCTCCAGGAATCGAACCAGGGACACACGGATTTTCAGTCCGTTGCTCTACCAACTGAGCTAAGGTACCTTCTTGATTTCAAAGCCCGCTTCAAAAAAAACAGAAGGGAGGCTTTCATCCTCCAGGGTAGGCCCGACATGGGCGATGCAAAGGAGGGGGCAAATATAATTTCAAATTTAGGAACTACAAACAAAAAAGGAAAAAAAGGCCCTGGTTTTTTTTCAATTCTTGATCTTTGTAGTATGAACCTGATTGTTGATGCCGGAAACACCGCTGTGAAGCTTGCCGTCTTCAAAAGGAGCAGCCTGCTTTTCTATAAACAATACCCCCTGGCCGATTTCTGCCACGGGGTAAAAAGGGTGTTTCATGACCATCCCGGCATTCGTCAGGCCATTGTTTCCTCTGTGGCCTGGTTAGATAAGCGCGGACTCGATATCCTTCATGTCTTCTGTCCCGTGCATGTGCTCTCCCATAACTCCAGAGTGCCCTTTAAGAACTCCTATGCCACCCCCCATACCCTGGGGGTGGACCGTATTGCCCTGGCCACCGCGGCCTTTCACCACAACCCTTTTGGGAATACCCTGGTGGTTGATGCGGGTAGCTGTATCACCTACGACATGGTCAATGATTTTGGGGAATACCTGGGCGGGGCCATATCGCCGGGGCTCCGGATGCGCTACAGGGCGATGCACGAGCAGACTTCGGGCCTCCCATTGCTGGAGCCGGCAGAAGACCTCTACGACTTCATCGGCAATAGTACCCGGAGCGGTATGCATAGCGGGGTCATCAATGGCCTTTGTATGGAGATTGACGGCATGATAGCCCTTTATGAGTCGCGTTTTCCATATTTAACAGTTATTTTAACAGGGGGTGATACCCTATTTTTGTCTAAACGACTAAAAAGTACCATATTTGCCAACTCTAAATTTCTCCTCGAGGGCTTGAATTATTTGCTGGAATACAACCGACGTTAGATGATTAAAAAACTGGTTATTGCAATTCTTTGTATTGCATCCTACGGGCTGAGTGCTCAAAACACGACTGCTTCCCCATATTCTTTTTTTGGGATCGGCGACCTGAGGAATACCGCTACGGTAGACAACCAGATGATGGGACGGCTTCAGATGTATACAGACAGCATCCATATCAACCTCAACAACCCCGCCGCCTACGGTAAACTCAGGCTGACCACCTATACCGCGGCCCTGGCGCACAAGGAAATCCGCCTGGAGACCTTTACCGAACAGCAAAATACCTCTGTGACCAACCTGGAATACCTCTCCATCGGCTTTCCGCTGAGCGACCGATGGGGGGCCGGTTTTGGACTGATGCCCTATACCTCGGTGGGCTATAACCTCCTGGATGAAACGACCAATAGCAACGGGGCCACCGTACTCAATGAATTTTCGGGCCAGGGAGGACTCAACAAGTTCTACTTCTCCACGGGATACCGTTTGCTGGACGATCTGTACCTGGGGGTCACCGTCAACTACAATTTTGGGAACCTTACCAATCAGCGTATTCAGAGTGTGGAAGATGTGCAGTTTGGAACCCTCGACCGGAGGGAGTCCAGGGTGAACGGGTTTGACCTGAATTACGGGGCCACCTATACGCCAAAGATTACGGAGAAACATACGCTGTTTACATCGGTTACCGTAAATACCCAGGCCAACCTGGTGGCCGAAAATTCCCAGCGGATTGGTTCTTTCTCACGGGCTAACGGGGACGAGATCGAAGTAATCGATGTGGACCTCAGCGCCCGGGGACTGGATCGGACCGAGATCAAAGTGCCGACCACCACAACCCTGGGCCTCGGCTACGGGGAAGACAAGAAGTGGTTCCTTGGGGCAGAGTACGGTTTCCAGAAAATGAGCGAGTTCAGGAACGAGTTCGTCAACCTGGAAGGGGTCAGTTACGAAGATGCCAGCAGCATCGGGATCGGGGGGTTCTATATACCGGATTACACCTCTTTTACCAGCTACCTGAAAAGGGTTACCTACAGGGCCGGCTTGCGCTTGGATAACTCCGGGATGGTCATACGGGGAAGCGAGATAAATAACTTTGGCATAACTTTTGGTTTTGGTTTACCGCTGGGCGGTGGCTTCTCCAATCTGAACCTGGGGTTTGAACTGGGGCGCAGGGGAACAACGGTCGCGAATCTTGTGGAGGAAAATTATTTCAAAGTCAATATTGGGCTGTCATTTAACGATAGATGGTTCCTGAAAAGGCGAATAGATTAATAAAAATTTAGTATTTTAACCCCATTAAAAAGACGATGACAATGAAAAAGGAATTTTACCTAGTGGTTTTTGCGGCCTTGGGCTTTGTGGGCGCCGGTTTTGCACAGGCACAAAATCCTGAATGCATGACCAACCTGTCCATCTATGCGGAACATGCAAAAGTCAAGAATTACGATGCGGCATACACCCCATGGAAAATGGTGTACGAGAATTGCCCTGCAATCAACAAAGCGAACTTTTCCCTGGGAGAACGCATCCTCGCTCATAAAATTGATAACAGTTCAGGCCCCGAAAAAGATCAGTATGTCAAGGATCTGATGGCCCTTTACGATAACAGCCTGAAATATTTCCCTACCAAATATTCCAAGGCAGGGGTGGCCATAGATCAGGCACTGTTGAAGTACGACAACAAAATGGCTTCGGATTCGGAGTTGTTTGAAATGCTGGACAAGGCCTTTAAGGAGGACCGAGCTAATTTTACAAACCCCAAAGCGCTCTACCTTTATTTCTCAAGCCTCGTAGACCTGCACAACGCAGGTAAGAAGGAACTGCAGGATGTTTTTGACACCTATGACGACGTGACCGAGAAGATCGAGGAGGAAAACAAAGTGCTCACCGAAGAAATCACCAAACTCCTCCCCAAGGAAGACGCGGGGACGCTGACCAAAAAGGAAGAAAGGCAGTTACGCGTGGCCAGTACCAACTCTGAATCCTACGGGAAAATCGCAGGCAGCATCGATTCCAAATTGGGTGCCCTCGCAGATTGTACCAACCTCATCCCTTTGTACCAGAAAAACTTTGATGCGAAGAAAGACGATATCAAGTGGGTCAAGAGGGCTGTTGGACGTATGTTCAGCAAGGAATGTACGGACGACCCGCTCTTCCGGGAACTGTTTGAGGCGCAGATCGCCCTTGAACCTTCCGCCAGTGCGTACCTCTATGGCGGGACCCTGAAACAAAAAGCCGGTGATACCCAGGGCGCCATTGCCGATTTCAACAAGGCAGTGGAACTGGAAACAGATCCCTACAAAAAATCGGACATCCTTTACAAAATTGCTACTACAGTACGTAAATACAGCAAATCACAGGCCAGGAACTATGCCCAGAAAGCCATAGATGCCAACGCGTCCAACGGAAAGGCCTATTTGCTTATCGCCAACCTCTATGCCACCAGCGCCAATGATTGTGGCAGCACCCCTTTCGAGAAGCGCGCCATTTATTGGAAGGCAGCCGACATGGCGTACAGGGCCGGTCGCGTAGATCCCGCCCTTAGCGGTACCGCCAGCCAGTCTGCAGCCAGCTACAATGCCAAAGCGCCCTCAAAAACCGACATTTTCAATTCCGGTTTGGCTGGGAAATCCATCAGCTTCAGCTGTTGGGTAGGGGGCAGCGTACAGGTGCCTAACCTCTAAGAATGCCAGGACATTTTAAAAATATTTTTGCCCGCATTGCCACGGTTCTTTCTGTGGCAATGCTTTTTTTTGCATGCCAGGACAACTACCAAAGGGTGGGGGAAGAAGCCGGGGAAATGATCTACCCGCAGGGGGTAGCCCAGGATTTTACCCTGGTCTATACCGAGGCGCGGGAAGAGCTGGATAATGAAGACCTGGGGAATACCCGGGTGATCGCTGTCCTGAGCAGCCCCATAAGCGAAGACTATGACAATCTCCGCTTTAAATACCGTACCTTTCCCAGAGGGCTGAAAGTCGAGTTCTTTGATGAAGACAATAACCGGAGTGTGGTAACGGCCGACAGTGGCGTGATTTATTCCGGTACCAACCTGATTGACCTCAGGGGGCACGTGGTGATAGAAACCCATGACGGGAAGAAACTGGAAGCCCCCCAGCTATACTGGGACCGTACCAATGAATGGATATTTACCCAGGGGAAGTTTACCTACACCAACCCCGAAGACGGGACCGTAATGGATGGGGAAGGGATGGATTTTAACCGGGATTTTAGTTTTTTCAAGGCCCATAAAACCTATGGTTTAATGACAATTAAAGAAGCGCAATCATGATCAAGATCCTTCGTTATACAGAGTACCTCTACCTGGCCGTGGCCATCATCTCCGTGTATAAAATAGCGACCCTCTGGGACGTGGATAGGGATGAAACCTATCTCTTTATCTTTTTCGCCCTGGTTTCTGTAGGGATGTTCATTTTCAGGAGGAACTACCGAAAGCGATTTGAGAAGCAAAAGAGGGATAAGCAGGACTAGCCTTGGAAACAGCCATCGTCATCATCGTCATTTCCCTCATCCTCTCGGCCTTTTTCTCGGGTATGGAGATCGCCTTTATTTCGGCCAACAAGATTCATATAGAAATCGAGAAAAAACAGGCCGGGTTGCTGGCCAAGGTGTTGACCAGGCTTACCCAGCGGCCCTCCAAGTTCATTGCCACCATGCTTATTGGGAACAATTTCGCCCTGGTGGTATACGGCCTGTATATGGGAGAATTGCTAATGGCCTGGTTTCTGAGAATGCTCCCCGCAGATAGCGGTTTTGTGAGCGTGATGCTCACAGACTTCAGCCTGTTGAGCCAGACGCTGATCTCCACCATCATCATCCTGCTTACAGCAGAATTCCTCCCCAAGGTATTGTTCCAGATTTATGCCAATACCCTGTTGAAGGCCCTGGCTATTCCCGCCTACATGTTCTACCTGCTCTTTTCATTCATCTCCGGTTTTGTGATCAGGGTATCCGATTTTATCCTGAGGACCTTCTTCCGTACCCATGGCGATGAGGTGCAACTGGCGTTCAGCAAGATGGAATTGGGTGACTATATCACCGAACAGATGGAAAAGGTAGAATCCGAGGACGATGTGGATTCTGAGATCCAGATCTTCCAGAATGCCCTCGAGTTTTCAGCGGTAAAGGCCCGGGAGGTAATGGTTCCACGTACAGAGATCACGGCCGTGGAATTGCACGAAACACCCAAAAACCTGGCCAAACTTTTTACGGAAACAGGGTATTCCAAGATCCTGGTGTATAAGGAGAGCATAGACGATATTATCGGCTATGTGCATTCGTATGAACTTTTTAAAAAGCCCAAAACCATCAAAAGCGTGCTCCTGCCCGTAGAGTACGTACCCGAAACGATGCTTATACAGGAAATCTTGAATGTGCTGACCAAAAAACGGAAAAGCATCGCCGTGGTACTGGACGAGTATGGGGGTACCTCGGGACTGATGACCGTAGAGGATATCGTGGAGGAACTCTTTGGCGAGATCGAGGACGAACACGATACAACAGACCTGCATGAAGAGCAACTGGACGAGAATACGTTCAAGTTCTCTGCCCGCCTTGAAGTAGACTACCTGAACGAAAACTATAAATTAGACCTTCCCGAAAGCGAGGAATATGGCACCCTGGGTGGGCTAATCGTCAATGAAACGGGGGAAATTCCCGAACAGAATGCGGAGATAAGGGTGGGAAATTTCCTTTTTACCATCCTGGAATCGTCCAATACCAAAATAGATCTGGTATCCCTGCTGATCCTCGAAAAGGATTAAGGCCGATCCCCCGGGTATCCTCTGTATTTTAAGCTTTTATTATTTGAAGGAAAATGGTATTTTCGCCCACTGATTTTAAACACAGCTAAATAATGGCAATTTTAGAGAATATAAGAAAACGAACCACCGTACTCATCCTTATTATCGGTCTGGCTTTGTTCGCCTTTGTGATTTCGGGAATCTTCACCAGCAATGATTTTTCGGGGGGCAAAGTAGGGTCTACCCTGGCCGAGATCAATGGGACGGATATTTCCATTGATGAGTTCCGGTCTAAAATTGAAAGGGCCTCCCGGGCAAGTGCCCCCGGCCTTACCTCCCTCCAACTCGTGAATAGTGTATGGAACCAGGTCCTGAGAAATACCATCCTGAGCCAACAGATGGAAGACCTGGGGATTGCTATAGAACAGGATCAGATCATCAATGTGATTCAATCCAGTCCCGGGATTGCACAAAATCCGCAATTCCAGAATGAAAACGGTCTTTTTGACGAAGCCAGGTTCCGGGAGTTCCTGGCAGAGCTAAAAGCTAATGCCCCCGCACAATATGCAGATTGGCTTGTTGATGAGGATGCCATTGTCCAGGCAGCCAAAGAACAGACGTATTTCAACCTCATCCGCGCCGGGGTGGGAGCCACCCTGAAAGAAGGGGAACTCGATTACAAACTTGCCAATGACAAGGTAACCATAGAATATGCCAGGGTACCCTACAGCAGTATTCCGGACAGTACCATTATCATCAGCAAAAACCAGATCGCGGATTATATCAAGGCGCACCCTAAAGAATTCAAGCAGGAGAAAGCCAGGGATATACAGTTTGTATACTTCGAGGAAAAAGCATCCGCTGCTGACGAAGCGGCGATTAAGGAAGCTATCACGGGGCTTTTAGAGGATCGTGTAGAATACTTTGAAGAGCGGGATACCACGGATACCATTCCCGGGTTTCGCAATACGACAGAGCTGGCCGCATTCCTGGAACGGAATTCAGACAGTAATTACGATACGATCTACAAGGCCAAAAAAGACCTCCCTGCCCAGTTTGCGGATACCCTGATGGCGCTGAAGGTAGGAGAGCTGTTTGGGCCCTACAGGGATGCGGGGGCTTTCAAAATCAGCCGGATGGTAGACAAGAAAGCAAACGGGAGTGTAAAAGCCAGCCATATCCTTATCTCCTACACCGGAGCGCAGCGGGCAAACCCTGCCGTTACCAGGACCAAGGAAGAGGCCGGACAGCGTGCCGGAGAATTGCTCGCGGAAGCCCGGAAGGAAGGCACCGTATTCGCTGAACTCGCCAGGGATAATTCAGATGGTCCATCGGCTCCCCAGGGGGGAGACCTGGGGTATTTCCAGGAAGGTGTCATGACCGAAAAATTCAATGACTTTGCATTTCAGAACCCGGTGGGGCACATCGGAATGGTGGAAACCGAGTTTGGCTACCATATTGTAAAGATAGATGACAAACAAGACGTGGTTAGACTAGCCACCCTTACCCGGGATATAGAGGCTTCCGAAGAAACCATCAACAACCTGTTTACCGAAGCGACCAAATTTGAGATGGCCGCCACGACCACAGAAACACCATTTACCGAACTGGCCGAACAAAACAAATTCCTGGTAAGGCCTGTAAACAAAATTAAGGCCATGGATGAAAACCTGCCCGGGTTGGGAGCCCAAAGGGCGATTGTTCAATGGGCTTTTAACGAGGATACCAGTTTGGGGGATATCCGCAGGTTCAACATCAACAACGGCTATGCGGTGGTGCAACTGACCGCACAATATAAAGAAGGGTTGATGGCTGTTGAGGACGCTTCCGCAACGGTATTGCCCATTCTTCGCAAGCAGCGGAAGGCAGAGCGGATCATGTCTGAGAACCAGGGAAAATCCATGGAGGATTTTGCTTCATCCAACAGCCTGAGTGTGGCCACTGCTTCTGCGCTGACCGTCAAAGCACCGACCATCCCGGGTGCTGGAAGGGAGCCACTCGTAGTGGGTACCGCTTTCGCATTGGACCAGGGCGCTTCTTCAGACCTGATCGAAGGAGAAACCGGGGTGTTCATCATCCGCTTAAAGAGCCGGGAAGATGCCCCGGAGCTGGAAAACTACATCACCTTTGCCAATTCATTGCAGAGTTCCAATGCGGCCAGGGTAAGTATGGAGGTATACAATGCCCTGAAGGAAAAGGCCGAGATTGAAGACAACCGCGCCAATTTCTATTAACAAGGGGGCATACACGCCCGTAACACAAAATGAAAACCGCCCTTTGAGGCGGTTTTTGCTTTTTACAGGATCATGGCATCATAAGGAAGGATCGTCGGATACCCTTTCGCTTCAAAATAGGGATAAGAATTGGCCCCCCCGGTGGCCAGGATGAAGTCGCCCCCCCAGGCCCCCAGGCTTTTGATACTTCCCCCAAAGTCCTGGAATAGCCGGTCTTTTACCGTGGGCATATCCAGTACGGAGGATACGATTTTTTCGTGGGCATCCAGGCATGAGGCGAAGGCCTCCAGGCTGGTTGCCGATAGCATTTCGCGGGTAAGGGCGCTGATTTCGCGGATAAAGGCCGGTCCGGACTTGTTGCTGCTCCTGTAGGCACTGATCCCTTCCCGACTGTCCTGCTTGCGGTTGAGGTGGACAAAGAAGAGCGCTTCCCTGAATTCGGGGTAGAAGGGGACTTCTGCCACTTCCGGCCTGCTTCCTTTTCGCTGGAAGAGAATGGGGCTGTTGTGCCCTGCACAGGCAATGTCATAACCACTGCCGCCAAAGGTTTTTTCGTGCAGGACATAGGGGTCCGTCATGGCCCATTGGGCGATGTTGTTGATCAGTGTGGAAGATGACCCTAAACCCCAGTCCCGTGGAAATTCAAGCAGTGTTTCCACAAGATAGCCGGTATGGCCTTTCAGGAATTCCGGGTTGAGCCTCCGCGCCATGGAAAGCAATTTCAGCAATCGGCCCCTGACGTCCTGTCCGTACCCTGGTTCCCTGGTTTCCCGCAGGATTTCCTCCGGCTGTATGGCTGTTTCGAACCAGGGTTTTCCGCCGGGGTCCAGGCTGGTCCACGAAATACCTGGGTGCTCTGTGCTTTGAACAGTCAGTACCTGGCCCAATCGGGTAGGAAGGGCCAGGCTCAGCGCACCATCCAGGACGGCGTATTCCCCTGAGATCAGTAATTTCCCGTGGCTGTAATAACGCGTTTTCATCGGGGCGGGCGTAAGCGTTCCAAAGCCGCCTCCACAGCCCTGTGGGAAACCGGGCGGTCCTTGAATTCGTTCAGTAGTGCTAATTTCTCTTCCTGGGAGACCTCCAGTTGGTTGACGATGTTCAGCAGGTGCATTTTCATGTGACCCTGTTGTATGCCCGTGGTCACCAGGGAACGCAGGGCGGCAAAATTCTGTGCCAGGCCAGCGACCGCAACGATTTGCATCAACTCCCTGGCGGAAGGGTTTTGCAGGATGTCCAGGGACAACTGTACCATGGGATGAAGGCGGGTAAGGCCACCTACCGTTCCCAGGGCCAACGGGATTTCAATCCAAAAGTGGAAAACCCCGTTCGCTATCCGGGCGTGGGTGAGGCTGCTATACTGCCCCTCTTTGGCGGCAAAGGAATGCGCGCCTGCCTCGACAGCCCTAAAATCGTTACCCGTGGCCAGGACCACGGCATCCACCCCGTTCATGATGCCCTTGTTATGGGTTACAGCCCGGAAAGGTTCTGCCTTCGCAATGGCAACGGCGCGGACCATTTTTTCGGCAAACTCCATGGGTTCCATGTCTTTTTCCTCGTTCAATGCCTCCACGGGGCACTGTACCTCGGCCCTTACCAGGCAATCGGGGACATAGTTGGACAAGATGCTCATCACCACTTCTATGTCTTTCTCTTCGGGGCTGAACGCGGCATATCCCTGGGCCTCGCGCTGCAGGGTGCTGGCAAATTGTTCCAGGCAGGAATTGATAAAATTCGCCCCCATGGCGTCTATGGTTTCAAAGGTGCAGTGCAATTGGAAATAGTGGTCCATGACCTCGCGCCGGTCCCTAAGGCTTATCGAAGTGACCCCCCCGCCACGACGTTCCATTTTACCGGTAATACCGGCGGCATCCGATAAGAGGGTCGGCTTGACGGCCGCAATGAAATCCCCGAGTTTTTGGGCATCGCCTTGGTAGATAAAATGTACCTGCCCTATTTTTTCGGTGCCCAATACCGTGGCTTTGAACCCGCCACGTTCCAGCCAGAATTTGGCAGCTTTACTGGCCGCGGCCACCACAGAGCTTTCTTCTATGGCCATAGGCATGGCATACACCTTGCCATTGATCAGGAAATTGGGGGCAATACCCAACGGTAGGTAGTAATTGCTGATGGTGTTTTCGATAAACTCATCGTGCAGTTGTTGCAACCTGGTATCCTGGTTCCAATACCTTTTCAGGATCTTTTTGGTCTCTTCCGAATTATCCGTATAACGAGCGGCGATCCAATCGATCTTTTCTTCTTTGGAGAGTTTGGAAAAACCTTCGATGGGAGGGGTCATGAACAATGCATATGGGTTGCCCAAAGATAGTGATTCGACGGCGAATTCAGGCGTGTATGGGGAAAGACCGCAATCCCGGTCTTTTGGTAAGGAAAGTTATATATTTTGCGAAAATATTAGTAAACTTGGAAATTTGTAACCAAATATGCAGCATTTGAACAAGCCCCATTCACTTTCTTTCCTGTTCGTTTTTTTACTTTTCAGCCAGGCTTTTGCACAAAAGCAACCCCTCACCCTCAAAGCAATTCTGGACGGTACGTTTCAGACGGAAACCCTCGAAGAACTCCGCTCCATGAAGAACGGGGAGGAGTACACGGTTTTAAAGAACAACCCTACGCTGGGGCAAAGCTCCATAGAGGCCTATTCGTACCAGACCCTCGAGAAAACACGCGTCCTCCTTGCGGCCGGAGGCGGCAACGGCATCCCGTACTTTACGTCCTATGCCTTCAGCGCTGATGAATCCATGATCCTGCTGGCAACGGCAGAAGAATCGCTCTTCAGGAGGTCTACCCGTGGGGTGTATTACCTGTTTGACCGGCAGGCGAATACGCTTATCCCCATTTCTAAAGAAAAGATCCGGGAACCCGCGATCTCCCCCGATGGCAGGAAAGTAGCCTATGTTTTTGAAAACAACCTCTACCTATTCGACCTGCAATCCAAAAATACGAAACAACTCACATTTGACGGGAAGCAGAATGCGATCATCAATGGCGTGGCAGATTGGGTGTATGAAGAGGAGTTTTCTATGGTCAGGGCTTTTGAATGGAACGCGACAGGGGACAAAATCGCTTTTTTGCGGTTTGACGAGTCCAGGGTGCCCGAGTTCTCCATGGACCTGTTCGGCAAGCTCCTGTACCCCTTTCAATATAGGTTTAAATACCCCAAGGCGGGGGAAGACAATGCCTTTGTGAGCCTGCACCTCTACGACCTGCCTACGGATAGTACCAGGCGTGTGTCGTTGCCACAGGACTATTACATTCCCCGCATCCAATGGATGAACCACCCGGGACACCTTAGTGTTCAAACGCTGAACCGGCAGCAGAACAGGCTGCATCTATACCGTGTAGACGCGCCGACCGCAAGCAGCACATTGCTGTTGGAAGAAACCGACGAGGCGTACCTGGAAATTACCGACCTGCTGAGCTTCCTTCCTGACGACCGGTTCCTCTGGACCAGCGAACGAGACGGGTACAACCATTTGTATCTCCACGGGAAGGACGGGGACCTGGTCCGCCAATTGACCAGGGGCCCCTGGGAAATAACACAACTCTACGGGTACGATCCCCGCCGTGACCGGGTGTATTACCAATCTACGGAAAACGGGTCCATTAACAGGGATGTGTATGGGGTCGGTACAGACGGCAAGGGCAAGCACCGGCTGAGTAGGGGGGAAGGCACGCATGATGCCGATTTCAGTGCTGATTATACGTACTATATCGATGCATTTTCCAGTGCGGTGACCCCTACGAGCTATACCCTGCACAAGGCGATGAACGGGGAGCTGCTTCGCCCGATCATGGACAACTCAGCCCTGCTCCAAAGACTGCAGGCCTATCAGGTGAGCCCCAAAGAATACAGCACCATCACCATCAACGGCAATGAGCTGAATATGTGGATGGTGAAACCCCCGGATTTCGACCCGGAAAAAAAATATCCCCTGCTGCTATTCCAATACAGCGGCCCGGGATCCCAGAAGGTGTCCAATTCCTGGATGGATACAAGAGATTACTGGCACCGGTTGCTTGCCGCACAAGGCTATGTGGTGGCCTGTGCGGATGGGCGCGGTACCGGCTATAAAGGGCGCGACTTTAAGAAGGGCACTTACCTGCAACTGGGCAAATATGAAGTAGAAGATCAAATCGCCTTCGCCCAAAAACTCAGCGAATTGTCTTATATTGACGAGGATCGCACGGGGATCTGGGGCTGGAGCTATGGGGGTTTTATGGCTTCCAACTGCCTCTTTAAAGGGGGTGAAACCTTTGAAACGGCCATAGCGGTGGCCCCTGTGACCAACTGGAGATTCTATGATACTATCTATACCGAACGCTATATGAGGACCCCCCAGGAGAATCCCGGCGGTTACGATGAGAATTCGCCCCTGTCCCACGCCCGACGCCTTGAAGGCAATTTTCTGCTGGTCCACGGTTCTGGAGACGATAATGTGCATGTACAGAATAGCATGCAACTGATTAATGCCCTGGTGCAAGCCAATAAAAAGTTCGACTGGGCGATTTACCCAGACAGGGACCACGGCATCAGGGGGGGTAATACCCAACTTCATTTATATACCTTAATGACCGACTTTCTTAAGAATAACCTTTAACAAACCCTTCAGCTTATGGACAGTATCACGCAAAAACCAGCCCACGAACGTCAAATGTTCGGACATCCCGTGGGATTGTACATATTGTTCTTTACCGAATTATGGGAGCGGTTTTCCTACTATGGCATGCGCGCCCTTTTTACCCTCTTCCTGGTAGCTGAAACATCCGCTCAAAATGCCGGATTCGGATGGACAAACGAAGAGGCGCTGGCGCTTTACGGCTGGTATACCATGCTGGTCTATGTTTCATCTATCCCAGGTGGCTGGATAGCCGACAGGCTGTTGGGGCAGAAAAAAACGGTGATGCTCGGGGGTGCCCTGCTCTGTATCGGGCATGCGGTGCTCGCCCTGAACTCCGAAATGACCTTTTACCTGGGCTGCCTGTTCATCATTCTGGGGGTCGGCTGCCTGAAGCCCAATATTTCTTCGATGGTAGGAGGCCTGTACCGCGATAAGGATGCCCGGAGGGATTTGGGTTTTTACATCTTCTATATGGGGATCAATATCGGGGGGTTCCTGGCACCCATTATTTGTGGCTGGGTGGGTGAAAAGATCAACTGGCACTACGGCTTCGGCCTGGCCGCTATTGGGATGTTCGTCGGGCAGGCGGTCTATATATGGGGGCAAAAGTATTTGAAGCATGTAGGGAACCTCATCAGTAAAAAGAACGAGGCAGACCGCGAGATTTTAAACCGCCCGTTGACCAAGATTGAGAGGGACCGGGTAAAGGTTTTGCTCATCTCCTTTTTGCTGATTATTCTGTTCTGGGCCGCTTTTGAACAAGCCGGGGGCTTGATGAACCTGTACGCCAAACAGAAAACCGACCGGGATTTCTTTGGGCTTTTCACCATACCGGCCTCAATTTTCCAATCGGTTAATTCCTTCTTTATTATTACCCTGGCCACTGTGGTAGGCGCATTCTGGCTACGCTGGCGAAAGAAGGGGAGGGAGGCGTCCTCTTTGTTCAAAATAGCCGTGGGGCTAATTATCATGGCCCTGGGTTTTGGTTTTATGAGCGCAGCCTCCATAGAATACCAGAATACGGGGTCTTCAGCCATGTATTGGTTGATTTTAGCCTACCTCTTCCATACTATTGGGGAACTATGTGCTTCACCGGTCTCCCTGTCTTTTATCACCAAACTGGCGCCGCTGAAGTATGCTTCCATCATCATGGGGTTATACTGGGCGGCTACCGGGCTTGGGAATAAAGTAGCCGGGCTTATTGGGGAAGTGTCCCAGGACCTGGGGGAATTTGAGATCTTCATGGGCATCACCATTGTCTGGTCGCTCATAGGGTTCCTGGTCATCGCCCTGCTGAAACC
>MRWG01001556.1_pt1 | contig 14226 bp, 19 predicted proteins | sample 1013341 | NCBI WGS metagenome assembly MRWG01 (sample SAMN06117577, study PRJNA244670) | biofilm metagenome | biome: Water; feature: Cathode Biofilm; material: Biofilm; isolation source: microbial consortium enriched at the cathode of a solar microbial fuel cell | place: USA: District of Columbia ... | reverse complement strand
TCGGCAGCCTGCAGGACTGCGCGATCGCGGCCCAGAGCGGCCAGGCGCCCGCCGACCTGCCGGCGTGGCTGCGATAGGCCTGACGCGACGCCGGCCCGGCACAGGGGTCAGCGCTTCAGCTCAGCGCCAGGGCGGCCACCGCGACGTAGCGGCCGGTCTTGGCGACGGCGACCAGCGCCAGGAAGCTCACCAGCGGCTCGCGCAGCACGCCGGCGGCGACGGTCAGCGGATCGCCGATGATCGGCGCCCAGCTGAGCAGCAGGCTCCAGCGGCCGTAGCGCCGGTACCACCCTGACGCCCGCTCCAGTCGCTGCGGCGTGACCGGAAACCAGCGGCGGCCGGCGAAGCGCTCGATGCCGCGGCCGAGACCCCAGTTGACCACGGCGCCGAGAACGTTGCCCGCGCTGGCCACGGCCACCAGCAGGACGACGGAGTGGTCGCCCGAGATCACCAAGCCGGCAAGGCCGAGCTCGGACTGCGCCGGCAGGATCGTAGCGGCCAGGAAGGCGACGAAAAACAGGCCGGCGTAGATTCCGAGTTCAGTCATGGATCCTAGGTTTTTGCACGGGCTCTCCTGCTTCCGCACTTATGGTAGCTGGCGGAAAAGGCCATGCCACCGGCGCGGCACCGGCAGCATGGCATCTTCCGGGCCGCGGTCTAAAGCATGCGTTTCATTTCGGCATAGGCGCCGTCGGTGCGCAGCGTCATGGTCACGTCCCGGTCGGTTCGGTTGCGCCAGAACCAGCCGTGGTTGCCGTCGAAAGCGGCTTCGAGTTCACCCTCGTCGCCAGGCACCCCGCGCCCCTTCTCATAGGAAATCGAGTTGCCACCGCCGTCACCGTGGGTGTCGTAGTTCAGCAGACCGCCGTTGGCGGTCCACTCATAGCGCGCCCTGGCGCCGGCTTTCATAACAAGCTTCACCTCCGTGCCCTCGCCGGGCGCCAAGGTGATCGATATCTCGTCGCGCCAGGGTGCCGGCTCCGGCGCAGCGGCAGGGGCGACCGGTTCGGCCGCCGGTTCCTCGGCCATGACTTGGGGCTCGAGGAGCGGGACCGCATCGGCCCGGGCAGCCAAGGCATTGTCAACTGCCGTGCGGTCCGCTTCGGCCTCGGCCGCCAACTGCATTTTGATCTCCCCCATTTCCGTGAGGCCGAGCAGGCGCCCGGCGCCCGTCGGATCGATGCCGTACTCGGAGGGCAGCACCACCGTCACCAGAATGGCCGCCGCCACCGCGATGGCCACCGCGGTGGAGCGCAGCAGCCGGCCGGTCGAGGGAAGATCGTCGATGGAAGGCTTGTGTGTGTTGTACATCTTGCGATCGCTTTCCTGATTTCTAGGCCACGACGTAGCCGGTGAGTTGATAGCCGATGAGCACGAAGCCGGCAGTCATCATGACCACGTTGGCCGTGTAGGCGTGCTTCCAGAACCCCTCGGTGCGGCGCCAGTAGCCCATGGCGATGAGGATGGCCGCCAGCGCGAGCAGTTGCCCGATCTCGACGCCGACGTTGAAGGCCAGCAGATTGGGCAGCAGGCCGTCCGGCGAGATCTGGTACTCGAGGATCTTGGTGGCGAGGCCGAGGCCGTGGAAGAAGCCGAAGATCAGAGTCGCCACCTTGGTGTTCGGCTGAACGCCGAACCAGCGCTGGAAGGCGCCGAGATTGTCGAGCGCTTTATAGACTACCGAAAAACCGATGATCGCGTCGATCAGGTAGGCGCTGACGTTCCAGCCGAAGTAGACCCCCAAAAGCATCGTCGTCGAATGGCCGACGGCGAAGAGGCTGACGTAGATCGCAATATGGTTCAGCCGGTAGAGGAAGAAGATCACGCCGAAGAGGAATAGCAGGTGATCGTAGCCGGTCACCATATGCTTGGCCCCGAGATAGGTGAAGGGCAGCAGGTTGATGCCGGAAATCTCCAGGATGTAACCCTTGTCGCCTTCGGCGACCGCATGGGCCAGCGCGCTATCGGCAAAAGCCAGCAGGAGAAAGGCAGCCAGGAGAAAGATGAGAAGGCTCAGCGGCACGCCAGGCGCACGCAAGCCATCCCTGGGAGATGGGTGATGCATGAATCAATCCCTTGTTGAACTGCAAAGAGTGCCCCGTCGTGGGCGGTACAGGATCGGCGCTTCAGCTGCGCGGGGGGCGATCAATGGGAAATGACGGGCTCTGAGGCGGGGAACCGGCCTGAATGGCACTCGGGACCCCGCCGGCCCAGAAGAGCGCCAGAACAGGCAAGTCGGCCGGTGCCGGGACTTCATGAAGGTGGTCGGCGGCCTGATGCAGATGCTGGGCGTCGGAGTGCTGTTCCGCCGTCCAGCCATCGTCATGGCTGTGGCCGTGGCCGCTCACTGCAGGGGCCGGCGCTTCATGGTGGAGGATTGTATGCGGGTTACTGCCGGCCGGAGCATGCGCGGCTACGTGGCCGAAGGGCGAGAGCAGCAGGGTCAGCGCCATCGCCAGGGCGATGACGAGGGAAAAATGCCCGCCGTGCTGTCGGTTTGACATGACCTCTACCTAGGCCCGTTATGCTTTACAAAAGGTTTCACGCCGGTCGAATCGCCGCGCTTGATTCGCCCAGCCAGATGTCCTTCTATATCCTCCCAGGGAGGATAGGAAGCCCAGATGTCACAAAGCGCCACCCACACCAGCCATCCGCAGATCGTCAACCGGCTGAAGCGGGCCGAGGGGCACCTGCGCAGTATCGTCACCATGATCGAAGACGAACGTCCCTGCCTGGACATCGCGCAGCAGCTGCACGCTGTCGAGAAGGCCGTGGCGCAGGCAAAGAAGCGCCTGGTCCGGGACCATATCGACAACTGCCTGGCCGACGCCGTGGACGGCGGGCCGCACGGACGGCACGGCTCCATGGAAGAGCTCAAGGCGATCGCGCAATATCTCTGATTCGCTAGGAGGCCGAGATGTTCGCTGTACTGGCCAACCGCACGTATCGTCACCTCTTCCTGGCCCAGGTGATCGCCCTGGCCGGCACGGGCCTGTCGACCGTTGCCCTCGCTCTTCTGGCCTACGACCTGGCCGGCGGCAATGCCGGCGTGGTGCTGGGCACCGCCCTGGCCCTGAAGATGGTGGCCTACGTCGGCATTGCGCCGGTCGTCGGCGGCTACGCGCATCGCCTGCCGCGCCGCCGGCTGCTTATCGCGCTCGATATCGCCCGGGCCTCCTTCGTCCTCTGCCTGCCCTTCGTGACCGAGATCTGGCAGATCTACGCGCTCATCTTCCTGCTGAATGCCTGCTCGGCCGGATTCACGCCGACCTTCCAGGCGACCATCCCGGACGTGCTGCCGGAAGAGGCCCAGTACACGCGTGCACTCTCGCTCTCGCGGCTGGCCTACGATCTGGAGAACCTGCTGAGCCCGACGCTCGCTGCAGCCGCCCTCGTGCTTCTAACCTACGACGCCCTGTTTGCCGCCAATGCCGTTGCCTTCCTCATCTCGGCGCTGCTGGTGTTCTCGGTGCGGCTTCCGTCGCCGAAAGTCCAGGAGCGAGAGCGCGGCGTCTGGCACAACGTGACCTTCGGCATCCGCGCCTACCTCAAAACGCCGCGCCTGCGCGGACTGCTGGCGCTGTCGCTCGCAGTGGCCGCCGCCGGGGCCATGGTCATCGTCAATACCGTGGTCTATGTCCGCGACCGCCTGGGCGGCTCTGAGAGCGACACCGCCGTGGCCTTCGCTGCCGCCGGCGCCGGATCGATGGTAGTCGCGCTGCTGCTGCCGCGGTTTCTGGACCGGCTGCCCGATCGCCCCTTCATGCTGGCGGGCGGCGCGGTGATGGCCGGCGGGCTGCTGCTTGGCTTAAGTGAGCCGGGCCTGCTGGCGCTGCTGCCGGTCTGGTTCCTGCTCGGCGCCGGCTCCTCGCTGATCCAGACCCCGACGGGACGGCTGCTCAAGCGCTCCACGCATGAAGGGGATCGCCCCGCCCTCTACGCGGCGCAGTTCGCCCTGTCGCACGCCTGCTGGTTGATCGCCTATCCGCTCGCGGGGTGGGTAGGCGGGACGGTCGGCCTGACGGCCGCCTTCGCCGTGCTCGCCGTGGTGACCTTCGCGGCGACAGTTGCGGCGTTGTTCCTCTGGCCGGCAGGCGATCCCCTCGAACTGGAACACCGGCACGAGGCCTTCGAACACGAGCACCGGCACGTCCATGATGAGCACCACCATCACGATCACGAGGGTTGGGAAGGGCCTGAGCCGCATCGCCATCCGCATCGGCACAAAGAGATGAAGCACAGGCACGCCTATGTCATCGACCTGCACCATCAGATTTGGCCCAGCCGTTAGCGCACCGGCGCCCGGAGCGGGCGTGGCCTGAGCCGCGCCGCGCTCGGCCTCAACCTTCCACGATCTTGCCGTGTTCCAGGCGCAGGATGCGGTCCATGCGCTGGGCGAAGACTCCGTCGGCGGTGTCGGGGTCGAGGTTCCCGGTCGGCTAGTCGGCCAGCGGACCCGAGGGTGCGTTCGCGGGTCGCGCTGTCCGGAGAAACGATCGGCATATGTTATAAAATAATATTCCGCCGATATTCTGATTCGCCTGAAATAGGTGAAATGTCTTTTGAGATATTACACTTAACAATATTTATATTGATGAAATAAAAAGAAATAATATTCTGACCTATCATTGTAATTGTACTCCGTCGATACCATCTGCTTTAGGGGCGGTAAATCCCTGCCGGTCCAACGAAAGGCATTTCACATGTCCAACAAGTTGTTCGCCTCAGCACCGGTCGCTCCGGACAAGGACGGCTCCGCCGACAAGTCCAGGGAGGCGCTGCCGGCCGATCAGCCCACGGTACGGCCGGGCCAAAAGCCGGCGGCTGTCGCGCCGGTGTCGAAATCGTAGGCCTCGCCCCGGAGGAGGATGTCCCCTCCGCCGCCACCGCCGGCGCGCCAGAGCAGCCGCCCGTGAAGACACGTAGAAGCGAAAAGACCGTCACCTTCAACAGACCCTTCACCCTTGCGTGCTTGGGCGAGATTCTGCCTGCCGGCGACTACGGCGTGGAGACGGAAGAAGACCTCATAGAAGGCAGCTCCACCGGGGCCTATCGGCGAACCGCGACGCTGCTGCGCCTGCGCAAAAGGTCCGGACCTTTCCACCTGACAGGGGTCAACCTGACGCGGGCCATAACCGTTGATCCGGTAGAGCTGAAGGCGGCCCTGAAGTGTGACGCCTAGCCGGGCTCCGTCCTGCAGCGCCGGGGCCTGTGACGCGGCGCCGGCAAGCGCTCCGACCCCGCGCCAGCGGCAGACCAACCGCCAGGCCCTGGATCGCGCCGAAGGCGAAGCAATGATCGCTCGCCCCCCTTGAACAGGGCCGCCAGCGAAACGCGTTGGTGACCCGGCGGATTTGATCTCTTCCTCCTGCAGAAAGGCTATCCCAATGCCATCACAAGACGCCAACGAGGGTCCGAGCGGCCCTTGGGGCAATGGGCCCAATTCCGGCCCGACCGTGGAGGACCTGGTCAGGGAAGGACAGAACCGTCTCAGGCAGATCATGCCGGGCGGCGGCGGCCGCGGCATCGCGATCACCGCGCTTGTTGTGCTGGTCGCAATTGGCGCCTGGTCCGCCTACTACACCGTGCCCAGCGACTCTGTGGCCGTCGTGCAGCGCTTCGGCCAGTACCTCAAGGAGGTTCCGCCGGGGCTTCACTTCAAGTTTCCCCTCGGCATCGATGTCGCCACGACGGTTCCCGTTAAGCGCCAGCTGAAGCAGGAGTTCGGTTTCATCACCCCGGGGGCCAGCGACCCCTATCAGGGGACGCAACCGCGCGAAGCAAAGCGGGAAACCGAGATGGTGACCGGCGACCTGAACGCGGCCCTGGTGGAATGGGTCGTTCAGTACCGCATCTCGGAGCCCGTGAAGTACCTCTTCGAGGTCCGCGAACCCAGTGAGACCCTGCGCTATGTCTCCGAGTCCGTCATGCGCGAAGTCGTCGGCGACCGCACGGTGGACGAGGTGATCACCATCGGCCGGCAGGAGATCGAAGCGGAAGCCCTGACCAAGATGCAGGCGCTCTCCACCAAGTACGCCATGGGCATCAGCATCGACCAGGTCCAATTGAAGAACATCAATCCGCCCCTGCCGGTGCAGGAGTCGTTCAACGAGGTGAACCAGGCCCAGCAGGAGAAGGAAAAGCTGATCAACGAGGCGCGGCGCGACTACAACAAGGTGATCCCGCTTGCAGAAGGCGAAAAGGACCAGCGGATCCGCGAGGCTGACGGCTACCGGCTCAAGCGGGTCAACGAAGCCGAAGGCGACGTCGCGCGGTTCAGCGCCCTGCTGGCGGAGTACAACAAGGCGCCGGAAGTCACGCGCCGCCGCATCTATATCGAGACCCTGCAGGACGTCATGCCGGGTATAAGCTCAAAAATCATCGTCGATGAGCAGACGCGCAGCATCCTGCCGCTGCTCAATCTCAGCGGCCCGGCGGGAGCACGGCCATGAACAGGGCAAAGGTGATCGCGATCCTGGTGGTGCTTGGCCTGCTGACATTTGTGTCGATGAGTTCCGTCTACACCGTCGGCGAGGTCGAGCAGGTCATCATCACCCAGTTCGGCAAGCCGGTCGGAACGCCGGTGACCTCCGCCGGTCTGAAGTTCAAGGTGCCCTTCATCCAGGAAGTCAATCCGATCGACAAGCGGGTTCTCGAATGGGACGGCAATCCTTCGGATATGCCGACCAAGGACAAACTCTATATCTCGGTTGACCTCTTCGCCCGCTGGCGGATCACGGACCCCCTCCAGTATTTCCTGCGGCTGCGCGATGAACGCAGCGCACAGTCGCGCCTGGACGACATCCTCGGCAGCGAAACCCGCAACGCCGTGGCCAAGCATGAACTGATCGAAATCATCCGCACCACCAAGGGCCGCGTGCCGCTGCGCGATGCGCTGCTGACCGAGGCGGAGCGGGAGCAGGACATCGGCTCTTTGGTTCCGATCCAGAAGGGCCGCCAGCTGGTCGAACAGGAGATCTTTGCCGCGGCCGCCGAGAAGGTACGCGTGTTCGGTATCGAGTTGCTCGACATCCGCTTCAAGCGGATCAACTACAATGAGAGCGTGCGCCCGAAGATATATGACCGGATGATCAGCGAGCGCCGGCAAATCGCCGAACGCTTCCTGTCGGAAGGCAACGGCGAGGCCGCGAGGATTCGCGGCAACCGCGTCCGAGACCTGAACAAGATTCAGTCCGAGGCCTATCGGGAAGTCGAGGAGATCCGCGGCCTGGCCGATGCGAAGGCCACCGGAATCTATGCCGCCGCCTACAACCAGAGCCCCGCCGCGGCGGCGTTCTACGAGTTCACCCGCACCATGCAGGCCTACAAATTCATGATCGCCGAGAACACCACCCTCGTGCTGTCCACCGACAGCGATCTCTTCAAGTTCCTGAAGGGTATGGCGCCCGGCGGCCTCGTCGTCGAGCCCGGCGAGCCGTCGGACAACGAAGCTCCGGCACAAGTGTCCCGGCAGGACTGACGGCCGTGTCGGCGGCGGTCCGGAGCCTGATCCGGCGTTTCCTATCCAGCACGCGCCTGGATGCATTCGACTCAGAGAGGCACCACGATGACCGCACCCGAAGGGGGCCCCGGTCCTGCGATGCGGCAAGCCATGCAGGAACTGCGACGCAGCACGGCGGTGAACCTGCAGGCCTTCAACGAAGCCGCCCCCCATGCGTCCCGCCTGAGGCGGAACGAGATCAAGCGCTTCACCGTCGATCTGCTATGGGCGGTCAAGCGCGCACCAAAGCAGCGCGCACCCTCGCCTTTCGGGAAGATCAGCAACGTCGTTTCATGGATCACACGGGCAGGCAAGGCTGCACGACGGCGCTGAGGCGCCTGGCCGCACCGCACGCGGGCTAGAGTAACCTCGATGGCAAGCCGCTACCCCAAGTTCCGGAACGACCGCGCGGTTGCGGAGATTCGCTTCGGCGTGACCGAGTTCAACTGCATTGGCGTCTCGCCGCCGCACGATCATCCGCATGTCTACATCAACATGGGCGACAACGACACGGTACTCTGTCCCTACTGTGCGACGCGTTACCGTCACGACGCGCGGCTCGCCGCCTTCGAAGCTGTGCCGCCGGACTGCCTGTTTCTGGATCCCGAGGCAGGTTGAGCACCGGTGGCATGTTGCGCCAGGCGAGCCTGTGCAACTGCTCCCGCAGGCTGTCAGCCGCTCTGCTGCCAGAAGATGGCGGCGAGGATGGCGGCGAAAGCGACCCAGACCAGCCAGCTTTGCGTTTTGGACTTCTGCTCAGGTCCTTCGCCATCGTTGTTTCGCGACGAATCCGCCGTCGAACGGCGCCGCGGCAGGCGATCGAGAAGACGTACGGCAATTGAGCGGGAATCTGACGCCTTCCAGTCCCCTTCCGGGAGGCCGGCGATGGTCTCCGTCAGGGCAGACGTGGCGCTTTCCTGTGGCAGCTTGGACAACCGGGCGGCCTCTTCCCACGGGTCGAAGCCGAGCCGCGCCAGCGCCGAGAGTACGGTGAGCTGCAGACCGCTCTTCTCCTCGCCGACAAATGCGAAAAGGAAGTCGTTAAACTCCGAATGACCGAGCGAATATTCGGATCGCAGACTCATCTCAGGCCTCCCTCATCACGTGGCCCAGGCTGCTGGGCGTGGACATGGCTTCTGCGACATCAGGCCGGCGGAACTACATCGCGGCCAGCCACCTCAGCGGCTTCCAAAGCGGCCTGTTCCTCATGAAAGTCACCGTAGAACTCACCGTCCTTGGTGACCCGCCAGATGCCGCTGGCCTGGTAAACCTCAATGGGCGGGAGCCGAAACAGGCTCGCGACATCGCTTGCGCCGGTGGATTGTGCGCCGGCCTGCAGCCTGTGGACCGCAGCGGCAGCCAGCCGCTTGCGCGCGGCATCCTTTCCCAGACGCACGACAGTGCCGATGAACTCGGCGGCGTAGGAGTCGGTGTCGGTATAGTCGTGCTCCGCGCGTGACCTCTGCTGCGGTACACAAAAAGTTTCGGAAAGCCGGTCGAGGAACCTCGGCTCGCTTTCCGCCATATGCGCGATAAGTGCCTGCAGGATCCGCTCGTGGGCCAGCACGCGTCGCTCAAGCTCCGTATTCTCGACGGGTGCGAATGACGGACGTTCAGGGGCCGGTGGCCCGAACGACGCAGCCTCCTCGCGGCCGCCGGCAGGATTGACCTGCCTCGCAGCATCTGTCGGCAGGACCGATCGGGACACACACGATCCCGCTTGTTCTTCAATCATCTGATTGTCTTTCGTTTCAGCTGAAATCACATCCAGCTAAAACGTATATGGTTATTTAATAATTATTTTCAACGTAGCATGCAGATATTTGGATAATTCAAGACAAGGACCTGCAAATAAGCGCCCTGCCCGAACTGGTTTCTGTAATTCCTCACGCAGTCGGCGGTACCGAAGGCGATCCCGGGTCAAAGAGACTGTCGTGGAGCGGTCCCTGGGACCCGCTCAGCCCTCGACGATCTTGCCGTGTTCCAGGCGCAGGATGCGGTCCATGCGCTGGGCGAGGTCCATATTGTGGGTGGCGATCACCGCCGCCAGGCCGCCGTCGCGCACCAGGTGCATAAGCTGGTGGAACACGCCATCGGCGGTGTCGGGGTCGAGGTTGCCGGTCGGCTCGTCGGCCAGCAGGATCGAGGGATCGTTGGCGAGGCCGCGGGCCATGGCCGCGCGCTGCTGCTCGCCGCCGGAGAGCCGCGCCGGGCGGTGGCTGGCGCGGTCGGCAAGACCCACCGAAGCGAGCAGCGCGGCGGCCTTTTCGGCCGCCTTCGAACGCGCGACCCCGGCGATCATCTGCGGCAGCACCACGTTCTCCAGCGCCGAGAACTCCGGCAGCAGGTGGTGGTACTGGTAGACGAAGCCGATGGCGCGGCGCCTCAGCTCGGTGCGCTGGCTGTCGGAGAGGCCGAGGCAGGGCTCGCCGTCGATCAGCACTTCACCGCCGTCGGGCTTTTCCAGCAGGCCGGCGATCTGCAGCAGAGTCGACTTGCCGGCACCCGAGGGACCGACCAGGGCGACGATCTCGCCGCCGGCCACCTTGAAGCCGGCCTCCTGCAGCACGTGCAGTTCGTTGCGGCCCTGGCGGAAGGTGCGGCGGATGCCGCGCAGTTCCAGGCCGTGGCCGTTGCGGCTGCCGACCTTGCCGAGGTCTCCCTTACTCATACCTGATCGCCTCGACCGGATCGAGGTGGGCGGCGCGCCAGGCCGGGTAGAGCGGCGCCAGGAAGGAGAGGATGAGAGCGAGGCCGACGACGATGACGACCTCCGAGGTGTCGACCACGGCCGGCAGACGCGACAGGAAGTAGATCTCGTCGGGGAACAGCTTGGCGCCGGTCATATTCTGCAGCACCTGCCGGATGCTCTCGATGTTCATGCAGAAGACGAGCCCGAGGGCAAAGCCGACGGCGGTGCCGACCACCCCGATGGTGGCGCCGCTGAGGAAGAAGATGCGCATGACCATGCCGCGCGTCGCGCCCATGGTGCGCAGGATGGCGATGTCCCTGCCCTTGTCCTTCACCAGCATGGTCTGGCCGGACAGCACATTGAAGGCGGCCACCACGATGATCAGCGAGAGGATGAGGAACATCACGTTGCGCTCGGTCTGGATGGCGCTGAAGAAGGCGGCGTTGGAGCGCTGCCAGTCGACCGTGCGGAAACCGCGGCCGAGAACATCCTGCAGCTCGAAGCGGGCGGCGTCGGTGCGGTCGGGATTGCCGACGAAGACCTCGATGGCGTTCACCGCGTCCGGCAGGCGGAAGAAGCGTTGCGCGGAATCCAGCGGCATGTAGATGAAGCCGTTGTCGTACTCGTACATGCCGACTTCGAAGAGCCCGGCGATGCGGTAGGTCTTCATGCGCGGCACGGTGCCCATCACCGTGGTGTTGCCCGAGGGCGAGACCAGGGTGACGTTGCCGCCGACCCCGACGTTCAGCTGGCGAGCGAGCCTTGCGCCGATAAGGATGCCGTCGTCGACGCCGTAGTCTTCCAGGCTGCCGGCGACGATGTTGGCGGCGAGGATCGGCCGCGCCTCGATGTCTTCCTTGCGCAGGCCGCGCACCAGGGCGCCGGTGGCTGAGCCCTGGGTGGTGATCATCACCTGGCCCTGCACCTGCGGTGTCACCGACTGCACGCCCGGGACGGCACCGAGGCGCTGGGTCAGGTCGTCGAAATTCTCGATCGCCGGGCCGTCGGCAAAGACCGTGAGGTGGCCGTTCACGCCCAGGATGCGGGCCAGCAGTTCCTGGCGGAAGCCGTTCATCACCGACATGACGATGATGAGCACCGCCACGCCCAGCATGATGCCGAGGAAGGAGAACACGGCGATGACCGAGACGAAGCCCTCCTCGCGGCGGGCACGCAGATAGCGCGAGGCCACCATGCGCTCGAAGGGATTGAAGATCATGCGCGGGGCCTCAAGCGACCAGCTTGGCGATGGCGGCTTCCGGCGACAGCTCCGCGCGCTCCTCGTTGCCGCCGCGGCGCTTCAGCTCGACGATACCGTTCTTCAGGCCGCGCGGGCCGACGACGAGCTGCCAGGGCAGGCCGATGAGGTCCATGGAGGCGAACTTGGCGCCGGCGGACTCGTCGCGGTCGTCGTAGAGCACGTCGATGCCGGCTTCCGTGAGCTGGCCGTAGAGCTTGTCGCAGGCCGCCGTGCAGTCGGCATCGGCGGCGCGCAGGTTGATGAGCCCGACCTTGAAGGGCGCCACGGACTCCGGCCAGACGATGCCGTTGTCGTCGTGGCAGGCCTCGATGATGCCGCCGACCAGGCGCGAGACGCCGACGCCGTAGGAGCCCATCTGCACCGGCACGCTGTCATCCTCCGGCGTGGTGATGTAGGCGCCGAGCGGCTCGGAGTACTTGGTGCCGAAGAAGAAGATGTGGCCGACCTCGATGCCGCGCCCGGTGTAGCGCCGCTCGGCCGGCACTTCCTTCTCGAAGAGGGCCTGGTCGTGCTTCTCGTCGGTGCGGGCGTAGAGGTTGGTGTAGTAGTCGACGACCTTCTCCACGCTGGCGGTATCGCTGTAGTCGACCGCGGTGCCGAGCACGTCGTGGTCGAGAAACTCGCGGTCGCAGAACACCTCGGACTCGCCGGTGTCGGCCAGCACGATGAACTCGTGGCTGAGGTCGCCGCCGATGGGGCCGGTGTCGGCTTCCATGGGAATGGCCTTCAGGCCCATGCGCGCGAAGGTGCGCAGGTAGGCGACGAACTGCTTCTGGTAGGCGCGCCGTCCCGCTTCGTAGTCGATGTCGAAGGAATAGGCATCCTTCATGAGGAACTCGCGGCCCCGCATGACGCCGAAGCGCGGCCGCACCTCGTCACGGAACTTCCACTGGATGTGGTAGAGGCCCTTGGGCAGGTCGCGGTAGCTCTTCGAGCCGTTGCGGAAGATCTCGGTGATCAGTTCCTCGTTGGTCGGGCCATAGAGCATCTCGCGCTCGTGGCGGTCGAGGATGCGCAGCATCTCCTTGCCGTAGTCGTCGTATCGCCCGGACTGTTTCCACAGCTCGGCCGACTGGATGGTCGGCATCAGCAGTTCCTGCCAGCCGGCGGCGTCCTGCTCCTCGCGCACGATCTGCTCGATCTTGCGCAGGACGCGGTAGCCCAGCGGCAGCCAGGAGTAGATGCCGGCGCTGGCCTGGCGCACCATGCCGGCGCGCAGCATGAGCCGGTGGGAGACGATCTCCGCCTCCTTCGGCGTTTCCTTCAGGGTCGGCATGAAATACTGCGTAAGGCGCATAAGGGGGCTCTGGTCGTTGGGGCAACAGGACGCGGACGGCTGAAAAGTCCAGGCGCGAAAATGACCGGCTTTCCGGCCTTTCGCAAGGCTGGAGCCGCTTTCCCGACGGGAAGTCCGGATATGGGGAGACGGCCGGCGCCTGTCCAGCGCCGGGAGGTGCCTACTGCCCCGCCGCGTCGCGGCGGATCCGCTGGCAGCGGGCGGCCAGCTCGGCCTCGGCCTCGCTCTGCAGCGGCTGGCCGTTGAAGATCGCCCGGCCCGTGGCGACGTCGACCACCACCTCGCCGATGAAGACGTCGCCCTTGAAGTTGGCGCTGTTGGCGGGGATGCCCCAGCGCTCGAAGAGGTCGACCTCGATCGGGATGACCACCGCCTCGGGCAGGACCAAGCCGCTGCCGCCGTCCAGGTCCGCCGGGGACACCGCCTTGCCACGGACGTCGCGGCCGGGCTGGTAGGTCACGTCTTCCGCCGGGTAGTGCCGCGCCAGGCGGTCGCAGTCGGCCTCGCTGAGGGTCAGGTAGGCCTCCGCCGCCCGCGCCGGCGCGCCCCAGGCCGCCCAAAACAACAGGCCAAAAAACAGGGCGGAAATCAGGGCGGCGGGCATATGCCCAGGGATGTACGCGCGGGACATGGCTTCAGCCTAGGCGGGTGGCGTTTAAGAAAGCCATAAACCGGTCCTTTCGGTAGCCAGGCTTGCAGCCTGCCCCGGCGTCGCAACCACAGATAGGGCGGCCGCGCAATTGTTGCAATGCAACATGGGGGATTCGTAAAATATTGTTAGAAAATGGGTGACGTCGAGTTCAATTTGGGATACAAAAATGGCCACTAAGAACTGCGCCAAAAGAGCGCAGCGCGGCCCAGGTTTAGGGTGGACACGCCTTCTGACGGCCAATGCGCCGTCCAAAACCAAGAGAACCTGAAAATCAGGTCCAAAAGCTGAACAGGGAACTGGCGAAGGCAAGCTGCGGCTTGCCCTTTTTTTTTGCCCCTTTTTTCAGCGGTCGCACCGCCCTCACCGCCTCCTCGATTATCATGCTCGAACCTGTTCCGAGGTTGGGTGACGACGGGCGTCAGGTCTGCATCCACGGCGGCGACAGCCTGGCGATCTCGCCGTAGACCGGGCAGCTTTCGCGGTGGGCGCCGGGCAGCCAGCCGGTGCTCATCAGGAACTCGCCGACGATCTCGCCGCCGGTGAACTTGAAGGTGCGGCGGAACAGCTTCACCCAGTCGGCCTTGTCCAGTGGATGGTGCGCGGCGATCCAGCCGCCGAAGGAGCCATAGTCCTTGCGCAGGGCGACGATGCGCCGCGCGTTCTCGACGGCGGCCTCGACCTTCAGGCGGTTGCGGATGATGCCGGCGTCGGCCAGCAGGCGGGCGCGCTGGCGCTCGCCATAGCGGGCGACCTTGTCGATGTCGAAGCCGTCGTAGGCAGCCCGGAAGCCGTCCCGCTTCTTCAGCATCAGCTCCCAGGACAG
>MRWG01001555.1_pt1 | contig 14226 bp, 9 predicted proteins | sample 1013341 | NCBI WGS metagenome assembly MRWG01 (sample SAMN06117577, study PRJNA244670) | biofilm metagenome | biome: Water; feature: Cathode Biofilm; material: Biofilm; isolation source: microbial consortium enriched at the cathode of a solar microbial fuel cell | place: USA: District of Columbia ... | reverse complement strand
GTTCATTGGGGTTGCCCAAGAGTTTGTCACTCGTGAAGCGGGACCGATGACGCGACGTGTCAAGCGAGTGCGGCGAACAGTGAAGGCTTGCATCCCCGACCCTCGCACTGTCAACGAGCACACCGGCGAACTCAACGGCGTGGAATCTCTGCGGCACGCATCGACCAAGGGCGTCGCGCGGCAGCGAGCCCGGTTCGGCGAGCACGAAGCGGGTTTATCCCTCCCGTTTTCCATTCGCTCGCTGATTGATCTGGCGGCGCCGATCGCGCTTCCGCAAACAGCGCACATCGTCGCCTTCGTGCAACATCAGAAAGAACGGGCGTTGCTCAACCAATTGTCGAATCGACGGAATACAAACAAGCGCGCCGGCACACGCCTTGCGCTCTTTGTCGATTCACTCGATCACATGAGCGGCGTGTCGCGATTTGTCAGAGACCTCATCCGGGAAGCTGAAGATCGCGATAAGCAGCTGCGCGTCTTCACCTGCGCCTCGCAATCCGACGACTGGCCGTCGTCAGTTGACGTCAGCGATCCGATCGGGCGGCTCTCGATTCCGATGTACCAGGATCTCGAGCCCGCCATTCCCTGGGCGCCGGATGTGCTCGACGCCTGCGCCGAATGGGCGCCAGACGTCATTCATATCTCGACGCCGGGGCCGATGGGCCTGATCGGCGCCATCGCGGCGCACGCGCTGCATGTGCCGCTGGCTGGAACGCATCACACTGACTTTCCCGCCTACGCAGCCAAACTCGCCAAACAGGAGCGAGCGTCGGCACTGGTCTCCCAGGCGCTTGCGGGGTTGTATGGACGGTTCGATCGCGTGCTGGCGCGGTCAGAAGCGTATGCCGAACACATTGAGGATCTGGACGTCGGGCCGAGCCGCATTCGCGTGATTACGCCCGGCATTGATCTGTCGAAGTTTGGATCATCGCGGCGCGATGACTCCACTTGGACGAAACATTCTGGTGTTCATCGCTCGAGCGTGAAAGCGCTTTATGTCGGGCGCATCAGCGCTGAAAAGAATCTGGCGCTTCTTTCCCGAGTGTGGCGCGAAGCGCATACGCGGCTTGAACAGCTCGGCATTCCCGCCGAACTCATTGTCGTCGGCGATGGCCCGTATCGAAGCGAGATGGCCCGCGAGCTCACCGGACATCGAACTCGATTCCTCGGCAAGCAAACCGGCGAAGAGTTAGCCGCGATTTACGCGAGTTGCGACTTCTTCATGTTCCCGTCAATCACGGACACGCTTGGTCAGGTCGTGATGGAGGCGCAGGCGTCTGGTCTGCCCGCGATTGTGAGCGATCAGGGTGGGCCCGGCTCGCTGATTGAACACGGCAAGACGGGTTTGATCGTGTCACCTGACGATGTGTCCAACTGGGTGCGGTCAGCCGTGCTCCTCGCCGCGGACACCAATCAGCGCCGACGCATGAGCCGCGCCGCGCTCGCGCACGCGCGGCAATTCAGCTTCGAGCGCTCGTTCCATTCCTTCTGGAGCATCCACGAGGAATTGGTCACGGGCAGCACCGAGACATCGACGCCAACCATCGAAACGCCGTTTATGGAGCGAGCCAACGGCGCCCCCTTCATTCGCCCGGCCGCGACCGCTTCATCCTGAAAAACGACCGCAAGAGTTCGCCGCATTCATCCGCATCAACGCCGCCGATCGGTTCGATGCGATGGTTGAGCCGCGCATCGGCGCACAATTCATAGAGCGATTCCACAGCCCCCGCCTTGGGGTCGGCCGCGCCGTACACCAGCCGCCCCACGCGCGCGTTCACGATCGTCCCGGCGCACATGACGCAGGGCTCGAGCGTGACCACCAACGTGCAATGATTCAGCCGCCAGTCGCCGATCCGCCTCGCGGCGTCGCGAATCGCGATGAGTTCCGCGTGCGCCGTCGGGTCAGCGTCCATCTCCCGACGATTGTGCGCTTCGGCCAGAACGCGCCCCGACTCCGTTTCATAGACGACCGCGCCGATTGGCGCTTCATCCAGATCCGCGGCTTGGCGCGCCAGTTCAATCGCCCGGCGCATCATCGCGCGATCAGTTGGCGTCGGTTCAGCCGGCATCGTCGTCGGACCTTCGTTCGGACCCGGCGCCGGCGACTCGCGCGGGCGTCACGAATTGCATCAGCACGAGCCCAATTTCGAAGAGCAGGTAGAGCGGCGCCGCGAGCAGCACCATCGATCCGGGATCGGCCGGCGTGAAGATGGCTGATGCGACAACGCACACAAAGAGCGCATGTTTTCGCCATGGCCGCAGGTCTTCCGGCCGAAGGATGCCCGTCCATCCGAGCAGAAGCATCGCAATCGGCAATTGGAACGCGATGGCAAACACAATCGCCAGACCAAAGACAAGGTTGACGTACTCCCCGATTCGGTATTGCTGGGCAATCGTGCCCCCCGCGTCAAGCGGAATCCGCAGGATGGAGAGAGCGCCCGCCGCATCCGGAATGGCGAATCGAAGTTCGTGCAAAGGACCGTTCAACCACATGGCGCCGGGCTCGGGCGAAACCGGATCAGCGCTCAGCACCGGAATCTCCGGCAGCGTCAGATCATCAGGCAGCGGCGCCGTGGCCACGTTCGTCTGCACCATCAATGAACCAAAGACAATGAAGAAGCGCAGCATCACCGGCAGCATCACGGAGTACAGAAACACCATCGCCGTCGCGGTTAACACGGCGCTGGCCGGCATCAGGAAATAGACGAATCGCTTTTCGTTCTGATAGAGCCCCGGCGCGACGAAAAGCCACGCCTGGTACAGAATCCATGGCGCCGAAACCAGGACGGCGACCGCCATCGCCACCTTGAGGTACGCCCCGAATGACTCGATCGGGCTGGTGGCCAGCAGCCGCACTGGCTGACCGCTGGCGCGGAGCTGCGTCTCCAGCGGTATGACGATGAATTCGAGAATCGGCCCGCCAAACACCAGACACACGATCAGGATCGGAATCGGTCCTAGCAGGGAGTAGAACAGCCGCTTGCGAAGATCCTCGAGGTGGTCTCCGAACGACATGGTGGAGGTGTCACGATCCATCGGTGCGTCACGAACCCTTCAGGGGCGGGCCATACGGGGGTGGAGCCGTGAGAATAGGGTGAGACCGTCCGAAAAGGGGCCTCTTGGGCGTCGATCGCCTGTTTGGCGCCACATTCTCACCATTTCGCCGGTTTTTGAGGATGTCAGCGACGGGAAGGCATCTCCCATGCGTCTCATGGAGGTGGGTGAACGGATGGATCAGGAATCAACGACCCGCGACGTCATGCGGGCCATGTCGGGAGATGGGCGGGCGCTCGACCGCCTGTGGGAACAACACCGCCGCTGGGCGGCTGCTGTTGTCCTGTCCCACAAGCCCCGCGACGTGGACGTTGAAGACCTGCTCCAGGAGATCGCCATGACCGTCGTCCGCAAGATTCACGATCTCCGGGATCCGGCGCTCTTCAAGCCGTGGCTGCGAACCCTCGCCGTCAACACGGCCCGAACCGCCGGTCGAAAGCGAAAGGTCCGGCTGCGGCTGGTCCGGCCCGAGGCCGATCCGCACCTGTTGGATTGCGAGGACACCAACGCGGAAGATTCCGCACGACGGGCGGAAGGACGACGACTGCTGGATCTGGCCCACCGGCTGCATCCGGATTATCGAGAGCCGCTGCTGCTTCGATGCGTGCGCGGCATGACCTACAAACAGATCAGCGAAGTGTTAGAGCTTCCTGTGACCACGGTGGAAACACGAATTGCTCGCGCCCGGCGCATGCTGCGCGAGGAAGTCGAGTTTGAAGAGGAGGCGACGTCGATGCGTGTAGCGCGCGGCGCCGCCAATGAATGAACGAGGTGATCTCATGACCGTCGATCGCGAAGACATTCTGATCGGACGCGTTGTGGACGGCGAAGCCGGCCCTGACGATTGGGCGGAACTCGAATCACTTGGCGCGCATGATGAAGACGTCTGGCGTCGCCTCGCGCTGGCCCAGCGCGAGCAGGCGGCGCTGTGCGTTGGCCTCGAAGATGAGATCGAGATTGCTGACCGTGTGGAGATCCCGCATGAGGTGATCCACGCCGCGCACTCGTTCCATCTTCGCTGGCGCGCCTGGTCCGGTTGGGCGGCGGCTGCGGTGATCGGCCTCATTTGGGCGACGGTTCAGGGCGTTGGCTCGAACTGGGGCTCGCCGTCGGCGCAGCAGGCCGGCCTGACCGGCCCGTGGACGCCTGAGGAAGCGCTCAATGAATACCTCGCGACGGGCATGGAGCAGGGCGAGGTTCTCGGCCAGCTCCCCACCGTCATGATTGATTCACAACCCGCCCCGGACGGCGACGGATACGACGTCACGATTTTGCGGCGGATTATCGAAGTCAAGCGTGTGAACGGCGCATTCAACGTCGGTGTGGACGAGAACGGCGAGGTGCGACTGGCGCCGACTTCACCGGTGCAAACGGGAGGCGCATTGTGATTCACATTCGCCAACAGCGCGTGTTGCAATTCGGCCTGATCGCCGCGCTCTGCGCCGGAACCGCCGGCGCCCAGATGGCTCGCGACGCACGAGCCCCTCGCGAGCTCACCGCTGAGCAGCGACGCGGCGTCGATGTCGAACGTCGAATGATTCGTTCAATGTCCGGCGAGACCGTGCTCGAACTCAAGTCGGCCGAAGGCGACCTCCACGTTCGAATCAATGGCAATGACATCATTGCAACGCTCAACGGAAAGAAACTCCCGCCTGAACGGCTCCAACTGAATTCACAATTCCTGATTGTGTTCGACGCCAAGAAACGCCCCATGGCGACGATCGGTCGCGCCGGCGGCCAATCGACGTTTGAGCGATTCATGGCGGAGCGCGATGAATCGCGCTTTGAGTTCGAATTTGAAGAGTCATTCACGAGTTCGCCGCGGCGCATCATCGGAGTGCTGACACATCCGCTGGATGAGAAGCTTTCAACCAAGCTTGGAACATCCATCAAGGACGGATTGGTCGTCACGAGCGTGATCCCCGGCCGACCGGCGGAGCGCGCCGGTGTGCAGCCGGATGATGTGCTTGTCGCGGTGGATGATCATGCGCCAGTGACCTACGAAACGCTTCGCACGGCCATTCACTCGAAGCCCGAAGGCGAGGCCATTCAACTTCGCGTCATTCGCGAAGGCGAACCCATGACGATTTCACTGACGGCTGAGGTGGATGAGGCGCCGCGCGGCTACGTCCGACGGACCGAAGACAACATCCTGATTCCCGAAGGCAAGGGCCTGTTCGCGGTCACGCCCGGCGCATTCGAATTGAAGCCGGATGTCGAACGCGAATTAAGCACCTGGGTGGAGCGCCAATACGAAGCCCAGCACGTGCAGGACGCGCTCCAGGAGCAACTCCACCTCATCGAGAAGAACCTCAAACTGGACGACAAGAAACGCCGCGAGATTGAGCGCAGCCTGCGCGACGCCGCGGCGTCCGTTCGGCGCCAGAACATCGACATCAACCTTCCGGAAATCGCGATCGTCGGACCAAAGGGTCAGGACCAGGACGTCGCCGTTTTTCCCCGCGGAGTCGGTCGCGGAAACGTGTACTTCGAGCAGCCGCAAACCGCGAAGCTGCAAGCCCGACTGGGCGAGATGGAAGCCCGGCTCCAGCGGCTGGAAGCGTTGCTGTCTCGCATGATTGAAATGAACGAGTCATCACCGGCCGGTCACACGATCGACGTCCAGCCGGAACAAACTGAATCAACGACGCAATCTTCGGGGACGTAACCCGATCGTCATTTTCCTTGCGCCGTTCGGGTGGGCGGCTACAACGCGGAGCGCGCGGCGCTCCACGAGTTATTCGGAGAGCGAACTCATGAGAACCACCATGCTTGCCACCATGCTCGCCTGCGCAGGACTTGCCCAGGCGTGCGCCGCCAACGCCTCAAACGCCGAAGTCACGTCGGCCAAGACGGTCGTCGCATCCGCATCGGAGAGCGACACGGATTGTTGCGAGGCCTCGAGCGGAACCAGCGTCACCGTGTCGTCCGCTGACGGCGAAATCGTCGCGATTTGCGAAGCCGATTCGCCATCGAAATTTACCGTCGGCGACAAGGGCCATGTGATCGTGAAGAAACTCGATGACGGCGCCGACAGCCATCGCGTCATTATCAAGTCGCTGGACGGCGAGAAAGAGCTCAAGACCAAGAGCAAGGCGTTCAAGATCATTGTCAAGAAAGACGGCAAGACCGAAGTCATTGACCTCAAACCCGGGGACAGCAAGGCGCACGCGAAAGCCTTCACCCTGAAAGGCGATGGCAAGAACAGCTGGACCGCCAAGGGCGGCGAAGGCGGCGCCTGGACGTTTGAAAAGAGCGACGGCGAGGTCTTCGAACTCAAGAACCTCCCCAAGGGATCATTCAAATTCAAGGAAGGCGCGAAGCCCAAAGCGCTCTACTTTGGCGACCATGATGACGACAACGTCGTCTTCAGTTCACCCAAGGGCACGTTCGAATTCAAAGCCGCGCCCAAGGGCAGTGTGAAGTTCTTCGGCCACGAGGGCGACAACGAGTACGTGGTCGTTGCCCCGGAAGACGGCGACTGGAAGCGATTTGTGCCGAAAGACGCGCAGAAGTGGATTGAGAAGGACGCCATTGTCGAACTGCACGGCGAGCACGATGGCCAGAACTTCGTGTTCCGCGGCGATGGCGGCGCCGGCGCTTCGGAGGACAAGCCGCGCCTCGGCGTCATGCTCGAAGAAGGCGATGGCTACCTCAGCGTCAACGGCGTTCTTGACGGCATGCCCGCCAAGAAGGCTGGTGTGAAGTCAGGCGATGTGATCCTCGCGATCAACGGCGCCAAGCCCGCCACGATGGACAAGCTCCGCAAGGCGCTCGGCGCCTCGGAAATCGGCCTGACGCTGAAGCGCGATGGCGATGTCCTCAAGCTCGCGGTTGATCTGGGCGCACACGAAGCGCACGAGGAACAAGAGATCCGCGTGGAGCGAAGGGGCAACAGCCCGAAATGGCGCGTTCGCGGCGTCCCGGCCCCCGAGAAACTGCACGAAGAGGTCATTCTCCGAAAGCGTGGCGGCGGAAACGAATGCAATTGCGAATGCCGCAATCAGAGCGGCCCCGGCGCGTTGCAGTTCCCCGCGCTCCGCAGCATGGACGCTGAAGCCCGCGAGCGAATCGAGAAGAGCCTCGGCGCCGCCCGCGTGGAACTGCGCCTGAAGCGCGATGACCTCGACAAACTCCGCAGCGAACTGCACAACGAGTTGAAGGGTCTCGACATCGACAAGAAGATCATGATCGAGCTGCACGAGGGCCTCGACCATGCCCGCAAGGCGCTGCACGAAGCGGACCTTGATTTCGACTTCGATTTTGACTTCGAATTCGATGAAGAGTCGATGCACGAGGCGCAGAAAGCCATCCACGACGCGCTGCAGAACATCGAAATTGACATCGATGTCGATGAGATTCATGAATCCATCGAAAAGGCCATGAAGCAATACAAGGATGGCAATGGCAACGTCTTCATCCGCCGCGCGCCGGGATCAGGTGAAGCGCGCGTTCGCGTTGAGCGAGATCTGGCCCGAGTCAAGCGCCATCAAGCCGAACTTGAGAAACGCCACGCACATGCTCAGGAGCAGCGCTTCAGTGAAATGAAGCGTCGTCAGGTTGAAGTCGAGAAGCGACACGCAGAAGCCCAGGAGCGTCGCCAGGGAAATGAATGGCGAGCCCGTGAAAAGGCCGCCCAAGGCCGCAACCGGGCCGAAGACGCGCGGTTGAAGGAGTTGGAAGCTCGAATGGAGCGTCTTGAGGCGCTGCTGAAGAAGCTCTCACGGGATGGGTGAAAGGGACACAGGCTGAATCCGAACTGATTCCTGGGAAACGACTCCCAATCTCCTCCGAAACGCCGATGCCAACTGCCTCGGCGTTTCATTCGAACCGAACAGGCTTACCGTTCGAATAACAACGACACCACCCATCCGCGACCGCGATCCGACTTGGCTCTGCCACCGGACGCGGTCGTGTTTTTTATTGCGCATGCGATCATTCATTCGATTTCGCGGACACGTCACGGACCATCGGTAGAATCACCAACGATGATTGGCCCACTCGTGATTGGTGAGGACAAGTTCAAATGATTTTCACGCCGCCTCGCGCCAAGCTTGCTCGCGTATTCGCACTCCTCGTGGCGCATGCCATGCTTTCGCTGACGGCGTGCGCGCAAAGCCCGAGAGCTACGCTCAACGTCGATGCCACAGACATTCCGCGGCGGCTGCTCACCGCTCGCATGGAATTGCCCGTGCGTCCCGGCGCCCTCGATTTGAACTTCGTCGAGTGGACGCCAGGCAATCACAACCCTTCCGGGCCGATCCAGAATGTCGTTGACTTGACGATCACCGACGACCGCGGCCGGCGCGTTCAATGGACTCGCGACCCGGAGAAGATGACGCGCCTGAATCTGGATGTTCCCGACGGCGTCTCATTCATCACGGTGGACTTCGCGTACATCACCAACCAGCCCTCGGTGGTCTCGCGATCTACGGATAGTTACGGCTTCCCCACCTTCGGCGGCATGAACTGGAACACCGTGCTGTTCTATCCCGGTGATGTGGACAAAGACGAATTCATCATCGAGCCGACGCTGAGGCTGCCCGATGGCTGGACACATGCCACGTCACTCGATGTCGCTCGCGAAGCGCGGGGCGAAGTCATGTTCCAACCCGTCAGCCTCGCCGAACTTGTGGATTCACCCGTCATCTTCGGGTCGGAACTGCGCACGTACACCCTCGACACCCAACTGACGGATGCGCCGCACTACATCCATGCAGTGGCGCCGTTTGCATCGCAGACGGAACTCGGTCCGGAACGCCTCGAAAAATTCGGCTACATGGTGGATGAAGCCATTCGCGTCTTCGGCCCGTTTCCCTACGACGAGTTCCACTTTCTGGTCATGCTCTCGGACGACCTGCCGGGCCTCGGCGTCGAGCACAACGAGTCAACCTTTATCGCGTTCCGCGCTGACCGATTTATCAATGCGGAAAAAGACGGCGACCCGATCGGCACGATCCCGCATGAATACATTCACGCCTGGTGCGGCAAGCAGCGCGCCCCGGAAGAATTGCTTGCGCGTGATTACCACACCACCGCCGACACGCGCCTGCTGTGGGTCTACGAAGGGCTGACCAGCTACTACGACGATGTGATTGCGACTCGCGTCGGCCTCATGACCGCGAGCGAGTACAGGGATGGGATCACCAGCCGCCTTGCGGATTACCAGCATCGGTCGGGGCGCGAGTGGCGAAGCGTGGAAGACACCGCCGTCTTTCTTCGTTTCCTGCGTGCGCGCAGCAAGCATTGGTACGACCGCCGCCGCGGCACGTCGTATTACTCTGAAGGCGCGCTTTTCTGGATGGACGCGGATGCGATCATCCGCCTCGGCACGAACAACGAGCGGTCGTTGGATGACTTCTGCCGCGCGTTCTTTGATGTTGACGTTGAATTGCCCGGCACGCCCATCACGTACACACGCGCCGACATCGTGAACACGCTTCGCGGGGTGTACGACGGCGAGGACTGGGACGCGCTCATCCGCGCCCGAATCGAGACGCCGCTCGAGGATCTCTCGTTTGACCATCTCGCGACGAAACTGGGGTACACATTTGAGTTTTCGAATGAGCCGACCGCGGAGCAGGAAAAGGACATTCGCGGTCAGCGCGGCGTGGACCTGCGCTACTCACTCGGTTTCTCAACAGATCGCGACGGCGTCATCACGCGCATTCTCCCCGGCTCCATCGCTGATGAATACGGACTCGCCTACGACATGCGCATCCTCGCCGTGAATGACTACCTCTTCAATCCGCGCCGACTTCGCGATGCGGTGGATCAGTCGCCCGCCAATGGCCACGTCACGCTGCTGGTGGAATTCGGCGACCGAGTCGAGAAGAAACTGCTGCTCTACGACGGCGGGCCGAAGTATCCACGGTTCGTCGAGAATGTTGGGGCGCCGCTGGTGTTGAAGGCGATCATTCACAGCAACTAAGTCGCGACTGACGCCAGCTTCCGCCCGACGCCACAGGGTGAACCGATCACACGAACGGCTTCAGCTTCAGCTTCGTCCGATGCTGATCTGACTTGGCGCCGCTGGCTGTCTGCCCTTTGATGTAATCCAGCTCGAATTCCGCCGCGTCTTCAGCGCCCTGCTTTGCCTTTTCAACTTCTGCACGAGCGGTCTGCGCGCGCTTCTCGTTGAACGCCGCGAGTTCCTTCGCCAACATTGGGTTGTCCGCGATGTCGCGTTTCTCCGGCGTCAGCGCTTCGAGCAGATGCATCTGCACCGGTGTGATCACGCACACCGGGTCGCCGGGGCGGAACCAAACCTGCTTCTGCCGCGCGGTGATACGCCAGTTCATCGTGAAGGGGCTGCTGAGCCAGTCTGTCTCGACCAGCCCTTCGAGCGCGTGCGCGTGATGCGTCCACTGATTCGCCGGCCCCCGCACCAGCAACCCCACCCCCGGCGGCGTGCGAAACACCCACGGCAGCACGAACGTCACGATGCCATACCCGAAGTGGCTGCGAACCTGTCCCGCGAAGTGCGGCGGCGCCTTCCCAAAGTCGAACGTGATGGACGAGATGTCGTCCTTGCCGCCCCACGTCGCGCTGAATCCGTGGGGCGTTCGGATCACCCACCCCGCCTGGTTCGCCATGACCAGCGGCAGGCACCGATACGCCACCTTGCCCCGGGTCTTGTCCATCCAGTCCCGCCGCGGGGATGCCGGCTCCATCGTCCAGCCCAGCTCATCGCCGAGTTTGTAGGCGATGATGCGTTGGTCATCCGGCGCCAGCCGAGAAGTCTGATCCGCCATTGTGCCACCCTCCATCAGAGGTCAGGTCGTTCGCCGCTCGCGACGCGGCGCCCTTTCTATAGTGTCCATACGCATCAAACGACTTGAAGAGAAGGCCACACCATGACGACCACAGGCAATCCGTTCGGCGCCAAATCCTCACTCACGACCTCCAAGGGCGATTTCACATGGTATGACCTCGGCGCCCTCGAGCGAGAAGGCATTGGGCATGTCAACCGCCTGCCCTACTGCATCAAGGTCCTGCTGGAGGCCATGCTCCGCAACGTGGACGGCTTCATCGTCACCAATGACGACGTCGCCGGCCTCGCCGGATGGAACGCCAAGAGCCCGACCCAGACGGAACTCCCCTTCATGCCGGGACGCGTCGTCCTGCAGGACTTCACCGGCGTTCCCGCCATGGTGGACCTCGCCGCGATGCGCAGCGCAATGACCCGCATGGGCGGCGACCCTTCCAAGGTCAACCCGCTCATCAAGTGCGACCTGGTCATCGACCACTCCGTGCAGGTGGACGCCTTCGCCTCCGGCATCGCCCTGACCATCAACGCGGAAAAGGAATTCGATCGGAACCGCGAGCGATACGAGTTCCTGAAGTGGGGCCAGAAGTCATTCGACAATTTCACGTGCGTGCCGCCCGCAACGGGCATCGTGCATCAGGTGAATCTTGAGTACCTCGCCGATGTGGTGCTGACCGGCAAGAACGCCGCGGGCGAACGCGTGGCCTTCCCGGATTCATTGGTCGGGACGGACTCGCACACCACGATGATCAACGGCCTCGGCGTCGTCGGCTGGGGCGTCGGCGGCATTGAAGCCGAAGCGTGCATGCTCGGCCAGCCGATTTACATGCTCACGCCGGAAGTCATCGGCTTCAAACTCACCGGCAAGCTGCCCGAAGGCGCCACCGCGACAGACCTCGTGCTGACCGTCACGCAGATGCTTCGCGCGCACGGCGTCGTCGGCAAATTCGTTGAATTCTTCGGCGATGGTGTCGCGACGATGAGCGTGCCGGACCGCGCCACCATCGCCAATATGGCGCCGGAATATGGCGCCACGATGGGCTTCTTCCCGGTCGATTCCAAGACGCTCGATTACCTGCGGCTCACCGCCCGAAGCGACGACACCATCGAACTCGTCGAGAAATACAACAAAGCCAACGGCCTCTTCTGGACGCCCGGTTCGCCGGATCCTGATTTCACCGATGTCCTCGAACTGGACATGAGCACGGTGCAGCCGTCGCTCGCCGGCCCGAAGCGCCCGCAGGATCGCGTGCTGCTTTCCAGCATGCAGGCCAACTGGCACAAGGACCTCGTGGACACGTTCGACAAGAAGGGCTGCGGCGAAGTCATTCGAATCGACACGTGGGCGGGCGAAGGCGGCCAGGCCGACCAGTCACCCGTCAACACGCCGCAGGACGGCGACTCGTGCGAGCACGCGATGGTCGAAATGAACGACCGCCGCTTCAGCCTGCACAACGGCGACGTCGTGATCGCCGCGATTACGAGCTGCACGAACACGTCCAACCCGGATGTGATGATTGCCGCGGGTTTGGTCGCGAAGAAAGCGCACGCGCTCGGCCTCACCGCCAAGCCGTGGGTCAAGACATCACTGGCGCCGGGCTCCAAGGTCGTCACGGACTATTACGAGAAGGCCGACCTCACCAAGCACCTCGAAGCGCTGGGCTTCCACACGGTTGGCTACGGCTGCACGACGTGCATCGGCAACTCCGGCCCGCTGCCTGACCCGATCGTGAAGGCCATTAAAGAGAAGGACCTTGTCGCCGCCAGCGTGCTGTCGGGCAATCGCAACTTTGAAGGTCGCATCAGCCCGCATATTCGTGCGAACTACCTCGCCAGCCCGCCGCTGGTCGTGGCGTACGCCATCGCCGGCACAGTGGACATCGATCTCGCCAACGAACCGATCGCAACGTCGAAGGACGGCAAGGACGTCTTCCTGAAAGACATCTGGCCCACGCACGAAGAAGTGCAGACCGTACGCGACGCATGCATTTCACCTGACCAGTTCCGCAAGCAATACGGGCAGGTGTACGACGGCAACCCGACGTGGAATGACATCCCCGTCTCCGGCGGCGCCGCGTACGACTGGAATGAAGCGTCCACGTACATCCAGGAGCCGCCTTTCTTCGTGGACATGACCGAAGAGCCGCCCGGTGTGCCAGGCATCACCGGCGCGCGCTGCCTCGTGTCTGTCGCCGACTCCGTCACGACCGACCACATCTCCCCCGCCGGCGCCATCGCGGCGGACAGCCCCGCAGGCACGTACCTGCAAGAGAAGGGCGTCCCGATCTCGAGCTTCAATTCCTACGGCTCCCGCCGCGGCAACGACCGCGTGATGACGCGAGGCACATTCGCCAACGTGCGCGTCCGCAACCAGCTCGCGCCGGGCACCGAAGGCGGCTGGACGACGGACTTCCTCGATGGACAGGTCAAATCCATCTACGAAGCATCCATGCACTACCAGGAGGAAGGCGTCCCGCTGATCGTGCTGGCCGGCATTGATTACGGCATGGGCTCCAGCCGCGACTGGGCCGCGAAGGGCACGTACCTGCTTGGCGTGAAGACCGTGATCGCGCAATCATACGAGCGCATTCACCGGTCCAACCTGATCGGTATGGGCGTGCTGCCATTGCAGTTCAAGGAAGGCGAGAGCCGCGAGTCACTGGGGCTTGATGGCACGGAGTCATTCGACTTCGACATCCCCGAGCCGCTGTCGGCCCGATGCGACATCGGCGTGACCGCGAAGCACCCGAAGAGTGGCAAGACGACGGAGTTCTCGGTGACCTGCCGCATCGACACCCCGGTTGAGGTGGACTACTACCGCAACGGCGGCATCCTGCACATGGTGCTGCGGCGGATGATGAATGAGAGTGCGCAGCCGGCGTAATCCACGAGTTGGCGCCGAATTATCGACAACGGCGACGGCGCCTCGTGATGACCGCAGCAGTTGCGAAGATCGCTATGGACGAAGGCGTCGGTATGTACGCGAGTGATCGAAAGTCTTCGAGCGTGCCTTCCCGAAACTGCGTCAGCACTTCACCGGTGAGCACGTCAATGACATGCAGGTTGTCTGTCGACACCGCAAAGAGCGTCCCATCAGCGTCGAATGCAAGACCTTGAGGATCGACGCCCCCACCGCCAATTGATGTGACAGCGCCGCTGGAGGTATCAATGGTGAACAGGCCGACGGCGTCAGAAAACGCGTATCCGTACAGTGTTCCATCAGGGCCAACCGCGAGCGACTGGGTCTGCTGAAAGTCATCGACGAGCAGTGTCGCCGTGTCGCTGAGAATGCTCGACATGGACCACAACTGGTGATACGTATCGAAAAGATCAGTGACCCTGGTCACGAAGAACACTTCGCCTGTTGGCGAAATCTCGAGCGCGCGAATGCCGCCGAAGTCTTC
>MRWG01001554.1_pt1 | contig 14229 bp, 13 predicted proteins | sample 1013341 | NCBI WGS metagenome assembly MRWG01 (sample SAMN06117577, study PRJNA244670) | biofilm metagenome | biome: Water; feature: Cathode Biofilm; material: Biofilm; isolation source: microbial consortium enriched at the cathode of a solar microbial fuel cell | place: USA: District of Columbia ... | reverse complement strand
GCGCATCGTCGACGCGGTAGGGCGAGAGCATGTTGTGGCGCGTGCCCGCGTCCTCGTCGCCCATGGAAACCCAGGTGTCGGTGACCACGAGATCGGCGCCGTCGACGGCCCATGCGATCAACTGGTCGCTGGGCTTGAGTTCATCCGGCGTGGCGATGCGCATTTCGAACCCGAAGCGCGCGGCGGCGTGCACCCAGCTCGTCACCACGTTGTTGCCGTCGCCGGTCCAGGCGACCTTGCGGTCCCTGATGGCGCCGCGGCGCTCCTCGAACGTCATGATATCGGCCATGATCTGGCACGGGTGCGACTGATCGGTAAGGCCGTTGATGACCGGTACCGTGGCGTATTCCTCGAGCTCGATCAGCTTGGCCGGATCGTCGGTGCGGATCATGATCGCATCGGCATAGCGCGACAGTACCCGCGCCGTGTCGGCGACGGTTTCGCCGCGGCCCAGTTGCGACTGGTCGTCGGTGAGGATGACCGTGTGACCGCCGAGCTCCTGCATGCCGACCTGGAACGAGACGCGTGTCCGCGTCGACGGTTTTTCGAAGATCATGACCAGCGTCTTGCCGTCGAGTGGCCTGCCGGCGGCGCCGCTCTTGCGCGATTTCTTCAGGTCGTGGCCGAGTGTCAGGATCCCCTGCAGGGTGCCGCTGTCGAGCCGGTCGATGTCGAGGAAATGTTTGGGCACGGACATGTCAGGCCGCGTCCTTCTCAATCTGCCCGCTTGTCCGGTCGATAATGGAAAGCGCTTCCGCGACGTCCGCCGACGTGATCACCAGCGGCGGGACGAAGCGCACCACGTTGTCGCCCGCCGGCACGCTGAGGAGACCGTTCTCGATCAGCTTCTTGACGACGTCGCCGTTGGTGACGCCCTCGACGCATTTGAGCCCCAGCATCAATCCCGTGCCGCGCGCATCCTCGAAAACGGAAGGATGGCGGGCGACGAGGTCTTCGAGGCCCGTCCTGAATTCCTCGGCGATTTTCTGCACGCCCTCCAGGAAGCCCGGCGCCAGAACGATGTCGAGGACCGCGTTGCCGGCCGCCATGGCGAGCGGATTGCCGCCGTAGGTGGAGCCGTGCGAGCCCGCCGTCATGGCTTCGGCGACCTTTTCGGTGGCCATCGTCGCGCCGAGCGGGAAGCCGCCGCCGATCCCCTTGGCGGAGGCCAGGATATCGGGATGGATGCCGCTCCATTCGTAGGCATAGAGCTTGCCCGTCCGACCGACGCCGGACTGTACCTCGTCGAACATCAGAAGGATGCCGTATTCGTCGGCGATCTTCCTGAGGTTCTGCAGGTATTCCTTGCTCATCGGCCGGATTCCGCCTTCGCCCTGGACGGGCTCGACGAGAATGCCGGCGGTCTCGGGGCCGATCATGGCCTTCAGTTCGTTCAGGTTGTCGAACGCGACCTGGTCGAAACCGTCGACCTCGGGGCCGAAACCGGTCAGGTGTTTTTCCTGCTTGCCCGCCGACAGCATCGCCAGTGAGCGGCCGTGAAACGCGCCCGAGACGGTGATTACCCGGTAGCGTTCCGGGTGGCCGTCCGCCCAGTGATAGCGGCGCATCATCTTGACGCCCATCTCGACCGCTTCGTTGCCGGAATTATTGAAGAACACAGCGTCGGCGAAGGTGTTTTCGACCAGCCGCTCGGCGAGCTTTTCCTGGCCCGGAATGTGATAGAGGTTGGACGTGTGCATGAGCTTGCCGGCCTGCTCGCGTATCGCCTCGACCAGGTGCGGATGGCAATGCCCGACGGCGGCGACCGCGATCCCCGCCCCGAAGTCCAGATAGCGTCGGCCCTTGCTGTCCCACAGATGCGCGCCTTCGCCGTGATCGAAGGCAAGATCGTAACGGGCATACGTGGGCATAACCGCCGGTATCATGACCTTTGCTCCTCTGCAGGTTGGCCGGGACCGTCCCGGGAAAGCCGAGGAGTATCGTGAGGCCGCTTGTCGCTGTCAACAAGACGTTGCGGCCGCAACGGGAATGTCACCCGCGGATGAAATGGAGCGTATCGAAACGCCCCCTGAGCGCGCTCGCCTCGGCGGCGACGGTGTCTGGATCGTTGCCGGCCAGGGCCCGGTGGATCAGCGATGCGAGTTCTTCCATGTCGTCGGCCTGCATGCCGATCCGCGCAATCTCCGGTGTGCCGATCCTGAGCCCGTTGACGTCGCCCGGCACGTCGGCCATCGGCAGGCCGATCCCGCAGCTCAGGATGTTTGCTTCGCGGAGTCGTTTCGCCGCCGCCTGACCGCCGCCGAAGGCATGCGCTTCGAGCGCGAACTGGTGCGACGTGGTGAAGCCATCGTTCTTTGCGAACACCGGCAGGCCGAGCGCATTGAGGCTCCGGGCCAACGCTGAAGCCAGATCGTGCATCTGCCGGGCGTAGGCCTGGCCGTATTCGCGCCAGTCCAGAAGCGTGATTGCCAGTGCCGCCGACTTGGCGGCATCGAAGTTCGCGGTGAGGCCGGGAAAGGCGATTCTGTCCAGCCGTTCGGCGATCTCCGCGTCGTTGGTGACGACCAGTCCGCCGGCGGGTCCGCCGAGGCTCTTGTAGGTGCTCATGGTCATGATGTCGGCGCCGAGGGTGAGCGGGTTGTCCCAGACCCGGCCGGCGATCATGCCGCAGAGATGCGCGGCGTCGAACATCAATTTGGCACCGGCCTCGTCGGCGATTTCGCGCACGGCGGCGACCGGATGCTCGAACAGATTGAGACTGCCGCCGATGGTGATCAGCGCCGGCTTGATCTCGCGGGCGAGCGTGGCGAGCGCCGCGACGTCGACCGTGTAGCCGTCGGCGAGAACCGGCGCCTCGTGAATATCGACACCGTAAAGGCCCGCCGCGCCGGCGCCGTGGTGCGTGACATGCCCGCCGATGCTGGCCGGCGGCACGATGATGGCGTCGCCCGGTTTGGTCGTCGCCATGAACGCATAGAGGTTTCCGAGCGCGCCGGAGCCGACGCGGATCTCGGCGTATTTGGCCTGGAATATCTCGGCCGCCAGTTCGGCGCAGATCACCTCGATCTTCTCGATCGCTTCCAGACCCATCTCGTATTTATCACCGGGATAGCCGAGTGACGGGCGTGAGCCGAGGCCGGCAGCGAGTGCAGCCTCCGCCCTCGGGTTCATGATGTTGGTGGCCGGGTTCAGGTTGATGCAGTCGGCCTCGTGGATTTGCCGGTTCTCAGCGATCAGGGCGTCGATCCGGGCATGCACGGCGTCCGAATCGGCGCGCGCCGTCTCATCGGCGATTCTCTGGATATACGTTTCCGATTCCGTCGGCGTCCAAGTTCGGCGGGCAAGGTGAGCCATGATCGATTTCCCGGTATTTCGTTGGATACGGGCGGTATCTAAACGTGTCCGGGCGCGCGGGTACAGGCCATTCCCTGCAATCGCACCTGGCTAATGGAAATTTCTTCAAGCGGTGTGATTTTCGTCATTTGATCGGTTCAACGGTTAACCTACAATCATTCATGCTTGAGGGAAGTAAGGATCAACTTATGGATGTGTTTTTCCAGTTCGTGAGTGCGTTCGCGTTATTTTTTGGGATCGCCGGTCTCGTTTACGCGACCGAAGTTTCCAAGAGATGTCAGCTTTTGATCGAAGAACGCATGAACGAATGCGAGGCGGCCCTGGCCGAGAAATCGCACAAGCAGGATCGCGCCATCAAGGGGGCTATCGACGCCATTGCCAAGACGGCGAAGTCGCTCGAGGAAACCGAGCTTGCGCAAACGCGTGAAATCAACGTCATCCGCAAAAGTATCGAACCGTTGATCGAAGCGCATGAAAAGACCAAGGAAAAAGAAGAGCAGGAACGCAAACGGCATGGGCGGGTGGCTGTCAACAGCCGCTGAACGTCAGCAGACGATACGCATCAGGGTTTGAGCTTGTAGCCGGACCTGAACATCCACATACACCACCACCACAGCACCGCATTGACGACGGCCATCACCGTAATGCCGAGCCAGGGGGCGGCGTCGGCATGGCCGATGAATCCCGACCGGAACCCGTCGATCATGTAGAAAAACGGGTTGAGGTGCGCCAGCGTCTGGCCGAACTCGGGCAGCCGGTCGATGGAGTAGAACGTGCCGGAAAGGAACGCCAGCGGCGTGACCACGAAATTGGTAATGGCGGCCATGTGATCGAACTTGTCGGCCCAGATCCCGCCGATGATACCGAGCAGCGACAGCATGAGCGACGCCATTAGCGCGTGGTAGAGAATCAGGCCCACGTTGCCGATCGAGAACCCGACGATGATCGACATGGCGATGGCCACGGAAAGCCCGACGACGATGCCCCGCGTGACGCCCCCGAAGGCAAACCCCATGACGAGTTCCAGCGGCGAAAACGGCGGCATCAGCGTGTCGACGATGTTGCCTTGCACCTTGGCGGTCATGATGGAACTCGACGTGTTGGCGAAGGCATTCTGAGCGATCGCCATCATGACAAGACCCGGCGCCAGGAACTCCGAGAACGGCACCCCGTGCACGTCCGGGCGGAACTTGCCGAGCGCCAGCGTGAAAACCGCGAGGAACAGCAGCGTCGTGACCACCGGCGCCAGCAGGGTCTGCATGTAGACCTTCATGAAACGGCGCACTTCGCGCATGTAAAGGGTCCAAAGGCCGATGGCATTGGAGGTGGTGGGTTGTTGCATCGATGTCCCGACTTGGATGTTCAGGTGTTTCGTTCGTTATCCTTTGAGGTCTATATAAAGAGTGAGGGCGACGGAAACCAGTGTTGCGAAACCGGGGCCGATCATGAGTGACAACGAATCCGACCAGGCGCCGAAGCGCAGACGCGGCCCGAGGAAGGCGACGGCCAAGTATCTCGAGAACTCCGCCGCGCACTATCTCGGGCGGTTCGCGACGTCCAGGGCGCATCTCCGGCACCTGATGATGCAAAAGGTCAAGCGCTCGGCGGATCACCACGGCACCGATCCGGCGGAGGGCGAGAAGTTCGTCGACGACATCATCGCCAAGTTCGAACGCTACGGGTTCATCGACGACCGGGTCTACGCGGAAATGCGGGCCCGCTCCCTGCACGCCAAGGGCACGCCGGTGCGCGGCATCCGCTTCAAGCTGATGCAGAAGGGCCTGGACGACGATCATATCGAGGCCGCGCTCGAGGCCCTGGCGGAAGAGGAGCGGAGCGCCGATCTCGATCTCGCGGCGGCGCTGACGCTGGCGCGGCGGCGCCGTCTCGGTCCCTATCGCTCCGACGACAAGGACGAGCGTGCCGAACGCCGCGAAAAGGATATGGCCACGCTCGCCCGGGCCGGGTTCTCGTACGATGTCGTCTGTCAGGTGCTGGACGCCGACAGCGTCGAGGAACTTGAACTCGCCGCAAGAATGGACTGAGCCGGACCGCGTCTACTTGCTCTGTTCGGCCCCTTCGCTGTGTTCCGGCATCGGTTCCGAATGGGGGTCGAGCGCGGCGGCCACAGGTGTCGCGTTTGGCGTTGGCACGAAGTTGGTCTTTTCCTCGGCCGTTGGCGCGGCGCGGCGCGTCATGCGCCAGGCCGCATAAATCCCGACCACGAAAAACACGCCGCCGATGTAGTAGAACAGCCCCTCGTCGCCGGCGAAGGCCATCACAGGGCCTGCCAGCAGCGGGCCGACGATGGCGCCGGCGCCGTAGATCAGCAAAAGCGTGCCGCTGACGACGACCCGTTCCTCGGCCTGCACGTAGTCGTTGGCGTGCGACACGGTGACGGCGTAGATCGGAAACGAGGCAGCGCCGAACAGGAACGCCATGTAGACCAGCAGGTCCGGTTTGATGGTGCCGCCGATGGCGACCAGGGCCGCCAGCCCTGCGGTCGCGAAGCTGGCGCCCATCAGGATCTTGCGGCGGTCGAAATTGTCCGACAGCCAGCCCATCGGCCATTGCATCAGGCCCCCGCCGAGAATGCAGAGCGACATGAAGAAGGCGACGCCGTTGGTATCCAAACCGACGTTGCCCGCGAACACCGGCGCCAGGCCCCAGAACGCGCCCATGGCGAGGCCGTAGGCGAAGCAGCCGACGAAGCCCAGCGGCGAGATTGTGAACAGCCTGCGGATCGGCAGCGGGCGCGGCTTCTGTGGTGCCGGCGCCATGGTCCGCGTGATCGAGACCGGAATGATGGCAACCGAGACCAGGATCGACACGATACAGAACAGCACGTAGCCGAGCGGGTCAGCGGCGGCGATCAGGAACTGCCCTACGGTCAGCGACAGCAGGTTGACGACCATGTAGGAGGCCAGCACCTGACCGCGCGTCTCGTTGGTGGCGCGCTCGTTGAGCCAGCTTTCGATGACCATGTAGATGCCGGCGAAACAGAACCCGGAAATGGCCCGGAAAACGGTCCAGGCGATGGGGTCGATGATGATGATGTGACCGAGCGCGGCGGCGGACGCGAGCGACGCCAGCGCCGTGAACGCGCGGATATGTCCGGCCCGTTCGATCAGATAGGCGGTGACCAGGGTGCCGGCGACGAAACCCAGGAAGTAACTGGACGCCATGATCCCGATGGCATTGGCGGAGAACTTCTCACCGACGGCACGGATGGCAATGAGCGTGCCCTGAAGGCTGTTGCCCATCAGCAGCATCGACATGCCCATCAACAGCGACGAAATGGAAACGATCTGTTCGCGGACCGAATTCAAAGCCCACTCCCCTTATCATTGGCCAGCGGGTATTCTAGTGTCTCGGCGGGCGGACGCCACCCGTGACCGCGAAAAACCTGTGGAGATAAAAATGAGCGAACAGGACGGACTGCTTGGCGCGTTTGTGCTCGACGGCAAGGGCGGTGGCAGGGACCTGGGCTGGGAAGACCTGAAAAAGGACGCGGCCTTCGAAGGGCCGGTCTGGATACATCTGCACCGCCAAGGCGAAAAATCCGAGCACTGGCTGCGCAAACAGAGCGGCCTTTCCCAACTGGCGGCGGATGCACTGCTGGCGGGAGAAACCCGGCCCCGTGTCGCGTTCATGCACGACGGTATCGTCATGACGCTCCGCGGCGTCAACCTGAACCCGGGCGCTGATCCGGAAGACATGGTGAGCCTGCGTATCTGGGTCGACGAGAAACGAATCGTCACGGTGCGGCTGCGCAAGCTGATGGCGGTCAACGACGTGCGCGAACGGGTTGTCGCCGGCAGCGGTCCGCTCAACACCAGCGACACGCTCCGGATGCTGGCGGCGGGACTGGTCGAACGCATGGGGCCGGTCATCGAGGACATGAACGACGAGATCGATGCGCTCGAAGACGATCTGGTGACGAACCCGACGGCCGACATCCGCCAGCGCCTCAAGGAACTGCGCCGTCAGGCGATTTCGCTCAGGCGCTACCTCGCGCCGCAGCGTGAGGCGCTTGCGCGTGTGCAGACCGAGAATGTCGAGTGGATGCCGCACGACCACAGGCTCGCGTTCCGTGAATGCGCCGATCAGGTGGCGCGAATCGTCGAGGATCTCGACGCCATGCGCGAGCGCGCCGCCGTGATCCAGGACGAACTGACCAACCGTGCGGCGGAACACATGAACCGCAACATGTACACGCTCAGCGTGGTCGCCGCGTTGATGCTGCCCCTGGGTGTGATCACCGGCATGTTCGGGATGAACGTCGGCGGCATACCGCTTGCCGAGAACAAGGACGGCTTTCTCGTTATCGCCATCCTGCTGACGGCGGTCGTCGCCCTGCAGGTGCTCATCTTCAGAAGGCTCAAGTGGATATAGGCGTATCCGCACGCCGGTTTGATAATCGTCGCCAACTCGGCTATCCCTCATTGTCCGTTTCATCCGGCATCAGCGGAGAGATTTCTTGAACGTCGAAGATTTTCAGAAGTTCTGGGACCTCGTGGTCGATGTCTGGAAGAACGGCGTCGGCGGCATCGACATCGGCCAGGCCGTCAACGCGCTGCTCATCCTGCTCGCGTTCTTTATCCTGCGCGGGCTGATCGCGAAATTCCTGATCGGCTGGCTTCGCCGCATGGCGAAGAGCACCGAGTGGAAGATCGACGACAACATCGTCGACGCCATCGCGCCGCCGCTGCGGGCGATACCGGTGGTGTTCGGGATTTTCGTCGCCACCAACTACATGCAGTTCGATGGCGTCGTCGATACGATTGCCGAGAACGTGACCCGCACGCTGATCGCGATCGTCATCTTCTGGGCCATGCTGCGCGCCGTCGGCCCGCTGTCGCGTGCGTTCAGCAAGCTGGAAGACGTGCTCAGCCGCGAACTGATCGAATGGATCATGAAGGCGATGCGCGTCGCCGTGATCCTCGTCGGTGCGGCGACGGTGCTGCAGATCTGGGGCATCCAGATCGGCCCGATCATCGCCGGCGCGGGGCTGTTCGGGGTCGCTGTCGCGCTCGGTGCGCAGGACCTGTTCAAGAACCTGATCGCGGGAATCCTGATCCTCGGCGAGAAGCGTTTCCGCAAGGGCGACTGGATCAATGTCGACGGCGTGGTCGAGGGCACCGTCGAATCCATCGGGTTCCGGTCCACCATGATCCGCCGTTTCGATCAGGCGCCGGTCATGGTGCCGAACGCGCAGTTGTCGGATACCGCCGTCACCAATTTCTCCCACATGACGTACCGGCGCATTTACTGGCACATCGGCCTCGAATACCGGACAACCATCGATCAGCTCCGGGAAGTCCGCGAAGGGATCGCCGCGTACATCGAGGGCAGCGACGAGTTCGTGAAGCCGACCGAAGCGTCGACCTTCGTCCGCGTCGACCGGTTCAGCGGTTCATCGATCGATATCCTCGTCTACTGCTTCACGTACACCAAGGTCTGGGGGGAGTGGCTGGAGATCAAGGAGCGGCTCGCCTACAAGATCATGGATATCGTCCACGGCGCCGGCGCCGGTTTCGCGTTCCCGTCGACGTCCCTATATATTGAAAGTCTGCCCGCCGACCGGCCCGAGCCTTTCGTGCCGCCCACGGAAAAGGCACCGGATGCCGGGGCCGGGAGCGGAGGGCCGCTGCCGGCGTCACAATCGCCGACCGGCGGCAAGGGCGACGCCCCGGATGACGGCGACGGGCAGTAGCAGGTCAGGAGACGGAAATGAGTGTTACGATCTACCACAACCCGCGGTGTTCGAAGTCGCGGCAGACGCTGGCGATCCTCGAGGACAAGAACGTCGACCACAAGGTCGTCGAGTACCTGAACAATCCGCCGTCGCGGACGGAACTCCGGCGTATTCTCGGCATGCTCGACCTCAAGGTGCACGATATCGTGCGCAAGAAGGAAGCAAAGGAAGCGGGCCTCGACGTCGACGCGATGAGCGAGCCGGAACTGCTCGACGCCATGGTCAACATTCCGATCATCATGGAGCGACCGATTGTCGTCGCCGGCGACAAGGCGGTGATCGGACGGCCGCCGGAGAACGTGATTGCGATAATTTGAGTAAATTGCCGCGCAAATAAGCGCAGGCCCTTGCGCATGGCCGCTTAGCGCGCTTGCGGTCGGGCGAAACCCCTTGCAATATGCGCGACGGGTATCCAACGGGGGGCAGCCAGCATGGCGAAACAGTCCGCGAAGACCGGCGCCGCGCCGAAAAAGAAGCGCGCCAAGGCGGTCCTTCGTCCGCGTGAGAAGGAAGCCCCGGAACCGGTCCAGTCGAAACCGCATACCGTCGACCCCGAAAAGCTCGAAATCTGGCGTTCGCTGCCGGAAGACCAGCGCACCGCGCTGCGCGAACGCGAAGCGGTGCGCATGTTCAACGTCGCCGCCGGCCTGCACCGCGAAGGCAAGCTCCAGGACGCGGTCGACGCCTACGGCAAGTCGCTGCTGCTTAACCCGAAACAGGCCGATGTCTACAACAACATGGGCGTCGCGCTGCGTTCGCTGGGCAAGCTCGAAGCGTCGGTGGCGTGCTATCGCCGCTCGCTGGTGCTGAAACCGAACAATTCCGGCGTCTATTCCAACATGGGCAACGCGCTCCGCGAACTGGGCCGGCTCGAAGTGGCGATGGCCTCGCACCAGCAGGCGGTGCGCCTGGCGCCGCGTTCGACGGAGGCCTATTACAATCTGGGTCTCGTGTTGCGCGATCTCGGCCAGACCGATGCCGCGCTGAGCTGTCTCGACAAGGCGCTGGCCCTCAACGAGAACCATGTCGACTGCCAGTGGGACCGGGCTCTGACGCTTCTGGAGATGGGCCGCCTCGAGGAGGGGTTTGAAGGCTACGAAAGCCGCTGGCTCCTGGAGCGCAGCCCGCCCCGTGAGTTCGACAAGCCGCGCTGGGACGGGTCCGAGCTGAAGGGCAAGACGGTGCTGGTGCATCACGAGCAGGGCTTCGGCGACATGATCCAGTTCGCCCGCTACCTGCCGATGATCAAGGCCCGCGGCGGCCAGGTGGTAGTCGAGGTGCAGCCCGAGCTGGCGCGCCTGATCGGCTCGGTCGACGGCGTCTCCAAGGTCTTCAACCGCGGCCAGACGCCGCCCAAGTTCGATTTCTGGATTCCCATGATGTCGCTGGCGCACGTGTTCGGCACTGGCATGGACAGCATCCCGGCCGACATTCCCTATGTCGCGCCGCTCGACCCGGGCGCCGTGCAGTTGCCGTCGTCGTTGGGCCGCATCAAGCGGGTCGGCATTTCCTGGGCCGGCCGTCCGACGCACCGCAACGACCAGAACCGCTCCGCCGGGTTCAAACACTTCATCGAGATTCTCGGCCTGCCGGGACTGTCCGTCTATTCCCTGCAGAAGGGTCCCGCCGCCGCCGACATCAAGGAGCACGGCTGCGACGCGCTGGTCAACGACATCGGCGACCGGGTCCGCGACTTCTCCGACACTGCCGCCGTGGTCAACCAACTCGACCTCGTGATCACGGTCGACACCGCGCTCGCGCACCTCGCGGGCGCCATGGGGAAACAGGTCTGGGTGGCGCTGCCGCATTCGCCCGACTGGCGCTGGATGCGCGGTACCGACACGTCGCCCTGGTACCCGAGCATGCGGCTGTTCCGCCAGAAGCGCCACGGCGCCTGGGCGGGGGTGTTCGGCGACATCCGCCGGGCGCTCCGCGACGAGATCGTCGAGCAGTAAACACCCCGTCCGGGGCCAATCGTTAACACCATCTTTACACCTTGAAGGCCACCATAGGGGCGCCTGGGCGCGTGTCCGTATTAGGAGAGACGGGTGGCAACCAAAGAGTATAAATCCGGCGATATTCTGCTCGCCGAAGGCAGCGTGCCGGATAGCGCGTACCGAATCCAGCAGGGTTCGGTCGAAATGACGCGCGACGTCGACGGCATGTCCATGCCGACCGCCGTGCTCGACCGCGGCGCACTGATCGGCGCCGAGGAATTCCTCGACGGGCGTGCCATGGAAGATACTGCGCAGGCGCTCGGCAATCTCGTCGTCGAAACGATCTCCCGGGAGCAGGCGGCGCGCCTGCTGGGCAGGCAGCCGGCGAAAAAGGAAACGCCCGAGAAGCCCGCCCGCAAGGCCGCCGCCGAAAAGAGAACGGACCCGTCGGCGTCGCGTGCGCTGGTTGCGCTGTCGTCGCAGTCGGATACCGAATACGCCGTCGAGGACCCGGCCGCGAGCGTGCTCAAGCCCGGGCTCCTCAGGCGCATCCTGAAGCCGGAGTTCGCCGACGTTTACGACCGTCTCGACGTGCGCGTGTCCGCGCTCGATGGCGACGGCGGCGAACAGGCGGCACAGCATCTGATCGCCGAGCTTTCCAAGCGCCGCGGCATCCGCGCGCGCACCATGAATGCCAAGGTCTCCCTCGAGTTCGAAAGCGACCCGGTCGCCGCGATGGCCGACCTCAAGCGCGCCTCGACGCGCTGGCTGCTGGACCAGGGCGGCGACATCATCATCTGGGGTGCGGTCGTGAACGCCGGGCAGTTGCTGCACCTCCGCCTCTTCGTCCGCGAGGACCCGTCCGTCGACCAGTTCCGCATGGGCGACGGCTGGACGCTGCTGGTGCTGCCGATGCCGCTCGATCCGGCGTCCTCGCACCGGCTGCACGCGGCGCTGCTGGCGTCGATCCGCACCAAGCAGGCGGGCAAGCTCCTGACCGTGCGCCGCGATCTCGACGTGCTTTTGCAGGACGCGCGCGATCAGTTGCTGCAGGAGGTGCCGGGCCTCGATCAGTTGTCGCGCGCCGAAGAGCGGGCGACGGTGGCGCGGACCTTCGCCAGCGCGACGCGTTTCAAGCGCCGTGCCGAAGACGCGCAGACGGCAATGACGCTTTTCGATACCGCCCTCGACGCGTTCAGCGCCGAGAAGACGCCGCTCGAATGGGCGTTCGCGCACCGCGACCGGGCGTTTCTGGGCCAGTTCATCGCCGAGCGCACGAACGATACCGCCGCGTTGGAAACCTCGATCGGCGACCTCGAGCATGCGCTCAAGATCATCGGGCCCACGGCGTTCCCGCACGACTGGGCGGCGATGAACAACCGGCTCGGCCTGGCGCTATACCGGCTCGACTTCGACAACGGCGACGCCGAGACGCTGGAACACGCGCTGCACGCGTTCCGGAACGCGCTCTCCGTCTACGACAGGAAGCAGACCCCGAACGAGTGGGCCGAGGCGATGGGGCATTTCGGGCAGGTGGCGTTGGTCATCGGCCGCGAGAACCGTGATGCGTCGATGCTGCTGCAGGCGGTCGAGGCCTGCAATTCGGTGGTTTCCGCGCGCGACCGCAAGAACATGCCGCTGCACTGGGCGTCGGCACAGAACAACCTGGGTTCGGCCCTGTTCCTCTACGGCCGGATCGCCGGCGACGCCAGCGCGCTCGAAGGGGCGCACGACGCGTTCCGCACGGCGCGCGCGATCTATGTCGAAAGAGGCGCCGAGCGGCTTGCCGCCGTCGCCGAGAAGAACCTGGGTCATGTCGAGAAGGCGATGTCGCGCCGCCGCAAGAAAGAGAACCCGCCCGAACTGCCGTGGGAGGGGGCGCCGGGCGAGCCGCCGCCGCTGCCGTGGGAATTCGGCCCGGGCGCGAGTGGCGGCTCCGGTGGCGGGGCCGCGTCGCCGAAGACCGCTTCGAAGACCGACATCTGGCTGGACGAGCGGCGGCGTTAAAAATCCGCACTTTGCCGGGACCCGCTTGAATCCGGGGCGGGGCGGGTGTATCTCCCGAATATGAAGGACGATGCGAACAAGCTCGATATCGAGGGGGTTGTCTGGCGCCAGCCGGACGGCGAGAAGGTGTCGTGCGAGGAAAAACTCGTCGTGCTGCGCGAGAACCTGGAGGAAATCCGTCAGGAATGCCAGGACGCGCTTGAGGACGCCGTCCTCATGGGCTGTGACGAGAAGCAGGTCAGGGACGTTCTGGAACAACTCGTCCGCGACATCGTCAACCCCTATCCGCAGAAGTAAACCGGCCGCTCAGGCATTCGACGCGAAATGGCGTACCAGGTCGGTGGCGCTGATCATGCCGGCAAGGTAGCCGTCCTCAACGATGGGCAGGTGGCGGATGTGCTTATCGCTCATCAGCTTGGCGACGTCGACGGCCCGGTCCTGATCCGAGCATGTCAGTACGTCGCGTGCCATGAACATGTCGACCGGCATGTTGAGAGCATGGTTGCCGTGTTCGTAAAGGGCGCGGACCACGTCACGTTCCGAAATCACGCCCGCAAGGGCGCCGTTGGACGCGATCACCAGGGTCAGACCGATCTTGTGCTCGGCGAGGAAATCGACGGCTTCGCGGAGCGGCCGGCCGGCAGGGGTATGAAGCACGAAATCCTCGTTGACGCCTTTCACGTCCTTGACCGACGTGTCGTCGTAGGCGCGGCGGTTACGTTCCTCGGCCACTGGCTTCCTCCGCTTGTTGGCAACGGGTCAAGCTTCTGCGGAAGCGGTTTGCCGGTCAACCGGGGATAGTACGTAACGTGCTTGCGAAGGGCCTTTCTCCCCCGCGGTGAAGCCATTAACCTGCCGGGCATGGATCTCCGCCACCTCAAGACCCTGATCGCCATCGCCGAGCACGGCTCGTTCGCCGCCGCCGGCGACGCCATCGGTCTGACACAGTCGGCCGTCAGCCTGCACGTGAAGGCGCTCGAGGACGATCTGGAGACCAAGCTTTTCGACCGCACGACACGCCCGCCGCGTCTGAACACGCGCGGGCGCAACCTTGTCGACCGGGCTCGCGAGATCGTCGAGAAATGCGAGAGCCTGTCGGATATCGTGGCCGGCGAAGCGCTGACCGGCAGCATCGACATCGGCTCGGTGCCGACGCTGCTTTCGGGCATCCTGCCGCCGGCGCTGGGCGCGATCCGCGCCACGCATCCGGAC
>MRWG01002071.1_pt1 | contig 14238 bp, 15 predicted proteins | sample 1013341 | NCBI WGS metagenome assembly MRWG01 (sample SAMN06117577, study PRJNA244670) | biofilm metagenome | biome: Water; feature: Cathode Biofilm; material: Biofilm; isolation source: microbial consortium enriched at the cathode of a solar microbial fuel cell | place: USA: District of Columbia ... | reverse complement strand
CCATTGTGCTTTCGACGTCTGAACTGATATCCCATGCCTGAAGCGATCTGGATTACCTTTGCCTTCGGCCTTGGCCTGCTGGTCAAGCTTGTTGGCCTCCCCCCTCTTGTTGGCTACCTGGCTGCCGGCTTTGTGCTCAGTGGCATCGCCGAAGCCACCGGTGTGGTGATCGAGGAGACCGACGTTCTCCAGCACATTGCGCATCTTGGCGTACTCCTGTTGCTGTTTACCGTGGGGCTGAAGCTTAAGCTTCGCTCCATCGTCAGCCCGGAGGTTATTGGCGGCAGCCTGCTGCATTTCGGGATTACCTGCGCGGTCTTTACACCCGGGCTGTACCTGCTCATGGATATCGGGTGGTCAACGGCGTTCATGCTGGCCATTGCCCTGTCCTTCTCGAGCACAGTCCTGGCAGCCAAGGTGCTTGAATCCAAACGGGAACTGCGGGCGTTCCACGGCCGGGTCGCCATCGGCATCCTGATCATGCAGGATCTGATTGCCCTGGTCGTTATGAGCCTGGCGGCCGGGAAAACCCCCTCCGAGTGGGCGCTGATTGTGTTCGGGCTGCCGCTGCTTCGACCTCTCCTGTTCAGGCTGCTGGATGCCAGTGGCCACGATGAACTGCTGGTTCTCCTGGGGCTTCTGCTTGCGCTTGTTGTCGGCGGGCTTGGCTTCGAGGCGGTCGGCCTCAGCTCGGAACTGGGCGCACTGGTTTTCGGTGCCATGCTGGCAAACCATCCGCGCTCTCAGGAACTCGCCAAATCCCTATGGAGCGTGAAGGAAGTATTCCTTGTGGGATTTTTCCTGCAAATCGGAATCGGTGGTCTGCCGGACCAGGAAGCGATCATGTTTGCCGTGATTGCGGCACTGGTATTGCCCCTCAAAGGCATTCTGTTCTTCTTCCTGTTGATTCTGTTCCGGCTGCGCTCGCGAAGCAGCTTCCTCTCGGCCCTGTCACTGACCAACTACAGCGAGTTCGGGTTAATTGTTGCGAGCGTGGCCTTGCCCGAGTGGCTGGTTCCCCTGGCAATTACGGTGTCGCTGTCATTCGTTATATCCGCACCATTGAACCGGTTTGCCCACCCACTCTTCGAGCGGATAAGCCATCGACTTGGAACCTTTGAAAGTCACAAACGCCATCCGGACGAACAACCGATCTCCCTGGCCAACACCCGTTTTCTGGTAATGGGAATGGGGCGAACCGGAACCGCCGCCTACGATTGGCTGAAAGAATCCGAACAGAACCTGATGGGGTTGGACTCGGATCCCGCAAAAGTCGAAAAACACCAGAAAGCCGGTCGAAATGCCGTATTCGCCGACGCAGAGGACACGACCTTCTGGGAGGGGCTGCACATGCCATCCGTTGAAGCAGTCATTCTCGCGATGAGCGATATTGAGGGCAAATTGATTGCCGCACGAATGCTCAGAAAGCTGGGGTTCAAGGGCTATATTGTTGCGCACACGTTGTATGCCGATGAAGCAAAGCAAATCTGCGAAGCCGGCGCCGATGATACCTATCTCACCATGAGTGAAACGGGTGTTGCCCTGGCCAGTCACCTGTTAGACAAGAAACCGGCCACGCCATCCCTCACTGTGAAGAAATCCGTATAGCCTGGCCTCTGGGCGCGGCAAGCAGGCTAGTTTTCCCCGAGGGCACAAGTACGGAACCCGGTATAAACATCGTTACGCAGGGGCAGGTAAGCCTGCCGATAGGTGCCCCTGATCAGGCAGGATGATGTTGCACAACCACCGCCCTTGGTGACCTTGTGATCACCAAACTGCAGGGTGGACATGAAAGGGTACATATCCACCTTGAAGCCGTCGTAAGGCAGGAACTGATCACTGGTCCACTCCCAGACCGTACCTGTCATCTGGCGGCAGCCAAAGGGGCTGTCACCATCGGGAAAATCAAACACCGGATTCTGGGCCATGGCGCGCCCGTTCAGATCAGCCAGGCGCTCATCCGGTGTCGAGTTGCCCCAGGGAAAGTGCCGGAATGGCTCGCCCGGTCGATTGCCAAGGGCTGCCACTTCCCATTCATACTCCGTCGGCAGACGACGCCCTGCCCAGCGGCACCAGGCCTCCGCCTCCCAGTAAGTCACATGGGTGACCGGTGCGTCCGGGTTCACGGGCTGCCAGCGATCAAACAGACGCTCCTGCCACTGGTCATCGTGCCAGCGCCAGTACAACGGATGACGGGGCGCCCGAAACATGGGCGCGTCACTGCCATGAACCAGAGCCACGTCGGTTTCGGTCTGAAGCCACTTCTGCCCACCAAAAGACCAGAGCTCGGGTCGTCGGTAGCCACCGTCTTCCACGAACTCCATGAACTGGCGATTGCTGACCAGGCATTTCGAAATGGCGAACGATTCCAGTTTCACGGCAAACCGTGGCTTTTCATTATCAAAGCCAAAGTCTTCACCGGCGTAACGTTCTGACTCACCCGGCATTCCGATCAGCCACTCCCCGGCCGGCACTACCGCGTCTCCCCCATGTGGATCGCCCGGTGCCGGCCGATAAAGATCGGTGCCCGGCGGCGCCGGGTAGCCGACAGTCTGGCGACACCAGATCATCGACTCGATGTGCATGTTCTGGTGGTAGATTGCGTAGCGATACAGGTAACGAGCCTGGTCGGTTAACGGCTCTTTTTCGATCCGCTCGGCCACGCGATCATAGATTAGATTGAAGTACTCTAAGGTTTTCTGTCGCCCGGGAAACAGCTCCCGATTCCAGCGATCCCGATGCTCGATATGGAACGAGTCCCAGAGATCGTCCATGGAGGGATCGTGGCTCGGCGTGCCGTCGAGGAGGTTGAACAGGAACACTTCGTAGAAGAAGGCAGCGTGCCCCATTTCCCAGAGCGGCGGATTGACACCCGGATGGTAGGGAACGTCCAGCGCGGTCTCCGGAAGAGAACAGACAAGACTTTCGGTACGCTTCCGTGTCCATTCAAGCTGATCCAGCAATTCCGCCTTTGCCGCATCGATTTGCTCAATCGCTGTCATCTCGCCAACCACTTATCGTCAAACGGTTTCGTCAGCATACCAGAGAGTTCAGAACCGGGTTAAACGCTCTCACGCCCAAACAGCCAGAATGGCAGGAACAGCCACCAGGGTTACCAACAGAGACAACGGCAGCCCCAGGCGCCAGTAATCGCCAAACCGGTAGCCACCGGGCTCCATGACCAGCGCGTTGGACTGGTGTCCTACCGGTGTCAGAAAGGCGCAGGATGCGCCAATGGCAACCGCCATCAACAGGGCATCTGCGGCAATGCCCAGCTGACCCGAAAGGCTCAGGGCAATGGGTGCAACCAGAATGGCGGCCGCTGCATTGTTCACAACGTTCGAGAGCAACATCGTGCCCATCAGAACAATCGCAACGACCACCCAGGCATCGCCCCCGGAGCCGAGCATCAGCATCCAGGAAGCAATCAGCTCCGCGCCACCGGTGGTTTCGAGGGCCTGTCCCACTGGAATCATTGCCGCAAGCAAAACGATAACGGGCCAGTCGATTGCCCGGTAGGCTTCCTGGTTGCTGAGAACGCCACTGAGAACCATGGCAACGGCGCAGGCAACCAGCGCGACGGGCGGCGACAACCAGCCAACGACGATCACGGCAATGGCAGCTACAAACAATCCGCTAGCCAGAAGCGCGTTGCGTTCGCGGCCGAACCTGAGCCCCCTCTCTGCCAGAGGCAGGCACCCCAGCCCCTGAAGGGTAACGCGCAAGGCTTCCTCCTCACCTTGCACGAGCAGAATGTCACCGGCCTGGAAGCTGATGTCACCCAGGCGTCGTTGCAACCGTTGTCCCTGACGTGCAACAGCAACAATATTGAGACCATTCTGCTCACGAAGATTCAACCTGTTGGCGGTTTTCCCGATCAAACCGGATTCCGGCGTGATCACCGCTTCCATCAAGCGGACATCACCCTCCGACAGTGACTTTTCGTGCGGTTTTTCCGGTGCACTCTCATCTTCGTCGGACTCTTCGGAGGAGGACTCCTCGACATTCGCCAACTCAAGGCCGGTGCTGTCCAGAAATTCCTGCAAAGCATCGGTATCTGCCTCCACCAATAGCAGATCGCCGCCGCGCAGCACGGAAAACGTCGATGGTGCCAGTGACCGCTTGTCATCCCGGATCAGCGCGAGCACCACCACATCCTTCTCGGCGTCAGCCTGTGTCAGCAGGCTATGCAGTGTTGCGCCAATATGCGAGGAATCGTCCGGAACCCGAAGCTCAGTAACATAATCCCCCACGCTGAACAGCTTGCCGCCGTCATCGGGTTTCCCCCGTCTGGGCGTCAGACGCCACCCCGCCAGAGTGATAAAGGCGATGCCAGCCAGGGTTATCGCCAGGCCCACCGGCGCGAAATCAAACATGCCAAAGGAACCCGTTTCCCGGTAACTGGCAATGATGATATTCGGAGGCGTGCCGATCAGGGTCATGGTCCCACCCAGCAGGGAGCCAAACGCCAGGGGCATCAGCAGCAGCGAGGGCGACCGACCGGCTTCCCTGGACATCCAGATTGCCACCGGCATCAGAAGTGCAAGCGCACCGACGTTATTGATAAAGCCCGAGCAGAGAGCCACCACCGAGGTCAGCATCAACACCTGCAGAGTCGGCCGGTGTCCGACCTTGCCCAGCAGGCGGGCCAGGCGGTCAACCACACCGCCATTGACCAGTCCCTGACTGATCACCAGAACCGCCGCCACAGTCACAACCGCCGGGTGGCCAAAGCCATCGAATAGCTGATCCGCCGGCACGATCCCGGCGACGGCAACGGCGAGAAGCGCCAGCAGGGCGACCAGGTCGAACCGGATTCGATTCCAGACGAACAGCACCAGGGCGATCCCCAGTATCGAAAAAACAACTGCCTGACTGGCGCTCACTGTAACTCCATGCTTTCAGTCCTTGTCCGCCTGGTTTGCAGCCCGTGTCGGTAAACTTTACAGGAAGCCGGGGATGACAGAATCCTCTGTCCTTAAGCTCCTGAAAGGCCTACAAGTGTATAAACTGGCATACAAACTGAATGTCTGCCAGCAGGAGTTGTTTGCCTGTTTCCCCAGCCGTATGCGGTCACAGGGCAGTGATCGGATCGAGCAGTTCCGGTATTACCAGCATTTACTGAACGTTCAGCAGTTCGTTTTCCAGGCACATTCTCTGGGAGAGTCGCCATGAAGGAAAAACGACCGCTTGTTTGGTTGTCGGCGGTGTACCCGGTTTTGGCTGCGAGCGGGTCCTTGCTCAGGGACTGGCAGCTTATTCATGTCTCTGCCTCAGACAAACCCCACACAGGCGGGATGCCCCAGGGTGGAGCCAGAGTGGGCGTCTTCGACCTCGCCTCTCTGAAAGGGGATCAACTGACTCGTCTTCCCGACTGGCTGGACACTGTCCCGGTCCAGCACTGGGTCGCCACACTGGAACCTCACCAGATTCAGAGCCCTGAAATCTGTGCTCTTATAAACCGTTACTGCAAGGACTACCACACACTGCCTCTTCAAGCCGAGCGGCTCAATGCAATTCTCGGTCACCTGTGGGGAATGTCTGAACTGCAGGCAACTGCGTCCCGGGCAAAACCCGCTTGTTACCACGACTTTGCTCTGGAGGGAGAATCCGTGGCTATTCGGCATGTCAGAGAGCTGTTGCAGAAATTCGGCCGCACTGAAGAGTCCGTACTGATCTATGGCGAGAACGGAACCGGCAAGGAAGCCGCAGCCCGTTTCATTCACGACCATTCGCCCCGAAAAAACAAGCCAATGATTGCAGTGAACTGTGCAGCCCTACCCCGCTCTCTGACCCAGAATGAGCTCTTCGGACACGAAAAAGGGGCTTTCACCCATGCCATGAGTGCCCAGAAAGGGCGAATCGAGGCGGCCAATGGCGGCACTCTTTTACTGATTGGTGTCGATGAACTTTGCCCAGAGCAGCAATCGGCCATTCTGCGCTTCCTTCAGGAGGGCCTGATTGAGCGCCTGGGCTCAAATCATCCCATCAGCGTCGATACCCGGCTCATTGCAACAAGCACGAAACCGCTTGAACAGCTGGTCAAGACCGGGGATTTCCGAAGCGATGTGTTTTATCGACTTGGAAGCCTGCATGTGTTTTTGCCCCCACTACGCGACAGGAGGGAAGACATTCCCGTACTGGCCAACCGGATGCTCTCGGCCACACCCTCAGCTAATGGCGCCCGGCGGCTCAGTGACGCTGCAATGATCTGCCTGGCTGAACACCCCTGGCCCGGCAACCTCAGGGAGCTGCAGAACCGCTTGCGCCAGGCATTATTGCTGGGAGAAAGCCCACAGATCAGCGCCGAAGACATGGGTTTCATCCCCAACCCAAACGATAACCACGACCGCAACCGAGAACTCTCACTAGACGCTTTTCGCTCCAGAGCGGACAGACAGGCGATCTCGGTAAGTCTCGCGCTTGCCCACAACAACGTGTCAGCAGCTGCCAGGCTTCTGAATATTTCACGGGTTTCGCTCTACCGGCTTATGGATAAGCACCGCGTGCCGCATGGTTCCGCAACCCAGCCGAAGAAGGACTATTGAAGGAGATTGCCACATGAATAAAAACATACTTTGGGTCATCCCGCTTTTTTCTCTGGGCTACTCAATGTTGGCGGAAGCCGCTCAGGCCGACGACGATGCCTCGCCCGCCCCGACGAATATCCGCACAGCACCTGAAGAAGGCCACGACCCGGCAACCGATATTGCCTCCATTACCGCGGATCGGGGCATCGTCACCCGGCCGGGTCGGTTTACCATCGAACCATCCTTTTCCCATGCCCACAGCAACTCAACGGCAGTCGCGATCGAAGGTTACACGGTGATCCCTGCCCTGTTGATCGGGCTGATCAACATTTCGGAGATCCAGCGCGATATTTTTGTCGGTGCCATGTCACTCAAATACGGCTTTACCAGCAAATTTGAAGCGGCGGTACGCGTGCCCTACCTGAGCATCAATGAGGATCTGAGAGAGCGTGAGGTTTTCCAGGGCACACCGGTGGATACACTGCGAGAATCCTCCGGAGAGGGTCTCGGTGATGTTGAAATTTCAGCTCGCTATCAGTTAACCGATGGCCTGGGCGGCTGGCCCTACGTGATCGGCGGGCTGCGCGTGCGAGCGCCAACTGGCGAGGGCCCCTACGACGTTGGCCAGAGGGTCATCGAGGATAATCAGGGCAATCCGATTGGCATAGAGCTGGAAAGCCGGCCAACAGGTTCAGGCTTCTGGGCCTTCGAACCCGGACTCTCATTTATCTATCCGACCGACCCGGCCGTGTTGTTTGGCAATCTGAGTTATGTCTGGACTCTCAAAGAGGAGCAAGGCTTTGAAAACGGAGGCACGGTCGACCCCGGCGATATCGTGCGTTTTGGCTTCGGGATGGGGTTCGCCTTTAACGATCGCACGTCATTCAGCCTGGGCTATGACCACTCGATCATTCGCAAAACTACATTCGAGAGAGACATTGATCTCTTCGAATCCAATTTCGACCGTATTCAGATCGGATCACTGTCATTCGGGCTGTCCCAGCGCCTGTCGCAGTCCACATCTCTTAGCCTGACGGTGAGCATTGGTGTTACTGAAAACGCGCCTAACAGCGAGATCACACTCAAGCTTCCGATCAGTCTCTAGGGAGGAATCAAGAATCTCTCAGCGACCAAGTAACTGAATCAGTTGATCACTGAAGCGGGCCGGGAACTGATGCCCGACACCCAGATTGTTCAGCTCGATATTCAGCTGATGCATATTTTGTATCACAGTGCTATCAAGGCTGTTCTGAACCACAGTCATCCAGCCGTTGGGACCCGCCATCTGGCTGGCTACCCGCGCACCGCCGCTGCGGTTCGCGCTGATCACTTCCAGTACAGTTTCCGTTTGATGGTCCACCAATCCGCCGTTGACCGCCTGGTTGAGGTTGGGAATGGTCAGGCGATTGACCACCAGGGTGTCACCATTAATGCCGACAACTTGTTCCAGGCCGATACTGATCTCCAGGTTATCCATCAGGAAACCACCCCGATATTCAGACAGTTGCGCATCACTCAGGGGCATGACACCAAGCACCAGCTCTGCTCGCGCAGATAGTGACACCGTTGCAAATGAAGCAACCAGTAACGCTATGGCAGGCATCCGGGACATCATGATCATCACCATTCCCTTGTGGAGGGCCAGTAGGGCAATGTGTGCCCGAGCGAAGGACCACTCAGGCCTTTCTGCATCGGCGCCCTGGCCACTTGCGGCCAATGTCCGTCACCGAGAAACCCGTCCCGCCCCTGTACAAGATGACTGCGAATAACAAAGGCGGTACCGTTCCAGTACTCGCTGAATCTTGAGTAGGAATAGACCTTCAACCCCCGCGCCGGATCGCCCACCAGAACCTCACTGTCACTGATACCCTTGATCAGGACAAAATGCCGGAATCCATCAATGTCCAACAACACAATCATGGGTAGGCGCACCTTCTCCTTAAGGCCGGTCAACGGCATGCGAAAACCGTCGGCCTGGTACCCCCTGGCCTCCAGATAGCGCTTCATATCGAGCATGGAGAATCCGTTCTGGCGTACCTTCTGCTCATCTGCCAAAGCAAGCATCTCGATGAAGACATCGTGTTCTGTTACCCGGTCCTGGTAGTGAAAGGACAACAAGGAAGCAACTGCTGCGGAGCCGCAACTGAAGTCGTATTGCTGGCGCATCACACTATCAAACCGGCGACTCTCAAAACTGGTAACGTTTACCTGAACATCACCGCCAATACCCGGCACCATGACCGAGCCGGCAAATGCGGTGGACCATAGCAGCCCGGCACTCGCGCAAACCGCGACAAGAACCTTCCTGGTCATGGCCCACCTCCGTCAGTGATTGATCAGTATGTTGATCTGGGTACTGTCCTGAATGACCACCTGGTTGCCGGTGTTCTGGATAACCGTGGCAACCCCACTCATGTTGCCGAACGCGTTGTCGGAAATACTGTTATCACCTGTGACGACATTTCCTGAAAGCAGATTATCGGACACATTTGCATTTTGCTGGTTGTCGTTAATCTGCCACTGCATCGGGATTCCCTGGCGACCACTTGCATCCGCCAACTGATCCGCCGACATCGGCGCGGCATCCAGCCACTCCTCAGCTGAAACAAATCCCGCTGCCGCGAACAGTAACGCCAGCAAGGCAGCCTTCAGTTTCCATCTGATGACGTAACCCATGGCAGTTCTCCCGGAATAACCGGGCCGCACCCGTTAAGGCGCGGCCGGGATTCCTTACTGGGTGCCACCACCGGTGGACAGGTTGGACATTACACTGACATTCGCCTGTGTAACGTTGCCATTGCCTGCATTCTGGGCAAAGGCGCCAACACCGGTGAAGTTCGCGGAACCGCCAGAGATTTCGTTGCGGTTCCGGGCATCGGTGTAGGACGCTCTGCCGTTGGCATCGCCGTAGTTGGTTGAAGAGCCCGATACACTGCCATCGAGATCGGCGTTGTTCAGGAACACATCCAGATCAAGGGCCAATGAGTTGTCGGAGCTGTCATTTCCGCTGTCGGAGATAGTGGTGTTCCCGCTATCGGCAATGTTGGTTGAGTTGTCGGAGCTGTCATTGCCACTATCCGAGACGGTGGTATTACCGCTATCGGCTACATTGGTGGAGTTGTCGGAGTTGTCGTTCCCGCTATCCGCGACGTTGGTGGAATTATCGGAGCTGTCATTCCCACTGTCTGCCACATTGGTGGAGTTGTCGGAGTTGTCATTTCCGCTATCGGCCACGGCGGTGTTGCCGCTGTCAGCAACATTCGTGGAGTTGTCGGAATTGTCGTTTCCGCTATCCGCGACGTTCGTGGAGTTATCGGAGCTGTCATTCCCGCTGTCGGCGACGTTGGTGGAATTATCCGAACTGTCATTCCCACTGTCTGCGACATTAATGGAGTTGTCCGAACTGTCGTTCGCACTGTCTGCCACATTGGTGGAGTTGTCGGAGTTGTCATTTCCGCTATCGGCCACAGCGGTATTACCGCTGTCAGCAACGTTGGTGGAATTGTCCGAATTGTCATTACCGCTGTCGGAGATCTTGAACGAATCAGCCACATCGGTGCTGTTGTCGGAATTGTCGTTCGCACTGTCCGCAACATTGGTTGAGTTATCGGAGCTATCCGTGGAGTTGTCGTTACCACTGTCCGCAATCTTGAACGAATCAGCCACGTCTGTGCTGTTGTCCGAGCTGTCAGTGGAGTTGTCATTACCGGAGTCGGTATTGCCGGATTGGTCATTGTTGGCGGTGGAGGTGTTGTCCGCGTTGGTATTCGGATCGCCGTCTCCGCCCTGGTCCGCATAGGCAAAACCGGAAACGCCCATTGTCATGGCGATGGCAGCTGCTAGCAGTGTTTTTTTGGTGTTCATGATGTCATTTCCTTTGAAGTTATTGGCTTTTAAGGGATCCGACCCAACCCGCTAGCCTTCGGGTAAGCCAAGGTTCAGACCCGCCAGAACAAAGTAGCGATTCCCGTGCCACAATTGAGAAACTGGAATCAGGCGCATGTTTTTAAAGGGTTTTCTTTTTTCAATCGAAAATCAACGGGCCCTGGCACCGTTGAAACTGTTTCAGGAATGAAACAGGGAGGGCAAACAAAAAGGAGGATACGTACGTTTTATCGCGTCGTCTCAGACACTTACGTGAAATTCGCAGTGTCAGAAAAACAAAACCCCGCTCTAGGCGGGGTTTTGGGGATTGAAGCGAACCCTCGGGCCCGCTTCGACAACATCTGAACCTTCGATTAACCGAACTGGTTCATGGTGTTGTCTTTACCACCGGCCTTCAGGGCCGCGTCACCAGCGAAGAATTCCTTGTGGTCGTCACCGATGTTGGAACCAGCCATATCCTGGTGCTTGAGCGATACCCTGACGGATTTCCTTGCGCTGTACACCAGCCACGTAGGCCAGCATGCCTTCGTCACCGAAGTAACCCTTGGCCAGGTTGTCGGTAGACAGGGCCGCGGTGTGGTAGGTCGGCAGGGTGATCAGGTGGTGGAAAATACCCGCTTCACGTGAACCGTCACGCTGGAAGTTACGGCACCACTCGTCGGCCAGCTGACCCAGCTCGGTGTTGTCGTACTCTTCGCTCATCAGCTTGGCGCGGTCGTAGGCAGAAACGTCCTTGCCTTCTTCCTTCCAGGCGTCGAATACCTGCTGACGGAAGTTCAGAGTCCAGTTGAAGGACGGGCTGTTGTTGTAAACCAGCTTGGCGTCGGGAACCACTTCCTTGATGCGGTTAACCATGGCTGCAATCTGGCCAACGTGCGGCTTCTCGGTTTCGATCCACAGCAGGTCAGCACCGTTCTGCAGGCTGGTGATGCAATCCAGAACCACACGGTCTTCGCCAGTACCCGGCTTGAACTGGAACAGGCCAGACGCCAGACGCTTCGGACGAACCAGCTGACCATTCTGCTTGATCACAACGTCGCCGTTGTTGATGTCTTCTGCCTTCTCGATCACTTCACCGTCGATGAAGCTGTTGTACTGGTCGCCCAGATCGCCCGGCTCGTTGGTCACCAGCAGGCACCGGCTTCAATCATCTGCTTGGCCAGCAGGTAAGTCGCTTCGGCGTTACCGAAACCAGCGTCGATGTCAGCGATGATCGGAACAACGTGAGTTTCGTGGTTGTCGATCTGCTTGATCAGCTCTTCAGCCTTGGCGTTGTCGCCGGCATTCTCGGCTTCTTCCAGGGCACGGAACAGGTGGTTCAGTTCCCAGGCATCCGCCTGACGCAGGAAGGTGTAGAGCTCTTCGATCAGGCCAGATACGGCAGTCTTCTCGTGCATGGACTGGTCAGGCAGCGGACCGAACTCGGAACGCAGTGCAGCAACCATCCAGCCGGACAGGTACAGGTAACGACGCTTGGTGGTGCCGAAGTGCTTCTTGATGGACAGCATCTTCTGCTGACCGATGAAGCCGTGCCAGCAGCCCAGGGACTGGGTGTACTGGGAAGTGTCCTTGTCGTAGTTCGCCATGTCTTCGCGCATGATCTTGGCGGTGTACTTGGCGATGTCCAGACCAGTCTTGAACTTGTTCTGGGCGCGCATGCGAGCGGCGTGCTTCGGGTTGATGGCGTTCCAGGTCGGGTGCTGCTTCAACAGGGAAGCGATCTGGTCAACGTCTTGTGCGTAGGGCATGGTCTCAATCCTTTCTACGTTGGTTTTCTAAGTCGATGCGGAGAAGCGTACAGCCACTTCCGAAGCCAACAACCTGCTCACTTTTTGAGCGAAGCGCTGACGTTGATGGTTACTTTAGTGGTTTCAAATTTATAATTGAAATTTATATGATCTATTTTCGGCATTTTCCTGGTGAATGGTAAGAACCCCTTATTCTTGAGTTGGATCAACATCGGAAAAGTGGCTATTGTTACTGTTAACAGTGAGCAAGCATCACCCGACCCCATCAGGCGCAAACAGTGTTCTACCTGCGAGCTTTCAGCCACTCCCTTGTGCATGCCCTGAAGAACCTGTTTCCGATCATCGCCGTCGTTGTCTTCTTCCAGCTTGTTATTCTCCGGCAAATGCCGGACAACACGTTTGCGATGGCAGCGGGTCTGCTGATCGTGGCTGTCGGCGTTGCCCTGTTCCTCCAGGGCCTTGAGCTGAGCATCTTCCCGGTTGGCAAAAGTCTGTCCAATCAGTTTGCCCGCAGGGGCTCTGTGCCGGTTCTGCTCTCGTTCGGCTTCGCAATGGGCTTTTCTGCGGTGGTGGCAGAGCCGGCACTGATTGCCGTGGCCCAGCAGGCGGAGGAAATCAGCGAGGGCAAGATAAAGGCCCTGACACTCAGGATACTGGTGGCCGTTTCCGTTGGCCTCGTCGTTGCCCTGGGCGTGTTCAGAACCATATTTGGTTACCCGCTGCACTGGTTCATGATCATCGGTTACATCGTGGTGGTGATCATTACCTACCGATCCGACCACGGTGCCAACCCTGGTACACAATGGAACCGCCGATCAGACTCCCGTTCTGCTGACGATGCTGCTCGATCTTGCCGGCATGATCCGGGATGTACTTCCGATCATTATCACCATCCTTTTTTTCCAGTACCTGGTGTTGCGCCGGGGGCTGACCAACCCGCGCAAGATCCTGTTCGGGTTTGCGCTGGTGGTGCTCGGTCTCTATGCCTTCGTGGTCGGTCTGAAACTCGGCCTGTTCCCGATCGGCACCAGTATGGCCCGGCAACTGATGAGCATGGAGGGCTTCGTCTTTGTCTATCTCTTCGCCTTCATGATCGGGTTCGCCACCACCATGGCCGAACCCGCGTTGATCGCAATCGGACACCAGGCGGAACAGGCCGCGGCCGGTACCATAAACGGCAATGCCATCAGGATTATCGTGGCGGTCGGGGTCGCTGTCGGGATCACCCTCGGCGTCCACCGGATCATCAGTGGCGACTCCATTCACCATTACATCATTGGCGGCTATATTCTGGTCATCATCCTGACCGCGCTGGCCCCGAGATACATCATCCCACTGGCGTACGATCTTGGCGGGGTTACCACCTCCGAGGTTACCGTACCTCTGGTAACCGCACTGGGTATTGGTCTGGCCAGCAGCATTGAAGGCCGTAACGTGCTGATCGACGGGTTCGGCCTGATTGCCTTCGCCTCCATCTTTCCGATCGTGACGGTGATGGGCTACGCCATCATTGTTGAAATGCTTGCCAAGCAGAGGAAAACAGACTCATGAAATTTTCGGTTCTGGTAGCAATTGTTCCAGAGGATCAGGAACAGGACTGCGTTAATGCCGCGAGGGACCTTGGCGCCGGTGGTATCACGGTGATTCCCGGCCGCGGCATCAGCAACACCGCGAAAAAAACCTTCTTCGGCCTGACCTACGACGGCAGCCAAAGCGTTCTGCTGATGGTGCTGGAGAAGGGCCTCTCGCTCGATATTCTGAAGGTTATCCAGAAGATACTCATGCCCGACCATAACGATTCCAGGGGACTGGTGTTCACACTTCCCCTGGAACACCTGGGCGGGATCGACATGTCCCAGGTCGCAAAATTCGAACAACATCTGAAAGATTCACTGTAACCGGAGAACAGCCATGAAACTGGTCAAAGATGTGATGGTGCGGGATGTAATGACCATCTCTCCGTTTGCCAGCATCCGTGAGGCGCTGTCACAGATGAAACAGCACTCTGTGAAATCGCTGGTGGTGGAGAAAACGAGCGAGCACGATGCCTGGGGTCTGATCACCTATACCAACGT
>MRWG01001552.1_pt1 | contig 14256 bp, 12 predicted proteins | sample 1013341 | NCBI WGS metagenome assembly MRWG01 (sample SAMN06117577, study PRJNA244670) | biofilm metagenome | biome: Water; feature: Cathode Biofilm; material: Biofilm; isolation source: microbial consortium enriched at the cathode of a solar microbial fuel cell | place: USA: District of Columbia ... | reverse complement strand
GCCCTCATGGTCGGCAACTCGCCCTCGGCCATGGCGCCCTGGGGCGGCAGCAAGGGTATCTTCGGCACCAACCCCATCGCCTTCGCCGCGCCGCGCCGCAACGCGCCGCCGCTGGTGATCGACCTGTCGCTGTCCAAGGTGGCGCGCGGCAAGGTGATGGCCGCGGCCAAGACCGGCGAGAAGATTCCCGAGGGCTGGGCGCTGGACCCGGCGGGCAGTCCCACCAGCGATCCCGAGGCGGCGCTGGCCGGCACGATGATCCCGATGGGGGACGCCAAGGGCGCCGCGCTGGCGCTGATGGTGGAGATCCTCTCGGCCAGCCTGATCGGCGCCAACCACGCCTTCGAGGCCTCCTCCTTCTTCACCGCCGAGGGTCCGCCGCCGGGCGTCGGCCAGTTCATCCTGGCGATCGACCCCGCAAGGATGTCGGGCGGAACCTTCTTCGAACGGCTGGAGATCCTGGTCGCCGCGCTGGAGGAACAGGAGGGCGCGAGGCTGCCCGGCAGCCGCCGTCTGGCCAGCCGGGAGAAGGCCGCCCGGGACGGCATCCAGGTCCCCGGCGTGCTGCTGAAGGAGATCCGCGAGCTGGCCGGCCAGGCGCCCGGATAAGGGGCACCGGAAGCCCAGATTTTTCTTTTTGGCCAATTAGTTAACGCGGCCGGGCTACCCAGAAATAGCCGGCATTCGATCTAATCAAGTTGTTGAACTACAGGGTTGCCCCCGTGCTATCCTGGCATCTGCAGGGCGGCACCGCTTGGGGCCGGCCGGCCCTGAGCGAGGTGGGGGCGCCTTGTGCCGCGGTTTCGGGCACGGCGGTATGGGGCCGGATGATCCGAGCGGCGGTGGAGAGACCGTAGACAATCGAGACAGCGGCGCACTTTCCCGCTTTCCCATGCACGTTTTTGGGTAGCTGACGGAGCCGTCTGTCCATGGGGCCGTTGAGGCTTTCGGCAACCGCAGCCAGCTGGGTCTGGAGAGGCCTTGTCTGGCTGTTGCTTTGCGCGGTGATCGCCCTGCGGTTCGCCGACCCCGAGCCGTTGCCGACCTTCCGCAATGCTTTCTTCGACGTCGCACAGGGCCTGATGCCGGCGGGCGAGGCGCGGCCCTCACCCATCACCATCGTCGACATCGACGAGGCGAGCCTCGCCGAACGCGGCCAGTGGCCCTGGCCGCGCGACATCCTGGCCGACGTGGTGAGCGAGATCGCGCGCCACCGCCCGCAGGCCCTGGGCGTGAACGTCCTCTTCCCGGAGCCCGACCGCCTGTCTCCGGAGAGCGTGCTGGAGCGCTTTCCGATCGACGCACCGCTGCGCGAAAGCCTGGCCCAACTGCCCTCCAACGACTCGCTGCTGGCTTTCAGCCTGCGCCAGGTGCCGGCGGTGCTGGGCGCTGCCGTGACCGCGAGAGCACCGCAGACGGTGGCGCTCGCCGCCACCACGCCCAGCGTGCCGGTGCTGCTGCGGCTCGGCCACCAGGGCGCGGCGGAGATCCGCCGCTATCCCGGCCTGTTGCGCAACCTGCCGATTCTGGAACAGGCGGCCAGCGGCCTCGGCGTGGCGAGCCTGGAGTACGACGGCGACGGCGTGGTGCGCCGCATGCCCATCGTCATGCTGGTCGGCGATGCGGTGATGCCTTCCTTCGCAGTGGAGGTGGTGCGCGTCGCCCGCCAGGTGCCGGCCATCTCGGTGGCGATCGACGGCCCCGGGATCGCCGGCGTCAGCCTGGACGACTTCACGATCGAGACGGCGTTCTCCGGCGAGGTGTGGCTGCGCGACCTGCCGCTGGAGCGCTTCGAGCGCGTATCGGCGGCAGCGCTGCTGAACGGCGCCGTGCCGGCCGAGACGATCGCGGACCGCATCGTGCTGCTGGGCGTCACCGCGAACGGGCTGGGCGGCAGCTTCGTGACGCCCGCCGGCGCCGCGGTCTCGGCGCTCGACATCCAGGCGATCGCGGTCGAGAACCTCGTCGCCGACCACTACCTGCTGCGCCCCGGCTTCGCGGTGTTCTGGGAGCTGCTGGTCACCGCCGCGCTGTTCTTCGGCTGCATCGTCGTCGGCGGCCACCTGCCGGGCCGGGCGAGCCAGGCGGCGCCGCTGCTGGTGCTGCTGGTGCTGTTCGGCGGCGCGCTTTTCGCTTTCGCCCGCTACGGTTTGCTGCTCGACCCGAGCTACCCGGCCCTGGTCTTCGTGCTCACCACCCTGGTGATCCTCGGCCTCGGCATCGTCGAAGCTCAGCGCCAGCGCCGGCGCAGCGACGAGGAGCGCGAGATGGCGCTGGTGCTGGCCGAGGCGGCCAACCGCTCCAAGACCAGCTTCCTCGCCAACATGAGCCACGAGCTGCGCACGCCGCTGAATGCCATCCTCGGCTTCTCCGAAATGATGAAACGCGGCATCCTGGGCCCCGTGCAGCCGGCGAAATACCGCGACTACGTCGAGGATATCCATCACATGGGCAGCCACCTGCTGTCGCTGGTGAACGATATTCTGGAAATGTCGAAGGTGGAAGCCGGCGAGAGCACGCTGAGCGAGAGCGAGTTCTCCGTGCGCGACCTGCTGAACGACTCGATCCGCACGGTGGCCGCGGCCTATCGCCGGCGCAGCACGGAAGTGGTGCTGGACAGCCAGTCGACCCTGCCGCGGTTGTGGGGCGATCCGCGCATGTTCACCCAGATGGTCATGAATCTGCTGTCGAACGCGGTGAAATACACGCCGGACAGCGGCCGGGTGCGGGTGGTGGGCGTGCTGGCCGAGAACGGCAGCTTCCGGCTGTCGGTTTCCGACACCGGCATCGGCATGAGCGACCAGGAAATCGTCGAAGCCTTCGAGCCGTTCCGGCGCATCGATCACGCTTTGGCATCGAATTTCGAAGGAATCGGACTAGGATTACCCCTGACCAAGGCCATGATCGAAATGCATGGCGGCAAGCTGGAGATCGCCAGCATGAGCAACCGCGGCACCACGGCGACCCTGGTATTCCCCGCCGAACGCGTGCGCGGACCCGGTGAAAGGCAGAGGGAGAGAGCGTGAGATGACGAGATTGTGCAGTCCCGATCAGCTGGCCGCTGTATGCCTAGGGGCGCGCAGGGCGGGTGCAACTTCTTCAACTGTCATCCTCGCACTGGTTGCGAGGATCCACGAGAGGGGCCGGGCGCCAAGCGGCACCATGGATCCTCGGGACAAGCCCGAGGATGACAGCCGGGGGGCATGGCGGCGGCAGTGCGTGCGGCGGGAAAGCTGGACACAGCGTCTGTTTGCGGTGTTGCTCGTCGCTGTTGCCCTGGGTGCAGGTCCGGTGCAGGCGCAGCAGCAGGATCAGGTCGCGCGGGTGAAGGTGATCGACGGCAGCGCCGTGGTGCTGCGCGCCGACGAACGCAGCGCGCTGGACGTCGGCGCGCCGATCTTCGTCGCCGACGTGGTGGAGACCGAGGCCGGTTCGGTGGGCCTGACCTTCACCGACGGTTCGCGGCTGTCCATCGGGCCCAACTCGCGGGTGCAATTCACCGAGTTCCAATTCGCGCCGACCGAAGGACGCCTCGCCTTCATCATCGACTTCTTCCGCGGCACGCTGCTGTATGTCTCCGGCGTCATCTCGAAGCTGGCACCCGACGCGGTGCAGGTGCGCACGCCGGTCGCCACGGTGGCGGTGCGCGGCACGCGGTTCCTCGCCGAAGTGGAAGGAGACTGAGCCATGCTGCGCATTGTCCTGACCTTCGCCCTGCTGCTGACCCTGGCCGCCTGCGCCGGGCAGAACCGTTTCGTGCTGCTGGAGGAAGAAGACGGCAGCGTCGGCGCCATCACGGTGCAGAACCAGGGCGGCAGCCAGACCATCGAGCGGGCCGGCGAGGGCACCCAGGTGGCCAGCGCCGAGGCCCCGCCCAGTGCGCCCGAGGCGGTCAGCGAAGAGGAGATCGAGCAGACCTGGGGCGCCGCCCTGCAGGCCAGCCCGCTGAAGCCGCGCAGCTTCCTGCTCTACTTCATCACCGGCACCGACATCCTCACCGAGGAGTCGCGGCGCCATCTGCCCGACATCCTGGCGAGCATCCAGGAGTACCCGGCGCCGGAGGTCTCCGTCACCGGCCACACCGACACCGTGGGCCGCGCCGAGAGCAACGCGCGCCTGGCGCTGGACCGCGCCGAGGCGATCCGCGCCGAACTGCTGCGCGTCGGCATCGACCGGGCGCTCATCAGCGTGACCTCGCACGGCGAGAGCAATCCGCTGGTGGCGACCCCGGACGAGACCGACGAGCCGCGCAACCGCCGCGTCGAGGTGACGGTGCGGTAGGGGGAGGGCCGACAGGAAGGTCTGCGCTAGATCTTTTCGAGAGAACTGAGGACTTTTTCGGCGTCGATTTTGTAGGCTTCGAAGTAGTGCTCCTCCGCCGCCTCGTAGAGGGCGAGGTTGAGGCCCTTTTCCGCATCGATCAGAGCCACGACCATACCGCGCTTCGCCAAGCCCTTGTCGTCGAAACCGCTGTAGTCGAAGCGGAAGGCGTCCTGGCCGGAAATGCTGTGCGGACGCAGATTGACCACCTTGATCTGCGAGTAGCCGTTGGAGGTCAGCATGGCCTCATAGAGGTCGACCACGTCGGTGGCGGTCATGTCCTTGTGAAAGGTGGGCGCTTCCTTGCTCTGGCTCTGCGACAGGAGCGGGCTGCCGTCGGCGACATTGGTGATGAAGGCCAGCCGTTCCAGCCCAAAGCCGTCGACCGTCCAGATTTCACCCCGACCGGTCTTCAGCGCACTCCAACTCGACGCAGGCTCGACCCGGAAGATACCGCCGATCTCCTGTTTCTTGGCGGGCGGGACCTCCCGGTAGGCGGTACATCCGGCGACGAAGCCGATGGCGATCACGCAGAGGGCGAGTTTAAGGCTGCTCATCAAGACTTGGTCTCCAGCTTCTGCATATAGAATTGAATCATGGCTGCGTCGTCGGCATCCGGCGCAGCCGCGAGATAGCTCTCGTAGGCGTCGTAGGCGCCCTCCTTGTCGCCCTGGTAAGCGAGTAGCAGGCCCAGGCTGCGGTAGGTCACCGCAGGGGCATCGTCGAATTCCAACGCCTTGCGGAAAGCGGTGACGGCTTCGCTCTTGTCCTCGACTTCGACATCGCGGCGCAGCACCTCACCCAGGTAGTACCAGACGACACCGGGGTTCTGACCGCTGTCCTTCAGACGTTCGAGAACGACCTGCATCTCGGCAAAGCGGCCGAGATCGATCTCGTCTTCCAGCCAGTCGGCACGATGGGGTTTCATCAGCCGGTGGAAGCGCGCGCTGTCGGCTGTGGGTGTCGCATCGGCCGCCGCCGCAAGCTCTCCCAGGGTTTCCATGCGCTCCTCGCTGGGCGGATGCGATGAGAAAAAGGGGTCGGGTTCATCGTTCTCGGCGGATTTCTCCTCGGCAATGAGGTTGCGCCAGATCTGCGCGGCCTGGTGAGGGTCGTAACCCTTGTCGTTCATCAAGGTGAACCCCATGGCGTCGGCCTCGCGCTCATGGTCGCGGCCATAGGCCTGAATGTGTCCATAGGCACCCAGGGCGGCGAGCGGGCCGACCGGAACGCCGATGATTGCTGTGGCGAGGCCGAAGAGTTGTGCAGCAGTCATGCTGTTGCGCGCGGTCTCCCAACGCTGCACCGAATGGCGTCGCACGTAGTGGGCGACTTCATGGCCGATGACGCTTGCGAGCTGGTCCTCGTTCTCGCAGCGCAGGAGCAATCCACTCCATATGATCATGAAGCCGTTCGGCGCCATCGAGGCGTTGAAACCCGGATGATTTACGACGTAGGTGCGCAAGTTCGCGCAGTGCTCGGCGGCGAGTTCGCAGACTATGTCGTGGACGTAGGCCTGCAACTCAGGGTCCGGAATCACGCTGCCGGAGGTGCGCACCTGTGTTTCGACCTTCTCCATCACCAGCCAGAGCCCGGCCTCGACGGTATCGGCCGGCGGCACCTCGCCCGGCTTCAGGTCCGCGCGGGTCGCGCCGGTGCAGGCCGCCGTTGCCGCCACCAGAGCGGTGAGCAGGATGAAGCGGAGCGCCTTGAAGCCGGTCATCACAGGGGCGAGGAGTCGAGCAACTGGTCGATCGCCTGGCGCGCGAGCTTGGGATCGCGCAGGTCGCCGCCGCCGCTTTGCAGCACGTTGAACCAGACCACCCGGCCGTCGTCGAGATCGACAAGGGAGGCGAAAGCGACCTGGCGGCCGCCATGCACGCCGGCCCCGAGGAGGGCCAGAGCGATGTTCAGGGCGACGCGGCCGTCGCTGGAAAAGGAATCCTCGGCATAGACGAAGAGCGCGTAATCGGCCTCGTGCGCTTCGCGCAGCTGCCGGGCACCTGCCCCGAGAGTCCAGTCGAAGCGGTCCTTCATGGTCGGCAGCGTCTGCCCCGGGAGGTAGTTGTGCGTCATAATTGCGCCGCCCACCGCCTCATGCAGCTTCACCAGTTGCTCATCCGTCGCCGCGATCTGGTATGTCGGGTCGCTGTCGTCAGCATAGGAGACTGCCTCGATGTTGCGCTCGGCCATCTCCGCCTTCAGGGCGGCGATGACGTTCTGCCGGCCCTGTTCGGTCCACTCGGCGTTGGGCTCCAGCAGGCCGCCGGTGGTGAGCAGGGAGAGCTCCACGTCGGCCGGCATGAGCAGGACCGAAACCTTGCCGTCGGACCTGTCGAGAGTCACCTCGGGGCCGGCGCTGCGGGTCTGCGCGCAGGCGCCGGTGAGTGCCACCACCGCGAGTGCGAAGAGCAAGGAAAGAGCACGCGTTCCGCCGGATCGGCGGTTGAGAACCGTTGTGGACATGCGCTTTAAGAGTCCCCCGGAAACCACTCTGTTTTCAGATATATGAGAGAAATCCGACTCTTGCGGCCCGGATCGGCCAGCCTGCCGCCGGTTCCCCCATCCCCGTGGCTCATAGTACTTCAGGTTGAGCGGCTGTGAAGCCGGATTCTGTGTGGGGGAAAAGAATTTCCCGTGCCGGGCGAAGTGCCGCCGCGTCGCGACGGCATGGCCCCCGAGCCCCTTTTGTTCTAGAATGACGCGAACAAGGCGGAGGAGACGGCGGGCCCGGGGCGGCCGCCGCAACCCTTCGGCCAACCGGATTTCGGCCAATCCTCCGGCTAGAGAGGGGGCCGGGTCAGGGGAGGAAAGGCGAGAGAACGGTGCCCGTCACCTACGACCCCGCGATCATCGCCCTCTCGGTGGTGATCGCCATCCAGGGCGGATACGTCAGCCTCATTCTGGCGCGCCGCCTGGCGAGCCTGGGCGCCGCGCCCAGCGCGGCCGGCCGCCGCAAGGCCTTGCTGGCAGGCTCGGCCCTGGCGCTGGGGGTCGGCATCTGGGCCATGCACTTCATCGGCATGCTGGCGGTGAAGCTGCCCATCGCCGTCACCTACGACCTCTTGTGGACGCTGACCTCCGCCCTGGTCTGCATCCTGGTCGTCGGCCTCGGTGTCTTCGTCGCCTCCTTCGGGCAGCTGACGCCCAAGCGGCTGGCCGGCGCCGGCCTGCTGATGGGCGCCGGCATCGCCATCATGCACTACGTCGGCATGTCGGCGCTGCGCGCCAACTGCCTCGTGACCTACTCGCCGGCACTGGTGGCGGCCAGCTTCGGCGTCGCCGTGGCGGCCTCGGGCCTCGCCCTCTGGCTCGCCTTCTCACCAAGCCACAAGCCGCACCTCATGGCCGGGGCGGCCTGCCTGGGCCTGGCGATCTCCGGCATGCACTACACCGGCATGGCGGCGGCGAGCTTCCTGCCGGCCGAGGACCTGGTGCAGATCTCGGCGCCGGTGCTGAGCCTGGACCTGCTGGCCATCGTGGTGGCGGTGACCGCCTTCGTGATCTGCGGCCTGTTCCTGCTGGTGCTGCTGCCCGACCGCCTGCCCGACAGCACCGGGGAGACGCCGGAGCAGGGCGATGCCGGGACGGAAGAGCCCGTGGCACAGCGGCTTAAACTGGTTTCTTCGAACGAGGAGGCCGGCGAACCTGCCCCGACGCCGGCGGTGCCGCGCATCCCGGTGAACCGCATCCCCGTGAATGTAGGGGGGACGACGCGCCTGCTGGCGCCGGAGGAGATCTACGCGGTGCGCGCCGACGCCCACTACACCTACGTCTTCGACGGCGCCGAGACCCACTTCTGCAACCTCTCGATCTCGGAGATCGAGCAGCGCCTGGACCCGGCCACCTTCCTGCGCGTGCACCGCAGCCACATCGTGAACGTGGCCCACGCCGCGGCGCTGAAGCGGGTGCGCGACCAGGGCCTCTTGGAACTGGACTGCGCCGAGCGCCACGCCGTGCCGGTGAGCCGCGCCCGCCTGCCCAAGCTGCGCGCGGCGCTGGGGATCTGACCGCTCCCCGTGACATCTCCCCTTCCGAAAGCGCGCAGCGTCCTCATTCGCGGTGTCGGCGAGGTGGCCTCGGCGGCCGCCCACCGGCTGTGGAGTGGCGGGTGGTGCCCTGTGCTGCACCAGGGCGCCGAGTCACCGCAGACTCATCGGCGGCGGATGAGCTTCGCCGATGCCTGGTTCGACGGTTCGGCGACGCTGGAGGGCGTCGCGGCCCATCGCCTCGATGATCCAGGAGCGCTGCCACAGGCGTGTGCCGCTGCGGCGGCGATCCCCCTGCTGATCTGCACGCTGGAGGAGGCGCTGGCGGCCGTCGACTGGGCGGCGCTGGTCGATGCGCGGATGCGCAAGCGAACGCGGGCGGAGGATCAGCGCGGCCTCGCCCCGCTGGTCATTGGCTGTGGCCCGGGCTTCGTTGCCGGCGGCAACGTCGACGTCGCGGTGGAGACGAACTGGGGCGCGGCGCTGGGCCGGGTGATCCGTGCCGGCGCGACTCAGGCGCTGGCAGGCGAACCCAAGTCCATCGCCGGCGTCGGTCGCGAGCGCCTGGTCTATGCGGCGGGCGAGGGGCGTTGGGAAGCGGTGAAGGAGATTGGCGCGGCCGTCGCCGCCGGAGAGATGGCCGCGCGGCTGGGCGGCCAGCCGGTCGCGGCACCGATCGCCGGGACCGTGCGGGGTACGGTTCGCAGCGGTGTTGCGGTCGCCGCCGGCACCAAGGTCCTGGAGATCGACCCGCGCCCGCCGGCGCAATCCCGCTTTCACGGACTGGGCGAGCGGCCCCGCCGGATTGCCGAGGGTGTTGCCGAGGCGTTGTCCGAAACCGCCGCAGCAGGACCCCGCCGCGCGGACGTACAAGGCTGAAATTCCCAGGATTCGCGCCGGAATCGCCGTTCGTGCAACGAGAGACGCCGTTCGTGCGGGCCGGCGCGGTTTCGTGCACCTGCCGTTGACCGCTTTTCGCCTGCTGTGGCCCGATCTTTCCCAATGAACGAAACCGCCGGAGCGATTGAAGCACTGGCGAAGAGGAAAAAGGGAGGAGCCGACCCGTGATTCCGGGAAACTTTGCCTATCACGCCCCCACGACGGTCGATGAGGCCGTCGGGCTGCTCGCCGAGCTGGGCGAGGACGCGCGGCCGCTGGCCGGCGGCCACAGCCTCTTACCCATGATGAAGCTGCGCCTGGCGCCGCTAGAACACCTGGTCGACCTGCGCAAGATCGCCGACCTGAAAGGGGTGAAGGAGGCGGGCGGGGCGCTGGTCATCGGCGCCATGACCACCCAGTACGAGATCCTGGCCTCCGACCTGGTCGCCGGGCACTGCCCGATCCTGCAGGAGACGGCGGCGCAGATCGCCGACCCGCAGGTGCGCTACCTCGGCACCCTGGGCGGCAACGTCGCCAACGGCGACCCCGCCAACGACATGCCGGCGGTCATGCAGTGCCTGGACGCCAGCTACCTGCTGAGCGGCAAGGGCGGCGGGCGCGAGGTGAAGGCGCGCGACTTCTACGCCGGGCCCTTCGACACCGCGCTGAACGACGGCGAGATCCTCACCGCGGTGAAGATTCCGGTCCCGGCGGCCGGCCACGGCTACGCCTACGAGAAGCTGAAGCGCAAGATCGGCGACTACGCAACGGCCGCCGCCGCGGTGGTCCTCACGCTTTCCGGCGGCAAGTGCAAGACGGCCTCGATCGCGCTGACCAACGTCGGCGACACGCCGCTCTACGCCGAGGCGGCGAGCAAGGCCCTGGAAGGCACGGGGCTGGACAAGGCTGCCGTCGACAAGGCGGTGGAACTGGCCGAGGGCATCACGTCGCCGGCCAGCGACGGGCGCGGGCCGGCGGCCTATCGCACCAAGATGGCCGGCGTCATGCTGCGCCGCGCCATCCAGCGCGCCCAAGAACGCGCCGCCGGCTGAGGGAGAGACAGACCATGGCCAAGACACAGATCACCCTGACCCTCAACGGCAAGCAGGTGGAGGCGCTGGTCGAGCCGCGCAGCCTGCTGATCCACTTCCTGCGCGAAGACCTCGGCATCACCGGGCCGCACATCGGCTGCGAGACCAGCCACTGCGGCGCCTGCACCGTCGACATGGACGGCAAGTCGGTGAAGTCCTGCACGGTGCTGGCGGTGCAGGCCGACGGTGCCGAGATCACCACCATCGAAGGCATGGCGGCGCCGGACGGCACGCTGCACGCCCTGCAGGAGGGCTTCACCGAGATGCACGGCCTGCAGTGCGGCTTCTGCACGCCGGGCATGATCCTGCGCGCGCACCGCCTGCTGCAGGAGAACCCGGACCCGACGGAGGCCGAGATCCGCATGGGCATCTCCGGCAACCTCTGCCGCTGCACCGGCTACCAGAACATCGTGAAGGCGATCCGCTATGCCGCGGACAAGCTGAACGCCAGCCAGAAGGAGGCCGCGGAATGAGCGACGCACCCGCTACCGTCGAAGAACGCGAAGCCAGCCTCAAGGGCATCGGCTGCTCGCGCAAGCGCACCGAGGACGCCCGCTTCATCCAGGGCAAGGGCAACTACGTCGACGACCTGAAGCTGCCGGGCATGCTGTTCGGCGACTTCGTGCGCTCGCCCTACGGCCATGCGCGCATCAAGTCGATCGACGCCACGGCGGCGCTGGCGCTGCCGGGGGTGAAGGCGGTGCTGACCGCCGCCGACCTGAAGCCGCTGAGCCTGCACTACATGCCGACCCTGGCCGGCGACGTGCAGGCGGTGCTGGCCGAGGAGAAGGTGCTGTTCCAGAACCAGGAGGTCGCCTTCGTCATCGCCGAGGACCGCTACATCGCCGCCGACGCGGTGGAGCTGGTCGAGGTCGACTACGAGGAGCTGCCGGTGCTGGTCGATCCCTTCAAGTCGATGGCGCCGGACGCCCCGGTGCTGCGCGAGGACCTGGAGGGCAAGACCGAGGGCGCGCACGGCGCGCGCAAGCACCACAACCACATCTTCACCTGGGACGTCGGCGACAAGGCCGGCACCGACGCGGTCTTCGACAAGGCCGAGGTCACGGTGAAGGAACTGATCACCTACCAGCGGGTGCATCCGGCGCCGATGGAGACCTGCGCCTGCGTCGCCTCAATGGACAAGATCAAGGGCGAGCTGACCCTGTGGGGCACCTTCCAGGCGCCGCACGTGGTGCGCACCGTGGGCTCGCTGCTGTCGGGCATCCCGGAGCACAAGATCCACGTCATCGCGCCGGACATCGGCGGCGGCTTCGGCAACAAGGTCGGCGTCTACCCGGGCTATGTCTGCTCGGTGGTCGCCACCATCGTGCTCGGCGTGCCGGTGAAATGGGTCGAGGACCGCATGGAGAACCTCTCGGCCACCGCGTTTGCGCGCGACTACCACATGACGGCAGAGCTGGCGGCGACCAAGGACGGCAAGATCACGGGCCTGCGCGCCCACGTGCTGGCCGACCACGGCGCCTTCGATGCCTGCGCCGATCCCTCCAAGTGGCCGGCCGGCTTCTTCAACATTTGTACAGGTTCCTACGACATCCCGACGGCCTACGTCGAGGTCGACGGCGTCTACACCAACAAGGCGCCCGGCGGCGTCGCCTACCGCTGCTCCTTCCGGGTGACGGAAGCGGCCTACATGATCGAGCGGGCGATGGACATCCTGGCTAAGAAGCTGGGCATGGACCCGGCCGAGCTGCGCATGAAGAACTTCGTGCAGGCGCACCAGTTCCCCTACCAGTCGGCGCTGGGCTGGGAATACGACAGCGGCGACTACCCGACGGCCATGAAGAAGGCCATGGAGGCGACCAGCTATGCCGCGCTGCGCGCCGAGCAGAAGGAAAAGCGCGCCGCCTTCGCGCGCGGCGAGACCCGCGAGCTGATGGGCATCGGCGTCGCCTTCTTCACCGAGATCGTCGGCGCCGGGCCGACGCGCAACTGCGACATCCTGGGCGTCGGCATGTTCGATTCCTGCGAGATCCGCATCCACCCGACCGGCGCGGCCATCGCAAGGCTGGGCACCAAGAGCCAGGGCCAGGCGCACGAGACGACCTACGCCCAGATCCTGGCCACCGAGATCGGCATCTCCGCCGACGACATCATGATCGAGGAGGGCAACACCGACACGGCGCCCTACGGGCTGGGCACCTACGGCTCGCGCTCGACCCCGGTGGCGGGCGCGGCGGCGGCGCGCGTGGGCCGCAAGATCCGCGACAAGGCCAAGAAGATCGCCGCCCACCTGCTGGAGGTTGGCGAGGACGACCTGGAGTTCGAGGTCGACCGCTTCAAGGTGAAGGGTCTGCCGGAAAAGCAGAAGACCATGAAGGAGATCGCCTGGGCGGCCTACAACAACGTGCCGGAAGGCATGGAACTGGGCCTGGAGGCGGTCGACTACTATGACCCGCCGAACATGACCTATCCCTTCGGCGCCTACATCTGCGTGGTCGACATCGACGCCGACACCGGGGTCACCAAGATCCGCCGCTTCTACGCGCTGGACGACTGCGGCACGCGGATCAACCCCATGGTCATCGAGGGCCAAGTGCACGGCGGCCTGACCGAGGCCTTCGGCATCGCCATGGGCCAGGAGATCAAGTACGACGAGGGCGGCAACGTCATGGGCGCCAGCTTCATGGACTACTTCGTGCCGACCGCGGTGGAGACCCCGGTGTGGGAGACCGACTTCACGGTCACGCCCTCGCCGCACCACCCGATCGGCGCCAAGGGCGTCGGCGAGAGCCCCAACGTGGGCGGCGTGCCGGCCTTCTCCAATGCCGTGAACGACGCCTTCGCGCACCTCGACGTGACCCACATCCAGATGCCGCACGACCACTGGCGCACCTGGCAGGTCTGCGACAAGCTGGGCATCGCGGGGTGAGGAAACGGTGAAATGCGGGAACGCGCCTTTTCCTGGCTGTCACCCGCGGACTTGATCCGCGGGTCCATTCCTCGGTCCGCACGGGCCTGTGCGGGCGTCGCGATGGATTGCCGGGTCAAGCCCGGCAATGACAGCAGGGGAGAGGTGAGGGTGGAGCGATGGCTTCCAGCAGAGTGAAGGATTGCACTCATGCAACGTAACGAGATCGCGGAACGCCTGGCGGAGGTCGGCTATGTCGCCGACAGCCAGCTCGCCATGGCGCTGTGGCTGATGGAGAGCCTGCAACGCCCGCTGCTGCTGGAAGGCGCGGCGGGTGTGGGCAAGACCGAGGTGGCCAAGGCGCTGTCGCAGCTGCATGACACGCGCCTCATCCGCCTGCAGTGCTACGAAGGCCTGGACGCCAACGCGGCGATCTACGAGTGGAACTACCAGCGCCAGCTGCTGGCCATCAAGGCGCGCGAAGGGCGGGAGTCCGCCGAGGCGGTGGAGCAGCACATCTTCTCCGAGGAGTTCCTGCTGGAACGCCCGCTGCTGGCGGCGATCCGCGAGGAAAAGCCGGCGGTGCTGCTGATCGACGAGATCGACCGCGCCGACGAGGAGTTCGAGGCCTTCCTGCTGGAGATTCTCTCCGACTACCAGATCTCCATTCCGGAGCTCGGCACGGTGAAGGCGCAGTCGATCCCGCTGGTGGTACTGACCTCCAACGGCACGCGCGAGCTGTCCGATGCGCTGCGCCGGCGCTGCCTCTACCACTTCGTGGATTATCCCGGCGAGGACAAGGAGGCGCGCATCCTGCTGACGCGGCTGCCTGAGATCGACGTGACCCTGGCGCAGCAGATCGCCGCCTTCGTCGCCGCGGTGCGCAAGGAGGACCTGCGCAAGGTGCCGGGCGTCGCCGAGAGCCTGGACTGGGCGGCGGCATTGGTCGGCCTGGAGGTGCGCGACCTCAAGGCCGAGCCGGAGACGGTGCAGGACACCCTGCTGTGCCTGCTGAAGACCCAGGAGGACCGGCTGGCGCTGGCGCCGGAGGTGACCCAGCGGCTGCTCGGCAAGGTGGCGTAGTGTTGCGGGGCGCGATGCTGCCCGA
>MRWG01001551.1_pt1 | contig 14260 bp, 17 predicted proteins | sample 1013341 | NCBI WGS metagenome assembly MRWG01 (sample SAMN06117577, study PRJNA244670) | biofilm metagenome | biome: Water; feature: Cathode Biofilm; material: Biofilm; isolation source: microbial consortium enriched at the cathode of a solar microbial fuel cell | place: USA: District of Columbia ... | reverse complement strand
AGACGTAACCAGACGGCGCGGGCGCGGGACCGTTCGCGGGCCGCGCGCAAAGCACATTCCGACAAGCTGATGCGGGATCTCCTGGCGCTTCCGCCACTTCGCAACCGTCTTGGGATTGATCCCCAAATCCCGGCTCAACTCCGAGAGCGAAGCCTGCGATCGCTGTATTGCGGCTCTGACGGCGTGCGTGGTTGTGGCGCTCCCGTGACGAACTTGTCCCATAGTGCTTCCTTCCATTCCTGCGAAAGGATCACACCATCAAGCCGTGGGATTGAACACCTTATGTGTCTCATCCCTGCTATGAATGCCCCGTCGCCGTTCCCGGCCAGGACCGGCGACGGGGTAGGATACAGCGCTGAACACCTTGTGGCATGACCACGTTCGGCAATCTCGACCACGCGCCGCCGGTCCGCTTTCAGCCCCGAAGCGGACACGATCCGCGCTTGTGTTCAGTCTTCGCAGCTCCAGCAGATCCGGCGGAGAGCGGCCATTCGCTGCGGAATAAACGAATGTCAGTAACAAGTGGCTCACACGCGTTATCCGTCCGCCCGCTACATCGCAGCCTTGCCGGCAAGCAATGCGACTTTGGAGAATTTCTGTCGATAGCGCGCGGGCGTCACGCCGACGCGCCGCTTGAAAAGCCGCCGGAAGAAATTCGGATCCTCGTAGCCCACCTCTATCGCCACTTGGTCCACGGGCATCTTTCTGGTCTCCAGCAGATGCTTCGCCTCCTCGATCCGCATGGTCTGCACGTATTCCATTGGCGCGGAGCCTGTGGCTGCACGGAAGCGGCGCATGAAGGTGCGCTCGGTTAGGCCCGACTGTTCCACCATGGCCGCCACGGGATTGGCGCGGTGATAATTGTCGGCGATCCAGCCCTGGATTTCCGAGATCACGGCGTCGTCATGACGGCGGGGACGTCGGGCGCCAGCGAAGGGTAGTTGGCCCTCCGAATGGTCGCCGAAGAGGAAGATCTTTGCGATACGAACGGCCTCGGTAGGGCTGCAGAATCGCGCGACGAGATAGAGGGCGAGCTCCTCCCAGGCAGTCGCTCCGCCGCCGGTGATGATGCGGTGCTCGGGACCGGCGGGCACAAGGATCTTCTGCGGCACGAGCCGCACCTCCGGATAGCGCCGCCGCAGCAGGTCCGCGAGCGACCAATGTGTCGTTGCCTCGAGGCCATCGAGAAGCCGCGCCTCGGCCAGAACTGCGGTCCCCGTGCAGACCGAACAGACCGTGGCACCGGAGGCGTATCTATCGTGCAACCAATCGATCTGGCGCGTCCATAGACCGGAGAGTAGTTTGTCGTCATCGAGAACCAGGTCAGTGATGATGACGATATCGGCCTCTCCCATCGCCTCGTGCGGCGAGATGGTCAGGCCATAGGAGGTGTCAACCGGCCGTCCGTCCACGGTAACGATGCGCGGCGTCATCAGGGGCACGTCCGAAGGTTCACCGGTCAGATGTTCCCAGGTCCGGCCGGCCGACAGGAAGACCTCGTAGAGACCGTAGATCGCCGCCGGCGTGCTCTCGGGAAGCGCCAGAAGGGCGATCTTGGGACCGAGTTTCTTTTTTTTGTTGTCCATGACCCAGAATGGCGGGATCGCCCCGTTATTGTCCAGTCCCGCCCTTACCGGACGGCCTTCCGCGACGCTATCACCAAGGCATCAATCCGCTGAACGGGAACAAATGACATGACCGCAGAACTTCAGAATATCTCCGCCTCCACCGCCGAGCGTTTCGCCGAGACCATCGCGGGGATCATCGATCAGGGCGCCGTCGCCGTATCACTGTCGCTGGGCCACAGGACCGGGCTTTTCGACACGATGTCGGACATGGCACCGGCCGGGAGCCTCGAAATCGCCACTGCGGCCGATCTGGCCGAGCGCTATGTACGTGAATGGCTCGCCGTCATGGTGACGGGCGGAGTCGTAGACTACGACCCCGAGACATCGCGCTACCACCTGCCGGCCGAGCGCGCCGCCTGCCTCACGCGAGACGCGGCGCTGGGAAACCTCGCCATTTACGCCCAGCACGTTGCGCTCATGGGCGAGATGCAGTCCCGGACCATCGCCTGTTTCGAAACCGGGGAGGGAACGGGCTACGGCGACTATCCCTGCTTTCATCAGATCATGGCCGAAGATAGTGGGCAGACTGTGGCCGAGGCGCTTTTCGACCATGTACTGCCGCTGGCGGCCGGCATCGAGGACAGGCTGGCCGATGGGATCGAGGTCCTCGATGCCGGTTGCGGCCGCGGGCTTGTTCTCATCGAGATGGCGAAGCGCTATCCGAGTAGCCGATTCACCGGCTACGACCTCTGCGGCGACGCAATCGACTGGGCCCGGGCGGCCGCAAGGCGGCTCGGCCTCGCGAACGTGACCTTTGAGGCCAGAGACCTGACCGGGTTTGCCGAGCCCGGGCGCTTCGACTTCATCACATCCTTCGACGCCATCCACGACCAGAAAGATCCTGAGGGCCTGATCCATGGCCTCAAGGCTTCGCTGAAGCCGGGCGGAACCTACCTGGTGCAGGACATCGGCGGGTCCGCGAGGCTTGAGAACAACCTCGATTTCCCCATGGCCTCGCTTCTCTATGCGATCTCGTTGACGCATTGCACCCCGGTCTCCATCGGGCAGGGCGGCGAAGGCCTTGGCACGATGTGGGGTTGGGAGACGGCTGAAGCGATGTTGTGCGACGCGGGCTTCGCTGCTGTCGACCGTCATGTCCTGCCGCATGATCCGTTGAATGTTTGGTTCGTTGCCCGAGCCTGAATACCGCGCGGACCTTCCCAACCGAAAGAAAGACCGATGACCGACACAGCACTTCCGGGCGCGTCTCTGCGCCCGGTCTCTCCCTTACGTGCCGAAACGAGCGCCCTTCTCCGTCTTGCAGGACCGATGACGCTCGTCGCGCTTATCAACATGGCTATGACCTTGACCGACACTTTGATGGCAGCGAGCATTGGGGCCGCGGCGCTCGCTTCTGTTGCAGTCGGCAGTGATTTCTACAGCATCATTTTCGTCTTCGCGGCTGGCACGATCAGCGCGCTCGCGCCTTTGTATGCCGCCGCTGCCGAGGCCGGCGACACATCCAGGCTAAGACGCCTGCGCGCGGCGGGGTGGATGCTTGCATTGCTTCTCACGGTCGCGGCCGTGCCGCTCATCTGGACTGCGCCGGGCTATCTGTGCCAGCTCGGTATCCCGGAGGCACTGCTTGAAGAGGGGCGCGGTTACACCCGCGCTATGGCGGCGACGCTCGTACCGATGCTCGTCGTGGCGGTCTTGCGGAACCGCCTGCTGGCGCTGGAACGGCCAGGTCTCATCGCCCGCGTCACGGCCTGCGCCATCCCGGCGAACGCCGCGCTAAACTGGTTTCTGATGCACGGGGCGGGCAACTGGAACGGGTTCGGGGTCACGGGGCTTGGCCTGTCCTCGCTGCTCGTCGCTTGCGGAATCGCGGGCGCGCTCTGGCTCGCCTGCAAGAGGCACGGCGACCAGGGTTTCGACTTCGCTGCAACCGCCGAATTGCGGGAGGCGCTGCGCGTGGGCCTGCCCATCGGCTTCACGATGCTCGCGGAACTGGGCGTCTTCCTCGGTACCACTCTCTTTGCGGCCCGTTTCGGAGCCGAGGCGGCGGCCGCTCATGCACTGACAATCCGACTCGCCGGTATCGCCTACGCCGTTTCCATAGGGCTGCAGCAAGCGGCTACGGTCCGCATGGCTCGCCGGGCCGATGTGGGTGACAGGTGGCTGCCGTCAATTGCAGGTACACGACTGGGGCTGGCCGCGGGTCTGGCCCATGCTGCGATCCTCGGCGCGGTCGCCGTCCCTCTGGCCAGTGCCGTCCTCCAGGATCCTGCGACCGCAGCCACGGCAACGGGACTGATCATGCTTCTCGCGCTCTCCGAACTGCTTGTTCCACTCGGGGCGGTGGCGGCTGGGCTGATGCGCGGGCTCAAGGATACCCGCATGCCCATGGTCTACTCGCTCCTCGGCAATTGGGGCGTGACCCTGCCAACGGCTCTCCTGCTGACCGCCGCGGATCTCGGGGTGACCGGCCTCTGGCTCGCGCTCTCTAGCGGTAGCCTCATCGCGTCCGCGCTCACAGCTCTGCGCCTGCGACGCTATCGCGCGCTGCGGCTCGCCTGACCCTCAGCTTTATCGAAAGGACAGTAATGTGTTGAGGAAATGCCTGACCCTCCTCTACGCTGCCGGAGGCTACTTGACCGGACTGGCGAGCATCGCGCTGATTGTTACCTTCCTCGCCGACCTGCCGCTGACCTGGGCGATCGATGCAGGTACCCCCGGTGCCTTCTGGCCGTCCGTTGCTGTCAACCTCGGGCTCCTTTGGGCCTTCGGATTGCATCATTCCGTCACCGCGAGGCGCTGGTTCAAGAGATATTGGACGCGACTGATACCGCCCGAACTGGAACGGGCGACGTATCTCTACATGACCGCCACCTTGACAGTGCTCCTCATCTGGCTTTGGCAGCCGATCCCAAAGACCGTCTGGCATGTGAGCGATCCGCTGGGCGCCGGCCTTCTCTGGACTGCCTATCTTGGGGTCTGGGGCTTGATGTTCAGCGCCACCTTTCCGATCGGTCACTTCCGTTTCTTCGGCCTTGCCCAGGCATGGGAGCGGGTGACGGAAGCGCCTGCACGCGAGGCGGGTTTCACCGGACGCTGGCTTTATGCGGCGCTCCGACATCCGATCAGTCTCGGCTGGATGCTCGTCCCGTGGATCACACCGCACATGACCATGGGCCAGTTCGTCTTCGCGATAGGAACCGCAATCTACGTCCTGATCGCAACAATCTTCGAAGAAGCCGATCTCGTTGCCGACCTGGGAGAGACCTACCGGGACTATCGCAGGCGTGTTCCGGCGTTCCTTCCAATCCGCAAGCCCCGGTAGTGCCGCTTAAAACCGGCCGAAATTTCAAAGGACCGAAGTATGAAACTTGGGAACCAAAACGATATGCACGCGGCCATCTATGCGCTGCATTGTTCGGGCAGAGGCCCGCATCAATGGCAAAGGCTGCGCGAGATTGCGGGCCGGCGTGTCTACGCGCCAAGTTTACTCGCGCGCCCGCCGAAGGCAACCGCACCGTTCCAACTGGGCGTGGAGTCCGAAGCGATTGTCCTCGACATCTTGGCGGGCGGCGATCCCGTCCACCTCGCCGGACACTCATATGGTGGGGCGGTTGCGATCAATATCGCGATGCGCATTCCCGACATGATGCGGAGCTTGTCGCTTTACGAACCAGCAGCATTCCACCTGCTTGACCCCGCAGATGATCGGGAGGCTCTCGCGCTCGCAGAGACCGGGCGCTCCGCCGCAGCCTGAAATGGAAACCGATAAAAGGGACCGACCACATGACCAAACATGACCTGCTGACCGATGCGCACAACCGCGCGCTCACGTATATCTCCGAAGCGCCAAAGCGGCGGGTATTTCCCGCTGACCGCGCGCTCGACGGCCTGGCCGCCTTCGACGAACATCTTCCCGACGCCGGAACTGATGCTGCCGACACGCTCGCGCTTCTCGACAAAGTCGGTTCACCGGCCACCGTCATCTCGAACGGACCGAACTACTACGGCTTCGTCGTCGGCGGCACGTTGCCGGTGGCGCAGGCCGCCGACTGGCTCGCCTCGGCATGGGATCAGAGCGCAACAGTCTCTTTGTCGGGGCCCGCAGCCCATGCGATCGAGACCGTCGCAGGGCGCTGGATCCTCGACGTGCTGGACCTCCCCCGTGATGCAATCACGAATTTCGGCACAACGTCTGGCGCCTCTGCGGTTGCCTGCCTCGCGGCTGCCCGCGGTCGACTGCTCGCGCGTGCCGGTTGGAACGTCGAGCGGGATGGTCTGAACGGCGCGCCGCAACTACGGGTCATCGTGTCCGAGCGCATCCATGTCACCGTGATCAAGGCGCTGCGTCTACTGGGCTTTGGGCAGAACCAACTCGTGCGGGCACCTGTAGACAGCTCCGGCCGTATCGATCCCGAGCTTCTGCCGGAGATGGATTCACGTACCATCCTGTGTTTGCAGGCGGGCGAAGTGAACACAGGGGAATTCGATCCCTTTGACTTGCTCATCCCCCGTGCCAAGGCCGCTGGGGCATGGGTTCATGTTGATGGCGCATTCGGCCTCTGGGCGCGGGCCACGCGCGCTCGCAAACATCTCACGGAAGGCATCGAGGGTGCCGACAGCTGGACCGTGGATGGCCACAAGTGGCTCAACACGCCCTACGACGGTGCTGTCGCAATCTGCCGGGACGGCGAAGCGCTTTACGCCGCAATGAACGCCGATGCGTCCTATGCGCCCTCCAATATCGATGCGCCCGCCAACAAGGGCCTCGAGTTCTCGCGCCGCGCTCGCGGAATTCCGATTTGGGCAGTGCTGCGCACACTCGGGCGGAAGGGGATCGATGACATGATGAGCCGGCACTGCGAACTGGCCGGGCGCCTTGCATCAGAGCTTCGGGCCGATGGCTTCGAGATCCTCAATTCAGTCGCATTGAATCAGGTGCTCGCGCGTCTCGATAACGACGACAAGACCCGCGCGCTAATCGAGGCTGCGGTGAGCAGCGGGAAGGTCTGGTTCGGCCCTACGAATTGGGACGGTCGTGCCGCCTTCCGGATCAGCGTCACGAATTGGCAGACGCGCGAGGAACATATCCGGGAGCTCGTAAAGGTTCTCAAAACCGCAAAGGCTCGAGTGGGTGACACAATGGTGTCACCGCAGTGAATTCTCAACTCCCTTCGCCGCGATTGCGGCTGAGTGGGGGCACCTTTTCCAATGATAGCAAGAGCAAGGAGTGAACCAATGCAGATAGTTCGAAATCCGACCCGTCTTCGCGCCGCCGGAGAGGTCGAGAAATCCATCTTCGAATATGTCGGTCGGATGAGCGGCGCGACCGGCCTCTCCGTCGCCCGCATGGAAAGCCCGGCTGGTTGGTCCGAGCCGGGACAGCGCCCGGACTTCAGGGAGATCACGATTGTCATCTCTGGTGCGCTGAAGATCGAAACCGAGACAGACGTCGAAGTCCTTGGTGCCGGAGAGGCGATGATCTGCGAGGCTGGGGAGTGGGTGCGCTACAGCACCCCTGACGCCGCAACGGAATACGTGGCAATCTGTACTCCGGCATTTGCACCGCATCTGGTCCACCGGGATGCAGAGACCGTCACTACAGCTAAAAGGCGGGGGCTGTGAGGATTCGCAACTTCAAGCACAATGATGCGGAGACGCTGGCGATCATCTTGCACAAAGCGGTTCACAGCGTTGGCCGCAAAGATTACAGCGAACCCCAAGTTTCGGCCTGGAGCCCGGCGCCTTACTCCGCCGAACGCTTCACCGCACGTGTATCGGACGGACGCTCCATATTTGTTGCTGTTTCCGAGAACGACACGCCGATGTCCTTTATCGAACTGGAGCAAGATGGCCATATTGATTGCTTCTACTGCCACCCCGACGTCGCCGGAACCGGTGTGGGCAAGGCGCTTTACCGACGACTGCAGGATTCGGCTATCGCGAACGGCATCTCGTGCCTTTACGTGGAAGCAAGCGAGGCAGCGCGACGTTTCTTTCTGCGCGAAGGGTTTAGCCTTATTAGTAGACGGGATTTCGATATCCGGGGCGTGCGCATCCACAATTTCGCTATGTCGAAAGATCTGGCACTCAGGGACGCCTGCGAGGCTGGCTGATCGCGCGCCAGTGGGAGGGTCGACGTTTCTCGCAGTGCCTTCGCGAAGCCCACGTCACGTATCCCGGAGCTAAGACAGCTGTCCTATCTCCATTGAAGACCGAACAAACGGGGCTGTGAAAAACGGTTACGTCGCCGGAATCTCAGATTGCTTCCTATTTCCCGTGACCGCGATCAATCTGGAACATAACCAAGGATTGTTCGCACTAAATCCGAAAGTCAGTGTGCCAAATGTCACCAAAGCAGTCCTTTGTGACGGCCTTTGAGGACGGTGTCTTTGGGCCGGTCATGTTCTATTTTGCGCAGAGGGCGATGACGGAGTTCACCTCGAAAACGGTTCGGTATCACTCGCTATCCGTGCTCCAAAGGCGATAAACACCCCCCCCCCGACCGCATAGGAGAGCGGTCTTTGAACCCGTTCCAGTGCGCGACCGACAGGCCGGAAATTCACCGCGCAGGCCACCAATGCGTACCAACCGCCCGCGATGAGCGCCACAACGCCGACGACCATTCCCTTGTACCACATCGGGGCATCCGCCGGCACGGCGAACGCGAAAAGACTGGTAAAGAATATCGCCGCCTTGGGATTGCTCAGGTCGACGACCACGCCGCGCCAGAAGGCGGCTCTGGCCGAGAGGGTGCGAGCCGCCATTTCCGGAACGGCGGGCGAACGTCGCGCCGACAGGACCATCCTCACCCCCAGATAGACAAGGAAGCCGCCACCGGCCAGCTTGACGATTTGATAGAGCCACCCGACGGTCTCGAACAACACGCCGAGCCCGATCAGGCTTGCCGTTGCCCAGATGGCCGTGCCGACAGTGATCCCGAGCGAAAGTATCAAGCCAATCTGGCGCGACTGGGTCGTGGCGATATGGACCGTTGTGAACAGATTGGGGCCCGGGCTGAGGACCGTGATTGCCCATACACCGATGATGGTCGCCAGGCTCGACCACAGAGGTAGTGTCATCGTTATTCTCCTTGCCGAAGCTCAACGGCGCGATGACGGGAATGGTCTGGCCGTCGCGACCGGCACAGATTTCACTTCCGGGGAATCAATTTATGTGAACATATATGTTACATTAATGTTCCGGGCCGTCAAGCGCAGCCCGGAAATCCTCTGGCCGCCTACATCTCTGCGGGCTTCATCCGTCCCACGGCTGCCATCGCCGGTGTGCACGGACCACCGGTGCGGCCTACGCGACCCCGTAACCGACTGTCGCCGTGTTGCGAAACAGGAACGGGCTTGGGCCGAACTCCCTCTCGACGATGCCGATCAGGGCTTCCCGGAGCCTCGCCTTGCCGTCCGCACCGATCTTGTCGAATATCTGCTGCACGGTCGGGGTTCCGACGGCCAGAATGTCCCACACGTCCTCTGTCCGCGAGAGCGAGAGTTCCCTGGTCACGGTGCCGACCTCGACCCCGGCAAAGCCGGCAGACTGCATCTGGCCGCGAAAATCGTCGAGGTCCGCCAGGCTGAAGGCCGGCGAAGGGCCGCCGGATTGGACAAGGTGCGGAAAGGTCAACTTGATGGCCCTGAGAAAGACATCGAAGAACTCGAATCTTTCGGGCGTCGCCCAGCCACTGACCATGACGCGCCCGCCCGGCCTGAGCACCCGGCGGAATTCCGACAGGCCGCGCGCACGGTCCGGAAACAGCATCAAGGCGAAAGTGCACGCGACGAAGTCGAAGCGGTCGTCGTCCACGTCGAGGGCCTGTCCGTCCATCACGGCGCAGGCGACGTTCTCCCAACCCTCCGTCCGCCCCCTGTGCCGCAGCAGCCGGACCATTTCCGGTGAGAAGTCGGTCGCAAGCACCGATCCCGCCCGGCGCGAAAGCGCGCCGGTAAGCGCGCCGGAACCGGCGGCCACCTCCAGTGCGGCCATCGTCGGATCGCAGCTCGAACCGTCAAGGAATTCTTCCGCGTAGCCTCCATGATGACCGGTGCCACGCGCTCGGCATAGCCCCTGCTGGCCGCATCCCAGTTCCACGGTGTCTCCGGCGACGGGGGCTCTCGCATGTCAATGTCTCCTCCAATTTTGTGTGCGGAGCGGAAGCGCCCGGGGTCCACGATCCGCGATCCATACGCGACAGCAGATTACCTGGCGACCAGTTCGCAGAACCGGTCGATCTCGTCCTCGGTATTGAAGTAGTGCAACGATGCCCGCACGAGCGGGCCCGTGCCTCGCCTGCCAAGGTCGAGGCGGGCATGGCCGACACCGGACACCGAGACATTGACGCCCCGGTTGGAAAGCGCGCGTGCCACGTCCTCGCTTCGTTGCCCCTCCTTCGTGAATGTCACGATCGCGCATTTACGCGCGCCAAGATCGTGGGTTTGTACCCCCGGGATCGCCTCCAGGCGTGCGCGCAGGCCATCCGCGAGGTCGGCGACACGCGCCGCGACCGCGTCGAGCCCTATATTGCGCGCGTAGCGCACCGCCGCCGTCAACCCGATCCTGCCCGCCACGTAGCTCTCGAAATTCTCGAAGCGCCGCGCGCCCGCGGCAAGTTCGTACCGATCGTCCTCCGACCAGTCGGCGGCCCGGAGATCGATGAAGGGCGGATCTAGCCGGTCGACGATCCGGTCGCTGACGTAGAGGAAGCCGGTTCCGCGCGGGCCCCTCAGAAACTTCCGGCCTGTCCCGGAGAGGATGTGACATCCCAGCCACTCCACGTCGACCGGCATCTGTCCCACCGATTGGCAAGCGTCGAGCACATAGATCAACCCGTGCTTTCGGGCAATCGCGCCGACCGCCTCGGCCGGATTGACAAGGCCGCCCTGGGTCGGAACATGCGTGATCGCGATCACCCGCGTCCGAGGGGTAATCATGGCTTCCATCGCCGCAAGATCGACCTGCCCGTGCTCATCCGAGGGCGCGCAGTCAATGGCAATGCCGCGCCGTTCTGCAAGCTGCAGGTAGGCGAGATAGTTCGAAACGTATTCCGACTCGTGGGTGATGATCCGGTCGCTGGGTTCCAGCGGGATCGCATAGAACGCCATATCCCAGGCGCGGGTCGCGTTCTCGACATAGGCGATTTCACGGGGCGCCGCGTTCAAAAGCCCGGCGAACTCATCGTAGAACGCGCCGATTGTATCGCCGGCGCGCGCGGCAGCCTCGTAACCGCCAAGATCGCGCTCCGCCTCGAGGTGCCCGCGGACGGCGTCGAAGACCGGCGCCGGCATCAGCGACGCGCCGGCATTGTTGAAATGGATGACGGTCTCGCAGGCAGGCGTGTCGGCGCGGATGGCCTCAATATCAATCATCACTGTCCTCTCTCGCTTCCAAGTCCAGCCAGCCGCGCACCAATGCAACTTTCTCCTGGGTGTTCATATTCAGCCGCTCCAGATCCCTCCATGTCGTGAACTGAAGCGCATGGTCGATGGTTTCGAATGTGCCTTGCTCGGGCGTGACCCCCGTGAGGTGCTCGGCTAGGTCCCTTGCAACGCCCGAGAGGAACACCGCCACCTCCGCCATTGGCTCCTGCAGGGCCGGCACCTCCTCGACGTCGCGATGTGATGTCGTCCACATCCGTTCGGTACCCGCGAAATAATCGTAGAACGCCGTCAAAGCAGCGTTCAGCCGCGCGGCGCCATCCAGTTCGGCCCAGGTCTCGGGGTCCGGCGGCGGATTGAGTTCCAGCCAATGCGACGTACAGGCCTGGAAGATCGCGGTTTCATCAGGGAAGTGCCGATAGACCGTGAGCCTTTGAACTCCGGCCTTTTCCGCGATCGCACTGATCGAGGTGGCCTTTGGGCCGATCTCCTCGTGCAGATGCATTGCCGCCTCGACGATACGCTGACGGGTCGCCTGTTTGGCCTCCGCGCGTTTGGTCATCCGGTATTTTCGCTTCTCATCACTCATTCAGTGAACATGCCTGATCACGCAAATATTGACAAGGGGAATTCGAATCAACTATGAGCCCCGATATGTGAACAGTAATGTTCATCCAAATTGGGAGAAACCAGATGGAACTTACCGACGGTCCCGCGCTGCACGCACCGCAGCGCATCAACGATGCCTGGACGGCGCTTCCGTCCTGGCTGCCGGTTCCGGGCATGGGCGTCCTGCCGGTGAACAGCTTCCTGTTGTCCGGGACGGAGCCGATGCTCGTCGACACGGGCCTGTCCGCCCTGTCGGACGAATTCGTCGCGGCGCTCGGGCGCTGCGTCGCCCCCGAGGATTTGCGGTGGATCTGGCTCAGCCACACCGACGCGGATCATATTGGCAACGTAAGGAAGATTCTCGATGTCGCTCCGAACGCGACCGTCGTCACGAATTTTCTCGGCGCCGGAAAGATGGGGATGATGGGCGGGTACGACCTGTCGCGGGTGCGCGTGCTTGATCCGGATGAGGTCTTCGAGGCGTCGGACCGGCGTTTCCACCAGGTCCGGCCGCCCTACTATGACGCGCCCGAGACGATGGGCTTCTTCGATGAGGCCGACCGGGTGCTGTTTTCGGCTGACGCTTTCGGCGCCCTGTTGCCGGAGCCGGTCAACTGCGTGGAGGCACTGCCCAACGATACGCTGCGCGAGGGCCTCGTCGGCTGGTCGTCGGTCGATGCGCCCTGGCTTGCGCAGATCGGCCGCGCGGCGCTCGGACGGATGGTGCGGGATCTGCACGATCTCGCGCCGGCTCACGTGCTTTCCGGCCACCTGCCGCGCGCGGACGATCTCGAAACTCTGACCGCACACATCACGCGCGCCTATGGCAACGGGGAAACGTCCGATGTCACCGATGCCGGCCGCGTCGCGATCGACGCCGCGATGACCTGAGGCGGACCAACCAGGAAGGACCAAGAGAATGAGTATGACCGAGTTGAACCGCGATCCCGCAATCCGCGCGCGGGTCTGGCGACCGTTCGTCAAGGCTGTTGCCGACAGGCGGGCGATCCGCAGGCTCGAAGCCATGCCCGACTCCCGGCTGCATGACATCGGCATTTTACGCCACGAAATCGGCCACCGCGTGCGCAACGGGCGCCATGGTGGACCGTGACCACGGCACTCCTGTCGCCCCCGGAAAAGCCACAGCCCGACGCCCCCGCTCTCACCGGGGGACAGGGATGCTTTGCCGGGGTCCTAACCCCGCCGGATGACCAACAACAGAAGGAAAATGACATGACCACCGAAACGATCGAACGCAACAAGGAAACCGTGCGCCGCTTCCTCGCTGGCACGCATTCGCAAAATATCGACGATGTCGAGGTGATAGACGAAACCGTCGTCCCGCACATTGTCTGTCACGGCTTTCCCGGGTTTCCCGGCGGCGAATTCCGCGATCGCGAAAGCTACAAGGCCTTCTTCCGCATCTTCCGGCAAAGCTTTTCGGACATGACGTTCGAAACGACCCGGATGATCGCGACCGAAGATTTCGTATCGGCGCACTGGGAGATATGGGCCACCCATAGCGGCGAGTTTCAGGGCGTCGCGCCCGACAATGCCCGCGTGGTTTTCGACGGCGTCGCCCTTTACCGCTTGGAAGACGGTCAGATCGCCGAAACCTGGCTGACGATCAACGAGCCTCTGCTGGTTTCGCAACTGGGAAAAGCGGCCCGCGCGGCCTGACCGAAAACGCCTGTCGGGCGCCGGTCCCGGCAGGCGCCCGATAACACCAGGAGAATACCGAATGACTCACTTCGAAGAACAGCCTGAACCCGGCTCCTGCAAAGGCGCGCGGGCCAATGGATCCTGTGCGCGCGAAACCTGCCCCGCGGCGGCCGGCGCCTGGCCCGCCGCCAAGGCTGGCCACGCCTCATGCAAGAACCGGACCCTGCTGCAATGGTTCCGTCTTCCGACCATCCTGCCACGCGACCACTGGATCGCTTAAGCGGTCACAGGAGCGCCCTGACGTCCTGCCGATCCGCCACCCTTTCATCCACTCCTCCCAAGGATAATTGGAACAATGCCCAAATTCTTGCTGACTGTAACTTATGACCTGACCATCCCGGCACCGGAATTCCTCGACCGGGCACCCGAGGCAGCCGAATTGATCGCCGACGTGCCCGGCCTGGTCTGGAAGATCTGGAGCCTCGACCGCGATAGCGGCCAGGGTGCGAGCACCTATATGTTCCGCGACAGGGCGAGCGCAGAGACCTTCGCCGAAGGCCCGATGATCGACGGATTGCGCCAGGGGCCGACGAACGACGTGCGGCTGCGGCTCGCGCCGGTCGAACACGACTTGTCGCTGCGAACCCACGCTAGCCTTGCGCTTGCCGACTGAGCCCGTGCCAGCCGAACAAAATCGCGACAAGCGAATATCCACGCCATTGGAGCAAATACAGCCGTATTCGACACGCACATCACCCGGGGCCTTGAACTCACCACCCCTGTCGTCAACGCGGGAATGGCTATGATCGCGCGCCCGGAACTCGCTGCCGCGGTCAGCAATGCGGGCGATCTTGGCACCATCGCTTGCGACATCAATCCACCCGAAGTCTTACGCGGATATGTTCGAGAAACACGCGCAATGACCGAGTGATCCTGCCCTGAAAAAGTGGACGGGGTCAGGCCGCCATGCGCTCCATGTCGGCCGGTGATCTGTAGCCTATCGCGGAATGCAGGCGG
>MRWG01001549.1_pt1 | contig 14276 bp, 10 predicted proteins | sample 1013341 | NCBI WGS metagenome assembly MRWG01 (sample SAMN06117577, study PRJNA244670) | biofilm metagenome | biome: Water; feature: Cathode Biofilm; material: Biofilm; isolation source: microbial consortium enriched at the cathode of a solar microbial fuel cell | place: USA: District of Columbia ... | reverse complement strand
ACCGGCGCCTTGAATCCGGCAAGACCATCGGCAAGCTGGTGCTGGCCGGCTGGGATTAACCAGGCCGGTTACGCCAGGCGGGTCATACCCAGGCGCGCGAGGATCTCGTCCACGCTCCCCGGCGGTGCGCTCGCGCCCGCCGGGGAGAAGTGAAGCCGCGCCTGTTTCGCGGTCGGCTCCGGGCATTCGGCGCGCACCGCCGGATCGATATCCACCAGCGCCGCCTGCACCGCGTGTCCCGCGGCCAACTGGCGCAGCCGGTAACGGGCGATCTTGCCGAGCGGAGTGAGCGGCATTTCCGCAAGGATGAACACCTTCTTGGGGCGCGCCGGCGGCTCACCGATCCGTTCCGCGACAAAGGCGCCGATCGACGCCTCATCATCGGCGCCGTCGCTCTTCACCACCACGTACAGCACCGGCAGTTCCCCGGCGTAGGCGTCGGGCATCGCGATCGCCGCCGCTTCGAGCACCGCCGGGTGGCTCATCGCCACTTCCTCGATCTCCAGCGGGTCGATGTTATGGCCGCTGCGAATAATAATTTCCTTGGTGCGACCGACCACCCGAATATCGCCGTTTTCCCCGACCACCGCCAAGTCACCGGAGGGCACCCAACCGTCAACGGGCGCCTGCTCGGTACCCCGCTCGGTCCGATAACCGGCGAACACCTGCGGACCCCGGACGTAGAGTTCACCACGCTGCCCAGGGGCAAGCGGCCGGCCCGGCTCGCCAATCGCAATGTCCGCCAGCGGCACCGGACGCCCCACGCTGGGCGGGCGGGGGATACCATCGATAAACTGATTGCACGCGATGCCGGCGGTTTCGGTCATTCCATACAACTGATAAACCGGTCGCCCGCTGACGCTCTCCACGCGCCGCGCCAGATCCGCGCTCAGCGGCGCCCCGCCAGTCATAAAGGCACGCAGCGTGGTCAGGGCGCTGCCGTTGCGTGGGCTTTCAGCGACGGCTGATAGCATCGTCGGCACACCGCCCACCACCGTCGCCGACACCTTGTCCAGCAGCGGCCAGAAACCGGCCACCACATCCGGATTACGCAACCCGAGCGCGGTGGGAAACAACACCGTGGCGCCGGCGGCGACCGCGGCCAACACCACATCCACGGCACCGCCCACGTGGAACAGGGGGAGACCGCTGAGTAACCGCTCGTCAACGCCGAAGCCGAAGCCGGCCGCCGCCATGATGCCGCCGGCGGCCAGATTACGCTGGGTAAGCTGAGCCAGCTTCGGGGTACTGGTGGTGCCACCGGTGTGCACCAGAGCGGCGACCCGTCGCGCGGCTCCTTCGTCGATCGGTGCGGCCCCTCCCCGGCCGATGAAATCCGCCCATTCAGTGGCGCCGTCATCACCGTCCTCAGCCAAGGGCAACACGACGACGTCCCGCACTTCGGGCACCCGACTCACCGCCTCGCCAACCCGCGCACGCACATCCAGCGCCGGATGCGCTCCCATGGTGATCACCGTATGCACGCGCGCCAGCTTCAATTGCGAAGCCATTGCCTCCGCCGACAACAGCAGGTTCATCGGAAATGCCACCCCCACGGCCGTGGCGGCGATCAGGCTCGACACCGCCTGAGGTACCAGCGGCAGGAAAATGGCGACGCCATCACCTTGCGCCACGCCGGCGTCGCGCAACGCCCGGGCAAGGGCTTCGGTTTCGGCCAGCAACTGCGCGTAGCTGACCGTTTGAACCCGATCCCCGCTGGCGTCCGCCAGGTAAATCAACGCCGGCTTGTCGGGGTAGTTGGCGGCGCTCTCTCGCAGCAGCGCCAGAGGCGTATCCGAACGGGCCAGACGGTCGGACGCGGCTTCGTTATTATTCTCGATAGCGGGTTGCATGGTTTGTTCTCCTGTTAGCGGGATACGCCGGGCGCAATGGGATCACCGGAATCACGTTCCTCGACCGCTTGCTTGAACCCGACCTGCTCGGCGCGTTCCTTGAACCAGACGCCTTCCGGCGAATGCCGGGCGACGCCGTCGAACAGGGAAGCGAACATCTGGGTGGTCTTGAGGCCCATGTTGTCGAAGGCCGAGTTGATCATCAGCTTGCTCATCATCAGCTGATTGCGGGGCACCCCGGCCATACGCGCGGCGAGGCGATCAACGGTGGCATCCAACTGGTCATGGGGAACCGCATCCAGAACCAGCCCCATGGATTTGGCTTGCGCTCCGCTCACCAGGTCACCGGTGAAGAGCATTCTTTTCGCCTTCTCGGCGCCCAGCCGATACACCCACATAGCCGGCGTCGGTATCCCCCACACCCGCGCCGGTGGATAGCCGATCTTGGCGTCTTCACTCATCACCACCAGATCGCAACACAGGGCGATATCGCTGCCGCCCGCCACCGCGTAGCCGTTAACCTTGGCGATGGTCGGTTTGTGCGACCGCCACAGCGACATAAACTTCTCGGTATTGCCGTACATCAGATCGAAATCAACCATCGGGTCCCAGGGCATTTCCTGTTGCCCTTCGTTGGCGCCGGGCGTCTGGGCGTAATGTTTGAGATCATAGCCGCTGCAAAACGCGCGACCGGCGCCGGTAAGCACGATCACATGAACGTTTTTATCGCGGTTGGCGATATCCACGGCCTGGCTGAGTTCGGTAGGCAGATGCTGATCAATGGCGTTCAGCGCATCGGGACGGTTAAGCGTAATCGTCGCAACGCGCCCGTCGACGGAGTAGGCGATACTGTTAAAAGACATACTGGACCTCACTGGGGTGCTCGACCATTTGTTACGTATAGGTGTATCTGTTGCAGAATGATGTAACTTTTAAAGATCGCGAGTCAACTCCTTCTTTGGCGACGCTGGCGGAACTCACCCCCAGAACCCTGGTTCTGGACCTGCTCGCGGTCGCCCGAGGCACCGCCATGCCGGCCCCTGCCTTGGCCACCGGCGGCGAGATCATGGGGTTCAAGCGCGGTGCTATCCGAGTGGCGACCAGCCGCCTGGCCGCTCAAAATCTGATCGAAAGCCCGCAAAGGGGACATTGGAAACTGGTGGAGGCGGTGCCCTGGGCCCGGGAGCAGGCGCGCTGGCAAAACCTGGACGCCTTGCTAGCACCGTGGACCGGACGCTGGTGGGTGATCGTTACGCACCGGGTATCACGCTCGAATCGGAGTCGTTGGCGTCAACACGAACGTGCCCTGTGGCAGCGCGGTTTTAGCGAGGCGGAACGTGATGTCTTCGTGCGTCCGGCCAATCTCGCCACACACTTCGAAACGCTCTGGGAGCAGTTGGTTGATCTGGGTATGGACACCAACAGCGTGATGCTGAACGCCGGAGAGCTATCTCTGCAGCCCAAGCCGGATTTGTGGGCCTCGCGACAGCGCCACCGACTGCTCCAGGAGGTGCTTGCTGAAATGCAGAGCCTGATCGCCCGCCCGGGCGACGAAGGTGAAGAGCAGCGTTGCGCGCACTTTCTGAGGGTGGGCCGGGCGGCCGCGCGGATATTGAATACCGACCCGCTGCTCCCCGAAGACTGGACCGGCCCTTCGCCCCGCCGCGAAGTGGCCGCCTTAATGCCCCGCTTTATCAGCGCGGGCCGCAATCTCTGGTTCCATTACCTGGGCATCAAGGAGGCGTGACAGCGGGCGGCGTCAAACAGCCTTCGCTCGACGCGCTGAGCTTGAGACTGTGCAGGCACAGCACCGGTGCCAATGCGAAAGTGCGGCGGAACAGCGCCGGCCAGGCATCTTGGTTGACCATCGGCCGGGCCAGGCGGGTGCTGCGCACCGGTTGCCAGCGCGGGGGGTCGGGCGCGCCGTCGGATCGCGCGAGCACGAACTGGAACGGGTGCGCGCCAGGCACGCCGAGTCGGATGTCGGTGGCCACCAGCCGCCCGTCCGCCGACCGATAGTCCAGAAAGCCACCGGTGAACCATTCCAAACGACGGCCGTCGTCCAGTTGTTTGGCCAAGGCGACCAGATTGGCGTCCCGGGGAAAGCGCTCGATATGCAGCGGCCCGTCGCCGTCGAGCAGGCCGGTGACAATCTCCAGACGTTCTTCACGGTGCAGCACGGTGGCCCGCCACAGCAACGTGGAGAACGGCATCGGCTGCACCATGCGCGGCGCGGTCTGATAGCCGGTACCGGCCAGTGCCTGCTCGACCCGGTGATCCACCCATTGCTGCGCCACCAGACTCCAGGCCAGGTACAGACTCGACAACACCAGCCCCACCGTCAGCGCGCGGATCGCCGGCGGCCGGATCAGCGCGATCACTACCGCCACCAGTAACGGCAGCGTATAGAGCGGATCGATGATAAAAATGCTGTGCCAGGCCACCGGCGGCCCCAGCGGCCAGAGCAGTTGGGTGCCGTAGGTGGTGAAGGCGTCCAGCAGCGGGTGGGTGATCAGAATAGCGCCGGTGAAGGTCAGCCAGCGGCGGAACGACACGCTGCGCCGCCAACGGCTGAGCAGCGCCGCCAGCACCACCGCCAACGGCACCAGTATCAATAGCGAATGGCTGAAACCGCGATGCTGGGAGAAGTTGGCCACCGCATCGCCGTAGTCGATCAGCACGTCCATGTCCGGCAGGGTACCGAGCAAGGCGCCGGCGATGACCGCGGTTCGCCCGAACCGGCGCCCCAGCACCGCGCCACCCAAGGCGCCACCCAGGGCCGCCTGCGTTATCGAATCCATCGTTTCTCGCCCCCGCCGCCGGCATAGCGGCACAAATCACATTAATAGAACGCTTTTATACAGCGGCTTACCGGCGTGACGAACTTACAATTAAATTTCCGTCGGTGGCGTCGGCGGCCCCTTGGGCAAGCCGCTCCCCCGCCAGAGCATAAAGATCGCAGGGAAAACCAGTAATACCATTAACAGTGCCGATACCACCCCACCCACCATGGGTGCAGCAATACGTTGCATTACGTCAGCACCGGTACCGCTAGCGAATAGAATGGGGACCAGACCGATAAAGGTCGACAGGCCCGTCATCAACATGGGGCGGATCCGGTGCCCCGCGCCGCTCTTGATCACTTCTGCCATATCCCCGCGGGTATTAAGTCGACGCTCTACCTCCCGATCACGCCAAGCTATATCCAAATACACCATCATCAACAGCCCTAATTCCACAGCGAGACCCGCTACGGCGATCATGCCCACCCAGACGGCGACACTGAGCTTAAAATCCAGCCACCACATCAACCAGACCGCACCACTCAAAGAGAAGGGCACGCTCAACATCACCACTAGCGTCTCGGAAAGCGAGCCGCGGTGCAAAAAGAGCATGAAGAAGATCAGAAACAGGGTAATCGGAACCAACAATCGAAGCTTGCCCTTGGCTCGCTCAAAATATTGGAACTGTCCCGCCCATGCCAATCGATAGCCGTCCGGCACATCGACCTGGTCAGCCACGACCTGTTTCGCCTGTTCGACATAATCGGCAATACCGACTTCGCTTTTGACGTCCACGAAAACGAAACCCACCAATTGTCCGTCCTCGCTCCGAATGGCGGGGGGGCCGGTTTGAAATTCGATGTCCGCCACCTGGGCAATGGGAATCTGCTCGCCGGTGGCAGTGGGAACCAGTACCCGCTCCAATGCCTCAATATTGTCACGATAATCCCGAGCATAGCGGACTAGAATGTTGTAACGCTCCCGTCCCTCCACGGTCTGTGATACGACGGTGCCACCCATAGCGGCCATGATCACCCGCTCCACGTCAGCGACATTGAGGCCGAAGCGGGCTGCGGCACTTCGATCGACGGTGAAATCCAGAAAATAGCCGCCGGTACTACGCTCGGCAAAAGCGCTGCGGGTCGCAGCGGCGGTGCGTTCATCCTCCTGCAGGGCCTTTTCAATAGCGATACCGGTTTCTTCTATGGTGGCCAGATCCGGCCCGAACACTTTGATACCCAGGGCGGAACGAATACCTGTGGCGAGCATTTCAGTGCGTGTCTGGATCGGCATCCAGAAGATATTGGGCATGCCCGGGAACTTCAGTTTCGCGTCCATTTCCTGAATCAGACCGTCCCAGGTCATGCCCTCGCGCCACTGGCCCTCAGGTTTCAACGTGATTACCGTTTCCACCATGGACAAGGGTGCGGGGTCGGTAGCGCTGGAGGAGCGACCCACCTTGCCGAAGACGTGTGCCACTTCTGGAATGTCGGCAATGATCCGGTCCATGGTCTGCATAGTATGGGTCGCCTCCGAAATGGACATGCCAGGCAGGGCCGTGGGCATAAAAAGAATCGAGCCTTCGTTGAGAGGCGGCATAAACTCATTGCCCAGCTGCCGAAAGGGAATGACCGTTAGCAGCAGTACCAACACGGCCCCGCCAACCACCGCCCAGCGAAAGCGCGCGGCAAAAGCCACCACCGGTCGGTAGGCGGCCACCAGCCACTGATTCAGTTTGCTGCGATCGGCACGGATTTTGCCGCGAATCAGCCACACAGCCAGGGCCGGCACCAGGGTAATGGATAGCAGGGCCGCAAACGCCATGGAGTAAGTCTTGGTAAAAGCCAGCGGCTTGAACATGCGACCTTCTGTGCCTTCCAGGACGAATACGGGCATAAAGGAGATGGTAATGATCGCCAGCGAAAAAAAGATGCTGGGCCCTACCTGCTGCATGGCTTCGATAATCACGTCCCGTCGGGACTTGGCTTTCTCCTCAGGATCGGCATCGTCACTTTCCCAACGGGATAGCCGTTTATGAATGTTGTCGATAATGACAATGGCGGCATCCAGCATGGCGCCGACGGCCACTGCAATCCCCCCCAGGGACATAATGTTGATCGTCAATCCCTGGAAATACATAGGGATAAAAGACATTAGCACCGCTATTGGCAGGGTGATCGCCGCCACCAGGGTGGAGCGCACATGCAACAGAAAAATGCCGATGATCAGGGAGACAATGACGATCTCCTTGATCAGGGTCGAAGTCAGGGTATCGACGGCTTCATCGATGAGGATGGAACGGTCGTAGACCGGTACGATCTCAACCCCCTCCGGTAGCCCAGGTTTGATCTCCTCCAGGCGCTGCTTAACCTTCTCGATCACCTCCAGAGCGTTTTCGCCATAGCGCATAACCGCGATGCCACCAACGGTCACGCCTTCGCCATCCAACTCGGCCTGACCCCGCTGCATGGCGGGCCCCAGGGTCACATGGCCGACGTCCTTTATCGTGATCGGTACTCCACCCGGCGTGGTTTTCAGCACCACCTTTTCCAGGTCCGCTACGGACTTCACATAACCGCGACCGCGAATAAACTGCTCGTGACCAGCCACCTCGAGGATGCGTCCGCCCACATCCTGGTTCGAGTCGCCCACCGCCTCGGCCACCCGTTTGAGTGGGACCTTATAAGAGGCGAGCTTGTTGGGGTCGAGATTGATCTGGTATTCGCGCTGGAAACCGCCGATGGAGGCTACTTCGGCCACGCCTTCCACGGCCTCCAGGGCGTAGCGCAAATTGAAATCCTGCAGCGAACGCAAGTCCGCCAGGCTTTGATTGCCGGAGGTATCGCGCAGGGCGTACTGGTAGACCCAGCCGACGCCGGTGGCGTCCGGCCCCAGCGTGGGGGTAACCCCGTCCGGCAACTCAGCGGCGGCCCCATTGAGATACTCCAAAACCCGAGAGCGGGCCCAGTACATATCCACGCCATCGTCGAAGATCACATAGACGAACGAGAAGCCGAACATGCTCTGGCCACGCACGTAGTTCACCCCTGGCGCGGATAGCAAGGAAGTGGTTAGGGGATAGGTGATCTGGTCCTCAACCAAATCCGGACTACGCCCCGGCCACTCGGTGAAGACGATCACTTGCACATCGGACAAATCGGGGATGGCATCCAGCGGTGCCCGCTGTAACGCCTGCCAGCCAGCAAAAGCCAGGGCCAGTACCGCCACCAAAGTGATTAGAGGTTTACGTGCACAATAGCTGATTATCCGCTGCAACCCGCCGATGCCCTCCCCTTCGGCAGGGGGATGAGACGACGGACGCCCGTGTGCGTGATTTACCATTGCTCCATACCCCCTTTGAGACGGCTTTCCGAGGCGATCAGGAAATTACCGGAGGTGACCACTCTGTCGCCGGCCTCAATCCCGTCTAGGATTTCGATATAGCCGCCCGCCCGCTGACCGGTTCGTACCTTGCGCGGCGCCAACCTGCCATCGCCCAGGTCCTCGAACACCACCCGTAGCTCGCCAGCGATGATTACCGCCTCTTCTGGCACCGTGACTCGCCGGCCGAGATCGACCTTGAGCTTCACATCGGCATACATGTTGGGTTTTAGGTCACCGCTAGGGTTGTCAAGCGTGAGTCGCACGCGCCCAGTTTGGCTAACGCTATCCAGATAGGGATAGATATAGTCCACCCGGCCATCAAACTGCTCACCAGGAAGATAGGGCAACGTCACCGTAACAGGCATTCCCTTCGTTACCAGCGGCAATTCGCCCTCGTAGATATCGGCTTCCACCCAGACCTGTGACAGATCGGCAATGCGCAACAGTGTCATGCCAGCCTTGTGGGCGGTGCCTTCCACAACGTTCTTGGTTACCACGGTGCCGCTGATGGGGGAATGCATCGTAACGTGCTCGAAAGGTCGGCCCCGTTTTTCCAAAGCGGCGATTTCCTCGGTGGTCATATCCCAAAGCTCAAGGCGCTTGCGGGCGGCGACCCTCAACGTCCGAGGCAAGCTTTCGCGGCGCTTCAGATCAAGATATTCCTGCTGGGCGGCAAGCAAAGCCGGCCCGTATACGGTAAACATTGGCGCCCCCTTCTCCACGCGAGCCCCAACATAATTGGCATGGAGTTCCCCGATCCAAGCATCAAATTTTAGGCTGACATCGGCCAAACGGGTTTCGTCGTAGACGACCCTGCCCTCCGCTCGGATGGTGCGTGTCATAACCTCGGCTTGCACCTCGCTGGTCTTGACGCCGATCAACTGACGCCGGCGATTATCCAAGGTCACCGTTCCCGGTGGTGCCTCTTCAGTCACACCACCACCGCCGTCGGTTGGGGCAGCTCCCGAAGCCAGTTGCAGCCCCTCGCGACCGGTGGCCAAGTCGAAAGCGACTCGCCGCTCGGGCATCCCCGGGGACCTAATCTTTAGCGTCAGCGGCCAGCTGCCTTCCATGGACGGCTTAAAGGTCCCGCGGTAAAAGCCGGTTTCGATTCTCCGCATATCGGCCGGGGCCTGCATAGCGGGCATGGCGCCCATGGCCGGCATTTCCGCCACTGCCTTGATTTCGGCTTTATCCAACGGCTCGCCGTCGGCATCTTGCAGAACCACGCTCAAGGTGTTCTCGCCGACGCGTGGGATAGCGGGCTCTAGGGACACATCCAAGTGGTAGGGGCCACTGCGGTAGGGCAATCCGCCGGCTTGGTCCGCTTCGCCTGCCCCCCGCTGCGCTAAAACCGTTACACCGCCAGCCGGCTGCAAGCCCTTCCGGCCTGTGGCCAGATCAAAACTGGCTTGTGTCGCCCCCACGCCCTCCTTGCTGATTCGCAAGGTCAACGGCCAACTGCCTTCCATTGATGGCTCGAAAGCCCCCCGATAAAGGCCAGGGGCGACCTCCTGCATATCGGCTGGAGCTTGCATGGCGGACATGGTCCCCATGGCGGGCATCTCCGCCACCGCTTTGATAGCGGCTCCGCTGAGCGGCTTTCCGGAGCCATCCAGCAAAACTAAAGTGAGAATGTTTTCACCCACCTGGGGTGCTTCCGGTTCGATATCGATACCCAATTGAAAGGGACCGACCTGATAGGACGCGTTAAGGGACGACTCCTTGGGGGATGCGATGGAGGCATCCCCACCGGAAAACCATTGCAGGCTTAAAATACCGGTGACACCCACCAGTAGCCCGATAACAAAAAGCGAAGTAAATGTGATGCGTTGAGTCATGGCGATTACTCTTGCTCTAGGGGCTGATCAGAGGTAACTATCAGCGCCTGATTGATCCGAATGGGGTACGGGCTATTACTGTCCAAGGGCCGCCCGGTCGACCGCTCTAGGGTCGCCAAGGCCCGAAGATAATCGGCATGGGCGCGCGCCAGGCTGTCCTGAGTACGCAACTTCTGCCGCTCGGCATCGATGACCGTGAGAAAATCACCTTGCCCGGCCCGGTAATCGGCTACGGCAGCACTCAAGCTCTCCTCCGCCAGAGGCACCAGCCTCTTCCGATGGATAGTGAAAACCTCCTGACTTTCCTGCACCCGGGCACGCCCCTGTTCCAATTGCGCCAACAACTGCGCTTCCTGGTCGGTCAACTGCCACTGGTAACGCATAACGTCGGCCTCGGCCGCATCCCGAATCGCACCGCGCTTGCCAGAGAAGTCGATCGGCAAGTTGATGCTAAGGCCAACGATCCAACGCTTGTCAGGAGAATCCCAAAGCGCGTTATAACCGGCCGATAACTTGAAGTCCGGGAAATATTCTTTCTCGGCCAAGCCGTGCTGAGCGTTCGCTTCAGCGATGCGCGCCTGGATGCGTCGCAGCTCCGGGTGTGCCTCCAGCGCGGCTTCATGCAATGCCTGCAGGGCCGGCGGGTCAGCGGGTTCAGGTAGTGGCGCCGGCGGTAGCAGTGGGCTTTGGGGCGGGCGATTCAGCAATGCGTTGATCATCGCTTGCACTTCCCGCCGCCGCCTCTGATGGCTGACGATATCGTTGTCGATACGAGCCTCTTCCATCTCAGCTTGCAGCACATCCTGCTGTCGGCCCCGCCCCGTTGCGTATTGGGTTTCGGCGACGCCTCGTAACTCGGTAATCAAATTCCTGTGAGCGTGCTTGATAGTCAGGGTGCGATGAATGTAGGCCCATTCGGCAAACAGACGCTTGGTGGCCGCCATGAGGGCCAGCCGACCAACCGCAACGGATTGCTCGCTGCCTTCGGCCCGGGCGCGGGCCGCGTCCTCACGCAGGCCACGCTTGCCCGGCCAGGGCAGGCTCTGGCTCAACTCCACCCGTTCCTGAAAACCACGGGGCCCACCTGCGGTTTTTGGTGCCCCAGCATAGGTCAGCAGTGGATCGTCCAGAGCGCCGGCGGGGGCGATGCGGTAATTCGCCGCCTCGGCCGCCGCCGCCAGCCCCTGAAGGCCCGGATTTTGGATCATAACGGCAGCCACCAACTGTTCGGCGGTCAGCGTTTTTACATTCTGTAGGGATTGACTGTTCTCTTGTGGCGGCGGCGCGGCGATACCCGCCAGCGGTGCAATAAACACCACCAAGGCCATCAAGCCACCAATTCGGTCGCGCATGGGTAGTACCCTCAATCGGCATAACGAAAAATCCTCGGCCCGCCGACAGGACAGGCCATAGCCTCACGAAGAATCGGGCGGATTAATCAGATACGCAGACGCAGGGTGGCAAGATAGGCGGTGCGACCACTTTCAGCCTGGGCAAGGAGCCAGTCGGGGTCGGGAGGGTCGTTTGCTAAGAATAGTGTTGAAAGCGATTCGGGAAGGGGCCAGCAGACCAAGGCTACGAGGGGTAGCCACGTCAGGACTTGATCATTACTGAACACGGAGGGAGCCGCATCCTTAACCACCGACCGATACTCCGCCGTGCAGCAGGAGCCGGGAAAGGCGGTCGACTCATCATGTTCACATCCGTCCACAGGGGAAGCAGGGGTTGCCGGGGCACAGCCCGTCATCCCCTCCTCGCAACAGCAAACAGGTTGATAGGATAGTTCAGCGGTCTCGCAAGCATAGGCGACTTGTCCGCCACTTATGAGGAACACCGCGAATACCACCAGCCATAAACGTTTAGCTTGCATGATCTAAACACATGTCGATTTACCAAATAATGGCAATACGCCAAGTTCGTGTGCCACCAGCCATCCCCTAAGAGGTTCTCGGCTCAATCACAGCACCCGATGTCATTTACTTGAGATCAAGAGGCTGGACGGCGACAAAGAGCGGGTGCGCGAACACACCCGCTAAAAATTGGCATCAACTGCCAGACTGGTGATGCTCTCGCATCATGCTAGCGCAAGCCCGCATCATTTCTTTCTTATCTTCAGCATCCAGCTTTGACATCGAGCCATGCATGGCGTGGTCGGTACTGAACGGCTTATCGGCGAGCTGACCAGCCGCCAGCCTGGACAGCTCAGTCAAATCACCATTAGCACCTTCGGCGTGCACATAGGGTGCCAAGACAAGCAAAGTCAGGGCATACAAAGGAGTTTTAGAAAAAGACATGGACAATTCCTCTTAGGTAACCAAATCAATCCGGTTCAGCACTGAAAGAACCAGGCAAAGCATTTAGAAATTGGCTTACGCTAAATAGGAATTTGGGGGATACGTTAGGAGGTCGAGAACAACACTCCGATAATCATTCGAAAAAGACGTCTTAAGAAATTTGGGAGCCTGATTGCCAGGAATCCGAAATTCGGGTAGCAGCGCAGAGCAGTAAGACATACCACAACCGCCAGTCGCCATGGCTTGAAGCAGACATTGCGTACCTATCGATTCGCAATCGTCCGTTACGGCGGGGCCATCCGCCAAGGTGAGGACTGTCCACTCCGCGCCAACTGAATCGCTAATCGCCGGGGGGACCATTTGATGGGCAAAAAGACCCTGAACCAAAAGCAACATGGCAAACAGCAAAGCTATGTTTGAATCACGCTTACCAATCATTTCTATTGATTCTGGCCTTGGCGATGAGTTAAACGGCCAGGAAAGGGTAGATTCAAGCTTCTAACAAGTCAACAAAATCCCGATCCATCGTTTCTCGCCCCCCCGCCGCCGGCATAGCGGCACCAAATCACATTAATAGAACGCTTTTATACAGCGGCTTACCGACGCCCAAGTGTCTGAATAATATTGTAAAAATGCGGCTTCGCGCGCGCTTTACCGGCTTTACCCTTACTTTGCCGCTTGCGTCCGTGAGGTAAGCGTCAAAGAATGATTTGAAACGTCGGGCAGCGGCGAAGTAGCCCGTGACAGCCATGCAGTCTTCCAGAAAAGGAGTCTCTGTATGCTTAGTCATCGAGAAGAGCGCAACGCGTCCAGCGGGTCGACCTCTATCGACGCCTTGATCCACCGGGTGCTCGCGAACGCGGACATCCAGATCAACGGCCGGCGTCCCTGGGACATGCAGATCCATCATCCCGACACCCTTTCCCGCATCGCCGCGCAACGCTCCCTGGGGCTCGGCGAATCCTATATGGACGGCTGGTGGGACTGCGACGCGCTGGATGAGTTCACGTTCCGCATGCTGCGCGCCGGCGGTGAAGACCTGGGCAAGAACCGCTGGATGCTGACGCTCCAGGTGCTCGCCCACGGCCTGCGCAACCGGCAAAGCCTGAGCCGCTCCCGTCAGGTGGCCGAGCAGCATTATGACCTGGGCAACGACCTGTTCGAGCGGATGCTCGACGATACCATGGCCTACAGCTGCGGCTACTGGAAAGACGCGGCCACCCTCCATGACGCCCAGCTCGCCAAGCTCGATCTGATTTGCCGCAAATTGGAACTGGAGCCGGGTATGACCCTGCTCGACATCGGCTGTGGCTGGGGCAGCCTGCTGGAATACGCGACCCGCCATTACGGGGTACGCGCCGAGGGCGTCACGGTGTCCAGTGAACAAGCGCAATTGGCCCGAAAGCGCTGTGAAGGTCTGCCCGTGGAGGTGCTGCTGAAGGACTACCGCGCCGTGTCCGGGCGCTACGACCGGGTGGTCTCCGTGGGCATGTTCGAGCATGTCGGCCGCCGCAACTACCGCACTTTCATGGACACCACCCTGGGCCTGCTAAAGGATCGCGGTCTGATGCTGCTGCACACCATCGGCGCCAACGAAAGCAGCCACAGCCACGACCCCTGGATCGACAAATACATTTTCCCCAACGGCGAACTGCCGTCGGTGAAACAGATCGCCCGCGCCGCCGAACCCGGCTTCGTGGTCGAGGACCTGCACAACTTCGGCCCGGACTACGCGCGCACCCTGAAAGCCTGGGACGCCAACTTCCAGACCGGCTGGCCGAACCTCCAACACCGCTACGACCAGCGTTTCTACCGCATGTGGCGCTACTACCTGAACGTGTGCGCCGGCGCCTTTCGCGCCCGCAACATCCAGCTCTGGCAGTGGGTGTTCAGCAAACCCGGCTACCGCAGCCGCACCTACCACGCCCCCCGCTAAACGCCCCCGATCTGGCGCCCGCCGGTCGGGTGGTGGCATAATCGCCCGAATTGCGATCACGAATCATTATCAATCACGTTTAATGAGCGGGCGATACCATGGGCGCCGACGACCTGTTTCAACAACACGCCCCGGAACTGAGCGGCTATTTTCACCGTCGCCTGGGCTCCCCGGAGCTGGCAGCG
>MRWG01001548.1_pt1 | contig 14277 bp, 10 predicted proteins | sample 1013341 | NCBI WGS metagenome assembly MRWG01 (sample SAMN06117577, study PRJNA244670) | biofilm metagenome | biome: Water; feature: Cathode Biofilm; material: Biofilm; isolation source: microbial consortium enriched at the cathode of a solar microbial fuel cell | place: USA: District of Columbia ... | reverse complement strand
CGGCACGCGCAATCCGCTTTATTCGCCCGAAGGCATCGTTTTCCTGCTCGGCATCCAGTATGCGCCGCTCGTCTTCCTGATCGTGCGCGCCGGCATGCGCAAGCTGCCGCGTGAGCTTGTCGAGGCCGCGCAGTCCAGCGGCGCCGGCTGGGTACGGGTGCTCGGCACCATCATTCTGCCGCTCATGACACCTTCCATCGTGGGTGCAGCGGCGCTCACCTTCGTTTCCTGTGTCGGCAATTTCGGCATTCCCGCCTTCCTGGGCATTCCGGCAAACTATCTTGTGCTGCCGACGCTCATCTATCAGCGCCTGGCCGGTGGCGGACCGGATGTCCTCTCCGATGTCGCGTTCCTTTCAGTGCTCATCGGTATCATCGCCATGGTCGGCATCGTCATGCAGGACCGCATTGCGAGCCGGCGCGATTTCCGCATCACCTCCACCTCACTGCCCGCAGCGCCCTACCAGCTGGGCGCATGGCGTCTGCCGGTGGAGTTCGGCATGTGGGTGCTGATCGCGTTCATCCTCGTTCTGCCGCTGGTGGGGCTCATTCTCACCTCGCTGGTGCGGGGCTATGGCGTGACGCTTTCGGCTGAGACGGCAACGCTGGAGAACTATTACTTCGTCATCTTCCAGCACGCTGCGGCAAGCCGCGCCTTCCTGAACAGCCTGTATCTCTCGGCTGGGGCGTCCATCTTCGCCGTCTTCGTTGCGATCCCGCTCGGCTATGTCATCGCCTGGGGCAACAAGCGCTGGATCAAGGCGCTCAACCTGGCCATCGAGCTGCCCTATGCGCTGCCGGGCGTGGTGCTGGCGATTGCCTCGCTGCTCCTGTTCCTCAAGCCCATGCCGATCACCGGCATCCAGATCTACAACACGGTCTGGATCATCCTCTACGCCTATCTCGCGCGCTTCCTGATCCTGGCCGTGCGGCCGACGATCACGGGCTATTTCCAGCTCGACCGGGCGCTCGAGGAGGCCGCGCAGGTAGCCGGCGCAGGACTGTTCACGCGTCTGCGCACCATCATCTTCCCGCTCATCGCTCCGGCGGCCATTGCCGGCGGCCTGCTGATCTTCATGACGGCGCTGTGCGAGCTGACGGTTTCTGCGCTCCTGTGGTCCTCCGGTTCGGAGACCATCGGCGTTGTCATCTTCTCCTTCGAACAGGGCGGAGATTCCAAATATGCGGCGGCGGTTTCCGCCATCATGGTCGCAACCACCTTCCTTCTGATGCTGCTCGCCAGCCTCTTTGCAAACAAACTACCGGACGGAGTTCTTCCATGGCGGGACTGAGCATTAACAACGTCACCAAGGCCTTCGGCGACACCAAGGCGCTGGACAATGTGTCCATCGATGTCGCGGATGGCGAGTTCCTCGCCGTGCTTGGCCCTTCCGGCTGCGGCAAGACCACGCTTCTGCGCATGATCGCCGGTTTCGAGACCGTCACCGGCGGCAACATTCGCATCGGCGACCGCGAGGTCTCCACTGCCGAGGCCAACACGCCGCCGGAAAAGCGCCGCGTGGGCATTGTCTTCCAGAACTACGCGCTCTGGCCGCATATGAGCGTGTCCGAGAACATCGGTTACGCGCTCAAAGTGGCGCGCGTGCCCAAAGCGGAGCGTGAGGAGCGCGTAAAGAACGCGCTGGCGCTCGTCAATATGGAGCAGTATGGCGACCGCCGTCCGGCCAATCTGTCCGGCGGTCAGCGGCAGCGCGTGGCGCTGGCGCGCTGTCTCGTCGCCGAGCCGCGGCTGGTGCTGTTCGACGAGCCGCTGGCCAATCTCGATGTGCATCTGCGCGCCTCGATGGAAGACGAGTTCGCCGACTTCCACAAGCGAACCGGCACGACCATTCTCTACATCACCCACGACCAGGCCGAGGCCATGGCGCTGGCAGACCGTATTGCGGTCATGGATCACGGTCGCCTGATGCAGCTTGCCACCCCGCGCGAGCTCTATCATGAGCCGGCCAACGAGATGGTCGCTTCCTTCATCTCGCAGGGCATGGTTCTGCCTGCCGATGTCGAGACCGAAGAGGCGGACGGCCAGTGCCGCGTGCGCGTGCTTGGCCAGGAACTGGTTGTGCGCTGTCGCAAGGGCGAGAAGCCGCGCAAGGACGCGCGCATCTGCTGCCGCGCATCGCAGATCACATCCGCAGGGGCGAGCCAGCCGGGCTTCGAGGGCACGATCACACGCGCCGTTTATCGCGGCGGGTCTGCGCGTATTGAGTTCGAACCTGCTTCCGCGCCACAGCTCGGCCTGCATTTCGACCAGCCCGACCCGGTGTCCTTCGAGGCCGGTCAGCGGGCAAGGCTTGCCATTACATCGGGCTGGCTCATCCCGGCTGATGGTGCAGCCTGATGTTAACGGTCGATCTTCAGGGCGGGTTCGGCGAAAAGGGACGAACCAGTGTTGCGGTCAGCGATGGCGACACCCGGATCATGCTCGATGCCGGCATCAAGGTGGGTGCGACGGGGGATGAATATTACCCCGTGCTCGCCCGCCCGGTGGGTGACATCGACGCCCTGTTCATCTCGCATGCCCATGAGGATCATATCGGCGCGCTGTGCCGCCTGATCCGCGAGGGCTATACCGGCCCCATCTACATGACTGCGGAGACCCGCACCGAGATGCCGGCAACGCTCGCCCAGTATGCGGACGCGGCAGAGCTGTGGGAGTTCATGCCTAAGGACGCGCAGATCCGGCTTTTCGAGCCGGGCGAGCGGCTTTCTGCCGGCGCGCTCGCGATTGAAACCGGCGCATCCGGCCATGTGGTCGGCGGGGTCTGGTTCTCGGTCGAAGGGCAGGGGCGGCGCGTGGTCTACTCAGCCGACATCGTGCCCGAAAGCGCTGTTTTCCCGATGCAGCCGCTTCCCTCCTGCGACCTTCTCATCCTCGACGCCTCCTATGGCGCAGATCCCATTCCCGGCACGGAACGCGCCCAGCGCATTGCCAAGTGGGTTGCAGACTATGCCGATGGCTGCCTTCTGCCGACACCGCTTTCAGGTCGTTCGCTGGAGCTGATCGCCGCCATCGACGTGCCGTTCGCCATCGAGGCCGGCATGCGCGAGGCGTTGTCTGCGCAGATCCATGCGCCCGGCGCCGTGCATGAAGACCGTGTTGACGTTCTTGCCGGACGGCTTGCCGCCGCACGCGACTGGAATGTGGGAGAGGCGCTGCCTGCATGCCCTCTGCTGGTCCATGACGGCATGGGTGTCGCCGGGCCTTCCCGTCCGGCGCTCGCCGCAGCAGAGCTTGCCGGCTATCCGATCCTGTTGAGCGGGCACCTGCCGAAAGGCTCGCCCGGCGCACGGCTCGTAGACCAGGGCGCAGCGGCCTGGATCCGCATGCCGACGCACCCCACGCTGCCCGAGAATGTTGCGTTATGGGAAGCCGCCGGACGTCCGGCGCTGATCGGCCATTCCTGTGATGCGGCCGCGCTCGACGCGCTTCATCAGCACATTCCCGCCCTTCTGACCGGCGCTCGCACCGGTGACACCTACCAGATCGACAAAGAGACGATATATGCGCATTCTGATTTCCAATGACGACGGCATCGAAGCTCCCGGCATTGCGCTGGCGGCCAAAGCGGCATCCCTCCTGACGGACGATGTCTGGGTGGTCGCGCCGGACGGCAAGCGCACGGCCGCCGGCCCGTCGCTCACGGTCGCGCGCCCGATCACCATGCGCCGCCTCGGCGAGCGCCGTTTCTCCTGCTCGGGCACGCCGGCCGATTGCATCGTGACGTCCATGGGCTGGCTCTTCAACGATGGCAAGAAGCCCGATCTCGTTGTTGGCGGCGTCAATGACGGGCGCAATGTCGGTGAGGATCTCGCCTATTCCGGCACGCTTGGCATCGCCCGCGAGGCGACCTTCTGGGGCATTCCCGCCATCGGTTTCTCCCGCGTGAAGGAGGCCAATGTGCGCGAAGGGGACGCCGCATGGCTGGCCCGCTTCATCGAACGTCTCTGGCAGACGCGCAGCGAGTGGGCCATGGAAGGCCATTGGCTCAGCGTCAATCTCCCGGCCGATCTGCCAGCCCCCATCGCCCAGCCGACCATCGGTCGCGACAAGATTGCGCGCAAGACCGAGATCGTTCGGGAAAATGGCGACGAGATCGAGCTGATCGTGCCACGCGGCCGCGCGCATTCAAGCCGCAAGGGCGATGAGAACAGCCTCATTGCCGAAGGCTTCGCCACCATGAACCGGCTGAACTGGTTCGGCGAAACCCAGCTTGGCGGCGCGTTCATGGAAGGCCTGCGGGCCGCTACGAAGTAGAGCCCGTCGCGACGGGTGCTGTTTCACCCCCTTCCGGATCCGGCAGCGCAACGATCCATTCGCGGATGCGCTGCCAGTTTTGCCGTGACGGGCTGACGGGCTCGATCTCGCCGTCCTTCAGGTCAATCGCTTCGAGCGGATCGATACCGTATGGAATATTCGATGACTGTGCCGGCAACGGCCCGTCATGAAGCCTGAGACGCCCTTTTGAATAATCGGAAAACACCTGCAGCGGCACGCCATAACTGGTGTTTATGTTCGGCGAAGCGACGATGTCCGCAATCATCTTCCGCACCTTCGGATCGGTCGAGTCGAGCAGGTAGACATTCTTTGCCAGCGGCGGGCGAAAATGCACTTCATCAAAGTGTTCGATGTCTTCACCGCCGCCATCAAGATTGGCCGCGACGCGGCCGTCTTCAGTCACGATTGCGTATTGATAAAGGGGGTTGCGCGACCACCTGTCCCTGCGCCACGCGGCCAGAACATTGTCGCTGCCGATCAGGGAACCGCTGCCGATCGTCGCCGGCTCATTCAGCATGTTGGAAATTGCGTTGAACTCGTATGAAGGGCGAAACACACCGGCGTTCAGCAGCTGTTCCGGGCGGAAATCATCCACCCGATAGACAAGATGGTGATTGCCAAATCGCCCCGTCTCATCCGGCTCACGCCCAAGATCCTCGAATTTGTGACGCAGGGCGTCGACGCGTTCCTTCATTCGCTCAACCACGTCGTTCATTGCATCGTAGGCAATGTCTTCCGGTAGCTCAGACAGGACGTAGCCCATGCTGTTCATCGTCATCTGCGCCCGGCGGCTGAGCGCTCCCCGATAAGGAGGACGATCAACAATGGGTTGCTCTGTACCTGTCGCCAGATGTGGCGGCTCCGCCACTGGAGACAAATCGCCTGTTCGCTCTGCAATCGACCGTGCGCCGGCGCTCAACGCGCCACCAATCAGTATGGCGCTTCCCGTGAGTATGGCAGACTGACTTGCTGCGCTGCGCTCTTCATAGGTGTCGCCGGTCACAGCCCGGTTGGTCTCCAGCGCCAGCTCGCTGCCGAGATTGCCCACCAGAAAAGCGCCCTCCAGGCCCGGCACAAGCATCGTGACGGGCCAGAACACATCGTTGAATGTCTGTATTTGCTCCAGCCATCGGTCGCGCGACACTTCGCTGTCAGACTTGATCAGCGTGTCGGCATCGCTGTTGCTGCGCGCGCGCATATTGTTTGCAAGCACATGGAAGACATCACCGGAGACCCGAAAGTTCCGCGTGTTTATGCCTGACTGCCAGGTGCCCGTTCCCAGCTTCTTGAGAGCGTTTCTGACACCCGTATACCAGACCCCGTCCTGACGACAGTAGAGCGAGAAATGCCGTTCCAGCATTTTCCGGCCCTTCCTTGAGGAGGCCTGCAGCCTGATCCATTCTTTCAGCGCATCCTCGCTCTGGAATTCATGCAGGGCTTTCTTTTCACCCGGCAAATAGAGGATGGTGCGCCCACTCTTGTCGCTGAGCAGCAGAATATCACTTGAGGCGTAGCCGTTTATGTCAAGACGGCGAACAATCGTGTCTTCGACGGGAACGGCGCTCTTGCCGAGGCCGGAGAGAGAAATCCCGCTTTGTGGGTAGGCGAGGTCGACCGAGACACTTCGGGCGAGAGCGTGCCCTTCGGGCGAGAGAAGCATCTCTTCCTTCGCCCTTGCGACTTCTGCCAGAAACTGTGCTTCTACGAGAATGCGCACATCCTGGAAATGGTCCTTCCAGAAGTCGCGGAGCCGATCCTGCACTCTGGTCTGAAAATCTTCCGCCCATATCGCGTCCCGAAGTGCTGCGACCGAGAGTGGAAACTCGTTTGGTGCTCCGTAGAATGCCTCGCCTTTGCCCGCTCTGTAGACGCCGGCATTGAGCTGGAGATCGGATGGCAGCATCTCCTGCATCGTCGCGCCAAAGTTTCTCAGAAGAAGCTGGGTGAGCGATATGGAGGTCTTCGGACTGTCTGCATGTTCCCAGCCCGTGAAGCTCGTTCGCGAGGATTGCGCCGCGGAGAATGTGTTCAGGTAGAGGTGATCCGGGTCGACCGTCTTGCCCGTGAGGCGCTTGACGATTGCGCTCATTGCCTCGCGCGCCATCGCCTTGATGTCCGGCATGTCTTTCCGGGTGCGCGCGGCAGTCTTGTTGATTGCCCTGTAGGTTTGGTCCGTGACCAGCGTCGACAGTGAGGTCGACAGGCCAGTGCCACGAATTGTCGACACGGTCGGAGTTTCGATGCGCTGTTTGGGTTGTGAATGGGACGGGCGCGTGGGGGGCGGCGCTTTTTTGGGAGGGATGTCAGCGTTGATGATGACGGGAGCACGAGCTCCGGAAACACGGTAGGTCGTCATTGTCACTCTTGTCTTGGGTGCAACCACAGAAGACAAGATGACCTGTTTATCAAATCACGATATTGTCTTCATATTATATGCTCCAATACTCTTCTGCATAATATCATTCTATCATCTCTCCGTTTTCGGAATCTATATTCATTTATATTCGACTGATCAACGGGTGAACCCCAATCAAGTGGAGCAAAGATTCAGTCCGGCTTCAGCCGCGAACCACTCAGAAGACCGCGCTCTTCGAGCACGGGATAGGCAAATGTCGCGAGAAGCGAGTTGATCTGCTTGAGATCGCGGATCGTGTCGAGGTGGATCGAACTGGTCTCCACACTCTGCTCCGTTCCCTGGCGCAGACGCTCGAAATGGCGCTGGCTCGTTTCCTTTTCCACGTCGCGAAGCCGGTCCTTTTCCATGACCAGTTCGCGCGCGGTCTCCGTGTCCTGTGTCACGAGCAGATTGAACGCAAGCCGCGCATTGGCCAGAACCGAAGCATGGAAACTGGCAAGCTCGCGCCAGCCTTCCTCGGTGAATTCCACACCACGCTCCATCTTCTTCTCGACATGCGCAAGCATGTTGCGAACGATGATGTCGCCGACCTGCTCCAGCTTCACGCAGACACCGAGCAGTTCCTGACAACGGCGGGAATCCTCCTCCGTCATGTCCTGTCGCGTGATGCGCGCCAGATACAGTTTGATGGCGGCATGACGCCGGTCAACCGTGTCGTCAACGGCGGCAAGCGCATCGATGGATTTGCGGTCGGCCTTTTCATAAAGCTCCAGAATGCGGCATAGCATGAACTCGACGGTCTCGCACATGCGCACCGTTTCGCGTGTCACATTGGCAAGCGCCTGATGCGGGTTGTCGAGCGCGGAGGCGTCCAGCGCACTGGCTTCCGCCAGAAGAGGTTCCTCTTCCTTGTCCTTCTCCGGTGGAGACTGCAGCGCGACGATCGCCTCGGTCGCCTTCAGGATCAGCCGCGAGAGCGGAATGCCGGCAATCAGGATCAGAACGTTGAAGGCGATATGGGCGTGGATGATGCGATCTGCGGGATCGCTCCCCAGCTGCTCCAGCGTGGGCGCGAAGACAATGAAGGCCACCAGCAGAACGACCGAACCCAACCCGCGCATCAGAAGGTTGCCAAGAGGCACCACGCGATAGGCCGGCGGCGAACTGCGGGTGAGCATGGGGGCGATGAACGAGCTGCCCAGATTGACGCCCAGAACCATCACGATGCCCAGCTCCGGTGAGACGATGCCACGCGCCGCAAATGTCGTCAGCAGCAGAACAGCCGCGATGCTCGAATGGAAAAGATAGGTCACCACGGCTGCAAGCAGGAAGGCCGTGATCGGATCGCTGGAAAGATAGCCGACAATGATCGGCACGATGGTGCTCTGCCGCAGGGGTTCGGATGCCTCGCCCATCATTTCAAGCGAAAGGATGAGCAGTCCGACACCAACCAGTATGCGCCCGAACTGCCGCCACTGCCGGCGCTCTGTCGCGAGAAAAATGCTTGTGCCGAACAGAAGGCACAGCGGCACGAGCAGCGTCAGGTCGAAGCTCAGGATCTTGACGACAAGTGCAGACCCCACTTCCGCACCGCGCACGGCAAGAATGCCGGAAAGGCCGGTAACAATGCCGAGCCCGGCAAAGGAGCCGACAAGCAGCGTAACGGCGGTCGAGCTCTGCAGGGCGATGGAAAGCAGAAGGCCGGTCAGCGCCGCCAGAACCGGGTTTCCCAGCGTCTGCCGCAGACGCTGGCGCAACACATTGCCATAGGCGCGCTCGACGCCCGTGCGCACCATGCGTGTTGCCCACAGGAGCAGGGCCACTGCGCCAGCCATGTGCAGAAAGAAGACGGAACCGCTCATATCACCTCAATTAAGCCCTGCAGAAAGCGGACCTGATCATATTTAAAGCCTGTCTTTGATGCCATCGATGAGGCCATTCCGAGGCGCGTGTTCGATGGATGCGGAGCAGCTATGATACCCATATGTTACATTTGATATTTTTAAATAGCAAATGTTCAAAATCGCGCCAATATGCAAGCCGCAGGTTCGGAGTTCTGAAGTCGTCCAGAAAGCCTGGTTGACGAAGCGCTCATTTAAAAAAGAATAAAAAGGCCGATTAGTTTTTTATATCTGATATATTATAAATATTATTAAATAAATCGCCCTGTTATAAATACAAATAACTTATTACCTACATCGATAGACTCTCTTTTAAGCTCTGGCAGCAGCGGAACGCCGGCACGTGACGTCGCCACGAGCGTCATTGCGGCCGGTGGTCTTGGCCTGGCCGTTGGAAGCCCCATCGGAGCTGCGGTCGGTGCCGCCATTGGCACGGCCGCTGGCGCTGCTCTCGGCGCCGTGGCCGGGGGTGCGAGCGGGCCCCTTATCGCTCAGGTGTAAGCCGACAACATTGTCGCATTATTGACGGGTGCCGGCCGTTGGGCCGGCATCTCCCCGTCTACATGATCCGCTTGCGCAGCCAGGCTGAAACAACCTCACCCAGAACCACCAGCGCCAGAATGGCGAGGAGAACGGTGGCCGCTTCCTGCCAGTTGAACGTGTCAATGGCGCTTTGCAGGATGAGACCGATACCGCCCGCGCCGACAAGGCCGAGCACCGTCGATTCCCGCAGATTGATGTCCCAGCGCAGGATCGCCACGGCCCAGAAGGTGGGCATGACCTGCGGCACGATTGCGTAGAGAATGACCTTGAGGCGCGATGCGCCGGTCGCTTCCAGCGCTTCCACCGGTCGCCGGTCGATCTCCTCGATGGCTTCGCCAAGAAGCTTGCCGATGAAGCCGATGGAGCGGAACATGATGGCGATGATGCCCGCCACGATGCCGGGACCGAAAATCGCCACGAACAGCAGCGCCCAAATGATCGTGTTCACCGAACGACTGGAGACCAGAATGAGACGGCCAAGCCAGAGCGTCGCCGCATTGGGCGTCGTGTTCTGCGCCGAGATGTAGGCGACGGGCAGGGAGACGAACACGGCGATTGCCGTGGCGATGGTGGCGATATTCACCGTCTCCAGCAGCACCCACAATATGTTCGGCAGGTTCGTCACATCCGGCGGCACCATGCGGCTGAACAGATCGCCCATCTGCTGCGGCGCGTCGAACACCCAGGGCCAGATCACATCAATGCTGGTCAGGGCCCAGACAATGGTGATCACGGCAAGAAGGAAGATTGCGTAGCGCTGCAACCGCTCACGCGGGGTATAGCGCGCCCACTCTTCCGGGGTCGTGTCCATGCTCACCATATCCGTTTCCTGATCTGGCCGCTGATCGCCTCGCTCACCAGAATAACGGCGACGATGACGATGGTGATGGCCAATGCGAAGTCATAATCATAGCGCCCGAAGGCGTTTGCGAGCGTCGAGCCGATGCCACCGGCGCCCACAATGCCAACCACTGCCGAAGCGCGCAGATTGCTGTCGAGCTGATAGATGCTGAGGCCGATCTGACGCGGCATGATCTGCGGAAAAACCGCGTAGATCAGTGTCGGAAAATAGCCCGCACCCACGGCGCGCATGGCTTCCACCTGACCCCAGTCGATCTCCTCGATGCGCTCGGCCAGCATCTTGGCGACAAAGCCAATCGAATAGACGATCAGCGTCAAAACGCCCGCGAACGGACCAAAGCCGACCGCCTTCACGAAGATGATTGCCACGATGACCGGATGGAAGCTGCGCGCCACGATGATGAGGCCGCGTCCAAGAAGAAAGATCGGGCGCGGCGCGAGGTTCCTGGCGGCCATGAAGGCGATGGGGATGGAGAGCAGAACACCACCCACCGTTGCCAGAATGGCAATCTTCAGGCTTTCAAGAAAACCGTCGATGAGAAGCCCGCTGCGCTCGAAGCTTGGCGGAAACGCGCCATTGAAGATGCGCGCGGCGCGCGTCATGCCCTGTGCTACGCGGTTCCAGTCTATCGGCAGCATGAACACTGCCCAGCCGATATAGAGCGCCACCGCGATGAGCAGCCCATAACGCAGCACGGGATTGGCGATCATCGGCGGTTTGCGCCAGGTGTCCGGCACGGAAGAGGTTGTGGTGCTCATGCCTTCTGAGCCCTCAGCGGCGTGACATTGTCCATCTCGCCGCGCTCTTCAGCCGGCACACCGGCATAAATTTCGTCCATGGCCGCCTTGTCGAGCGCGTCGGGCTCGGCATCGAAAATGATGCGGCCATAACGCATGCCGACGATGCGGTCGGTGTATTGCTTGGCTTCCGCCACATTGTGAATGTTGATCAGAACCGGCAGCGAGAATTCGCGCGAGAGCGCCCGCAGCAATTCCATGATCTGCTCGGACGTCTTCGGATCGAGCGAAGCCGTCGGCTCGTCGGCAAGCAGGATTTCCGGTTCCTGCATCAGCGCCCGCACAACGCCGACGCGCTGGCGTTCACCGCCGGAGAGTTCGTCCGCCCGCTTGTTGGCGTAATGGGCGATGCCCACGCGCTCCATCAGTTCGTAGGCGCGGCGGATATCTTCTTTTGGATACCGCCGGAAGGCTGCACGCCACAGCGGCAGATAACCGAGCCGACCCGACTGCACATTCTCCATCACGGTCAGCCGGTCCACCAGATTGAAACCCTGGAAGATCATGCCGATGCGCCGGCGTGCCGCGCGCAGCTTCGCGCCCTTGAGGTCGGTCAGCATCAGGCCATTGAGCTCGATCGTGCCGGAGCTCGGCTCCACAAGCCGGTTGATGCAGCGCAACAGCGTGCTCTTGCCCGCGCCGGAAGCGCCGATGATGGAGACGACGCTTTCGCCCGGCACCTCCAGGTCCAGCCCTTTGAGAACCGGCGCGCCATTGCCATAGCGCTTCACCAGCTGCGAAATTTTCAGCATGCATCAACTCCGAAAACAGATGAGTGAAAAAAGCGGGCGGAGACCAAGCCCCGGGGTCTCACGCCCGCAGTAACGTCACTCTTTTGCGAGGCCCTGCGGCGTATATTCCACGCCATTCGCCTTCTGGATCTCGCGGATCACGGCCCAGTCCTTCTGATAGGTCACGGGCACGAACTTGCTCACGCCCGAGAACTCCTCGCCAAGCGCGGTGCCTGCGAAATCAAAGGAGAAGAAGGCCTCCTTGATTTTTTCCACCAGTGCCGGATCGAGGTCGTGCGCATAGGTGTAGGAAGTGGTCGGGAACGGATCGGACTCCCAGACAATCTTCACCTCTTCCGGATCGTAGAGATCGCGCTCGGCCATGCGGTCCACGACTTCAGAAGCCACCGGTGCGGCGTCATAGTCGCCAGCCACCACGCCCAGCATGGACTGGTCGTGCGAGCCGGAATAGACAACCTCGTAATCCTGCTCCGGCACAACGCCGAGCCCGGGGAACAGCGCGCGCGGTGCGAGATTGCCCGAGTTGGAAGTGGGCGAGGTGTGGGCAATGCGCTTGCCCTTCAGGTCGCCCATCTCGTTGATGCCTGAATCCTTGCGGGTGTAGACCTGCAGCTTGTAGCCGAAGCGGCCGTCTTCCGACCCCATGATGGCGAATGGCACAGCGCCGGCGAGATTGACGGCAAACGGCGTCGGACCGGTCGAGAAGCCGGCAATGTGCAGGCGGCCGCTGCGCATCGCTTCCACCTCGGCAGAGTTCGACTGCACGGCGAAGAACTGCACGTCCTTGCCGGTCACGTCCTCCAGATGCGCGATGAAGGGCTCCCAGATGTCCTCATAGATCGCGGGGTCTTCCACCGGCGTGTAGGCGAAAACCAGCGTGTCAGGGTTGGAAAGCTTTGACGGGTCGCTCGGCGTGTCCGCCACCAGATCTTCATTGGCGTCGCAATACATCGCGTCCAGCTGGCCGCGATTGGCGCAATCCTGCGCCTGCGCGGCGGTGCCGGCCAGCAGTGCGGACAGGCCAAACAGCGCCGCTGCGGCGCCCCCGGCAAAACGGGTGTCGGTCGTCATGGGCATGTTCGTTTCTCCTCCAATGTGGGCTTTTCGGCCCACCTCTCCCTTTCAGACGCGATGGAATGCATCCGATTGCAAAAATCGTATCGAATTTTTGTGGTAGTTTGCAACATTCAAATATTCAGAATTTGGAAAACCCTCGAAAACGCAGAAAAATGCAGCTACAAGCTTGGCAAAACGCTCAGTTTTGGAGAAGCATGCGGTGGCGGCAGTGACGGCGAAAAACGTGATGACCGGGGTTCCGGCTCCGAAACCCTTTGGCGAAATGTCCGCCGCGCGGCTGGCCGGCATTGAATTCGTTCTCACCGATATCGACGATACGCTGACCACCGAAGGCCGTCTTCCGGCCCAAGCCTATCACGCGCTGGAACAGCTCCATGAGGCGGGCATCACGGTTGTGCCGGTCACCGGCCGCCCGGCCGGCTGGTGTGATCTCATTGCCCGGCTCTGGCCTGTCGATGCGGTTGTCGGCGAGAACGGCGCGTTTTATTTCGCCTGCTCGCCGCAGGGCGGCATGACCCGCGAATTCGCACAGTCTGCCGAGGAGCGGAGCGACGGCCGTCGCCGGCTGAATGTGCTCGCCGATGTCATCTTCAGGGCGGTTCCGCGCGCGCGTCTTTCTGCGGACCAGACATTCCGCGAGGCGGATCTCGCCATCGATTTTGCCGAAGACGGCCCGCGCCTCGACGACGCCGAGATTGCCCAGATCGTGACCTCTTTCGAAGAGGCCGGCGCTGTTGCGAAAGTGTCATCCATTCATGTCAATGGATGGTTTGGCCAGTACGACAAACTGGCGATGACCCGTAGCCTGTTTACCCGGCGTTATGGCCTCGACCTCGAAAAGGCGGGTGACAAAGTGATTTTCGTAGGCGATTCCCCGAACGACGCACCCATGTTCGACTTCTTCGAAAACAGCATTGGCGTGGCCAATTTTGCCGACTTTCAGGACGGCACGGTCACGCCGCCCAAATGGATCACGCAGAAAGCCGGCGGCGCAGGGTTTGCCGAAGTGGCCGACGCGATCCTTCAAGCCAGGGAGAGCTGATGGCGCGTCTCAGGAAAACCGCCCGCCGCGAACAGATCCTTCTGGAGTTGCAGCACCATCCACATGTGCGCACTTCAGAGCTTGCCACGCGGTTTGGCGTGTCGACCGAAACAGTACGCCGCGATGTCGAGGCGCTCAGCCAGGAAGGGCTGATCCGCCGGGCCTATGGCGGCGCTTCCATCGCGCCGATGGGCGCACAGCCGCCATTTGGAGAGCGCGACCGGGCGCGTATCGAGGAGCGGGCCATGATCGCGGCCCGCGCCGCCGAACTGGTTCGCCCCGGCGAAGTGCTGATGATCGACGCCGGCTCCACCACGCATCAGTTTGCGCTCAGTCTTGCCTCGGTCGCACGCGACCTAACGGTTCTCACCAACAGCGTCGCCGTCGCTTCCGCACTGGCGCAGAACGAAACCATTCAGGTGGTCATCTGTCCGGGTGATTTCATGGCCCGCGAGGTGGGCATCTACGGCGCTGAAACCATCGATTTCATCGCCCGCTACAATGCCAACCGCGCCTTCATCGGCGCGAGCGGGCTGACAGCCGGGGGCATCACCGAGGTCAACCGGCTTGCCGTTGGCGTCAAGCGCGCCATGCTGCGCCAGTCTCTGGAAAGCTATCTTCTCGTCGATCACTCCAAGTTCGACGTCAATC
>MRWG01001547.1_pt1 | contig 14321 bp, 15 predicted proteins | sample 1013341 | NCBI WGS metagenome assembly MRWG01 (sample SAMN06117577, study PRJNA244670) | biofilm metagenome | biome: Water; feature: Cathode Biofilm; material: Biofilm; isolation source: microbial consortium enriched at the cathode of a solar microbial fuel cell | place: USA: District of Columbia ... | reverse complement strand
AGCCGAAGAAAGCGGGGATCGACCTGCTGCACCGTTCCGACGACCTGACGGTGATCAATTTCATCTGGTCGCCGTACATGACCCTGATCCCGCACAACCACAACATGTTTGCCGTCATCGGGCTCTATAACGGGCGCGAGGACAACGTGTTCTGGAAACGCACCGAGGACGGACTCGAGGCGGCGGGCGCCGACTCGCTCGGTACCGGGGACGTGGCAACGCTGGGGCACAGCATCATCCATTCGGTTGCCAATCCGCTCGGCAAGTATTCGGCGGCGATCCATGTCTACGGCGGCGATTTCTTCGAACCGGAGGAACCGCGCAGCGAATGGGACCACGAAACGCTCAAGGAGCGTCCGTGGGACGTGCAGACGACGCGCCGCAGTTTCGCCGAGGCCGAGGAGCGCTATCTCGCCGGTCTCGCGGCGCACGCGGCCGAGTAATCTCCCGGCACATGCCGCGGAATAACTAGGCCCGCCAGCAGGGCTTCCGGCTTTCCATCTCCGCATCCCGGCCCGAGAGGCCGAGATCGTCCAGTTGCCACGGCTCCATCTTGCTGAGTCGGCGGCGCTGTCGATGCCGCATGATCCATAGATAGAACGTGCCGATCAGGTTGGGGAACAGCATGGCCTTGTTTCCTTATTGCTTTTGGGTGCCGAAGATTTCGGTGAGGTTGCCGTGCGCAATCATGCCGGCGAGATAATCTAGGCGCCCTTCATGGATGCCGGCGACAGCATCGCGCACCAGACCAAGGGTCGCGCACATGACGCTGCCGCCGGTGGAGATGCGGCGCACGCCCATGCTTTCGAGTTCGCCCATGGGGATGTCGAAACTCTTCATGCCGACCAGTACATTGACGGGCTTGTCGACGGTATCCAGCAGCGCGCTGATCTGCTCGCGCGTCCTCAAGCCGGGGATGTAGAGGCAGTTCGCGCCGGCAGCCTCATAGGCCTTTATACGGTTCAGCGCGTCGTTCATGGGGTCGTCGTGGGGTACCAAAAAGCACTCCGCCCGTGCCGTGAGGACGAACGGCACGCCGGACTTGTCGATGGCGCCCCGGGCGGCCTGAATCCGTTCGGCCGTTTCCTCGACGCTCGCCAGTTGGTCGCCGCCGGTCAGGCGATGATCCTCGATGCTGCCGCCCATGGCGCCGGCCTCGATCATCATGCGGAAGGTCTCGGCCACGTCATCGGGCGTTTCGCCGTAGCCGTCCTCGCTGTCGACGCTGACCGGAATATCGACTGCCGCGCAGATCATCTCGACGGCGCGCAGGCACTCATCTCGGCTGAGGGCGCCCTCGTAATCGGACCGCGCCATCGTATAGACGATGCCGGCACTGGTGGTGCCGATGGCCTCGGCACCGGCGGCCTCCATGATCCGTGCCGAACCGGCGTCCCAGGCGTTGGGCATGCGGATCATCGGGCCGTCCGTGTGGCGTCTCAGGAAGTCGTTCTTGCCCATGGGGTGTTCCTCTCGTTGGGTCGAGGATCACCTTAGACGGACCGGCGCCATTGTCATTCATAAACGCTTCGCTGATCATCGAAATATGAATGCATAAACGCCGAGTGCTGCTCAACGGCGTTCTACGAGCCGCTTCAGGGGCGCCGGGCCAACAGCCTGAGCACCCACCCCGTGCCCTGGTGCTTGATGCCTTCGTTCAGCCGTACACGGCCATTCAGCGCCTCGATCTCCTGCAGTGGACCGAGCGCCGCCAGGATTTCGTCACGCTCGTAGAGCAGGTCGCTGTCCCCGGGACCGAGTTCGCCCTCGCCGGTGTTATTGGGGGCGAAGCCCTCGGCGGCGAACCAGCCGCCCGGATTGAGCGCCTTAGCGGCAATGCTTGCCGCGCGGTGCCGCACCTCGGCTTCGCACTGCAGGTACATCATGAACGCCGCGTCCCAGGAGCGGCCCGTCCCGGGTGTCCAGTCGGCCAAATCGGCGGTGATACGTTCGACGGCAACTCCCATGGCGGCATCGTGCGCGCGTGCCTGTTCGGTTGCTACGGCCGAGATGTCGACGGCAGTGACGGCAAGGCCCTGCGCCGCTAGCCAGGCGCCGTTGCGGCCGTCGCCGTCGCCGATCATCAGTGCCGATGCCGGGGCGACGTCAGAGCGTGCCATGATCTGGCGCAGGTATTCGTTCGGCCGGTCGCCGAACAGCCTCGCCTCGGCCTCCGTATAGCGCTTGTCCCAATCGGCCATGTCTTCCCCGTGTCTCGACGATCGCCGGTGACGAGGCGGCCATAAGCGCCTCTGTTCGGTCCGGTTACGCATTTAAATCCCGTTCCTCATGTCGATCCAGTTTTGATTGCCGGCCGAACAACAGTGCATGAGGCGCACAGAAAACCCGCCCGTCCGTGCACGCCGTCACCATTGTCTTTCATAGACGATTCGGTTATCATCGAAATATGATTGTAGAGGGCATTCCGTATGTTCAATGACGGTTGGGAAAAGCAGGATGCACGTGCTGCGGCGCGCATCGGCGCCGTGATCGGCGTGCCGGCGCGGGCCAACATGCTGGCGGCGTTGGCCGGCGGGCAGGCGCTGACGGCGACGGAACTGGCGCTGCACGCCGGGGTGACGGCGCAGACCGCGTCGTCGCACCTGAAGAAGATGAGCGACCTCAACCTGATCGTCGTCGAGAAGCAGGGCCGGCACCGATACTACCGGCTCTCGGATGCCCGGGTCGCCGACGCGCTGGAACCGCTGGCGCATCTGCTGCCGGACCAGCCGGTGGCGCACCGGAAACCCTCCAGGCTGTTGCAGGAACTGCGTGAATCCCGGATGTGCTACGATCATCTCGCCGGGGTGCTGGGCGTGGCCGTTGCCGACGCCTTGAAATCGCGTGGCTACATGACAGAGGACGACAAGGATTTCCATCCCACGAATGCCGGTCTCGGGTTCTTCACCGATCTCGGCATCGATTTCGAGGATCTCAGGGGTAAGCGCCGTCACCTGGCGCGGCGCTGCCTGGACTGGAGCGAGCGGCGCCCGCACGTGGGCGGGGCGCTGGGCGCGGCGATCGCCGACAGGTTCCTGGCAAACGGCTGGATCGAGCGCATGCCAGACAGCCGCAAGGTGGTTCTGACCGGATCGGGCCAGGCGGCGCTCGCCGACCGGCTGGGGATACGGTAACAAAATTACGCGAAACCTTTGACATTTCCCCGATTTTCCCTATATTCCGCGCCTTCATGCTCGGGAATGTGGGCTGGCGGCTTCGTTTCGCCATTCCCCGCCGCCGCGATAGCGGGTCGGACTACCGGGCCTATAACATCCGGTTAAACGTTAGAGAGATCGAAAATGAGCAAACGTCAGTCTTCGAAGTACAAAATCAACCGCCGCCTCGGCGTCAACCTGTGGGGCCGCCCGAAGAGCCCGGTCAACACCCGCGAATACGGCCCGGGCGAGCACGGCCAGCGCCGCAAGAAGCCGTCGGATTACGGCCTGCAGCTGATGGCCAAGCAGAAGCTGAAGGGCTACTACGGCAACATCTCGGAAAAGCAGTTCCGTAAATACTACGCAGAAGCCGTGCGCCGCCGCGGCGACACCTCGGAAAACCTGATCGGCATTCTGGAACGCCGGCTCGACGCCGTCGTCTACCGCATGAAATTCGTGCCGACGGTCTTCGCCTCGCGCCAGTTCATCAACCACGGCCATGTCAAGGTGAACGGTCAGAAGGTCAATATCCCGTCCTACATGGTCAAGGAAGGGGACGTCATCGAGGTCAAGGAAAAGTCGCGCCAGCTGCCGCTCGTGCTGCTCGCTTCCGAAAGCGCCGAACGCGACGTGCCGGATTACATGGAAGTCAACCACCAGCGCATGACCGGGACCTTCACCCGCCAGCCGAAACTGGAAGACGTGCCGTATCCGGTGCAGATGGAACCGAACCTGGTCATTGAGTTCTACTCGCGCTGATCCGTCGTTCGTAAAGCATTCGCAGAGGCCGGTATCCGATGGATGCCGGCCTTTGGTTTTGCGTTCTTGCGTCCCGGTCATTTGCTAGTCTCGGGGTATGAGCAAGCTTTCCGCCCTCGTCGTCGCCCACAACGAAGAAGCACGCCTCGACGATTGCCTCAGCCGGCTTTCGTTCGCGGACGAGATCGTCGTGGTGCTGGACCGCTGCACCGACGCCAGCAAGGACATTGCCGAGCGTCATGGCGCGAAGACCGTCGAAGGGGCGTGGCCCATCGAGGGTGAGCGCCGTCACGCCGGGATCGATGCCTGTGCCGGACCGTGGGTGCTCGAGGTCGATGCCGACGAATGGATCGAGCCGTCCCTTGCCGATGAAATCACTGCCGCCGTCCGTGCGGGTACCGCGGATTTTTACTTCACGCCGATATACAACCACGTCGGCGAACGCTGGGTGCGGCATGGCTGGATGGCGGCGTTGGCGCCCGACCTGCGCGGTAGTCTGTTCCGCAAGGGACACAAGACCTGGGGCATGGAACGGGTGCATCCCGGTGTCTCGTTCACCGGGAGGCGCGGGCCGGATTTCACGAACGGTATCCGCCACAACTTCGTCTCGGATATCTCGGAATTGATCAAGCGCTTCAACCGCAACACGACGCTCAAGGCCGAGGAACTGGCGGAGAACGGTGAGAGGGCGAAGACCCGCACCATGGCGAGAAAAGCGCTGTCCAGGTTCTGGAAATGCTACGGCGTCCGCAAGGGGTACAGGGAAGGCGGCGTGGGGCTGGCGATCTCGATCCTGTCGGCGCTCTATCCGCTGGTCGCGCACCTGAAGGCGGAAGAGATCAGAGAGTCCTCAGCAGATCGTTGAAGGCAGGGATCACGCGCGGATCGCCGAACAGCCGATCCGCCCCCGTGGCAATTTGTGCCGTGACCTCGTCGTGGAATAACTCGTCGGTCATCAGCCGGGTGGCGATCCGGACGTAATCGTCCGCGTCGGTCGCGGCCAACGCGTCCAGTTCCAAGAGCTTCAGCATGGCGTGGGTATGGCGGCCCCGCATGAAGCGGCCGGGTAGCGTCACCACCGGCGTTTCCATCGCGAACGCCTCCAGCGACGTGTTGCCGCCGGACCAACCGAAGGTATCGAGGATGACCCGCGCGCCGGAGAGATGCTTCAGGAAGGCCGCCCGATCGCAGGGCGGGATGAATTCCAGCGCGGTGTCCGCATCGATCCCGCGATTACGAAGCACGGCCGCCAGCCGGTCGCGGAATGCCGCCGTAACCTCGGCGATGGGATGTGCGAAAAAGGCGAGCTTCCGGCCCGGGGTCTCCTTCAGGATCGATGTGAACACCGCGTCCTGTTCCGGCATGATCTTGAACAGCGCCTGGGCGCACAGGTAGTCGTGTGCGGCCGGATCGCCCGGCTGCGGCGGCCGGTCGTAAACGATTGAAAGACCGGGCAGGGTCATGAGGTCCTCGCGGTAATGGTCCGCGCCGTCGTCGGGCTCCATCAATTCGGATGAGATGAAGGTGTCGACCGCCGGCAGGCCGCTGCTGACCGGATGACCCCAGCCCATCAATTGCCGGGGCGCGAGGGGCAGGGCGGCCAGCACCTGGGTGCGCGGATCCATGCCGATATCGGGGTAGATCAGGGCATCGCATTCGAGACTCCGAATATGCCGGGCAAGCTCCGGCACGCCCATCGGTGCGAAGTGTGCGGTATCGACCTTGTCGGAAAGACCGCGTGTGACGCCGTCGCCGGGACCCGCCGTGGAGATCAGGTGCACCTCGAACGCATCCCGGTCGGTGCCGGTAAGCCAGCCTTTGAACAGGTTGCAAATGGTGTGCGCGCGGAAATGCGCCGAGACGAATCCGATCCGCTTGCGATCCCGCGACGGCGGCGCGGGCGGCATAGCAAGGTCCGGCAGTGTCCTGGCGGCGATCTCGCCGACGAGCGTGCCCCAGCGGGTCATGGCCTCGCGGTCGTTCTCGCCCTGATAGGCCAGCGCAAACGGCACAATTTCCGAAATTCCGGCGAAGGCGTCTCTGAGGCCCATCGGGTCCGACGGCACGCCGGCATCGGCAATCCGCTCCAGGCCCGCGCGCCAAGCCGTACGAGCTGCCGTACGTTCGTCCGCGGAGGCATAAATCTGCGGCAGGGCCAGCGTCGCCGCCCAGTCGGCCTTGATGAACCCGGCGCGCGCGCGCCGCGCCGCCGCCAGGGCGTTCCGCCCGCCCTCGACATCGTTCCTGGTGATACGGATGCAGCCCAGCGAGTAGGCGGCGTCGGCCATTCCCGGATCGGCCTCCAGCGCGCGCCGGAGCAGCCGTTCGGCATCGTCGAGCGCGCCCGCCTGACGCCGGATGTTGGCGAGGTTGTTGAGTGCCGCCGCATCGTTCGGGCTCGGCGCGAGGATCTCCTGCAGAAGCGCCTCGGCGCGTTCCAGATCGCCCAGGCCCTGCAGCGCGGCGGCCAGGTTCCGTACGATCTCGGTCTTCTTCGGGGCGAGATCCAGGGCCGTCTCGTAACAGGATGCCGCAGCCGAGAGGCGCCCGTCGGCGAGTCTGAGATTGCCGAGGTTGAAATGCGCGTCGGCGAACGATGGATGCGCTTGTATCAGTCGTTCGAGCACGGTTTCCGCGTCTGCGGGGCGGCCAGCGCCTTTCAGGGCGACGGCGTAGGCGTTGGCGGCCGCCGGGTTGTCCTCCCCCTGTGCGATCAGGGTTTCGAACGTCATGGTGGCGGTCTCGAAAGCCCTCGCCGCGGTTTGCACGAGACCGAGGTTGAAGCGGAACTGCGCCACGGCGGGGGCGAGCCGCACCGCTGTTTCAATCTCATCGATCGCATGAGCGGAATCGCCGCGTTGATGCAGGAGCAGGCCCAAAAGCTGGTGGACCTCTGCGTGGTCAGGCTCCTGCCGGAGGATGGTCCGGTACGCTGTTTCAGCCTCGGACAGGCGGCCGGCCCGCTGCTGCTCGAGCGCGGCATCGATTTGCCGGTCGATATCCCCGTTCAGGTCCGGCATGCCGATGTTAAGCGACGTGAATCAGGCCGAGAAGTCGACGACGGAACCCCGAGGCGGTTCGCCGGGAAATGCGGTCGGATTGGTTTGCAGTTCCTCGACGGAGCGCAACGACCGGGTGAAGTCGCGGTCCTGCGTTTCGACGAACTGGCGGTCCGCCTGGGCGCGTTCGGCAAGTCGGGTGTCGCGATCTTCCAGCAACTGAGCAAACCGGTCCGTGCCGGCGCTCGGGCTCGCGGCAATGTCCTGAACCTCGGGTGCCGGTTGCGGTGCGGTGGGTGTGAGCGCGGGGCGGTCATCGGCCGCTGCGTTCAGGAAGGCGTCACGCGCCTGCTGATCGGCAAAGAACCGGTTGAGGTCGGCTTCTTCCTGGATCAGCCGGTCCTCGATCCGGCGGTCGAGAACGTCCTCGGCGATCAGATCGTCGATAAGGTTGGCGTCGGTGATGTCGCGCTGGAACTCGCGTTCGAGCCGGGCACGGTCGATGTTGTCCGCCGACCGTTCGGCGCGGCGACGCTCCTCGGCCTGGCGCTCGGCCTCGCGGGCGCGTTGAACCGCCTCCTCACGCTGGCGCGCGCGGGCAGCTTCCACACGTTGGTCGCGTTGCGCCTGCAGGCGCTCCGCGCTGGCGATAACGGATACTTCTAACGCCATATCCTAACCCATTAATAACTGGGCAACTTCGGCGTTTTCTACGTCTCACGCACCTTATTAGGTGGCCGCTTCTCGACAACATAATTATAATGTTTTCAGGGAAATATGCAAAGTCCAACGCCATTTCGGGGGAAATGCGGATATGGAAGGAATGCCGGAACTGACGCCGCTTCAGGCGCTTGCCGTTGCGGCTGCCTACGTTGTCATGGCGGACAAGAAGGCGCTGCCTGAAGAGCGTGCCTCGCTGGTGAGCCTGTTCGGCAAGCACATCAGCCGACGCGAGCTCAGTTCCACCCAGATTCAACGGATGACGGCCGACGCCTTTGCCTACGTCGCCAAATATCCGTTCGACAAGTTCCTGCTGTCGATCGAGGCGACGCTGTCGCCGGCGCAGGCCATCGCCGTCTTCATGAACATGTACGAAACCATGATTGTCGACGGCAATGTCGTGTCCCGCGAAAAAGAGCTAATCGAGGAATTCTACCGGTTCTTCGACATCGATCGCCGTGTCGTCAACACGGCCCGTGAAATCGTCATGGTCAAGAACGATACGTCGCTGTTCCTGCGCGACGACCATCCCAACAATTCCCGGGATTTCCGCTTCGGATTTCTCGACCGTATGGATCTGGAAGCGTGAGTTGCCGGGTCCAGGACTTGCACCGCGCGACGGGGTCGTTTAAGAGCCGTCCATGAAATTTCCCGCCCCCCTGATCCGCGGGCGCCTGATCAAGCGCTACAAACGCTTCCTGACCGACGTCGAACTGGACGACGGCAGCATCGTGGTGGCGCACTGCGCCAATTCGGGTTCGATGGAGAGCGTCAAGGAGCCGGGTTCGGAAGTGTGGCTGTCGCCGGCCCGCAACCCGGACCGCAAACTGAAATTCACGTGGGAACTGATCCACATCGGCGACACGCTGGTGGGGATCAACACGTCGCTGCCGAACCTAATCGTTTCGGAGGCTATCGAGGACGGGAAGGTCGAAGAGCTGAAAGGCTACGGCTCGCTCAGGCGCGAGGTGAAATACGGCAAGAACTCCCGGATCGACATTCTGCTCGAAGACGATGCGAAGCCGAAATGCTATGTCGAGGTCAAGAACACGACCATGCGTCGCGACCTGAACGGCGGCCCGGCCGAGTTTCCGGACGCCGTCACCACGCGCGGCGCCAAGCACCTGGTCGAGCTTTCCGATATGGTCCGGGACGGTCACCGGGCGGTGATGTTCTATCTGGTGCAGCGCGAGGACGCGAAGGTTTTCTCCGTCGCCGACGATATCGACCCGGACTATGCGAAGGAACTGGCGAAGGCGATGAAGGCGGGGGTCGAGGTCGTTTGTTACGCCTGCGCGCTCACGCCCGAGGAAATCACGGTGACGCACGCGCTGCCGGTCGAGCTTTAAAAAATCCCGGCACGGGTATGAAAAAACCGGCTAAAGGCTTACATAAGACGAGATGTTATGGATAAAGACATGAACGAACAGGCAGCGAAAATTGCGGCGCGCGACGGCCGCTACATCAAGATTCACGATGCGGCCGGGTTCGAGGGCATGCGCCGGGCCGGGCAACTGGCGGCGGAATGTCTGGATTTCATCACGCCGTACGTAAAGGCCGGCGTCAGCACGGACGAACTCAACACGCTCTGCCACGACTGGACGCTGGAACGCGGCGCGGTGCCGGCGCCGCTCAACTACCGGGGGTTCCCGAAATCGATCTGCACGTCGATCAACCACGTCGTATGCCACGGCATTCCCGGCGACAAGGTGCTTTCTGACGGCGACATCATCAACATCGACGTCACCGTGATCCTCGACGGCTGGTACGGCGACACCAGCCGCATGTTCTATGCCGGCAAGCCGAGCATCAAGGCGCAGAAACTGGTCGAGACGACTTTCGAATGCCTGTGGCGCGGCATCGAAATGGTGCGTCCGGGCGCGACGCTGGGGGATATCGGACACGCTATCCAGACCTACGCCGAAGGCAAGCGCTATTCGGTGGTCCGCGATTTCTGCGGCCATGGGCTCGGCCGCGTGTTTCACGACGCGCCCAACGTCATGCACTTCGGCCGTCCGGGCGAGGGGGAGGTGCTGCGTGAGGGTATGTTCTTCACCATCGAGCCGATGATCAACGCCGGAAAGCTGGACGTGAAGATTCTCGCCGACGGCTGGACGGCGGTCACCAAGGACCGCTCGCTCTCGGCCCAGTTCGAGCATTCGCTGGGTGTTACCGCCGACGGCTACGAGGTTTTCACGCTGTCCCCGACCGGACTCGACTGTCCGCCCTACAAGGTCTGACTTCGTGACGGCGGCGCGGCAGAGCGATCACGCCGGCCACCGTCAGCGTCTGCGCAGCCGCTTCCTGACCGGCGGTGGCGAAACCATGCCCGATTACGAGCTGCTTGAGATGGCGCTGTTCGCGGCGATCCCGCGCGGTGACGTGAAGCCGCTGGCCAAGCGTCTCTTGAAACGGTTTGGCGGCTTCGCCGACGTCATCGCCGCGCCGCCGGAAACGCTTGCCGAGGTCGACGGCATGGGCGAGGCCTCCGTCGCCGCTCTCAAGGTCATCGAGACGGCGGCGCAGCGGCTGGGCCGGGAAACGGTGATGGACCGGCCGGTGCTTTCCAACTGGGAACGCCTGATCGAGTACTGCCGAATGCGCCTCGGCCGCGCCGAGCGTGAGCATTTCCGTGTCCTGTTCCTGAACCGCAAGAACATCTTGATTGCCGACGAGGAGCAGCAGCGAGGCACCGTCGATCACACGCCGGTTTATCCGCGCGAAGTGGTCAAGCGCGCGCTGCAGCTCGGTGCCAGCGCGATCATCATGCTGCACAACCATCCGTCCGGCGATCCGGAGCCGTCGCGGGGCGATATCGAGATGACCCATGAAATCCGCGAAACGGCGGAACGGCTGGGCATTCAGCTTCACGATCATGTCGTCATTTCCAGGGGCGGCCACCGCTCCTTCAAATCCATGGGCTTGCTTTAGCCCGTGCCTTCCCCGAGGCTTGGCGGATGACTGCCGACCTCACACGTGCTCATATCCTGCCGGAAACCGATGCGCCAACGGGCGCCGGCCTGATCGCGCGCGGGCGCGAACGTGCGGCTGAAATCGACATGCCGGCGGCCCGATTCCAGCGCGCGCGCGGCGTGGTTTCCGAAGCCGCCTACAAAATGGATATGGCGGCTCGGCTCCAGCCGATGTTCCACGCCCAGGCCGGCTGGCGCGACCCGGAAGCGACGGCGCAAAACATGGCCGAGATCTCGTCCCGTGTCGCCGATGCCGGCGGACGCGTCGACCGTTACGGCATCTGTCTCGACTGGAGCATGGGCTATCCGCCGGACGGCCGCGACGGCCGCCCGCAGGGCACCGGACTGGTGCTGCGCAGCGACGACGATTTCCACCTGCTGGCGGAGGCGACCGACGCCGCGGCGCATTTCGGGGACTTCGTTATCGGCATGCCGGCGGCGGTCGAGAACACGATGGCCGCGCTCCGCGCCGGCTCGACGAGCATCGGCAATCTCGGCCAGTACTTCACGTTCCGGCTGCCGGACTGGGACGACGATGCGGGGATCGCCGCCGCCACGGTCGAGGCGGTCGCCATCTGCGCCGCCCAGCCGGTCGACGTCATCGTGCATTCGAACCTGGACGACGGATTCGCGGCGCGGTTCTCCGACCTTGCCTGCACGCTCGGCGCGGCCTTGATCGAGCGCCATATCGTCGAGAACCTGATCGGTGCCCGCATCGGGCACTGTTACGGGCATACCTTTTCGGGCCTCAGGGAGCGTCAGGCGTTTCATCTGGCGCTTGCCGAAGCGTCGCCGGGACCCGGCACCATGATCTACGGTAACACGACGCGCTTCGGCGCCGACGATGCTGCCAACTTCGCGGTGCTGGGAAGCTTCCTGACTGCCGATCTGGCGGCGCTCCGCTGGGCGCCCAGCGGCCACGCCGTGACGCCGATCCCGGTCACTGAGGCCAGGCGCATTCCGAGTGTCGACGAAATCGTCGACGCTCAGGTGTTCGCGGCGACATTGGCGGAACGGCTCGCGGATACGTTGCCGGCCGAGCCGCCGGAAGCGGTGCGCGCGCTTGCGGATGAAATCGTCCAGGGCGGCCGCACGTTTTTCGACAACGTCATGAACGGACTCGGCGAACGTGGTTACGACACCGGCGATGCCTACGAGATGCTGTTGGCGATCCGCCGCATCGGGGCGCCGGCGCTGGAGCGCGCGTTCGGGCCCGGCAAGGTGGATGAGCTCGGATACTACGGCCGCGCGCCGCTGGTCGTTTCAAGTGTCGTCGGCGAGATTGCGGCCCAGGCCGACGGGATCGTATCGGCGCTCGACCCCCAACTGATCGAGGGTATAAAGCGCTGTCGGCCGAAGGTCTGCATCGCCACCACCGACGTGCACGAATACGGCAAACGGCTGGTCGAACAGGTGCTCGGCCAACTGCAGGTCGAGACGGTCGACGGCGGTATCGGCGTCGATGCCGACGACCTGCTGAGGACGGCGGAAGCCGCCGGGGCCGACGTGATCGCCGTCAGCACATACAACGGCGTCGCCGCCGATTTCGTAGAGCGGCTCGCCGGTGAGATGGCCCTGGAAAGCTATCGGCCGAAGGTGTTCATCGGCGGTCGCCTCAACGCGGTGCCCGACGGCACCAACACCGGCCTGCCGGTGGACGTCGCCGAAAAGATCGGCAAGACAGGCGTCATCCCATGCACGGGGGTCGAGGATATGCTCAAGATCCTCGCCGGGGACAGTGGAGGAAAATCGTGAAGATCGGGATCATCGGGATCGGCCATCTGGGGTTCGCACTGGCCGAAGGGTACGCCCATGCGGGCCGGGCGGCGGACCTCGTCGTTTCGCCGCGGGGCCGCGAGAAAGCCTCCCTGCTGCGGGCCACGCACGGTATCCGCGTTGCCGACGACAATGCCGGCGTGGTGCGCGAAACGGACGTCGTGATCATCGCCACCCGGCCCGGCGACGTCATCGGCACCGTGCGCCTTTTGCCGTGGCGGGACGGGCAGGTATTGATCTCGGCGGCCGCCGGGATCACGGCGGGGGCGCTGCGCGGCGCCGTCGCGCCGGCCGACGCGGTGCGTGCGATGCCGGTGCTGGCGAGCCGCTATGGGGCCAGCGCTATTCCCATCTATCCGGATCACGGATTGGCGGTCGAGGCACTGGCACCGCTCGGCCGGGTGACGGCGATCGACGACGAGGATGCGTTTTCCGCGGCGAGCGCGCTCGGCGGTTGGTTCGGCTGGCTGTTCGCGCTCACCGGCGAAACCGCTGATGTCCTGATCGAAAGCGGAGTTGAAAAGACGGCGGCACGGAAGGTCACCGCCGACATGATGCGGGCGGCCGGCGCCATGATCGCGGAAACGCCCGAGAAGGACCCGCGGGATACCCTGTCGCAACTGGCGACACCCGGCGGCATTACGGAAGCGGGGATCGAAGCGCTGCGCGATGCCGATGCGTTCGAGCCCTGGCGCGATGCCATGGCCGCGGCGGCGGCCAGGCTTCAGGCGCTGGGCCGGTCGGCCGGCTGACCGCGCACCACGCGTTCGGCGTCTCTTTGTGCCGGGTGGGCGGCGTGCTGCTTGATCCGTTTCTCGAGCTTTTTGCGCCGACGGCGGCGCACGTATTTCAGCGACAGCACGTAACTGAACCACGCCCCGACGATGGCGTAGGGCAGGCAGCCGATGCCCATCGACAGCCCGACTTCCCTGGCGAGCATGGTCATGAGGTCGAGAATCGCCTGCCAGAACCCGGCGCCGTCCACGAACGCTTCTTCCCAGGAATTCAGAAAGGTGTCGTAACCGGTGATATTGTGCCAGTCGCCGCGCATGACCTGGCCCGTAGCGTAGAACACGTAATAGAACGGCAGCATGGTGAAAACGTTTGTGACCCAGGTCCAGGCGAACGAAATGACGAGGCTGAACTCGAGATTCTTGAGCGGCTTGCAGAACAGCCACGTCATGAAACAGAGATACATCTGGATGCCGACCAGCGGCGTCAGGGCCCAGAACATGCCGACGGCGACGCCGCGCGCCGAATACTCCGGCGGGTGCGGGCTGCGGCGCAGCGGAATAAGAAGCTTGAGGCGCGATAGCCGCCCCATGCGTTCCATCCATCCTCTGTCGATCCGAGCCACCGGCGTCTCACCTCTCACTGCAATCCAGACGCCGCTTGCGGGCGTTGCACCGGATGATGGCAGAAATACCCGCCTTCTCAACACTCTAAATCGTCAACGTGACGCAAATGTCATCAATCCGGAAAATTTCACGGTCCCGGTTTAAAATACTCCCTTCGGCCGGGACCGGCGGTTAGTATGCATGCTGGTTTGGGGGAAGACATTGCAGGCGATTTTCATCCGCGTATTCGTACCGTTCGCGCTCGGTTATCTGCTTTCTTATCTGCTCAGGGTTGTGAATGCCGTCATCGCGCCCGCGCTGATCGAGGATCTGGGGCTGACTGCGTCCGACCTCGGCCTGTTGACCAGCGCCAACCTGTTCGCCTTCGCCGCGTTCCAGTTGCCGCTCGGCGTGTTGCTCGACCGCTATGGGCCGCGACGCACCGAAGCCGTGCTGCTGCTCGTCGCGGCCGCAGGCACGGCAACGTTTGCGCTCGCCGGCTCGCTCGCATTGCTGATCCTCGGCCGCGCCATGATCGGGCTCGGCACCTCGGCGTGCCTGATGGCAGCGTTTACGGCCTATGCGCTTTGGCTGCCCAAGGAG
>MRWG01001546.1_pt1 | contig 14329 bp, 11 predicted proteins | sample 1013341 | NCBI WGS metagenome assembly MRWG01 (sample SAMN06117577, study PRJNA244670) | biofilm metagenome | biome: Water; feature: Cathode Biofilm; material: Biofilm; isolation source: microbial consortium enriched at the cathode of a solar microbial fuel cell | place: USA: District of Columbia ... | reverse complement strand
CCCGCCGCCGCCGCCCCGACGGCGCCGTTCGCCAGCAACGCCGTCTCCCACGACGTCGCCGCCGAGAGCGCCGGCAGGATGGCGAGCGCCAGGCCGACGCCGAGGCCGAAGCTCGACGCCATGAGCGACTGCGCCGTCGCGATCTCGCGGCCCGCAAACCAGTCCGTCACGATCTTCGGCAGGAAGACCGTGATGACGACGCCGCCGGCGCCGCCGACCAGGCGGCTCGCATACATCAGCCAGTATGTGTCGCTCACGAAGAACAGCACGTCCGCCGCCGCCATCAGCAGCACGCCCGCCGCCACGGTCTTGCGGTCGCCGAGCCGGGCCGCGACCAGCGCCGCCGGTCCCGCCAGGACAATGCCCGGCGCCATGAACAGACCGGTCAGCACGCCGATTTCGCCATATCCCAGGCCCATGTCGGCGGTCAGGAAGGGCGCCAGCGCCGCGACCGCCTGGAACTGCATCGGCATGTTGAGGCCGACGACGAACATCAGCGCCAGAACGGCCCAGCGGTTGGTCATGCATGCGTCCTGGAAAAGCGCGCGGGAGCGGCGAGCATCGGCGCCCGTTCCGGTCCCGTCAATCCGGGACGTCGGCTTGGATTGCGCGCCGCCGCCTTGGACCCCAAGATTTCCGCTCGACCGCCGGATGTCAGGAGACCCTCGCGATGCTGAAGGACCGCTACGGCAATGCGCTCGACACGGATTCGCCCGCCGAACGCGACGCCTACGATGCGGCGATGGACAGCCTGCTCTCCGCCGGCCCGGACATGCGGGAGCGGTTTCAGGCGCTCTGCGACGCGGCGCCGGATTTCCTGCAGGCCCGCGTCGGCCTCGCCCGCGCGCGCCACATCATGGGCGACGCCGGCGACGCCCGGGCGGCGATGGCGGAGGCCCGGACGCTTGCGGCCGAACGCCGGCTCGCCGACATGGACGCCTCGCGCATGCACGCGCTCGGCCTGCTGATCGACGGCAAGGCGGGCGAGGCCTACCCCGCGCTCCGCGCCCACGCGGTCGCCTTCCCGACCGACGCCATCGCGGTCCAGACCTGCACCAGCGTGTTCGGCCTGATCGGCTTCTCCGGCGCGCCGGGGCGGGAGGCGGACCTGCTCGCCTATACGACGGCGCTGGCGCCCTACTATCCGGACGACGACTGGTGGTTCCAGAGCCAGCACGCTTTCTCAAACTGCGAGACCGGGCGGATCGACATCGCCGACCGGCTGATTGACCGTTCGCTCGCCGGCAACCGCCGAAACGCCCACGCCGCGCATGTCCGCTCCCACGTCTACTACGAGGCGGGCGACGCCGCGGCCGGGATAGCGTTCCTGGAAGGCTGGCTGCCGGACTACGACCGGCGCGGCCGGATGCACGGTCACGCGTCGTGGCATCTGGCGCTCTGGTTGCTGGGCGCCGGCGACATCGATCGGATGTGGGAGCTGGTCGACGGGAACGTCGCGCCCGGCAGCGCGACGCAGGCGCTGCCGATCAACCAGTTGACCGACACGGCCGCGATCCTGTTCCGCGCCGCCCTCGCCGGCGTCGACGTCCCGGACGAACGCTGGCGGGCGGTCAGCGACTACGCCCGCGAGAAATTCCCGAAGCCCGGCGTCGGATTCGCGGACGTGCATGCCGCGCTCGCCCACGCCATGGCGGGCGCCGAGGACGCGCTGGAGACGATCGTCGCCGCGCCCGCCGGCCCCGCCGCCGACGTGGTGCGCGACCTGGCGGAAGGCTACCGCGCCATCGCCCGGCGGGATTGGGCGCGGGCGACGGACTGTCTCACCCGCGGCATGGCCGACCACGCCCGCATCGGCGGCAGCCGGGCGCAGCGCGACCTCCTGGAACACACGCTGCTCTATGCGCTGGTCCAGCAGGGCAAGGCGGACGAAGCGCGGCGGACGCTGGCGCTCCGCCGGCCGGTCCAGGCCGGCAAGGCGCCCGTCGTCGGCCTCTGATTCAGGCGCGCGCGGACGGCTATTCCGCGGCGGCTGCGGCCGTGGCGCGCTCGGTTTCGCCGCGCCTGAGCTCGATGCGGGCGCGCGGCAGGCAATCCGGGTGCTCATCCTGCAGCCAGGCGATCATCGCTTCGCGGATTTCGCAGCGCAGTTCCCAGGCTTTCGGCGAGGTGGCGGCGCTGGCCAGCAGGCGGATCTCCATCGTCCGCTCCTTGGATTCGGTCACATGGAGCACGCAGACACGCCCGTCCCAATAGTCCGATGCTTTCGTCACCGCCTCGAACTTCTTCCTGACGGCTTCGACGGGCGTCAGGTAGTCCACATGCAGGAAGACCGAGCCCAGGATGTCCGCCGTTTGCCGCGTCCAGTTTTCGAACGGATGCTCGATGAAGTGGGAGAGCGGCACGATCAGCCGCCGCTTGTCCCAGATGCGCACGACGACATAGGTCATCGTGATCTCCTCGATCCAGCCCCACTCCTTCTCGACGATAACGACGTCGTCGATGCGGATCGGCTGGGTGAGCGCGACCTGGACTCCCGCGATCAGGTTGGAAAGAACCGACCGCGCGGCGATGCCCATGACGAGGCCGGCGATGCCGGCGGACGCGAGCAGGCTGACGCCGAATTCCCGGACCGCCGGGATGGACATCAGCATGATCGCGCCGGACAGGACGACGATCGCGACCTGGGCGATGCGCGCCAACATGCCGACCTGCGTCCGGATTTTTCGGTTCCGCAGATTCTCCGCCATGTCGATCGGGTAGAGGCGTTCGGCCCGCTCGCGAAGCGCCCGCACCGTGCGGAAGAACGTCCAGCCGACCGAGAAGACCGTCATCAGATAGGCGGCGCGCTGCACCGCGGCCGCGACGGAGGACGAGAGGTCGAGGATCGGAATGGCGAGGCCCGCGGCGATCGCGATCGCCAGGAGTCGGGTCGGCCATTTCAAACTGGCGACATATCGTGCGGCATGGCGGCCGTCGCCGGTTTCGGCGTAGCGTTGGATCAGGCGGAATGCAAAGGCGTGAATGACAAGGCCGAGGACGAGCAGCGCGAGGAAGGCGCCGGCGCGGGCGAACAGGGTCGGACTTTCGCTGAGGACGCCGACGATGTCGTTCCAGAAATCGGCCACGCCGTTCCGATCGTTCGTTTCGTCACGATTATTATAACAATCTTTCGCGCCGTGCGTCGCGCGACCGTTTGTCTAAGACGCGAGCGCCGTCTAACGTTCCGACAACAGGTTCAGAGGAGGCGCACATGTCGAGCACAGAGGCGAGAAGCACCAAGGGCCGCGGCAGGCTTTACGATTCGATCGTGGACACCATCGGCGACACGCCGTGCGTGAGGATCAATCGGCTCGCGCCCAAGGGCGTCGAGCTCTACGTCAAGGCCGAGTTCTTCAATCCGGCCGCGTCGGTGAAGGACCGGCTGGCGATCAGCATCATCGAGGAGGCCGAGCGCCAGGGCGACCTGAAGCCCGGCCAGACGGTCGTCGAGGCGACCAGCGGCAACACCGGCATCGGCCTCGCCATGGTCTGCGCGGCGAAAGGCTATCCGCTGGTCGTCACCATGGCCGACAGCTTTTCGATCGAGCGCCGCAAGCTGATGCGGTTCCTCGGCGCCAAGGTCGTGCTGACGCCGCGCGCCCAGAAGGGCTTCGGCATGTACAATAAGGCGGTCGAACTCGCCGAGGCGAACGGCTGGGTCCTCGCCCACCAGTTCGAGACGCCGGACAACGCCAAGGTCCACCAGAACACGACCGCCAAGGAAATCCTCGCGGATTTCGACGGCAAGAAGCTTGACTATTTCGTCTCCGGCTACGGCACCGGCGGCACCGTCACCGGCGTCGGCCGCGTGCTGCGTAAGGAACGCCCCGACACCAAGATCATTCTGAGCGAGCCGGCCAACGCCCAGATCGTCGGCAGCGGCCACGCCCAGGAGCGGAAGGCCGACGGCTCCCCCGCCGTCAGCCACCCGAACTTCGAGCCGCATCCGATCCAGGGCTGGACGCCGGACTTCGTGCCGCTCGTCCTGCAGGAGGCGATCGACGACAAGCTCTACGACGAGCTGATCCCGGTCGCCGGCGCGGACGGCATCGCCTGGTCCCGGAAGCTCGCGCAGAGCGAGGGGATTTTCACCGGCGTCTCCGGCGGCTCGACCTTCGCCATCGCGATGCAGATCGCGGAGAAGGCCGCCCCCGGCTCCGTCATCCTCTGCATGCTGCCGGACACGGGCGAGCGCTATCTCTCCTCGCCGCTGTTCGAAGGCGTGCCGGAGGACATGTCGGAGGAAGAGGTCGCGCTTTCGAAGTCGACGCCGGGCTACCAGATGCCGGACGCCTGACGGCAGGCCTCATCCCTTGGCGGGGTCCCATGCGTTCCAGTGCAGGACCTCGTCGAGCGGCGGGCGCTTGGCCGGCTTGAAGTCGGTGCCGATGGTGTAGGCGACCGGCAGCAGGCCGACCTGCATGACCGTGTCGGGCAGACCGAGCAGGCGTGCGGCCTCGTCTTCGTTCTGCAAGTGCAGGGTCGTCAGGCAGGAGCCGAGGCCGCGCGCGCGCAGGGCCAGTTGAAAGCTCCAAACCGCCGGCATGATCGAGCCCATCAACCCCGCCCAGACGCGGCGCGGCGGGTCGGCGGGAAGGTGGTCGATCCGTATGCAGGGGATGACGTGGACGGGCGCGTCCTGCAGCCGGTCCGCCAGATACTGCGCCGAGGAATAGACCCGGCTGTCCTGGGCGGCGCCGCGCGCTTCCGCCGCCTTCTGGGAGTCGGTGAGGTAGGAGCCGGCGCCCTTGCGGTAGATGTCCGCCAGAGCCGCCCGCTTCGCCGGATCGGTCACGACGACCCAGCGCCAGCCTTGGCGGTTGCTGCCGGTCGGCGCCTGCAATGTGAGTTCCAGGCATTCCTTGATGACGGCGTCCGGCACCGGCCAGTCGAAGTCCAGCCGCTTGCGGACGGCGCGCGTCGTCGAGAGCAACGCGTCGGTCTGGGCGAGGTCGAAGTCCATGGCGGGCTCCCGTTGAAAGTTCAGGCCTAGTCGCGGATGGCGAAGAGCGCGATGTCCGGAAAGGCGATCAAGAGCGCGACGATCAGAATCTCCAGAAAGACGAACGGCGCGCAGCCGTAGAAAATCTCCCGAAGGTCGACGTCCGGCGCCATGCTCTTGACGACGAACGCGTTCAGGCCGACCGGCGGCGTGATCGCGCCGATCTCCACCGCCTTGGTGACGAGCAGGCCGAACAGCACGCCGTCGAAGCCGATCTGGGTCACAATCGGGAAGACGATCGGCATGGTGATCAGGATCATCGAAAGCCCGTCGACGAAGCAGCCGAGGATCATGTAGGGCAACAGGATGATGATGATCATCGCGGTCTGCGACAGCTCCAGGCTGGACGCCATCGTCGCCAGCATGGTCGGCAGCTGCGTCGTCGAGAGGCCGAGGCTGAAGAGCCCGGCGCCGATGACCAGCGCGAAGATCGAGCAGGTCGCCCCGCCCGTCTCGCGCAAGCCTTCCAGGACGTTCGCCTTCCGGTTCGGCCGGCGCAGCACGGAGAGCAGCGCGAAGAACGCGCCCATCGCGGCCGCTTCCGTCGGCGTCGCGACGCCGAGATAGATCGTGCCCATTACGGCCGCGAACAGGATGACCAGTTCCCACGCCCGGCCGAGCGAAGCGAAGCGCTCCCGCATGCTAGGCGCCTCTTCGGCGGTCACGCGGGGCGAAAGTTCCGGCTTCAGCTTCACCCAGACGTAGATGCCCAGGATGTAGATCACGGCCGTCAGCACCCCCGGCACGAAGGCGGCGATGAACAGCTTGACCAGCGAGACCTCGGTCACGATCGAGTAGACGACGAGAATGCCGCTCGGCGGGATCAGCACGCCGAGCGTGCCGCCCGCCGCGACGCAGCCGGCCGCCAGGCGCGGCATGTAGCCCTGGCGCAGCATCTCCGGCAGCGCCACCCGCGCCATGGTCGAGGCGGTCGCCACACTCGACCCGCAGATCGTCGAGAAGACCGCGCAGCCGAACACGGTCGCCGCCGCGAGCCCGCCCGGAATGCGCCCCAGCCAGCGCTGACCCGCCTCGAACGCGACGCGCGAGAGGCCGGCGGAGAACGCCATCTGGCCCATGAACAGGAAGAGCGGCAGGACGATATAGGCGTAGTTGGCGGTCGTGCTGTAGGCGAAGGTGGAGAGCAGGTACTCCACGGCCCGCCACGGCCGCTCCAGCATCAGGCCGACGAGGCCGGCGCCGGCGAGCGCGAAGGCGATCGGCAGCCGGGCGAGCAGCAGGACCAGCAAGAGGGCGATAATGCCGAGCCCCGGCGCGAAATCGGCGAAGGTCATTCGGCGAAGCTTTCGTGTTCCGGCTCCGTCGATACGCGCGGTCGGCCAGCCAGCAGGCGCAGCACGTCGAACGCGAACTGGAGCGAGAGCAGCCACAGCCCGAGCGCCAGCAGGATGCGCGCCGGCCAGACCGGGAAGGCGACGATGCCGAAGCCCATCTCGTTTCGCTCGAAGGAGGAGATCGCCTGCACGGTCGACGGCCAGGCCAGCAGGACGACGATGACCAGGCAGACGACGTAGCCGAGCAGCTCCAGCCCGCGCTGCGCGCGCGCCGGCAGGTGGCGGCTGACGACCTCGATCGCGAAGTTCTGCCGCTGCTGCTGCGCCGATGCGAGGCCGAGGAAGACCAGCGAGACGAGCAGCAGTTCGCTCGTCTCGACCCCGCTATGCAGCGGCGCGTTAAAGAGGAAGCGCCCGGCGACGTCGACGCAGACGATCAGCATGATGACCAGCGTCGCGAAGCCGGAGACCACGCCGAGCCGCAGCAACAGGCGCTCAAGCCGGTCGATGATCGAGAACATGGGCGGACCTTCCGGTCGCGAAACGATGGGCGACGGGCGCGGTCCGCCCGCGCCCGTCGCGAGTCGAAAAGCCAGGCGTCAGCTTTTGCCGCAGCTGCTGACGTAGCGGTCGAAGCCAGGCTTGTAGGTCGAGGTCTTCTCGTATTCGTGCACCGCGTCCAGGTATTCCTTCAGGATCGCCGGGCCGTCGGCGTCGGTCTCGTTCTTGACGCGGGCGAGCCACTCTTCCTGCACCTTGGCGGCGGCGGTCTCCTGCACGATCTTGCGGTCCTCTTCCGAGAAGCGGCCGATCTCGATCTTCTGGCCGAACGCGCAGAGCTTCTCGACCGCCGACTCGAGCGAGGCTTCCAGGAACTCCAGCCCGCGCTCCGGCGCCTCGTAGGCGACCTCGTCGATGATCCGCTGGTGCTCGGGGCTCAGGCGATTGTAGCGGTCGAGGCTGATCGCGATGGTCGCCATGGCGAAGATGCCGGTGCCGCCGGCGTCGGTCACGTGCTGCGCGACCTCATGGATGCCGCCGTGGACGGCGGAATCGAACGGCGCGGACGACATGGCGTCGACGACGCCGCGCCGGATGCCTTCGAGCCCGTCCGGCCACGCGAGCGCCACCGGCGTCGCGCCGAGCTTCTGCAGCGCGTCGGAGATGGTCGGCACCGCACGGACCTTCAGGCCGTCGAAGTCCTTCACCGAGTTCAGCGGGCGCTTCGACCAGATCGTGTTCTCCGCCCAGGAGAGCGAATAGAGCACCTTGCCGCCCTTGCTCTCGTACTCTTTCCGGAACTGGGCGTTGTTCTTGTAGAGGTCCCGCCAGGCGAGCGTCATGGCGTCGCCCTTGGTGGAGGTGAACGGCATCACGACATTGGCGAGCGGATATTCGCGGACGTTGTAGGCGTGCGGCGCGCCGAGCACGATGTCTGCGGCGCCGCTGGCGAGGCCCGGAAACAGGTCGGGCGCCTTCAGAAGCGAGCTGCTCCAATATTTTTCGAACGTGATCTCGCCATTACTGCGCTTCTCGATCTCGTCCATCATCCAGATGTCGGTCTTGCTCGCCGAGTACACCTCCGAGATGTAGGAGGCGTAGATCAGCTTTTCCGCGGCGGTCGCGGGCGTCGTGCTCGCGAATGCGACGGCGCAGCCGGCGACGGCGGCGGCCCCCAGCCGGGCCAGGTTTCCGAATTTCATGGGGTTCCCTCCTTTGGCGCGGCTGCTTCTTGGTTTCGGCGCCGCCGAAGATTCGGGCCGGCGCCGAGCCGCATTCCCGCAATTGACCCAGCAAACCCCCGCCTTCGTCAAGCGCGATCGGGTCGCCCGGACGGGTTTGACATCCAGCCGGCGGCGTCCGGTAATTCGCCCAAAGCGCGAATGCGCACCGGATGGCGAGGGGAGAATTGCGATGAAGGGCGTGGTGTTCGTCGGCGACCGCAAGATCGAGTTCCAGGACTTCCCGGACCCGACGCCGGGGCCGGGCGAGGTGGTGCTGGAGATCAAGGCCTCCGGCATGTGCGGCAGCGACCTGAAGTTCTACCGCCCGCCGCCGGGCGCGGTCGCCAAGGCGCTGGGCCTGGGCTCCAGCGATCCCGTGATCGGCGGCCACGAGCCCTGCGGCGTGGTCGTCGCGATCGGCGAAGGCGTCCCGGCCAATCAGGCCCGGATCGGCGACCGGGTGATGGTGCACCACTACAAGGGCTGCGGCGTCTGTCCGCACTGCTCGACCGGCTGGATGCAGCTCTGCACCGAGGAGCAGCCGGTCGTCTACGGCGCGACCGGCCACGGCGCCCATGCGCCATACATGAAATGCCCCGCCCGCACGCTGGTCCGCCTGCCGGAGGCGCTGTCGTTCGAGACGGGCGCCGCCATCTCCTGCGGCACGGGCACCGCCTGGGGCGCCTTGCACCGGTTGGAGCTCAAGGGCGACCAGACCATCGCCGTCTTCGGCCAGGGACCGGTCGGCCTGTCCGCAACCCAGCTCGCGAGCGCCATGGGCGCGCGGGTGATCGCGCTCGACATCTCGAACGAGCGCCTGCAGCGGGCGAAGGACTTCGGCGCGGACGTGCTGATCAACCCGGCCGAGACCAACGACGTCGTCGCCGCGATCAAGGACGTGACCCACGGCCTCGGCGCCCACGCCACGCTCGACGCGTCCTCGTCATCCGAGGCTCGGCGGCAGGCGGTGCAGTCCGTCCGCACCTGGGGCAAGGCCTGCTTCGTCGGCGAGGGCGGCGACGTCACGCTCGACGTCAGCCCGGACCTGCTGCGCCGCCAGGTGACGCTGATCGGCTCCTGGACGTTCTCGACCGTCGGCCAGGCGGAATGCGCGACGTTCGTCGCCGACCGCGGCGTCGACGTCGACGCGCTCTTCACCCACCGCTGGAAGCTCGACCAGGCGGAGGACGCCTATGCGCTCTTCGACAAGCAGACCGACGGCAAGGGCGTCTTCCTGATGTAGCTCAGGCCGCCTCCGCCGCCGGGCGGCCGAGAATCAGGTCCGCCCCCTTCTCCGCGATCGCGATGGTCGCGGCGAAGGTGTTGGCGGACGGCAGCAGCGGCATGATCGAGGCGTCGACGACGCGAAGACGGTCCAGGCCGATCACACGCAGCCGGTCGTCCACCACACTCTGCGCGTCGCCTTCAGGCCCCATCCGGCAGGTGCCGACCAGGTGGTAGCCGGTATTTCCGCGCCGGCGGGCGAAGTCGAGCAGTTCGTCGTCCGTCCGGCAGTCCGGCCCCGGCAGGGTCTCGACCTCGAAATATCGGGCGAGTTCGGGCGCGTTCAGGAGCGCGCGGGAGAGTCGGAGGCCGGCCAGCGTGATGCGCCGATCCTCCTCCGCCGCGAGGTAGTTCGGCTGGATGCGGGGCGCGTCCGCCGGGTCGGTCGAGCGGGCGCGTACGAACCCGGTGCTGACCGGCCGCGGCTGCGCAGCGCCGCAGGTCATGCCCGGATACTCGTCCAGCACGTAGACCTTGCCGTCCTGGTAGCTGCCCGGCGTGAACAGGATGCGGAGGTCGGCGTCCTCCAGGTCGGGCCGCGACTTGCAGTGCACGAACGCGATCGTCGGGCAGAGCGCCAGCACGCTCGGCCGCCCGAGCGCCCATTTCGCGACCTCGAGCGGCAGGCGGGGCCAGCGGGCGTATTCGTTGATCGTCTTCACGTTCTTCGCGCGCGCCGTCATGCGCACGGAATAATGGTCGCGCAGGTTCTCGCCGACACCCTGGAGCGCATGGCGGACGGGCGCGCCGATCTCCCGCAGCAGATCAGCGGGGCCGATCCCGGAGATTTGGAGAAGCTTCGGCGAATTGGCGGCGCCGGCCGAAAGGATCACCTCGCGCCGCGCCGTGATCGTCGCCTCTTGGCCATCGGGCGTCCGATAGGCGACGCCGGTCGCCCGGCCTTGGTCCAGCACGACTTGCGTCGCCTGGACCCGCGTTTTCAACGCGACGTTCGGCCGGTCGAGCGCCGGCCGCAGGAAGGCGGCCGCCGCGCTGACCCGTCGGCCCTTGTGGATGTAGCGCTGGAAATAGCCCGATCCGAACTGGAAGCCGGAATTGTAGTCGGCGGCGCGCGGTATGCCGAGGCCATCGGCCGCGTCTAGGAAGGCTTCGGCGACGGGGTTGAACCAGTCGATGTCGGTGATTGGCAGTTCGCCCGTCCGGCCGCGCGTCGCATCGTCTACTGAACCGGGGCCGGGGCCGATCCGCCGTTCCGAGCGCTTGAAGTAGGGCAGCAGATCGTCGAAGCCCCAGCCGCGATTGCCCATCTGCGCCCAGACGTCGAAGTCCGCCCGCTGGCCGCGATTGTAGACCATGCCGTTGACCGAACTGGAGCCGCCGACGACCTTGCCCTGCGGCAACGCCACCGACCGTCCGCCGAGCGCGTCGCCGGCCTCCGTCTCGAAGCGCCAGACGAAGCGGTCGCCATAGAGCGTCTTCACGAAGCCCGCCGGGATCGTGATGTAGGGATGCCGGTCGGCCCCGCCCGCCTCCAGCACGCAGACGGTACCGGCGCCGTCCACGCTCAACCGGTTCGCCAGCACGCAGCCGGCGGCGCCGGCGCCCACGATCACGAAGTCGAACTCGTCCATGCCGCCCTCCCGAAGCGCAGCTTGCACGATCGGTCAGCCGCCGAACAACAGCCGGTCGGCCAAATGGATGGTCGCCGGCAGGGTCAGGAAGGCGATCGCCGTCTGCATGGTGACGATCGCCGCCATCAAGGGCGCGTCGCCGCCAAGCTGGCGGGCGAGCGTGTAGGCCGAGGAGGCCGTCGGCGCTGCGCCGAAGAGCAGGGCGACCATCGTCTCCGTCTCTCCGAGGCCGATGGCGCGGGCGAGCAGCACGACCGTCAGCGGGAAGGCGATGAGCTTGGCGACCGACGCCAGCGCCGTCGGCCCGACCGCGACCGCCATCGCCCGGACGCGCAGATTGGCGCCGACGCACATCAGCATGATCGGCAGCGCCGCGCCGCCGAGGATGCGCGCGACGTCATGCAGCACGGGCGCTGGCGCCGCGTCGAACCCGACGTTCCAGGCGACGCCGAGCGCGACCGCGATCAGCAGCGGATTGCGGGCGAGATCGCGCAGGATCGCCCTGAGGACATTCGTGTCTTCTCCCCGCCGGACGAGCGCCACCATCAAGGTCACGACCGAGATATTGGTCGTCGGGATCAGCATGGCCGCGCCCAAAGCGGCGAATGCCAGGCCTTCGACACCGTAGAGACGCTCCGCGACCGCGAGCGCGATGAAGGTGTTGTGGCGCGCAGCGCCCTGCAGGATCGAGCTCGCGACCGGCCCCGGATAGCCCGCAAGCCGGGCGCCGCCGAGACCGACAGCCACGGCGACGAAGAACCCGCCCAGGATCACGGCCGCGTAGTCGAGCACCAGTTCGACGTCGAATGGCGCCAGCGACATCTTGTGAAACAGCAGGGCGGGCATCAGCACCCAGTAGACGAGCTTGTCGTTCAGGTTCCAGAACTCGAAGCTCGGGATGCCGCCCCGCCGCAACAGATAGCCCAGCACGATGATCCCGAAGATCGGGGCGATCGCGATGGCGGTGACGAGCATGGACGGACTCCGGGCGGCGGCGGGCCGAGCATAGGCCCGCCGCCGGAGCCCCGCCATGAGGCTTAGAGCCTGTTATGCGCCGCTCCGAGGTTATAGCGGTCCGAGACCGACGCGAGGCGCATCGCCGCCGCCGTCGACATCGGCGGCGCGCCGACAAATGGCTCAAGGGGAAATCGAAAGTCGTGGGGCCTTAATCCAGATGCGCCTGGCCCCCGGGCTCCACGGTCATTCCGCGGACAGGGTCGCGTCCGACCACCCGAACGTCCCGAAGCGCTTGACCCTCCCGTGTATTGGACGCCCGCCATGCGGGGTCCAACCGCGGGAAGGTCAAGGCCGCTCCGCGAGCGCTTACTGGCCGCGCATCATGCGCCCGGGGCGATGGCCGTCGCCGTCCATTTGGCGTTCCCCGTCCATCATGCCGCGGTCCATCATGCCGCCGCCCATATGGCCGCCGCCCATGTGGCCCTGCATGTCCCCCATCCCGAAGGCGTGGTCGCCGTCGCGGTCCATTGCGCGGATCATGCGTTCGATCGGCGTCGTCATTTCCGCCTCGGTGACCTTGCCGTCGCCGTCGTCGTCGAGGAACTGGAAGCGATCGACCATCTGCGGACGGATATGGGCGCTGTGCATCTTCTCGAACTCATCGATGGAGAGCGCGCCGTCGCCGTTTGCATCGTAGGTCTTTAATTCTTCGAGCATGCGGGCCTTGGCTTCGTCCGCGCCGACCTTGCCGTCGCCGTCGGCGTCGAGCATTTCGAACATGCGCATGCCATGGCCGCCCATTCCCATGTGTCCGCCGCCCATATGGCCGCCCATGTGGCCGCCGCCCATCATGCCGCCGCTCATCATGCCGCCGCTCATCATGCCGCCGCCCATCATGCCGCGGGGCCCGTCATCCGGCCCGTGCGCGGAGGCCGCGGCCCCAATAGCCGCGGAGCCGATCGCCGCCGCAGCGCCCATGACCAATAGAATTCGCGTTCGCATTGTCTCGCCTTTCGTTCGGTTGCCCGTCGCAGGCGCCCGCCGAAAACCGGACAGGACGCCCGACGCCCCTCATGTGGGGTTTCCAGCCGCTGGAAGGTCAAGGCGACCGGTGCGGCATGCCGTCGCCGTCGCCCGCGCAGACGGGTTGCGGCGGCCGTCGCGAAGGCCGAACATGCCGTCGAGGGAGCAGCGCCGATGGCGAAGCCAAGAGCCGGGTCGGCGGTCGCGGCGTTGGAGCATCTGACCGGACCGTCGCGCGGCGAAATCGACTGGATCGCGAAGGCGGACACCACGGTCCGGCTGTCGGGCGGCGGACGGCGCATCACGCTCACGCCCGCCGCCGACGACGCGGATGCGGACGCGCCGCCGCCGTTCGCCCGTATCCGCCGAATGCGCGGCGCGTTTCACCTGACGGCCGGGGACGGCGCCGAGATCTGGGTGAATGGGGCGCTCGCGGCCGAGCGTCTGCTGCAGGACGGCGACGTCGTCGAGTTCGGGGCGTCAGGCCCGCTATCGCGGCTTCGGCTCTACCAGCAAGGCGCGCACCAGCCGCACACCGTGGGCTCGATCCTCGCCAACACGGTCGCCTATCTCTGGAACAGCCGCCAGCCGTTGCCGCGGCGGCTCTGGCGGGCCTTGCGAAACGTCCTCGTCAACCTGGTCCGGGAGACGTCGTTCGTCTTCCGCGGCTCCGTCCTGCTCGCGCTCGCAGCGCTTGGCGTGATGCTCTACCTGGAGACGGAGCGGAACGCCCGCCTTGCGCGCGAGCTCGCGGAAAGCGCCAACCGCATCGAACGCTTCGGCCGCGCCCTCGACCGGACGCGGGCCGAAGCGTTGACGCCGACCGACCTCGCGGCGCTCAAGGAAGAATTGGCGGCGGACCGGGCGGCGGCGCTGGCGAAACTCAGCCAGGCGATCGCCGCGGCGATCGCCGCCGCCCGGCCGTCCGTCGTATTCCTGCAAGGCGCCTTCGGCTTCCGGGAGACGGCGACGGGGCGGATGCTGCGCCACGTCGTCGACGCGGAGGGCCGAAAGCTCGTAGCGCCGACGGGGTCGCCCATGGTGACCTTGGACGGCGACGGCCCGGTGGCGGAACGTCAGTTCACCGGCACCGGGTTCGTGCTTGCGGGCGGGCGGCGCATCGCGACGAACCGACATGTGGCGCTGCCGTGGGAAAAGGACGCGGCGGCCGAGCAAATGGCGGCGAGCGGGCTCGAGCCCGAAATGACGCGCATGATCGGCTGGCTGCCCGGCGCCGCGACCGCCTTCGCGGTGACGCTCGCCAAGGCGAGCGACCGGGCCGACCTCGCCGTCGTATTGCCGGCGGCGGGCGCGGACCTGGCCGCGGCCCCGGGCCTCGTCCTGGCGACCGACCCGCCGGCGCCGGGCGCGGAAGCGCTGGTGCTGGGCTATCCGACGGGGCTCCGCACGCTGCTCGCCCAGGCCGGACGGACGTTCGTCGAAGGGCTGGAG
>MRWG01001545.1_pt1 | contig 14340 bp, 13 predicted proteins | sample 1013341 | NCBI WGS metagenome assembly MRWG01 (sample SAMN06117577, study PRJNA244670) | biofilm metagenome | biome: Water; feature: Cathode Biofilm; material: Biofilm; isolation source: microbial consortium enriched at the cathode of a solar microbial fuel cell | place: USA: District of Columbia ... | reverse complement strand
GGTGGTCCGGCTCCGGTCCCAGGGATTGACGGTGCGGCCAAAGAGCGGCGCTTCGGTCAGCGGCTTGTGGCCGAACTCCGGCGTCGTCGGCGTCAAGCAGACCCTGGGGCTCGTGCCGCACGACCAGACGCCGGACGTCTTCGGCCTTCTCGCTTATGTCGGCCCCCTCGCCAGGACCGTGCGCGACGCCGGGCTGATGCTGGCGGCGATGGCGGGGCCGGACGACAGCGACCCGCACTCCCTCGGCCGGTCGCTCGACGGCATCGCCGAAGCGGCGGCCGCGCCGGCGGACCTTAGGGGCCTCATGGGCGGCTACCGGCTGAAGATGGGCAACGAACATGTCGATCCGGAGACGCGGGCGGCTTTCGAAGCGAGCCTGAAGACGCTGGAAGCGCTCGGGGCCGAGCTAATCGAACGCGACGACCCTTTCGAGAACACGCTGCCTGTCTGGGGGCCGCTCACCTTCTCGATCTGGGCCTGTCGCTTCGCCCATGTCGCCCAGGCGCTCGGCGACCGGATGACCCCGACGCTGCGGCATTGGATGGGCGAAGGCCGGAGCTACGGCGCCATCGAGGTGCAGCAGGCGATGGAGGCGCGCACCCGGCTCTACCGGCAGGTCCAGGGCTGGTTCCGGGAAATCGACGTGCTGGCGACGCCGACGCTGGCCGCCCCGGCGCTGCCGGCGGACCAGGACCCCTTCAAGCCGGTCGTGATCGACGGGGCGGCGGCGGGCGGCCTCCGCGACGCATGGTACCCCTACACGCATCCCTTCAACCTGACCGGCCATCCGGCGGTCACGCTGCCGAACGGGTTCACGTCCGCGGGCCTGCCGGCGGGCGGCTTGCAACTGGTCGGCCCATGGCTCTCGGACGCGCGCCTGCTCGCCATCTCGGCCGCGTTCGAGGCGGCGCACGACTTCGCCGGCAAGGGGGACCTCGCGCCGGTTTGAGGCGGCTTATTCGGGCTTCCGGCAGATGACGACATAGTCGAGCCGGCGGCCGTTGACATATTGCTGGTAGCGCGCCGTGCCGGGCATGTCGCCCCACTCGCGCGCATAGCCCCGGAACATGCTCGGCGTTTTGTCGATCAGCGCTTGCCGGCGCGGCACGTCGGCGTCGATCGCGGCGAAGACATGCTCCGTGATGTTCTTGATCTCCAGGACGTCGAGGCCGGCCGCCGCCGAATGCTCGTTCACGGCGCGCACCTGGCGCGGGAAGCTCGCCGCCGTGTAGCCGACGGAGAAGGAAAGCAGGCCGCCGGGCCGGAGCACGCGGCTCGCCTCGCGGAAGAACTCCGGCATGCCGATATAGCTGGCGGCGCCGACGCTGAAGATGAAGTCGAAACTGGCGTCCTTGAACGGCAGTTCGCGCCCGTTGCCGCGGACGACGTCGACGTTCGGCAGATCGGCCAACCGCTTCCGGGACGCCCGGACCGCAGCGCCGCTGGCGTCGACGCCGGTGATGCGCGCGTTCGGGTAGCGCTCGGCCGCGATGCGGCAGCCGCCGCCGAGGCCGCACCCGATGTCCAGAATGTCGCCGCGCGGCCCGCCATGGGGCGCGGCCATCTCCCAGAGCACATAGTCGTAGAGCGTGGCCTGCAGCGGCTCCTTGTCGAAAGGCGGGGTGTTCACGAACCGCTCGGCCGCAGGCGCGTAGCCGCCGTTGAAGAAGTTCTGCCGGCGCGCGGGCGAGAAATTGTAGAGATAGAGGTAGATCGCCTCCTCCACCTTCGGTCGGACCGAAGGCGGCAGCGCCCGCCGGAGCTTCTGTTTCAGATCGTAGAGAAGGGCCATGCCGTTTCCGTCGCTCTTAAGCGTTATGCGCGTCCGACCAGCGCCAGACGTCCGTGTTTTCCATCAACCGCACGACCGCGTCGTGGTTCTTCTTGTGCGCCGGTCCGAAGGCGACGACGCGCCCGCGGATCGGCGCGCCGGCCAACCGCATGTCGCCCAGAAGGTCGATCACCCGGTGGCGGACCATCTCGTCCGGCATGCGCAGGCCGAACGGATTGACCGCCCGGTCGCGCCAGAGCCCGACGACGCCGGCCTCGCCGTGCTTCCTGGCCCAGACGCCGATCAACTGCAGGCCGTTCTTCAGCGTGAGCCGCATGAAGGACCGCGCCGGCGCGATCTCCCGCTCGAAGACGCGCCATTCGACGGGCCCGCGCCATTCCTGGCGGCCAAAATGGTTTAGCGAGATCGTGAGGTCCAGTTCGAAACGGTCGGCCGGCTCGAACCGATAGCGGGTGCGGCCGAAATTGAAGGCGAGCGGCGCCGTAATCTCGATCCGCCGTCCGGCGGGCGCGATCTCCAGGCCGGCGGTATCCAGCGCGTCGCAATAGGGCCTGGCGCTGCCGTCGAGATGCGGCAGTTCGGGGCCATCCACCTCGATCAGCGCGTCCTCGACCCCGGCGGCGGCGAGCGCGGCCATGCAGTGCTCGACCATGTGGAACCGGGCGCCCGTCGGCGCTTCAAGGCAGGTGCAGTTCGGGACTTCGACGAAATGTCGCCAGTCCGCCATCGCTTCTCCCCCGGCGCCCCTGCGATCGACGCGTCGGAAGCGCAGGCCATGCCCGGCAGGCGCCGGGCCGACTTCGACCGCGACGCGCCGGCCCGTGATCAGGCCGATGCCGCGCAGGCGCGCACGGCCGCGGAGGCGTCGGGCGATTTCGGCCAAGTCGGACGGGCTCCAGGCAGTCGGATCGGCGTGCGCCGGGCGGCGCAGCCATTGCTTACAGCAGGGCCTCCGGGTCGGAAAGCCGCCAGAGCCTGTCCGCCGAGGTTCGTGCGAACCGGGTCAGCATCGCTTTCCGGCGGGCCGCCGTGACCGGCGCGTTCGTCGCCTCCCGGATGAGCGCGCCGCCGAAGGCGTCGACCCGCATCATGCCGTGCGCATCGGGCAGCAGTTCGTCGGGAAAGCCTTCGGGCACGGCGAAATAGAAGCGGTCGCAGTAGTCCAGATATTCATGCCACTTGCCGTCCGACAGGAAGTCCTCCCGGCTGCTCTTGACCTCGACGGCGACCAGCGCGCCCGCCTTGCCGACGCCGAACACGTCGACCCGCCGCCCGTTCTCCAGCGAAAACTCCGTCAGCGGCGCGAACCCCATCCCCGCCAGCAGCCGCGCCGCGCCGCGCGCGAGCGGGATGCCGGGGCGTTCGAGCGAAGCGGCCGGGGGCAGTTCGGCGGGCATTCGTGTTTCCGTATTGTTCTCAGCCAGAATGCAGTGCTCCCGCGCCGAAAGCAAGGGCGGCGGGTTATTCCCCCGGCGCCTTCGCTTCCATGGAAAGGGCGTGGACGCGTTCGGCGAGTTCGTCCTTGAGCGCCGCATAGACCGCACGCTGGCGCGTGACACGGGACTGGCCGGCGAACGACGGGGCGACGATGCGGACGTGGAAGTGGGTCTCGCCGCCTTCCTGGAAGCCGGCATGGCCGCGATGGCTTTCGGACTGGTCTTCGATGTCGAGCAGCGTCGGCTGGAACGCTGCGGTGAGCTTGGTTTCGATGCGGTCGCGGATCGCGCCCATTTGCAGTCGTCTCCCGTTAGCGAGGTCTTAAGTCGGCCATGCCGAGCGCGCGCCGGATGTCCGCCGGCCCGTCCGCCCGATGCGCGCGGAGACCGGCGGCCTTTGCGCCCGCGACGTTGGCCGGGCCGTCGTCGAAGAAGATAACGTCTCCGGGCGGGACATCCAGGCTGGCGGTGACGCGGCGGAAAGCCTCGGCTTCGGGCTTCATCACGCCGAGGAGGTGGGAGGCGTAGCAGGCGTCCAGCATGGCCCCAAGCTCGAAGCCGTCGATCATGCGCTCCCAGTGACAGGCATTGGTGTTGCTAAGGCAGGCGAGCCGGACATGTGGCCGGAGATCTTTCAGGAGTTCGGCAACGCCGGGCAGGAGACGCGTCGTCCAGCCGGCGTAGATTGCCAGGAAATCCGACGGCGCCATATCGATGCGCCATTCCCGGACGAAGGCCTCGGCGAACGCATCGGCCGAGATCGCGCCCGTTTCGAAAGCCTTGTTTGCGGCAGAATCGATCCACATGGCGCGCGCGCCTTCCGGACCCGGGTCCTCGGCCATCAGCGACCGCACGGCCTCGACGCCGACGAACTCGACCAGCACGCCGCCCAGGTCGAACAGGACGACCTTCGCGCCGGCAAGAGCGCGCGGCGCGTCAGCCGACACGGGCATAGCGCGCCGCCGCGTCTCGTTCGAAGAGGTAGAGAAGGGCGCGGAGCGCTTGGCCACGCGCATCTTCGAGCTCCGGCGCGCGGGCGAGGATCAGGTCGACGTCACGGCGGGCGAGGGCGACGAGATCCGCCTGCGCTTCCAGGTCGGCGATGCGGAAGCTCGGCAGGCCGCTTTGCCGCGTGCCGAGCACTTCGCCCGCGCCGCGCAGTTTCAGGTCTTCCTCGGCGATCTTGAAGCCGTCGTCGGTCGCCGCGATGGCGGCGAGACGGGCCTTCGCCGCCTCCGAGATCGCGTCCGCGCGCAAGAGCAGGCAGAACGACGCCTTATCGCCGCGCCCGACCCGGCCGCGCAACTGGTGCAACTGGGCGAGGCCGAAGCGTTCGGCATGCTCGATCACGATGATCGTCGCTTCCGGCACGTCGACGCCGACCTCGACGACGGTCGTCGCGACGAGGAGGCTCGCCTCGCCGGAAGCAAAGCGCGCCATGGCGGCGTCCCGCTCCGCCGGTTTCATCTGGCCGTGGGCGAGGGCGACGCTCTCGCCGAAATGGGCCCGCAGGCTTTCCGCCCGCTCCTCGGCGGCGGCGAGGTCGCTCACCTCCGATTCCTCCACCAGCGGGCAGATCCAGTAGACCCGCTCCCCGCGCGCCATGGCGCGGGCGAGGCCGCCGACGACCTCGTCCATCCGCGCGATCGGCGTCACCGTCGTCGTGATCGGCTGGCGGCCGGGCGGTTTGTCCGGGATGGCGACGTGGTCCATGTCGCCATAGGCCGTCAGCATCAGCGTGCGCGGAATGGGCGTGGCGGTCATCGCCAGCATGTGCGGCGCCAGGCCTTTTGCGGCGAGCGCCATGCGCTGGTCGACGCCGAAGCGGTGCTGCTCGTCGACGATGATCAGCGCCAGATCGCGGAAGCCGACGTCATCCTGGAAGAGCGCGTGGGTCCCGATCAGAAGGTCGATCTCGCCGTCGGCGAGCGCCATCAGCTTTGCCTGGCGGGCCTTGCCCTTGTCGCGCCCGGTCAGGACCGCGACGCGGAGGCCGATGCGGTCGCCGAGCGTGGTCAGCGTGCGGGCGTGCTGGCGGGCGAGGACGTCCGTCGGCGCCATCAGCGCCGCCTGGGCGCCCGCTTCCGTCGCCGCGAGCACGGCCAGGAAGGCGACGACGGTCTTGCCGCTGCCGACGTCCCCCTGCAGCAGGCGCTGCATGCGCCGGCCGGACTTCATGTCGCCCAGGATCTCGCTGAGCGCCTGGGACTGGCCCGCCGTCAGCCGGAATGGCAGGGCCGCAAGCGCCTGATCCAGCCGTTCGTCGGAGAGCGGCAGCGCCCGGCCCTTGCCGCGCGTCCGGCGCTGCCGGATCAGCGCCAGCGCCAGCTGGTTCGCCAGAAGCTCGTCATAGGCGAGGCGCTCGCGCGGTTTCGCCGTCGCTTCCAGGTCCGCGCGGCCACGGGGGCTGTGCGCGGCGACGAGCGCGTCTCGCCACGGGAGCCAGCCGCGCTCCCGCATCAGCGCGGGGTCGAGCCATTCGGGGAGGTCGGGCGCGGTCTGGAGCGCGCCTTCGATCGCTTTTCGCAGCGTCTTCGGCTGCAGGCCGGCGGTCATCGGATAGACGGGTTCGTGCGCCGGCAGCGCGTCCTCGCCCCCGACGGGGGCGATATAGTCCGGATGCGGCATCTGCGCCCGACCCTGATAGCGTTCGATCTGGCCGGAGACGATGCGTGTCTCGCCGGGCGGCAACTGCTTGGACAGCCAATCGGCGCGGGCATGGAAGAAGACGAGGTCGATGTCGGCCGTGCCGTCGGTCGCGATCACCCGGTAAGGCCGCCGGCCCTGGCCCGGCCGGTGCTCGATCACCTTGACCTCGACCGTCGCAATGCGCCCGGCCTCCGCGTCGGCGAGCTTCGGCCGATAGCTCCGGTCGATCAGCCCCGAGGGCAGGTGCAGGCAGAGATCGACGACATGCGGCCCCGCCGCCTTCTCGATCAGCTGCGCGACCCGGGGGCCGACGCCGGGCAGGGTCGTCGTCGATTTGAATAGCGGGAAAAGGACTTCGGGCCGCACTCGCCACGCTCCGCTTCGGCGGATATATCGTAGTTTCGAATGAAGGAGGCGGAAATGGCCGAAGACGCGCGCCGGAAGCGGCTGCGTTACCGCGCCTGGCATCGCGGCACCAAGGAAAGCGACATCATTCTCGGCACGTTCGCCGACGCCCGGCTGGCAAGCTTGGACGAAGCGGGCCTCGACGCGTTCGAAGCGCTCTTGGACGTGCCGGACCCGGTCATCTACGACTGGGTGACCCGGCGCGCGCCCGTGCCGGACGAGATGGACACGCCTTTGATGCGCGACCTTCTGGCGCACAAGATCACGTTCTGATGCTGGACGACGCGTCGCGTCTGCCGCCAGGCCGCTCGGTCCTGGCCGGCGCGCCCGACGGGGCGGAGGCGTTCGCGCTCAGGGAACTGGCGCGGGCGGGCGGCGTCACGCGTCTGGTCTTCGTCGCCCGGGACGCCGAACGGCGCGCGCGCGTCGCCGACGACCTCGCCGTCTTTCTGCCCGAAGCGAACGTAATCGACCTGCCGGCCTGGGACTGCCTGCCCTACGACCGGAGCTCGCCCAACCGGGAGATCGTCAGCGAACGCATGCGGGGCTTTCGCGCGCTCGCGGCGATTGGCGACGCGTCGGCGCCGGTCGTCGTCGCGACCACGATCAACGCGCTCCTGCAACGGGTCCCGCCCGCGGAAGCGCTGAGGGCGGCGGTCGACATCCGGCCGGGCGCCCGCTTCGACGAAGCGGCGTTCCGCGCCTTCGTTTCCGTCAACGGCTATGTCCGCGCCGACACCGTTATGGAGCCCGGCGAGTTCGCCTTTCGCGGCTCCATCGTCGACGTGTTCCCGGCCGGCGCCGAACGCCCGGCCCGCATCGACCTGTTCGGCGACGAGGTGGAGGCGATCCGCGCCTTCGACCCCCTGACCCAGCGCAGCGAAGGCGTCGTGGACAGCCTGACGCTCGCGCCCGCGAGCGAAGCGCCGCTCGACAAGGCCGCGATCGAGCGTTTCCGCGCGGGCTACGGCGCGCAGTTCGGCGGCGAGGGCCTGAAGGACCCGCTCTACGAGTCCGTCTCCGCCGGCCGGCGCCATCCGGGCATGGAGCACTGGCTGCCGCTGTTCCATCCGGAGATGGCGACGATCTTCGATCTGCTGCCGGCCGGATCGGCGCTGGTGCTCGATCACGCCATCGACGAAGCGGTCAAGTCGCGCTTCGAGGCGATCGCCGACCATTTCGCCGGCCGGGCCGAACTGCTGAAAGGGGCGGCGGACGAGCAGCCCTACCGGCCGCTGCCGCCGACGGCGCTCTATCTGGCGCCTGACGAGTGGACCCAGCGCCTCGCCGAATGGACCGCGCTCGGCCTGGAGCCGTTTCTCGGCGAAGCGGACCGGCTCTCGGCCGACGCCCGTCCGATCTTGGATTTCGCGGAGGCGCGCGCGCGGTCCGACGCCGATCTCTACATTGCGGTCGCGGCCAAGTTCGCTGACGTCGGCAAGGCCGGCCGCCGCGCCGTGCTCGCGGCCTCCGGCCCCGGCGCGCGCGACCGGCTGAAGCGACTGATCGCCCAGGACGGCGGGTTCGAGGCGATCCAGAACATCAAAACGCTGGACGAGGCGCTGGCGCTGCCGCCGGGTGTGGCCGGCGCGCTGATCGCCGAGATCGAGCGCGGCTTCGAGACGGACGCGCTGGCGCTCGTCACCGAGGCGGACATCCTCGGCGAGCGGATGCATCGCCGCCAGCGCCGCCGCCGCCGGGCAGATGCCTTCCTGACGGAAGCCAGCCAGATCACCGAAGGCGATCTCGTCGTGCATCTCGACCACGGCGTCGGGCGCTATGAGGGGCTAGAAACGGTCCGGGCCGGCGGGGCGCCGCACGACTGCCTGCGCGTGACCTATGACGGCGGCGACCGGCTGTTCGTTCCGGTGGAGAACATCGACGTGCTGTCGCGCTTCGGCCAGGACAGCGAAGGCGCGCAGCTCGACCGCTTGGGCGGCGCCCAGTGGCAGGCGCGCCGCGCCAAGATCAAGGAACGCATCCGCGAGATCGCGAACCAGTTGATCGCGGTCGCCGCGGCGCGGCTGGTCAAGCCGGCGGAGAAGCTCGCGGCGCCCGAAGGCGTCTACGAGGAATTCGCCGCCCGCTTCCCGTTCGACGAGACCGACGACCAGCTGAACGCCATCGCCGAGGTGATGCAGGACATGGAATCGGGCCGGCCGATGGACCGCCTGATCTGCGGCGACGTCGGCTTCGGCAAGACGGAAGTGGCGCTCCGCGCCGCGCTCGTCGCCGCGATGAGCGGCCGGCAGGTCGCCATCGTCGCGCCGACGACCCTGCTCGCCCGCCAGCATTACGCGACCTTCGCCAAGCGCTTCGCCGGCCTGCCGGTGGAAGTCCGTCAGCTCTCCCGCCTCGTGTCCGCGAAGGAGGCGACGGCCACGCGGAAGGGGCTCGCCGACGGCACGGTCGACATCGTCGTCGGCACGCACGCGCTTTTGGCGAAGACGGTCACGATCCCCAATCTCGGCCTCCTCATCGTCGACGAGGAGCAGCGCTTCGGCGTCGCCCACAAGGAACGGCTGAAGCAGCTCAAGGCCGACGTGCACGTGCTGACGCTGACCGCGACGCCGATCCCGCGCACCCTGCAGATGGCGCTTGCGGGTGTGCGCGAGATGAGCGTGATCGCCACACCGCCAGTCGACCGGCTGGCGGTGCGCACCTTCGTCGGCCCCTATGACGCCCTACAGGTCAAGGAGGCGATCCAGCGGGAGCGATTCCGCGGCGGCCAGGCGTTTTACGTGGCGCCGCGCATCCGCGACCTCGAGACGCTGGTCGAGCGGGTGGCCGCGCTCGTGCCCGACGCCCGCGCCGTCGTCGCCCACGGCCAACTGCCGCCGACGCAGCTCGAAGACGTCATGTCGGCCTTCTACGAGGGCCGCTACGACGTTCTGATTTCGACCAATATCGTCGAGTCCGGCCTCGACATCCCGACCGCCAACACGCTGCTGATCCACCGGGCCGACCGGTTCGGCCTCGCCCAGCTCTACCAGCTTCGCGGGCGCATCGGCCGCGGCAAGGAGCGCGGCTACGCCTACCTGACATTGCCGGAAGACCGCCTGATCTCGAAGACGGCGCTTCGTCGGCTGGAGGTCATGCAGACGCTCGACGCGCTGGGCGCGGGCTTCACGCTGGCGAGCCACGACCTGGACATACGGGGCGGCGGCAACCTGCTCGGCGACGAGCAATCCGGCCATATCCGGGAGGTCGGCGTCGAGCTCTACCAGCAGATGCTGGAGGAGGCGGTCGCGGCCGCGCGCGCCGGCGACGCCGCCGAGGCCATCGCGGACGAGGTCTGGTCGCCGCAGATCAATCTGGGATCCGCCGTCCTTGTCCCGGAAGCCTACGTGAAGGAGCTGAACGTCCGGCTCGGCCTCTACCGTCGCCTTTCGGCGTTGGAGACCGAACGCGACCTCGACGCCTTCGCGGCCGAGTTGGTCGACCGCTTCGGGCCCTTGCCGCCGGAAGTCGAAAACCTGCTCGAGGTGATGTCGGTGAAGCAGCTTTGCCGCCGGGCGTTCGTCGCCAAGCTCGACGTCGGGCCCAAGGGCGCCGTCGCCGGCTTCCACAAGGACAGTTTCCCGAACCCCGCGGGCCTCGTCGACTATCTCACCAAGCAGATGGGCACGGCGAAGTTGCGGCCCGACAACAAGCTCGTCATCACGCGCACGTGGGAGGACCGGAAGGTCCGGGCGAAGGGCGTGAAGCGCCTGCTGCAGAGCTTGGCCGACCTCGCCGAAGCCGCCTGAATGGCCGCGTAAGAAACTGGCACGACGCTTGCGACTGTTTTGGCAAGCCCGGGCATCGCCCGGGCGCCCGACAGTTACAGCCAGTGGGCCAAGATGACGATCGAACGCTACGCAAACGCTGGAATTCCAGGACTTTCGCGCTCCGTCGCTACGGGCGACGTGCGCACCGCCCTGGCCGAGGCGAGCCGCGCCACGGGGGTCGATTTTGCCTACCTCGCGGCCAAAGCTTCCATAGAGAGCGGCCTCGACCCTCAGGCCAAGGCGCCGACCAGCTCCGCCGCCGGCCTCTTCCAGTTCATCGAATCGACCTGGAGCGAGATGGTCGAGCGCCACGGCGCCAAAATCGGCCTCGAGAAGGAAGCCGCCGCGCTGGCCTCGGGCGACGTCTCCCGGGCGGAGCGGCGGCGCATTATGGACCTCCGTTTCGATCCGGGCGTCGCGGCGCGCATGGGCGCCGAGTTCGCCGCCGAGAACCGGGACCATCTGGTCAGCCGGCTCGGCCGGGAGCCCGAGGACGTCGACCTCTACCTCGCGCATTTCCTGGGCCCAGGCGGCGCCTCGAAATTCCTGAAGGCGATGGAAGCCAATCCGCAGGGCAAAGCGGCCGAGCTCTTCCCGTCTGCGGCGAAGGCCAACCGTTCCGTCTTCTACGATGGCGGCCGGGCGCGCAGCTTCAACGAAATCCGCGAGCGGTTCGACCGGAAGCTCGAAGCCCGCGCCGACGATGTCACGGCGCCGACCGGCTTCGCAGACGCCGCCGGCGGCCGGCCGAAGCTTTCCATGCCGCCGATCTCCCCGGGCGCGCGGCCGGGCGCGATCAGTCTTGCGGCGGCGACGCCGTCGCTCGCCGCCAGCCCGAAGGCCGGCGGCGATCCGTGGCTGACGACGCTGATGACCGCGCAACTCTCGATGAACGACAGCCTCTACCGCGTGCGCCGGGAAGACGGCGAACTGGACCGGTCCTTCCGCAATCTTTTGAGCTGACGCGCTGACCGCTACCTTGCCGCCGAACGCGAATCGGAGGCGAGCGATGCGGCTGAAGATCTATCTCGCCGGCCCGGATGTTTTTCTGCCGGACGCGCTTGAGGTCGGCCGGGCGAAGCAGGCTCTTTGCCGAGACTTTGGCTTTGAAGGGCTCTTCCCGCTCGACCAGGGTACGGACGTCGCGGGCGATCCCGAGCGCATCTTCCACGGCAACTGCCGCATGATGGCGGCCGCCTACTGCGGCCTCGCCAATCTATCGCCGTTTCGCGGCCCCGGCGCCGACGGCGGCACGGCCTTCGAGGTCGGCTATATGCACGCGCTCGGTCGTCCGGTCTTTGGCTATGCAGGCGTGGCGGCCGACTATGCCGCCCGAACGGCCGCCGCGTTCGGCCCCCTCCGCTGCGACGAGTCGGGCCTCCGGGACCGGGACGGCCTTCTGGTCGAAGACTTCGGCCTGTTCGACAATCTGATGCTCCCGTCAGCGATCGAGGCGTCGGGCGGCGAACTGGTCGTGCAAGCCGGCGGCGACGGCCCGGCGCTTGCCGCGATGGCCGCTTTCCGGGCCTGCCTCGAACGCCTCGCGGCACGGCTTACGCGCGGGGATGCGCGGCCTGATAGGCCTTGAGCAGGCGGGTCTGGTCGACGCCCAGATAGCGCTGCGTCGTCGTCAGGCCGGCATGGCCGAGCAATTCCTGGATCGTCCGCAGGTCGCCGCCGGCCGCCAGCAGGTGCGTCGCGAAGCTGTGGCGGAGGGCGTGCGGGCTGGCGCTTTCCGGCAGGCCCAGTTCGGCGCGAATTTCCCGCATGCGCCGCCGCGCCACGCCGTCGGCGAGGCCGGCGCCGCGCGCGCCGAGGAACAAGGGCTCGTCCCGGTCGACGTGGAACGGGCAGGCTTCCAGATAGGCGTCGACGGCGCGGCGGGCCGCCGGCAGGACTGGCACGAGGCGGGGCTTGCCGCCCTTGCCGACGACGGTCAGCGTCTCACCGAGCGGGGCGGCGCCCCGGTCGAGCCCGAGCGCCTCGCCAATGCGGAGGCCGGCTGCATATAGCAACAGGAAGAGCGCGTGGTCGCGCAGGCCGACCCAGTCCGGCGTGCGCAGGCTCGCTGGGATCGCGGCCGCTTCCACGACCGCGCGGGCGGCGTCCGGCGCGAGCGGCCGTGGCTGCCGGCGCGGCTGCTTCGGGGCGCGGACGGCGGTCGCCGCGGTCTCGGCGATGAAGCCGCGCTTGGCGAGGAACCGCATGAGGCCCCGGACGGCCGCGAGGCCGCGCGCCCGGCTTGGCGCGGAAACGCCGGCGGCCGCCCGGCGCGCCAGCCAGGCCCGGTAGTCGCGGACGGCAAGGCCCTCGATCGCAGCGAGGTCCGGCGGCGCGCCTAAATGTTCCGTCAGGAACGCCAGGAATTCCTGGACGTCGCGGCCATAGGCCTTCTCGGTATTGGCCGCGGCCCGCCGGGGGCCGGCGAGCCAGGCGCGCCAGTCGTCGAGCGCCGCGGCGAGGTCGGGCGCGGCGTGCATGCTTCAGGCGGCGTCCGGCGAGAAGTCGAGCCAGGCGGCGAAGGTGCCGCCGAGCGCCTGGCCGAGAAACGCCAGGAGATCGTCCGCCTGATCGGGCGTGTAGGCGTCCGGCTCCCGGCCGCCGATCGCCAGCATGGCCTTCGGCGCGTCGGTCCCCATGTCGATCCGGACCAATGCGGCCGATTGCACGACGCCGGCGGCGGGGCCGAACAGTATCGGGTCGGGCTCCAGGCCCTGGATGAAGCGTGACCGGCGTTCCGGCCCGCCGAGATAGGCGTCGACGTCGCCGCCGCGCATCCGGCGCACGCCGACCGGCGGCGCTTCCGCCCCGTCTTCCGACTCGACGCAGAGGGTCACGGTTTCGCAGCGCAGGATGTCCGGGTACTGCTCCGTCACCGTTTCGATCAGCGCCTCGAAGCTCGCCGCCCGGATGGCGGAGAGCGTCGCCTCGAAGATCGTCGCCTGGCTGGACAGATTGGCGCGCGAAACGGCCAGCAGCTCCTGCCAGCTCTCGCGCAGTTCGTTCAACTCGCGCCGATGCCGGTCGACCATGGCGCGCTGCAGGTCGACGACGCCGTTCCCGCCGCGGTCGGGCGGCTCCATCTTCGCCAGCAGGTCCGGCCGGCGCGCCAGAAAGTCCGGATGCGCGGCAAGCCAGGCGGCGACGGTTTCAGGGTCGAGGTCGGGCGTGGCGGCGTCGTCGGTCATGGAGGCGGCTACAGGATCGACTGGCCGGTCTTCTCCCAGTCGGAGAGGAACGCGGCGAGTCCCTTATCGGTGAGCGGATGGCTGTAGAGCTGGCGGATGACGTTGGGCGGAATGGTCGCGACATGCGCGCCCGCCTTGGCGGCCGCCAGCACATGCGCCGGATGGCGGATCGAGGCCGCCAGAACTTCCGTGTGCAGGTTCGGATAGTTGTCGTAGATCTGGACGATGTCGTCGATCAGCAGCATGCCGTCCTCGCCGATGTCGTCGAGGCGACCGATGAAGGGCGAGATGAACGCCGCCCCGGCCTTTGCCGCCAGCAATGCCTGATTGGCGGAGAAGCAGAGCGTCACGTTGACCATGACGCCGTCGTCCGAGAGCGCCTTGCAGGTCTTCAGTCCGTCGACGGTCAGCGGGCATTTGACCGCGACATTGTCCGCGATCGCCGCGAGCTTGCGACCTTCCTTCAGCATGGTCTCGAAATCGGTCGCGGCGACTTCCGCGCTGACGGGGCCGGAGACCACCGCGCAGATTTCGGCGATCACGTCCAGGATGTTGCGCCCGGATTTGGCGATCAGCGACGGGTTGGTCGTCACGCCGTCGAGCAGCCCGGTCGCCGCCAGGTCCTTGATTTCGTCGACGTCGGCTGTATCGACAAAGAACTTCATCCTGCCCACTCTCACTTCAGGGGGCGCGGAAAGCGCCCCGAATCCCAGGCGAACCCAATAACCGATGGCGGCACATGAAGCCAGCAGCGCGGACGATCTATTCGGGGATGACGGCCTCGTCGCGCGCCCCGTTCTGACGCCGGCGCCCTTGCCGGGCCCCTTGTCCTACCTGGCGCCGGCGGATCTGGCGCCCGGAACGCTGGTCGCGGCGCCGCTCGGCGGTCGGACGGTCGTCGGCGTCGTCTGGGACGAAGCGGACGACGCCCCGGCGGCGCCCGCGAAGCTGAAGCCGATCCACGGCCGGGTCGATGCGCCGCCGCTCCCGGAAGGCCTCCGCCGGCTGATCGACTGGACGGCGCGCTATCTGGTGACGCCGCCGGGATCGGTGTTGCGGCTCGCCCTGCCGCGGGCGGCGCTCGACACGCCGCCCAGGCG
>MRWG01001544.1_pt1 | contig 14354 bp, 14 predicted proteins | sample 1013341 | NCBI WGS metagenome assembly MRWG01 (sample SAMN06117577, study PRJNA244670) | biofilm metagenome | biome: Water; feature: Cathode Biofilm; material: Biofilm; isolation source: microbial consortium enriched at the cathode of a solar microbial fuel cell | place: USA: District of Columbia ... | reverse complement strand
TCCTCACGGCTTTTGATTGGTGAGGCTGATCTTATCAGACCTCGTTCGCCCGAGGAGAGCGACCGCCGCGATCACACCATGTCGTTCGCACCGCTTGCAGCATCAGGCAACTCTGGGCTCGTTCAAGACCTTCGCCGCGTTCGGCCTGAACGGCGGCTTTCGGGAAAACGTCGCGACTTTGCAAATCCCGCTCTCTGCGCAAAGCCGACACCACCCCTCCTCACTCCCGCGCCCGCTCCACCCCCTCGTCGATGGCGGTGCGGAGTTTTTTCTCCAGCGCCACGCGCTTGCTCTCGGTGTGGAATTTCAGGCCGAACATGTCCTTGACGTAGAAGGTATCCACCACCTGTTCGCCATAGGTCGCGATCACGGCGGAGGCGATATAGACATTGGCGGCGGCAAGCGTGCGGGTGAGATCGTAGAGCAGGCCGGGGCGGTCGCGGGTATCGACCTCGATGATCGTGTAAATCTCTGATCCGTCATTGTCGAAGGTGATATGCGTGGGCACGCGGAAGGCGCGTTCGCGTTTCCTCAGCTTGTCGCGGGACTTGATCGCGTCGCGCGGGACGACCTCACCCTTGAGCGTTTTCTGGATCATCTGGCGCAGGCGGGGCAGGCGGCTTTCCTCGAACGGGTGGCCGTCGGCATCCTGTATCCAGAACACGGCGGTGGCAAAGCCGTCCTTTGAGGTATAGGTGCGCGCATCGACCACGTTGGCCCCGACCAGCGCCAGCGCGCCCGCCAGCCGCGAAAATATGCCGGGGTGATCGGCCAGCGCGAAACAGGCGCGGGTGGCGTCGCGGTCCGCATCGATCGCCAGGTCGATGGCGATCTCGTCGGCATGCAGGTCGCGCAGGAGCCGGGCAAATACCACGTGGGCGGTGACGTGCAGCCCCTGCCAGTAGGGGGCATAGTGGCGTGCGGTCTCGGCCTTGAGGTCGCGCGCGTCCCAATCCGACAGCGCCTCGCGCAGGTTGCGCTTGGCGTCCGCGCCGCGCTGTTCGCGGGTGAGCGCCTCCATCCCGTCTTCGAGCACGCGCCGCGTCTGGCGGTAAAGCGCGCGCAGCAGCGATGCCTTCCAGTTGTTCCAGGTCCCGGGGCCGACGCCGCGAATGTCGCAGACGGTGAGCAGCAACAGCAGGTCGAGCCGCTCGCGGCTCTGCACCGCCTTGGCAAAGTCGCGCACGGTGCGCGGGTCGGCGATGTCGCGTTTCTGGGCGGTGTCGGACATAAGCAGGTGATGGCGCACCAGCCATTCGGCGGTATCGACCTCGCGCGGCTTCAGCCCGAGGCGTGGCGCCACCTTGCGCGTGATGCGCGCGCCGAGGATCGAGTGGTCCTCGGGTCGCCCCTTGCCGATGTCATGGAGCAGCAGCGCCACGTAGAGCACGCGGCGATTTATCCCTTCCTTGAGGATCGAGGACGACACCGGCAACTCCTCGATCAGCTCGCGCCGCTCGATCCGGGCAAGGTGCGAGATACACTGGATGATGTGTTCGTCCACCGTGTAGTGGTGATACATGTTGAATTGCATCATCGCCCGGACCGGCTCGAATTCGGGGATGAAGGCCGACAACACGCCAAGCTCGTTCATCCGCCGCAGCGCACGCTCGGGGTTGCCGTGTTTCAGCAGCAGGTCGAGAAACAGCTTCTGCGCCCGCGCGTCGTTGCGAAAGTCCTCGTCGATCAGCCCGAGATGGTTGGTGACCAGCAGCATCGCCTCGGGGTGGATGAGCAGCCCGGTGCGCAGCCCCTCCTCGAACAGCCGCAACAGGTTCAGCGGGTCGGAGAGGAAGTTGACCTCGTCGGCGATGGCGAGGCGACCGTTCACCTGCGCATAGCCACGGCGCAGCTTCTTGCGGCGCTTGAGCAGGCGTTGCAGCAGCGGCTCGGCTTTCTGCTGCGCGGCCTCGAGCTTGGTGAGGAAGATACGCGTGAGGTCGCCCACGGCGGTGGCGTGGCGGAAATAGTCCTGCATGAAGATTTCCACGCCGCGCCGCCCGCCGCGGTCGGTATAGCCCATGCGCTCGGCCACCTCGACCTGCATGTCGAAGGTGAGTTGATCGTTGGCGCGGTTGGCGATCAGGTGCAGGTGACAGCGCACCGCCCAGAGGAAATTCTCGGCGCGGATGAAGGTGCCAAGCTCGTCGCCGGTGAAGGTGCCGAGCGCCACAAGCTCGCCCACCTCGCGCACGTGGTGGATATACTTGGCGATCCAGAACAGTGATTGCAGGTCGCGAAGGCCCCCCTTGCCCTCCTTGACGTTGGGCTCGACCATGTAGCGCTCGCCCTGCTTTTCGTGGCGGGTGTCGCGTTCGGCGAGCTTGGCCTCGGTGAATTCCCGCTCGGTGCCGGTGAACAGCTCGTCGCGCAGGCGGCTGTCGAGCCGGGCGGCAAGCTCCGCGTCGCCGCCGAGGAAGCGGTTTTCCAGCAGCGCGGTGCGGATGGTGAAATCCTGCGCACCGAGCCGCAGGCAATCGCGCACGGTGCGGCTTGCGTGGCCCACCTTGAGGCGCAGGTCCCACAGGATGTAGAGCATCGATTCGATCACGCTCTCGGCCCAGGGCGTGATCTTGTAGGGGGTGAGAAACAGCAGGTCCACGTCCGAGAAGGGGGCCATCTCGCCGCGTCCGTAGCCGCCCACGGCACAGACCGCGACCCGCTCTGATTCGGTGGGGTTGGAGAGCGGGTGCATCGTCTTGGTGGCCAGGTCGAGCGCGGCAAGCACCACGCTGTCGGTGAGCCAGCACCATGCGCGCGTGGCCGGGCGCGCGTCGAACGGGCGGGTGGCAAAGGCCGCGGCGATGGCCCGGCGACCGCCCTGCATCGCCTCGGTGAGGATCGGCACGGCGGCGCGGCGCAGGTCAGCGGCGTTCTCCGCGTGTGCGGCGGCGGCGGCGAGATCGTGGGCGAGCGCCTCCGCGTCGAGTATCTGCTCTTGCGGCAGGATCAGGTCGTCGGGTCGCGCGGGTGTATCCAGGAGTGTCATGCCAGGGCGGGGCGGCTCAGAAGCCCGCGCCGCCAAAGCTCTGTGGAGCGGGCGACAGGATGTTGACGGTACCGTCGGTTATCGTCGCCACCGCGAGGCCGCGCGCGTTGCTGCCATCGGGCAACAGCCGGAACACGCCGTTCACGCCCTGAAAGCCCGCCGGTTGCGTGAGATCGCCGCGTGTCAGCCCGCGCCCGGCCTTGGCCAGCGCGCCGACCGCGGCGATGCCGTCATAGGCCAGTCCGGCGATCGGGTGCGGTGGGTTGCCCTGCGCGGCCTCGAACCGGCGGGCAAACTGCGCCGAGCGGGCCGGGTCGGGCAGCGCGAACCAGCCGCCCTGCACCCCCGGCAATTCCAGCGTTTGCGGCGGCGTGTCCCAGCGCGTCAGGCCGATATACTGCACCCGGTCGGGGCCGAGCCCCGCTTCGGGCAGCATCTGCGAAAACAGCGGCAGCGCGCCCGCGGTATTGGCAGTGAGGAAGATCGCGTCGGCGGCGTTGGTTTCGGCGACGGTGCGGATCTCGGGCACGGCGTTTACCACGCCATCCTGCGAGAATTCGTAGGAAACACTGCCCGCGAGCGTGGCCCCCTCGGCCTGCACCGCGTTTGCGATCGCGTCGCGACCAAGGCGGCCAGCGAGGTTGTCGGAATGGACCGTCATGATCCGGCTCTTGCCCTGCCTGACCGCGTAGCTTGCGAGCCGGTCGGCGGTGGTGCGGAAGGTCTGGCCGAGCACGAACAGGTTGCCGCCCGCGATGGTCGGGTTGTTGGAGAAGGCCAGCACGTTGATGTTGCGATCGGCTGTGGCGACGGCGACGGCATTGGCCGAGGAGGCGTGCAGCGGCCCGATGATGATGCGCGCGCCGTCGGCGACGGCGTTGAGCGCGGCCTGCTGCGCCTGCGCGGGCTGTCCGGCGGTGCCGTAGACGCGCAGGTCGATCTCGACGCCCCCGAGATCGCTCACCGCGAGCCGCGCGGCGGCTTCCAGATCGCGCGCGAGGCTGGCCACCTGCGCGTCCGCCGTGCCATGCGGCACCAGAAGTGCCACCGGCACCGCCCCGCCGCGGCTCACCCCTCCGCCGGTATTGGCCAGCGGCACCGGCGCGCAGGCGGCGGCAGCCACGAGCACCACCAGTGCCGCGAGGCGGGCGATCGGCTTGCGAAGGGCGGCAGGAACGGCGAACATGGCAATCTCTCTCCGTGTTGTGGGCACCCGCGACAGGATACCTGTCGCCTCGATCATAGCCGTCATGTGAAAAGGGTCCAGAGATGATTGCCGAAACGCGCAAACCGGCGGCGGGTCTCCACCTGATCGCCACGCCGATCGGGACGGCGCGCGATATCACCTTGCGTGCGCTTGACCTGCTGGCGTCGGCGGACGTGCTTGTGGCCGAGGACACCCGCAGCCTGCGACGGCTGATGGAGATCCACGGCATCGGCTTGGGCGACCGTCCGCTCTGGGCCTATCACGACCATAACGGCGCGCGGATGCGTCCGCGCATCCTGGCGGCGCTGGCTGCCGGGCAGTCGGTGGTCTATGCCGCCGAAGCGGGCACGCCGATGGTGGCCGATCCCGGCTTCGACCTGGCGCGGGCGGCGGTGGCCGAGGGCTATCCGCTGGTCTCGGCGCCGGGGCCTTCGGCGGCGGTCACGGCGCTGACGCTGTCGGGGCTACCCACCGACCGGTTTCTCTTTGCCGGCTTCCTGCCCGCGACCGCCGGGCGGCGGCGAAAGGTGCTGGAGGAGCTTGCCGCCGTGCCCGCGACGCTCATTTTCTACGAATCGCCAAGGCGCGTCGCGGCGATGCTGGAGGATGCGGCCAAGGTGTTGGGCGGCGGGCGACAGGCGGCGCTGTGCCGGGAAATCACCAAGAAATTCGAGGAGATACGCCGCGACACGCTGTCCGGTCTCGCGACCCAATGCGCCGGGACGACCCTCAAGGGCGAGATCGTGGTGGTGATCGATCGCGGGGATCAGTCAAATGTTAAGGAAACGGATTTAGACAGTGCGCTGGAAGAGGCATTAAAAGAGGGATCGGTGCGCGATGCCGCCGATCTGGTGGCGGCACGCCTCGGGCTGCCAAGGCGCACGGTCTATCAGCGCGCCTTGGTTCTGGCGGCACCCGGTGACCGGTCGGATCGTGACTGAGCGCGCGGTCGCGGGGAGCGGGATCGAGAGGTGACGAGGATGGAAAGGGTGCGCAGGATGGAGACGCGGCAACTGGCATTCGATTTCGAGGGGGCACCACCATCGGTGTCGGCGCCTGGGCTGTCGCGCCGGCAAGAGCGGGGCCTGCGTGCCTGGCTGAGCGGGCAGGCCGCCGAGGAGAGCGTGGCGCGCCATTACGAGGCGCGCGGTGTGCGAATCCTTGCCCGGCGCTGGCGGGGCGAGAGCGGCGAGATCGACCTCGTGCTGCGCGCGGCCGACACCTATGTCTTTTGCGAGGTCAAGCGCGCGGCGAGTTTCGACGTGGCGCTGAACCGGCTGCGCCACGGGCAGATGGAGCGCATTTATCACGCGGCGTCGGAATATATCGGTCTCACGCCCGAGGGGCAGCTTGCCCCGGTGCGGTTCGACGTGGCGGCGGTGGACGCGACCGGGGCCGTGCACCTGCTCGAGGCGGCCTTCGGTCATTTCTGAATTGCGCCCCGGAACGGGTTGGCCCATGAAAGGAAAGGACGCACAACCACGGGGAACGGGATGAAGGTCGCCTTTCAGATGGACCCGATTGGGCCGGTCGATATCGAAGCGGACAGCACGTTCAGGCTCGCGCTGGAGGCGCAGGAGCGCGGCCACGAGTTGTTCTACTACACGCCGGAGCGGCTGGCCTACGAGGACGAGCGGGTGACGGCGCGCGGCTGGCCGCTCCATGTGCAGCGGGTTGCTGGCGATCATTTCAGTCTTGGCGAAGAGAAGACCGTCGACCTGGGCGATTTCGACGTGGTCTGGCTGCGGCAGGACCCGCCGTTCGACATGTTCTACATAACCACCACGCACCTCTTGCAGCGGCTGGCGCCGGGCACGCTGGTGGTCAACGATCCGTTCTGGGTGCGCAATTACCCCGAGAAGCTCCTGATTCTCGATTTCCCCGACCTGATGCCGCCCACCGCCATCGCGCGGGATATCGGGACAATCCGCGATTTCCGTGCACGCCACGGCGACGTGATCCTCAAGCCGCTCTACGGCAATGGCGGGGCGGGTGTCTTTCACCTGCCAGAATCCGACCGCAACCTCGCGAGCCTGCACGAGATGTTCACCGGCTTCTCGCGAGAACCGCTGATCGTGCAGAAATACCTGTCCGATGTCAGCCGCGGCGACAAGCGGGTGATCCTGGTGGATGGCACGCCCATCGGCGCGATCAACCGGGTGCCGGCAGTGGGCGAGACGCGCTCGAACATGCATGTGGGCGGGCGCGCCGAGAAGGTCGAGATGACGGCGCGCGACCGCGAGATCTGTGACCGGATCGGCCCGCTTCTGCGCGAGAAGGGGCAGGTTTTCGTGGGAATCGACGTGATCGGCGATTACCTGACCGAGATCAACGTGACCTCGCCCACGGGCCTGCAGGAGCTGGAACGCTTCGATGGCACCAACGGGGCGGGCCTCATCTGGGAGGCGATCGAGGCGCGGCGGCGGTGAGCTGGCAACTGGCGCTGCTCAACCGGCACCTGCGCTGGTTCGAGAAACCAGCGCTGGCCCGGCACCCGGTCGCGCGATTGCGGCGCTCTTTCGAGCTGAAGTCGAAAATCTATTTTCACGGCCCGTGGGGGCGCGTCTATCGTCGCGACACGCTCGCAGGCGTGCCCGTGCAATGGGCACAGGCGCGCGATGCCCGCGAGGAACCGGTCATCCTGTACCTGCATGGCGGGGCCTATGTGTTCGGCTCGTCGGACACGCATCGGGCAATGCTGGCGCGGCTCTCGGCGCTGACAGGCCTGCGCGCCTGCCTGCCGGATTACCGCCTTGCCCCCGAGCACCCCTTTCCCGCGCAGATCGAGGATGCGCTGGCTGTCTACCGCGCGCTCAGGACCGGGCACGAGGTCATCATCGGGGGCGACAGCGCGGGGGGCGCGCTGTCCTTCGCGCTCCTGCACGAGATACTGGCGAAGGACATCGCGCCGCCCAAGGGTGTCTTTGCCCTGTCGCCGCTTACCGACATGACGTTTTCGGGCGCGTCGATCACGGAGAATGCCGAACGCGACGTGGTGCTCGCGCCCGGCCGAATCGGGGAAATGTGCGAGATGTTTCTCGCGGGGCATGACCCGGACGATCCGCGCGCTTCGCCGCTCCGGGGGCAATACGACGGCGCGCCACCGGTGTGGATGGTGGTGGGCGATACCGAATTCCTGCGCGATGACGCGGTGCGGATGCAGGCCCGGCTGCGTGCGCAGGGGGTGACCAGCGTGCTGCATGTCGCGCCCGATCATCCGCATGTCTGGCCGTTGTTTCACAATGTCCTGCCCGAGGCAAAGGCCACCCTGAACGATCTTGCGGACTGGATCAGGGCTCTTTGAGGGTGCTGATGCGAAAGCTTACCGCCTCGGCCACATGGGGGTGGCGGACGGTCTCGTCGCCGTCGAGATCGGCGATGGTGCGCGCCACGCGCAGCACCCGGTGATAGCCGCGCGCGGTGAGCCCGAAGCGGTCGGCCACGCGGGTGAGCAGCGCGCGGCCCTCGGCGTCGGGCGTGGCGATTTCTTCCAGGGCCTCGCCTTCGGCATCGGCATTGAGGCGCATGTCGGGCCGGCCCTCAAAGCGCGCCCGTTGCACCGCCCGCGCCGCCGCCACCCGCTCGGCCGCCTGCGCCGAGGTGGCACCCGAGGCGGGCAGGTCGAGATCGGAAAACGCCACCGGCGGCACCTCGATGCGCAGGTCGAACCGGTCCATCAGCGGCCCCGAGACTCGGCCCATGTAATCCTCGCCGCAATTGGGCGCGCGCGCACAGGCACGGGCCGGATCGGTAAGGTGGCCGCATTTGCACGGGTTGGCCGCGGCCACCAGCAGGAAGCGGCAAGGGTAGCTGACATGGGCATTGGCGCGGGCGATCATCACCTCGCCGGTCTCGAGCGGCTGCCGCAGGGTTTCGAGCACGGGGCGGGGGAACTCGGGAAACTCGTCCATGAACAGCACCCCGTTATGGGCAAGACTGATCTCGCCCGGCTTGGCGCTGCGCCCGCCGCCGGTGATGGCGGCCATCGAGGCGGTGTGGTGCGGCTCGCGAAAGGGCCGGGTGCGGCTGATCCCGCCCTCCGAGATGAGGCCGGCGACCGAGTGGATCATCGAGGTCTCGAGCGCCTCGGCGGCGCTGAGCGGCGGAAGGATGCCCGGCAGGCGGGCCGCGAGCATGGATTTGCCCGAACCGGGCGGACCGGACATCAGCAGGTGATGGCGCCCGGCGGCGGCGATTTCCAGCGCGCGCTTGGCGCGTTCCTGCCCCTTGACGTCGCGCAGGTCGCGCCCGGGCGGCGGGGCCGTCACCTCGCCGGGCGTGGCCGGGGCGAGGGGGCGCTCGCCGGTAAAGTGGCGCACCACCTCCGCCAGCGAGGCCGCGCCGATCACCTGCGCCGCGTCCACCCACGCCGCTTCGGGCCCCGAGGCGCGGGGGCAGAGCAGCATCCGGTCCTCGGCGGCGGCGGCCATTGCCGCGGGCAGTGCGCCGACCACGGGGATGAGCGAGCCGTCGAGCGATAACTCTCCAAGCGCGGTGGTGCTCTCGGCGGCGTCAGAGGGGATGATCTCGAGCGCGGCAAGCAGGGCAAGCGCGATGGGCAGGTCGAAATGGCTGCCCTCCTTGGGCAGGTCCGCGGGCGAGAGGTTGACCGAGATGCGCCGCGAGGGCAGCGCGATGGCGAGCGCCGAGAGCGCCGCGCGCACCCGCTCGCGCGCCTCCGACACCGCCTTGTCGGGCAGGCCCACGAGCGAGAAGCCCGGCAGGCCCGGCAGGACCGCGCATTGCACCTCGACATGGCGCGCCTCGACCCCTTCGAAGGCCACGGTGTAGGCGCGTGCGACCATGTGCTCCCCGCGAATGTGACGACAGGGTTAACGCCTAGCGCAACAGGCGTTTAGGAATGGTTAACGCCGGGCTTCGCCGGACCGCGGGTCAGGGCCAGAGCACCACGAGATAGGCGACGTAGCCCGTCAGAAGCAGCGCCCCTTCCCGCCGCGAGACGCGCAGCCCGGTGGCCGCGAGCAGCACCATCATAACCGTCACCGCCAGCATCACCGGCGCGTCGAACCCGGCGATGGCGGCGGGCACGGGCACCGGCGCCATGAGCGCCGTCACCCCGCCGATCCCGAGGATGTTGACGATGTTGGAGCCAACGATATTGCCAAAGGCCACGTCGCCCTGCCGCCGGATCGCGGCCATCACCGAGGTCACCAGTTCGGGCATCGAGGTGCCGACGGCGACGATGGTCAGGCCGATCACCGTCTCGGGGATGGCAAGCGTCTGCGCCAGCGTCACCGCCCCGCGCACCAGCGCCGCGCCGCCGCCGATCACCAGCGCAAGCCCGCCCAGCGCGATCAGGAGCGGGACCAGCAGGCCACCGGGCCGCGCCGGCAGGGGCGCGAGCGCAGGGTCGAGCGCGGCGAGCGCGGCCTGTTTGTCGTGCAGCGCGCCGGCGGTGGCGGCGCGGTCGTTCCGGATGGTCAGGATCACGTAGACGGCGAGCGCCAGCACAAACGCCGCGCCGATCCCGCGCCCCATCGGGGAGAACGCCGCCAACCCGGCAAAGACCACGGCCACCGCAAGCATCACCATCGCGTCGCGGCGCAGCGCGGGTTCGGTGACGGCGATGGGAAAAAGCAGCGCCGAGGCCCCGGCGATGAGCAGGATATTGGCGATGTTGGAGCCGACGATGTTTCCCCACGCGATACCCGGCGCGCCCGAAAGCGCGGCCTGCACCGAGGTCACCAGCTCGGGCGTGGAGGTGCCAAAGCCCACCAGCGTGAGGCCGATCACGAGCGGCGAGATGCCGAGCCGTTCGGCCACGCGCACCGCGCCCCGCACCAGCAGGTCTCCGCCGATGATGAGCAGCGCGAGTCCGCCCGCGAGGGGAAGCCAAATGTCGATCATTCTGCCGTCCTTTCGATGAGCGGGGCCGCCGGTATCTGGCTCCGCGCCGAGGCGCGTTCAATGGACGGCGGCGGAATATTTCCGGCGTGCTCAGGCGGTTCCGTCGCGCCGGGCGGCAAGCGCGGCGACAGCCGGGGCCAGCAGGTCGTCGGGGTCGTGCCGCGTGACCGGCACACCCTGCGCTTCGAGCGCCGTGGCCCGCGCGCCGGTTGCCGCCTTGGGGCCGATAAGGTTGACCTCCTGCCCCAGCCAGTAGGGCCGCGCGGCAGCCAGTTCGGCCCCCAGAAGGTGGCCGGTGAGGGCGGCGGGCGCACTCCGCACCTCGGCCACGCGCAGATGCGCGGCGAGGCGCTCGGGGCGGCTCAGCGTGTCGGCGAGCGCCTCCGCGTCGGCCTCTTCGGCGGCGCCGAGGGCGGTGGCGAGGCGGGGGGTGAGGAAGCTTTGGCAACTCACCGCCTCGCCCGCGCTCAGGTGCACCCAATGCGCGAGCGTGGGGGTCGCCACGCAGGCGATGCCGTCGCGATACGGCGGCATGCCCGCGAGCCCGATCAGCATCAGCCGCGTCCAGCCGTCGAGGCAGTCGGGCGGGGTCTCCTGCGTCAGGCCGGGCAGGCCGCTGCCCACGGTATCGGGCAGCAGCGCGGCGGGCAGCGGCACGGCCACGCCGTCGCCGATGCGAAACACGGGGCCAGAGGTGGACCCGAGCGCGGCAAGCGCCGCCTCTGCCGTCTCGCCGTGCGCCTCGTCCCGGATGCGCGCCCCGTCGAGCACCAGCGCGCGGCCCCCGGTGCCGTCATGGCCGCACAGGTGCCACAGGCTCATCGCCGGGCCTGAAGCTGCGCGACGAGGCCCGACATGTCATAACCCGCAGCCGAGGTGGCACGCAGGATGGTCTCGGCGCCGAGCGTGTCGAAATTGACAAGGCTCCACATCATCGTGCAGCGCGTACCGGTGCGGCAATAGGCGAGCATGGGCTTGGGCATCTGGTCGAGCGCCGCGCGAAAGGCCGCGACATCGGCCTCGGTCATGGTGGCCGAGGAAAACGGCACGCAGCACGTCTCGAGCCCGGCGGCGCGGGCCGCCTCGGTGACCGCCGACTCGTGGGGCTGGCCCGGCTCTTCGTCATCGGGGCGGTTGCACATGATCGAGCGGAACCCCGCGGCGGCGATAGCGGGGATGTCTTCGGGCGTGATCTGCGGCGCGACGGAGAAGTCTTCGGTGATCTGGCGCGGCTCCATTGGTGGTCCTTCTGGCTTGGGCGTGTGGCGCGGACTATGCGCGCAAGGGCAGGGCGAGATCAATGCCATCCGCTTGCCGGTTGCGGGGGCGCGGGCTATGCAAGGGGCCAACGCAGGACAGGAGCGGGCGGCATGGGCGAACTTCCAGGCATTGTCATCAACGGCGCATCGGGACGGATGGGGCGGATGCTGGCCCGCGTGGTGGGCGAGAGCACCAAGGCGCGGCTCATCGGCGCGCTGGAGCGGCCGGGCCACGACTGGATCGGGCAGGATGTCGGCCACGCGATGGGCGAGGCCGAGATGGGCGTCACGGTGAGCGACGATCCGCTGGAGCTGGTGGCGCAAGCGCATGCGGTCATTGATTTCACCGCGCCCGCGGCAAGCGTCGAGATGGCGACGCTGACCGCGCAGGCGCGGGTTGTGCACGTGATCGGCACGACCGGGTTCGACGACGCCGACCTCAAGCGCCTGACGGCGGCGGCGCGGCACGCGGTGATCGTGCGCGCGGGCAACATGAGCCTCGGGGTCAACCTATTGGTGCAGATGACGAAAAAGGTGGCCGCCGCCCTCGACGAGGCGTTCGATATCGAGATCGTCGAGGCCCATCACAACCAGAAGGTCGATGCGCCCTCGGGTACCGCGCTGATGCTGGGCGAGGCGGCGGCCGAGGGGCGCGGCGTGATGCTGGACCGGGTGGCGGATCGCGGTCGCGACGGCATCACCGGGCGGCGCGAGCAGGGTCATATCGGCTTTGCCGCGATCCGTGGCGGCGACGTCGTGGGCGAGCATGACGTGATCTTTGCCGGGGCGGGCGAGCGGGTCATCTTGCGCCATGTCGCCACCGACCGCGCGATTTTCGCGCGCGGCGCGCTGCGCGCCGCGCTCTGGGGGCAGGGGAAGAAGCCCGGCGAATATGACATGATCGACGTGCTCGGCCTTTCGCGCGAGTGATCCGGGCGGCACGCGCCCGCGTATCATGACCGGACACAGGAATGTCGAGGGTCGTGAGCGATGCGTTTGGTGCTTGTCTTGCTGGGTTTGCTGGTCGCACCGATGGCGGCGCAGGCCGAATTCGCTCAGGTGACCGAGCGTGACCGATTCGTGTCGCTGATCGAGGGGCGCGACCTGACGCGCTTTGGCATCCGGCTGGAGGTGACGCCCGATGGCCGCATCCGGGGCCGCGCCTTTGGCCGTGACGTGTCGGGCGCTTGGCGCTGGGCGCAGGGGTATTTCTGCCGCGATCTCTACTGGGGCAGCATGGAACTTGGGGCAAATTGCCAGGCGGTGCGGCAGCGCGGCGATACCCTGCGCTTCATCTCGGACCAGGGAACCGGGCGGTACGCCGATCTCTACCTGCGCTGACGAGGGTCATACGCCCAGATAGCGATCGGCCACCGAGCGGTCGGCGCGCAGTGCGCCCGCGCTCACCACCGGGCCCATGCGCCCGTTTTCAAGGAACGCGACCCGGTCGGCGACCGGCAGCACCGCGTCGAGCCGCTGTTCGACCAGCAGCACCGCCACACCCGCGTCGCGCCTGGCCGCGACTACCTCGCGGATGGCGGCGATCATCGAAGGCTGCAGGCCCTCGGTCGGCTCGTCGAGGAGCAGCACATCGGGGCGCAGGCACAGCGCTCGCGCCAGCGCGAGCATCTGCTGCTCGCCCCCCGACAGCGTCTCGGCCCGCTGACCCAACCGCGCGGCAAGGCGCGGGAACAGGCCCAGCACCTCGTCGCGCAAGCCGCTGTCACCACCGCGCGCCATCAGCCCGATCTCCAGGTTCTCGGCCACGCTCAGCCCGGCGAAGAGCCGCCGCCCCTGCGGCACATAGCCCAGCCCCGCACGCGGCACCCGGTGCGCGGGCAACCGGTCGAGCCGCTCATCTCCCAGCGTGATCGCCCCGCCCGACAGAGGCACCAGCCCCATGATCGCGCGCAAAAGCGTGGTCTTGCCCGCGCCGTTGCGCCCCATGAGGCACAGGATTTCGCCCCGCTCCAGCGACAGCGACACCCCGTGCAGCACCCGCGCCCGGCCATAGCCCGCCACGATCTCATCCAGTCGCAGCATCGCCTCCGCCCCCCAGATAGGCCGCCTGCACCGCGCGGTTGGCATGGATTTCCCCCGGCGTGCCCTCGGCCAGCACCCGGCCCGCATCCATCACGGTGATCCGCCCGGCCAGCGCCATGACCACGTCCATGTTGTGCTCGATCAGCAGGATCGTCGTCTCGCCCGCCAAATCGCGCACCAGCCGTCCGAAACCCGCGATCTCGCCCTCGGCCAGACCCTGCGTCGGCTCGTCTAGGATGAGCAGGCGCGGCCGCTGCGCGATGCCCATGGCGATCTCCAGCAACCGCTGATGACCGTAGGCCAGATCGCCCGCCATCTCGGCCCCGCGATCCCCGAGGCCGACCCGGTCGAGCGCCGCTGCCACAGCGGACCCGACCGCCGCACCCTGCGCCCGCCGCCGGGCGGCGAGCGCCACGTTCTCGACCACGGACAGCCCGGCAAAGACCGACGTGATCTGAAACGTGTAGGCCATGCCGAGGCGCATCCGCCGGTGCGCGGGCATATGCGTGATGTCGCGCCCGTCGAACGTCACCCGCCCCGCGCTTGGTGCGATGCGCCCCGCGATCATGCCCACCAGCGTGGTCTTGCCCGCGCCGTTGGGGCCGATGAGCGCGCGCACCTCGCCCTCGACAATGTCGAGATCGACGCCATCCACCGCCCTCAGCCCGTCGAAATCGCGGGTCAGCCCCCGCACGCGCAGCAGGCTCATGGCAGCCCCCGCCACAGCCTGCGCCGCACCTCGCCCATCAGGCCCTGCGGTGCGTAGAGCGTGAGCAGAACCAGCGCCACCCCGGCGATCAGCATGTAGGCTGTGGTCACCCCCGAGGCGAGGTCGATCAGGTAGAACATGAACAGCGCGCCGACGAACGGCCCCAGCACCGTGCCCGCCCCGCCCAGCAGAACCCACAGAAGCGGCAGGATCGAATATTGCACCTCGGCAAAGCTTGCGCCGACATAGCCGAACAGGATCGCATAGGCCGCCCCCGCC
>MRWG01001543.1_pt1 | contig 14375 bp, 11 predicted proteins | sample 1013341 | NCBI WGS metagenome assembly MRWG01 (sample SAMN06117577, study PRJNA244670) | biofilm metagenome | biome: Water; feature: Cathode Biofilm; material: Biofilm; isolation source: microbial consortium enriched at the cathode of a solar microbial fuel cell | place: USA: District of Columbia ... | reverse complement strand
GTGGTCTTGGGGGGGGAGTCGGGGGGACGCGTGAGCGCGCTTACTCGTCGGCGGCGTGCTCCGCGTTGATGGCCTCGATCGCGTCGAGGATGTCATTGGGCTTGGCCCGCTTCTTGTAGTTCTCGTCCACGAAGGCGAAGCGGATGACGCCGTTGGTATCGATGACGTACGTCGCGGGGATGGGCAGCTCGTGCTTGCCGGTCCCGTTGTGCGTCGCCACGTCGATGCCGTACCCCTCGTACCGCTCGACGGTGCGTTCGTCGAGGGTGAAGGCCAGGCCGTAGCGTTTGGCGATGTGGTTGTCCTCGTCAGAGAGCAGCTCGAACGAGAGCTTGTTCTTCTCGAGGTTCTCCTGGACGTGTTCGCGCGTCTCCGGAGAGAGCGCGAGCACGGTGGCGCCGAGTTCCCGGATCTGCGGGAGCACGCGCTCGAGGCTCTGGAGTTCGCTGTTGCAGTAGGGGCACCAGACCCCGCGGTAGAAGGTGAGCACGACCGGGCCACGCTGGAGCGTGGACCGGAGATCGACCCAGTCGCCCCCGGCGTTGCGGAGCTTGAAGTTGGGGGCCTGATCGCCCACCTCGAGCGGCTCCTCGGGGAGGACCTGCTGAACGTCGACCTGGGAGGCGTCCGCCGGGGGGCGGGATTCGGGCTGGGCGGCGCCGGCCAGGAGGGTGAGCGTGGCCAGGGCGGACGCCACAGCCACCGGGGGGGTCAGGGTGCGGGTGCTCATCGAGGGGGTCTCCGGGATCGGTTCATGGGTGGGTCTGGTCTGTTGCGGGGAACAACACCGCTCGCGGGCAGTTGCTTCCCACGATTCTTGGATACCATGGCGGACTTGGAATCTGCCCGGCGGCGAGAGGTCACGGACGATGCGGATCGCGGCGGCTCGAGAGATCGATCACGGGGAGACTCGCGTCGCCATGACGCCGGAGTCCGTGGCACGCCTGGTCAAGGGCGGCGCGAGCGTGGTGGTGGAGTCGGACATCGGAGACCCCTGCTTCTGGGGGGATGAGCTGTACCGAGAGGCGGGCGCCGAGATCGCCCCGGACCGGCGGTTCGCGTTCGAGAAGGCGGACGTGATTCTCACGGTCCGGGCGCCCTCACGGGAGCAGGCCTCGCAGCTCCCCTCGGGGAGCGTGCTGATGGGATTCCTCGATCCGTTCCGGGAGGAGGCGCTGCTCATGACGCTCGCCGAGCGTGGGGTGAGCGCCCTGAGCGTCGAGCTGATGCCGCGGACGACCATCGCCCAGAAGATGGACGCCCTGTCGAGCCAGCACTCGATCGCGGGGTACTACATGGTGCTGCTCGCGGCCGAGCGTCTGGGCAAGGCCCTGCCGATGATGGTGACCCCCTCGGGGGCGATCCAGCCGGCCCGGGTCCTGGTCATCGGGGCGGGCGTGGCCGGGCTGCAGGCGATCGCAACGGCCAAGCGGCTCGGCGCCCGGGTCGAGGCCTTCGACACCCGCCCGGTCGTCAAGGAGCAGGTCGAGTCGCTGGGCGCCCGGTTCGTCGAGATCGACCTGGGCGACACCGGGCAGACCGAGGGCGGGTACGCGAAGGAACTGACCGACGAGCAGAAGCGTCGTCAGCAGGAGGCGCTGAGCGACCGGTGCGCCGCCGCGGACATCGTGATCACCACGGCCCAGCTCTTCGGGCGACCGGCGCCCGTGGTCGTGACGCGAGAGATGCTCTCCAGAATGCGTCCCGGATCGCTGGTCGTGGACTACGCGGTCGAGAGCGGGGGGAACGTCGAGGGCTCCCGGGCGGACCAGGAGGTCGAGATCGACGGGGTGCGCGTGCTGGCGATGCGGAACTACCCGGCGATGGTGGCGATCGACGCGAGCCGGATGTACGCCAACAACCTGGCCGCGTTTGTGGAAGAGGTCCGGGACAAGGAGACCGGGCAGGTTGCGCTCGATCTCGAGCGGGAGATCGTCGCGTCGACGTTGATCACCCACGCCGGCCAGGTGGTGCACCCGATGATCCGGGAGCGTCTGGGCCTGGCGGAGGCGGAGTAGCCGATGGAACGCATCCAGATCCTCGCGTTCGTGTTCATCCTTGCGATGTTCCTGGGCCTGGAGCTGATCCGGAAGGTCCCGGCGCAGCTCCACACACCCCTGATGAGCGGATCGAACGCGATCAGCGGGATCACCCTGATCGGCGCGATGCTCGTGGCCAGTCAGGCGAAGTCGCCCCTGGGGCTGGGCATCGCGGCGGCGGCGGTGGGGTTCGCCGCGGTCAACGTGGTGGGGGGGTACCTCGTGACGGACCGGATGCTCGCGATGTTCAAGAAGAAGGGGGGCTGAGGGCGTGGACGCTCTGGCCACCATCCTGTTTGTGCTCTCGGGGGTCGGGTTCATTCTCGGCCTGCGGATGCTGGGTCGCCCCGAGACGGCGCGCAAGGGGAACCTCGTCTCCGCCGCGGGCATGGGCGCCGCGGTGCTGGGAACGCTGCTGACGATCCTCGACGCGCGGCGTGAACTGCCGACCGAGGCGATCGAGGGCGTCGCGGGCGCCTCGCCCGACGCGCTGCTCTACGTCGCCGGCGGGCTGCTGGTGGGCGTGGTCGTAGGCATCCCCGCGGCCCGGCTCGTGAAGATGACGTCGATGCCGGAGATGGTCGCGATCTTCAACGGCTTCGGGGGCGCGGCGAGTCTGCTGGTCGGGTGGGGGACGTTCCAGCGGAGCGTCGAGGCGTACCGGGCCGCGCGGGCGGGCGCCGACGGGGTGGGGACCGAGGCGCTCTTGCCGCTGACGGATTACCTCGGCGCGTTCGGGGGGGGCAACGGGGCGTTCGTGAGCGCGACGATTTTCCTCGCGGTCCTTATCGGGGGGGTGACGTTCACCGGGAGCCTCGTCGCCTTCGGGAAGCTCGCGGGGCTCATCTCGACGCGGCCGATCCTCTACAAGGGCCAGAACCTGATCAACGGGCTGCTGCTCATGGTCGTTCTCGGCGCGGGCGTGCTGCTGGTGTTGAACCCGGAGGAGAGCTGGGTGCTCCCCGCGTGCATCGGGCTGAGCTTCGTGCTCGGCGTGGCGGCGGTCATCCCGATCGGGGGCGGGGACATGCCCGTCGTGATCTCCCTGCTCAACAGCTACTCCGGTCTGGCCGCCTGCGCCGCGGGGTTCGCGACCAACAACCTGCTGCTGATCATCGTCGGGGCGCTCGTCGGCGCGTCGGGGATCATCCTGACCCGGATCATGTGCCTGGCGATGAACCGGAGCCTGACCAACGTGCTCTTCAGCGGGTTCGGCGCGGTGACGACGCAGGCGCCGGGCGAGCAGGGGGAGCGTCAGGAAGCCCGATCGATCGGGGCGAGCGAGGCGTACTACGTCCTCGAGGCGGCGTCGAGCGTGGTGATCGTCCCCGGCTACGGCATGGCGGTCGCCCAGGCCCAGCACGCGGTGAAGGAACTGGCCGACCAGCTCGAGGCCAACGGGTGCGAGGTGAAGTTCGCGGTCCACCCGGTCGCGGGGCGGATGCCGGGGCACATGAACGTGCTGCTCGCGGAGGCGAACGTGCCGTACGAGCAGCTCGCGGAGATCGATGACGTGAACCCGTCGATGGAGACGGTGGACGTCGCGCTCGTCATCGGCGCCAACGACGTGGTGAACCCGGACGCGAAGGACGAGCCCACCAGCCCGCTCTACGGGATGCCCATCGTCGAGGTGGACCGGGCGCGGAACGTCTTTGTCCTCAAGCGGTCGCTGCGTTCCGGGTTCGCGGGGGTCGAGAACCCGCTGTTCTTCCGGGAGAACACGACGATGATCTTCGGCGACGCGAAGGCGACGCTCGAAGCGCTCGTTGGCGAGTTCAAGAACACGGACTAGAAACGAAACACCCCGGCGGGAGGGGCCGCCGGGGCGTTGAGGGTTGTCGGGATCTGGCGCGGCTTAGCCGCCCCGTCCGCCGGACTGTTCGCCGCCCTGGGTCAGGGGGGCGAGGGCGGGGGCGACCATGCCGCCCCGACCGCCGGACTGCTCCCCGCCCGAGGAGTACACGTTGTGCATGACGGCGGCGGACTTCCCGCCGCGCCGTCCGCCGGACTGCTCCCCGCCCTGCGCGGGGGTGGTGGCCAGGGAGAAGACCGAGAGACCGGCGATCGCCATGATCAGGGTCGCGTGGCGACGGGCCTCGGCGAGGACTTCCGCCACGCGCTTGCGGGCGCGGCTTCGCATCTGTTGCACGGTGTTTTCCTTCATATCGCCGCTGGTGGCGCGGTCGATCAGTTCGTCGGTGTCCTTGTCCGTGACGCCGAGGGCCATCGCGATGCGGTTGCGTTCGCTCTTCTCGGGCCAGGAGGCGGCGAGCTGGGCGCTGGTCTTGGTCCCGAGGCTCTTGGCGATCTGGGCGAGGTCATCCTTGACCTGTTCGGTCGCCTCGAAGGCGCCGCCAGCGTCGCTGACCATCGAGAGCCGCTCGGCGCGGGACATGCTGTTGAGGTAGGTCCGCTGGCGCTCGGCGCGCCGGAAATGCTTGCGCGACATCGCCATGTAGGCCCACCGGGCGAGCAGGCTCGCCGAGGCCACGACCCGCTCGATCGCCTCCTCGGGCGTCGGGTCGTTGTCGAAGAGGGGGGCGGCCTTCTTCTCGAGCAGGCGCCAGACCCGCTGGTCGATCCACGAGCCCATGTCGCCCGCGTCCATCGTCCCGCTGGTCAGACGGCGGGAGGCGCTGCGGCAGGCCCGGGTGAGCGCGGGTCTCGCCTGCTTCTCGTAGAGCTGCCAGAATCTGTCTTGGTCGTTGGCGTTCATGATCGACCCCTTCCGGTCGAGGTGCTTGGTCGGGTGGTTCACGTCCGAGCGGGCGAGGTCGCTACGCCGGGCGGGAACGGTTCCAGCGGACCATCAGCTCGCGCAGCGCCGGCAGGTCCAGGGCCATCTCACGCAGTCGCGTCTCGCAGTCGAGGTACGCGGTCAGTTCCGTGCCCGGGGCGAGCATCTCGGGCCGGTCGAGGAAGGTGGCGAAGATGTTGTTGGCCGCGTCCGCGTGCCCGAGGAGGAAGAGCGCCTGGGCGCCGGTGAGCATCACGGGCACACTCTCGGGCGCCGCCTGGCGGGCCTGCAGGAAGAAACGCACGGCTTCCTCGTACCGCCCGAGCCGGATGCACCGGTCGGCGAGGTTGCCGAGACTGATCTCGCGTCGGCGCGGGGTGTCGGCGTACTTGAGGGCGATGAGTTCGGCCTCGACGGCGCGCTCCACCTCGCCGCAAGCGCTCAGCGCCAGGGCTCGCTGGTTGGGACGGGCCCAGGCGGCGTTGGGATGACCCTCGGCGTCGGCCTCGTCGTAGCGGTCAACCAGCTTGAGAAGCAGCGTGCGGACGCGAGCGGCGCCCTGCGCGTCCCCCTGCTCGCGGGCCTCGTGCATCTCGTTGCACGCGTCCATGATCGCGGCCTCGAGAGGGGAGAAGTCATCGGGCTTCGGGCAGGTCACCAGGGTGGCGTCCATGCTGGCGTTGGGCTTGGCGTGTGCCATCGTCGTGCTCCTGAGAGGACCGGGGTCGGTCCCCCTTCATCTACGAGGAGAACCGCTCAACGAGCCTCCGTATGACAGGAAAGTCGCGGATTTCTCCCGCAGGTGTTCGGAATGTGGCCGGTTGGGTTCCGAAAAACGCCGTTTACGGCCGCTGAAGGGCGATCTTTCAATGTTTGTGTCAGCAAACATATTTTCGCGGCGGTTGGGGGGCGGGACGTGGGTTGCGTCCTCCGGGCCGGCGGGAAGGCGCGCCCCCGCCGGTGCGGCACACGGTTCACAGGAGCAAGGAGGTCCATCATGCGGACCAAGACCGGACAACGACTGGGCGCCCTGGGTGTCATCGTCGCGAGCACGGCGCTCGCCGGGTTCACTTCCAACGCGGACGCGAGCGGTGGCGCCCGACACAGAGGGCCCTCGGCCCGACACCCCGTGGTTGACCCGTACCACGCGGGGACCTTGCGCATAGGCGATCACCGATTCGGGCTGCGGAACTACACGTTCGTGCGCGACGAGATCGCCGCCCGTTTCCGGAGCCTCGGATTCCAGGCTTGGGGGGCGAACGAGAAGGTGTACGTGCGTGTCGGGCATCGCCACCGCCCCTCCGTGGGGTGGATTTCGGGGACGCACCGCGTGGCGACCTGGTACGAGGGTGACTGCCTGGTGATCAAGGTCATTCCCCCGGCGCGGACGCAAGTCGTGGTGAGCGCCACCCCGCGCGTCCCGGCGTGGCGCCCGGGTCGGGCCCACGTCCAGAAAGTCTGGCGTGCCCCGGGCGCCCGGCGCGGGGCCAACGGGCGGTGGTAGTCCGCCCGGCGTGGGGGAAGGCCTCAGAGATTGAACCAGACCCGGGTGGGGGGCGGTCGAGCGATCGTCCCCCGCCTTTCGCTGTCATAGACTCGCCCGAGGAGGATGACCCATGGCCAAGTTCGGCGTGATCCTGAGCGGGTGTGGTGTGTTCGACGGCGCCGAGATCCAGGAGGCCGTCGCGTGCCTGCACGCGATCGACAAGCGTGGCGACACCTACGCCTGCCTCGCGCCCGACCGTGAGTTCGACACGGTCGATCACCTCACGCAGCAGCCCACGGGCGAACGGCGCAACGTGCTCCGGGAGGCCGCGCGGATCGCCCGCGGGGAGATCACCAGCCTCAAGGACGTGAAGGGATCGGACTACGACGCGATCGTCCTGCCCGGCGGGTTCGGGGCGGCCAAGAACCTGTGCACGTTCGCGGTCGAGGGGCCTGCGTGCTCCGTGGACCCGGACGTGGCCCGGGTGCTCAGGGAAGCGCATGAGGCGGGGCGTCCGATCGGCTTCGCGTGCATCGCCCCGGCCGTGGGCGCCGCCGTCTTTGGGAAGGAACTCCACCCCCACCTGACGATCGGAACGGACGAGGCGACGGCCGGGGGGCTGGAACAGCTCGGGGCGGTGCACGAGCCGCGCGAGCCGACCGGGGTGGTGATCGACGAGGGGAACCGGATCGTCTCGACGCCCTGCTACATGTCGGCCAGCCGCGTGAGCGAGGTCTTCGAGGGGTGCGACAAGATGGTCGGCGCGATCAAGGACATGCTCGGCTGAAGAGGCCAATGAAACACCCCCGCCCGGAGGGTCCGGACGGGGGTGGGGAAAGGTTGGACGAACGGGCTCAGTCGCGTCGGATGTACGCGGCGTCGAGGGCCCGGTCGATGCGCTCCTTGGTGTCGGTCAGGTGGGCACGGCTGTAGGTGTCCATCTCCACGGCCGAGGCCTCGTTGATCCAGGAGCGGATGTCACGAAGCTCCTGGCGGGCGAGGCTGGCCATGGTGCGTCCGGAGGCGCCGCCCCAGGAGCGACCCGTGGCGAGGGAGATCAGCCGATCGACGTGCTCCCGCTGCAGGTTGCGGTCGAAGGGTGAGATCATGGGGTTGCGCGAGGTGTAGCGACCGGTGGCGCCATCGCTCTCGGCCCAGATGGCGTCACGCAGCGCCCCGAGCACCTCGGGGATCGTGAGGGCGTCCTCCCCCTTGGGGGTGCGGACCTCGTTGTCCATGATCCGGCGCAGGCGCATCGGGTTCATGATCTGGGTGAGGGCGCTGGACTGCACGCCCAGGATGGTGTCCTGCACGGGCAGGTCCGCCTCCGAGCCCCAGCCGGAGTCGAACCACCGGTCGGCGCCGAGCTTGGCCAGAAGCTCGGGTGTCAGGCCGTAGGCGGTCTCATCGAACGCGTTGTCGATGATGAACTGCAGGGCGCGGCGCTGCTGGTCCACCTCGACGGGGCGGACGGGGTCGGGGGCGTTCTCGTCCCCCTTGTGGAAGCGGTTGACGTAGGCGCCACCGATCCAGTGGGCGGCCTTGCTGTTGGCGCTGGCCTGCTTCCAGAGCGTCTTGTCGTACGCGGTGCGGGCCTTGGACCAGGAATCGCCGTCCTCGACGATCTTGTCCACGATGCGCTCACGCATGTGGTTCACCCAGACGATGTCCGCCTCGGCCTGATCGATGGAGTTGCGTCCGAGGAGCCAAGTCTTGGCGGTGGGGTCGGGCGTGGCGTTGGCCTCGTCGGACATGAACAGGTGGTCCGGATCGGCGGCCTGGGTGGCGACCTTCTTCGGGTCGTCGAAGGTGTAGCCCCACTCGATGGCCCACATGTCGTAGGTGCCGATGTCCATCATCGCCCAGTGACCCTGCTTGAGATCCCCGTGATCCACGATGGTGTTCGTGGGCATGTAGTCCATCACGGAGACGCCCAGGGGGGCCGAGTCTTCGCCGTTGTTGATCTCGGCGAAGGTGTAGCGGCTGGTGCCCTTGTAGTTGTGCATGAGCCCGAGCGTGTGCCCGACCTCGTGCATGATGACGTCCTTGAGCAGCGGCCCGACGTAGTCCTCCGGGAGGCCGTCGATCATCGAACGGTCCTCGTCGGCCTCGGCGTCATCGAAGAGGCCCGCCTCCATGGAGAGGCGATGGGTCGCGATGGAGAGGGACTGGGCCGAGGCGCACTCGCACCGGTAGCTCGGGGCGGTGGTCGGGTCGGTCGCGTCGATCCAGAGCGCAGGGTCCATGGTGCGGGGGATCTCACCCTCCCATTCGCGACCCTCGGCGGCCGCCTCCCGGTAGGCCAGCACGGCGGGGCGCAGGCTCGGGTCGGCGAGCCGGACCCGCGGGTCCCAGTCGGGGTTCTCGTCGAGCCAGGCGATCGTCTCGGCGTCGAAGCCACGCATCGCCTCGCGGGCGAGTTCCACGTCGAGGAAGGCGTTGGCCCAGCCGGAGATGAAGCTCTCGTCCATGACGATGTCGGCCTCGTAGATCTCGCCCGTCTCGGGGTGGGCGTTGGAGGGGCCGATCGCGTATCCCTGGTGGGAGTTGGTCCAGCGGACGAAGGAGTAGCGGATGTCCTCGGGGTCGATGTCCATGTAGGCGCCGGTCTGGGCGTCCTGCTGTCGGACCTCGATGGCGTTGATGATCCCGATCTGCTCGAACGCCTTGTTCCAGGCGAGGATGCCCTCACGGACCCAACGCCGGTAGCGGATGGGGGTGGTGTGCTCGATGTAGTAGACGATGGGCTCCTTGGGGGGGCTCATCCGGAGCTTGGGGTCACGCTTCTCGAGATTCCAGCGGTGGGCGTACCGGATGATCTGCGACTCGCCGTCGTTCTTGGCCCGGTCGGTGTAGTTGGTGTAGAAGAAGCCGACGCGTCGGTCCGCCTCACGGGGCTTGAAGCCCGGAGACTTGTCGGGCATGCCGAGGGAGTAGTGGACCTCGGTGAGCGAGCCGCCGGCGCGGGGGAGGCGGAAGCGGACCTCGATGTTCTTGGGGAAGGCCTTGCACATGGCCAGCTCGGTCAGGCCGGTGTTGGCGCCGCGCAGGTAGTTGCCGAAGAAGGCGTTGGCGCCTCCCAGCAGCATCTTGTCCATATCCACGACGTACCCCCCGCTCGGCCCCTTGGCGATGATCGGGACGGTGAGCAGGACGCGGTCGGTGTAGACACGCTCGGTGGCGGCCTTCGATTCGGTGTCGCCGCTGGACCGGTAGTCCATGTTCGGCTCGATCAGCGCAAGCTTCTTGTCGTACTTCTTCCAGTAGACCTGGCGGGTGCCCGCGGCGCCGGGGACGGCGTACTGGGTGGCGGTGCCCGCGGTGGTGAACCCCGAGACGATCGTCGGCACCATGTAGAACCGCTTGCCGATCATGCTCTGGGGGATCTCGGCCAGGACCTGCGCGTCCCGCTTCCGCGTCCAGACGCCGATGAGGGACTTGCCCTCCGTCGTCGAGACGACCTTCTCGTACCCGTCCGAGACTTTCTCGAAGGCGGGGAGATCATCGGCGGCAAAGGCGCCGCCGGCGGACAGGGTGAGGGCGGCGATTGCCGCGGCGGTGAATCGGGTGCGGGGACGTGACATCGATCGGAAACCTCCGTGCGGGTACAGATGGGCGAGTGGGAACCCTTGTTCTACGCGCCAGCGGGCGGTCAGTTGCACGCGAAGGTAGCAGGGAGGCCGGCCCGTTCCGAGGGCAATTTCGGGCTCATCGGGGCCTGGGCTAAGCCCAATCCAGGCCTTCGTGCAGGGTGTTGAGGTTCTCGCAGCCCTCCGGGGTGACGATCACCATGTCCTCCACCCTCACGCCCCCGATCGCCCGGGCGTAGAGGCCCGGCTCGATGGTCAGGGCGTCGCCCGCGACCAGGGGGGGGCCGCCCCGGTCGATCAGGGGCTGCTCGTGGACCTCCAGCCCGATGCCGTGCCCCGTCCCGTGAACCATGGCGAACTCGGTGTCCGAGGTCACCTCCGCCGGCGCGCAGACGCGGAAGCCGTCGCCCTTCAGGCTCGCCACGGTCGCCTGATGGACGCTGTCGGCGGTGACGGAGGCGTTGACGCCGGTGGTGGCGGCGGCCTTGGCGCGAACCACGGCTTCGTGAGCGCGTCGGATGTCGTCCGGAATCTCGCCGTGCACCACCGTTCGCGTGCAGTCGCCGTTGTAGAGCGTCTCGCGGTTCTGCGGGAAGATGTCCACGATGACGCTCGCCCCGGTCCGGATCGGACCCTCTCCCCGGTTGTGGCAGTCGCCCCCTTCGGCGCCGCACGCGACGATGCACAGCCCGTTGGTGTACCCCTTCCGGAGCAGGTGGATGTCGATCATCGTTCGCACGCGATCGCTCGTCAGGTCCGCGCCCTCGTGCTGCAGCACGCCCTCGGCGTTCGGGGTGGCGCGGGCGATCGTGGTGCACGCCAGCTCCATGGCGGACTCGGTGGCGAGCTGGGCCTCCCGGAGCCAGCGGATCTCCTGCTCGTCCTTGGCCCGACGCTCGCGCACGCCCATGTCGGGGTCGTACTCGATCGCGACGCCTCGTTCCCGCAGCGCTTCGGCGTAGACGAGGGGAAAGGTCCGGTCCGCGACCACCGTCCGCTCGGCCTCCCGGATGAGCAGCTCGGCGAGGGCCTGGGCCGTCGCGGTCTCACGCTCGGCGGAGAGGCCCCCCTCCGGCGTCAGGTCGGCGGGGACGAGCACCCGTTTCGCGTCGGTCTGCGCCCGTGCCCGGTCAGCCTCGATGTCGCGGATGATGAGCGTCTTGCCCCGCTGATCGGGGAAGAGGACCAGCGCCGAGGGGTCCCCGCACTGGAAGCGGGTCTGGTGGTAGAGCGTCAGGTTGTGGCTGGGGGCGCCCGCGATGACGCGGGGCAGGGGTCTGGTGTGCGGCACGCTGCGCCTCCTTCGGGGTCGCTTGGATGGTATCGCCGAGGTCGGTCCCGCACTTTGACCCCCCGCGGGGCGGTTCTGTACGCTCGGGTCATGCTCAAGCCAACACGAATCTGTGCCCTCGCGTGTGTGCTTCTCACGCTGCCGGCCCCCGCCGGGCCGGAGAGTGAGGTCGGCGACGACACGCACGGCATCACGCTCGAACTGATCATGCGCGATCCCGCGTGGGTCGCCCGATCCCCGGAGGGCGCCTTCTGGTCGGACGATGGGGCGTCGGTGTTCTTCAGGCGTCAGCGGGAGGGCTCGGACCTGCGTGATCTCTTCCGGGTGGACGCCCGGGGTGGGGAAGCGGTCCGGGTGGAGGACGAAGCCCTGGCCGGGGTGGATGTGAGCGGGGGGGACTGGCGGAGCGACCGGGGCGCCAAGGTCTTCGCTCGGCACGGCGACCTGTTCGTGCGTGATCTCGCATCGGGCACGGAGCGGCAGCTCACGCGAACCCGCGAGAGCGAGTCAAACCCCGTGTACATGCGCGACGAGCGACAGATTCAGTTCTGGCGCAGCGGAAAGCTGCTCGTCCGCGACCTGGAGACGGGGCTGGAGTGGGAGCCGGCGGAGGTTCGGTTCGCCAAGACGCCCGACGAAATCCGCGAGATGTCGGAGAAGGGAAAGAAGTACCTCGATCAGCAGCAGGATCGATTCTTCGATGTGCTCCGCGATCACCGGGCGTCCCGGGAGGAACGCGATGACCGCCGGCGGACGCTGCGCGAGATCAATCGGTCGGACGTGCCGGGACCGTTCTACCTGCCCGTGGGGCTTGAGGAGCGGCGGCGCCATCTCTCCCCGGACGGCAGATGGATGATCGTTGTCGGGGCCAAGCCGGTGAGGGGTGACAAGCGCGACGAGATGCCCAAGTACGTCACCGAGACGGGGTACGTGGAGACCGTCCACGTGCGCCCGAAGGTGGGGGAGGAGTCGCGTCGGGATGACCGGGTCTTCCTGCTCGACCTGGAGGCGGAGACGTGGGTGGAGTTGAAGCGCGACGGGTTGCCCACGATCACCGAGGATCCACTCGCCTGGCTGCGTGAGCGGAAGGATGAGAAAGCGGGGGAGGAATCGAAGAACGACACGGACACGGACACGGACACGGACACGGATACGGACACGGATTCGGCCACGGATGCCGATGCTGACGCTGACACGGAGGACGGGGAGGATGGTGACGAGCCATCCGGCGCGGAGACGGCTGAAGCGGAAAGCAAGGGGGAGGGCAAGCCCCGGTCGGCGAGTGTCTGGGGGGTGCGTTGGCGCCCGGACGGCTCGATGGCCGCGCTGATGCTCCGGTCCAACGACAACAAGGATCGGTGGATCGCGGTCGTGGAGCCCGGCGCGGAGACGCCGACGCTCGAGCCGGTTCACCACCTCCGCGACGAGGCCTGGATCGGGTGGAGTTTCAACGAGTTCGAATGGCTTGAGGACGGCTCGGCCCTCTGGTTCCTCTCCGAGGAGCGTGGGCATTCGGATCTGTACGCCTGGGACCCGGAGACGCGCGAGGTGCGCACGCTCGCGGCGGGCGCCTGGGAAGTGTCGAGCGTCGCGGAGTCACCCGACGGGGCGTGGCTCTACTTCCGGGCCAACCGCGAGCGTCCGATCGAGTACCAGGTGTACCGCGTCGGCGTGGATGGGTCGTCACCCGTGGAGGGCGTGACGGATCACGAGGGGTCGGTGGGGTCCTTCCGGCTCTCCCCCGATGGCGACCGGGTGCTGTACACCGCGTCGAGCGCGATCCGCCCGCCGGAGGTGTACGTGGCGGAGGTGGAATCGGGAGACTCGGTCGCGCTGACCGACACCGTCAGCGAGGCGTACGCGTCGCTGCCCTGGATCGAGCCGGCGTTTGTCGCGATCGAGGGGGACCACGGGGCGCCGATCTGGACCAAGGTCTACCAGGTCGATGGCGCCTGGGAGGGCGCCGGGCGCCCGGGGGTCGTGTTCGTGCACGGCGCGGGGTACACGCAGAACTCCGACGATGAATGGCCCTACTACTTCCGCGAGCAGATGTTCCACTCCATGCTCGCCTACCTCGGGTACGTGGTGATCGACATGGACTACCGCGCCTCGGCGGGGTACGGACGCGACTGGCGCACCGCGATCTACCGCAACATGGGGCGTCCGGAGCTGGAGGATCTCGCCGACGGCATCGACTGGATGGTGCGCACGCACGCCGTCGATCCGGATCGCGTCGGGGTGTACGGGGGGTCGTACGGCGGCTTCATGGCGCTGATGGCCCTGTTCCTTGAGCCGGAGACGTACGCCTGCGGCGCCGCGCTCCGACCGGTGACCGATTGGGCCCACTACAACCACGGGTACACGTCCAACATCCTCAACACCCCGGAGCTGGACCCCGAGGCGTTCGAGCGGTCCAGCCCGATCGAGCACGCCGAGGGCCTCGCGGACCCGCTGCTGATCTGCCACGGGATGCTCGACGACAACGTCGTCTTTCAGGACACCGTCCGCCTGGCGCAGCGGCTGATCGAGCTGGGCAAGGAGGACTGGGAGGTCGCGATGTACCCCCTAGAGCCGCACTCGTTCACTGAGCCGAGCAGCTGGCTGGACGAATATCGGCGCGTCTTCCGCCTCTTCGAGCGGCGCCTGCGGGGGCGGTGAGGGCGTGCTTCACTCCCCGGTCGGTTCGCTGGCCTGGCTCCGGACCGGACGGATGGGGATCTGGATCTCCCACCATTGGAGGTCGCGGGGAATGTAAGGTCCGTTGTAGCCGAGGGTTCGGGCGTGCCCGGCGATCTCGTACTGGGCGTTGGACTCGATCCACGCGGTCAGCCGGGTCAGGCCCGCGCGGGTCGCGGCCTCATCGAGACGCCCGCGCACGCCGAGGGCGAGGACCGTCACCGGTTGTGCGTCGATGATCTCCACCCCCGCGTCGGTTCCCGTCGGACCCAGGTCGGGCGTGCGGTAGAGGAAGGACATGGTCCAGGCTTCGCCCTCCTCGTTGGTGTGCGTCTGGAGCACGTCCCCTTCGGGCTGGGGGAAGCCCTCGCCGGCGAGGATCATCTCGACCGGGGCGGTCATCGCGATGTCGTTTTTCTTGATGTGGTTGAAGAGGGGGAAGAAGCCCTGGGCGGCGGAGGGGTTTGACCCGCGGGCGCCGGAGACCTGGGCGCGCCGGACGGGGGGGTAGGTCTTGATCTCGACCGCGTCCGGATGCGTGGGGGCGGGGTAACCC
>MRWG01001542.1_pt1 | contig 14385 bp, 10 predicted proteins | sample 1013341 | NCBI WGS metagenome assembly MRWG01 (sample SAMN06117577, study PRJNA244670) | biofilm metagenome | biome: Water; feature: Cathode Biofilm; material: Biofilm; isolation source: microbial consortium enriched at the cathode of a solar microbial fuel cell | place: USA: District of Columbia ... | reverse complement strand
CTTCAATACGCCCCCGAGGGCGAGGCCGAGCGCCCCCAGAACCATGCCGGGAATCAGTCCTGTCAATTCCATGGCGCCTTTATCCGACAGCGTGCCATCCAGGTCTAGCTCTATGAGGCAAGGTCTTGGCGCGGGACGCCACGCTGCTCTATCATTCCGCCATGACCTACACACTCGAACAGCTGGCGGCCGACTGCCATGACGCCCTCGCCGCCGATCCCGGTCCTGCCGGGCGCGAGGCGGCCCGCAAGCATCTGGAGCGGGCGCTGCAGGACCCGGGCTTCGTCACCGCCCACCTGGGACCCGACAACACCACGCCGCGCAAGGCGCTCTATAAGGATCCGGACTTGGGCTTCTGCATCATGGCCCACGTCTACGAAGCCGCGAAGGGCGGCGAGCCGCACGACCATGCCGGGACCTGGGCGATCTACGGCCAGGCCGTGGGCACCACGGTCATGACCGAGTGGCGCAAGCTCAAGGACCCGGAAGGCGACGCGCCCGGTGTGGTCGAGCCCACAAAGACCTACGAGCTGAAGCCCGGCATGGCGGTGGTCTACAACGAAAACATGCTGCACTCCCCCGACCGCGCCGGCCCGACCCGCCTGATCCGCATCGAGGGCCGCAACCTGGACGAGGTCACCCGCGACAAGTACGTCCCGGCCGGGGAAAACGCGGCGGAGTAGCCCCCTCACCCTCCCGCTTCGCGGGCCCCTCCCTCTCCCACGAGGGGAGAGGGGATTCCATGCCGCTTTGCCATCCGGTTCCCTCTCCCCTTGTGGGAGAGGGATGCGCAGCCTTGGTACGGCACCAGCCGGACCTAGGCGGAGCTGGGTGAGGGGGAATCTCCCCTTCCGCCCTGGACCCGACTCTGTCCCCCGTGCCACAAACGGCCGATGTCTTTGCCAGCCCCTTCTCTGCCCGCGGATTCCCCCGCTTTCCAGGTCCTGAAAGACACCTTCGGCTACGCCAGCTTCCGGCCGGGCCAGGAGGAGGTCATCGCGGCCATCCTGGCCGGCGAGAGCGTGCTGACGGTCATGCCGACCGGCTCCGGCAAGTCGCTCTGCTTCCAGGTGCCGGCCCTGGTGAAGGAGGGGCTGACCCTGGTGGTCTCGCCGCTGGTCGCCCTCATGGAGGACCAGGTCGCGGCTCTGAAGCTGGACGGCGTCGCCGCCGAGACCATCAATTCCTCGCGCGACCGGGAGACCAACGTGGCGGCCTGGCGCCGGGCCGCGGCCGGGGAGCTGAAGCTGCTCTACATCTCACCCGAGCGGCTGATGACCGAGCGCATGCTGGCCGCCTTCGCGCGCCTGCCGCTCTCCCTCATCGCAATCGACGAGGCGCACTGCATCTCGCGCTGGGGGCCCTCCTTCCGGCCGGAGTACGAGGGCTTGGCGCGCCTGCCGGAGATTTTTCCCCAGCTGCCGCTGGCCGCCTTCACCGCCACCGCCGACGAGGCGACCCAGAAGGACATCGCCGCCAAGCTGTTTCACGGGAAAGGCAAAACCTTCGTCACCGGCTTCGACCGGCCCAACATCAGCCTCGCCGTGGAGCTGCAGCGCGACTGGAAGCGCCAGCTCGTCGACTACGTGAAGGCACGGCCCGGCGAGAGCGGCATCGTCTACTGCCTGTCGCGGCGCAAGACCGAAGAGGCGGCGGAGCTGCTGAAGCAGGAGGGCATCCGCGCCCTGCCCTACCACGCCGGCCTGGACAGTGCGACGCGCGCCCACCACCAGAACCTTTTCATGACCGAACCTGGCGTGGTCATGGCCGCGACCATCGCCTTCGGCATGGGCATCGACAAGCCGGACGTGCGTTACGTCTTCCACGCCAACTTGCCGGCCAACATGGAGGCCTACTACCAGGAACTGGGCCGCGCCGGGCGTGACGGCCGCCCGGCCGAGGCCTTTATGCTCTATGGCCTGAACGACATCCGCCAACGCCGCATGTTCATCGAGGAAGATGACGGCGATACGGATCACAAGCGCCGCGAGCACAAGCGCCTCGACGCCCTGATCTCCTACTGCGAGACGGCCCAGTGCCGCCGCCAGGCGCTGCTCGGGTACTTCGGCGAGGACTACCTGGAGGAAAACGGCGGGCCCTGCGGCAACTGCGACGTTTGCCTGAACCCGCCGGTGACCGAGGACGGCACCGTGCTGGCGCAGCAGGCCCTGGCCGCCGTGGTGCAAAGCGGCGAGCGCTTCGGCGCCGCCCACATCGTCGACCTGCTGCGCGGCGCCGACACTGAGAAGATCCGCAGCCAGGGCCACGACCGCCTGCCCGCCTACGGCGCCGGCAAGGCCGAGGACAAGGAGACCTGGCGCTCCCTCCTGCGCCAGCTCACCGCCGCCGAACTGCTGCGCCTGGACATCACCGGCCACGGCGGCCTCAGCCTCACCGCAGCGGGCCGGCGCCTGCTGCAAGACGACGGCGACTTCCGCTTCCGCCGCGACACCGCGCGTTCGCGCGGCGGCAAGGCGACGGCGCGCGCGAAGAAGGCTATGGCCGCGGCGGAGCTTTCGACCGCTGACGAGCCATTGCTGGCCGCGCTGAAGGACCTGCGCCTGACCTTCGCGAAAGAGCGCGGCGTGCCCGCCTACGTCATCTTCGGCGACCGCTCCCTCATCGAGATGGCGCGCGACAAGCCTGCCGACCGCATCGCCTTCGCCCGCGTCTTCGGCGTCGGTGAGGCCAAGGTCCGCGACTTCGCTGAGCCGTTTCTGGCTGCCATCGCCGAGTTTCAGGAGAACTCCGCAGCGGCTGGCGAGTAAGCGGCGGCCCCACCCCCTACCCATCCTTCCCCATCAAGGGGGAAGGATGGGTAGGGGGTGGCTCTCGGGCAGATCAGAAGAGGGCCGATCAGGCTGAAGGTCTTCATGAGGGGGCAGCCTTGTGAGCCACATATTATCTTTCCACCTATGAAAACCGAGGAAAGTCACTTAGCGGCGACAGATCTCGAAACAAGACACAGACCCTCTCAGTCATAGCCCGAATATCCCTGTCGAGTTGTAACTGAGCGCCAAGTCGGTCACGGCTTCCGCGTATCATTGCTCTAACATCCTGAGAAAGTCGATCTACGGTCACTCCTCGATCTCGATAGTTGGGAGTCCAAACGTTCCGCAACAGGCGGTAGTTTATCTCATTCCGCAAACTGGACATCCAGCCGACATCACGATCAACTTTCCCCGGTGCGCCAAGCCAAATCCGCAAGTCTTCTACGCTGAGGATCGCTGCAGCCCGCATTCTTGGGGAAAATGGCTTCGATGGCCCGCTTCCCCTGCTGATCTCTTCCGCAAGAGTCTTCAAACTGTCGTCAGCAAACCTCCAGAATCCTTCGTGGAAGCCGCCGATTTTCTTCTTTTTCAGCGAGACCTTTGTGCGCACACCAATTTCTATCGACAATGAGTATACGCCACGCTCAAGTCGAGCAGTCGCGCCGGGTGCCGATCCTAATGCAATACAATCATCAGCGGTCAGGAAAATCAGGCCCTGCCCAAAGAGCCTTAGAAATCCAAGGCAGAGAAAGAATCCAGTATAGTACGTGGTCACAGATGCCCAGCTAATCGACCTAGTGTCATAAGCGCTGTTCGACCGTGGGAGAATGCTGTCGTGGGCGGCCCAAAAGTAGCGAGCTAGATCAGTTCCGTTTGCGTCGGACCATGAATTGTCAGTGGCTTCTACAACAAACTGATCCTTCGCAGAAACAACAACGAAATAGCTTCCGCCTTTTACAAACCACTCTCGTATCGTAGCACCCCGTGGGTCGACGCTAGGCGCAAACCTCCGTTTTGCCTCTTCTGCGATCGCTATCAACTCAGGCCCGATAACTGGCATCACAGCAAAGGCTCTAAATCCAACTTCTTGATCAGCTTCCCGCTAAGGGCCTTGTATGACTTACCCGGCTTTAGGAATGTCGTACGACGTGTGTGCCTAAACATAGGTTCCATAGCAGCGAAAAAGTCAGAGTCGTCAAAATCATGACCGCGGCGGTCAATTACGACGCGAGCAATCCTTGGAAAAATATCAAGTAAAGCTTTAAACACCGTAGCTTCTGAAATTGCGCTTTCCGCTTGCTTCTCAGAGAGGTGCTGCCTCGCTGCTGATAGATAACTATTGAGTGTTGGAAACACACTGTCCACGTCTAGCTGACTAAATCTTGCGAGCGCTGGGCGAACTGCCGAGTTGAAAGTTACACGAGACACTTTTCCCTTCCGCTTCTCAGAAGAGCTAAGCCAACCCGCTAGGACGCTATCCGGATGTGTGTTGAACTCATCAAACAGCTCGCCCAAAAATTTCTCATTAGAACTCTCATATGACGCGAGCCTTTTGATATCCAGAAGAAGCTCATTGGACACAGGTCGCTGCTTCGTATTGATATCTATGAAGAGTTTGACTTCTTGCTCACGAGTCAAACCGTGGTAGATCACCACCGGAACGCGGAGAGAAGTGTGTGCCAATGAATACCCATAAATTCGGTGCTGCCCATCCAAGACCAAGAATGCATGGGGACCATATATGAAACGGACGGTTTTCCCGCGACCTGTGATGGTGAACTCTGCACCATCTTGCGCGGAGAGAATGACTGCGTTCGGAATAGTGCCGAGACCAGAATCTACGTATTCAGCAATTTCCTGTGCACGCTTAGTGTCCAGCCTCCTTTGAAAGCCCTCCTTCGGGTCATCAAACCGATCACTGACGTAGCAGCAACCAGCCAACACATCACTTGGCATCGTTAGAGTGTGGAAGCGCCAATCACCTTGCGTAATCAAGCTCACAGCATAGGCAAGTTCTTCACCTTCCTGCATCAGCTATTCCTCTCTCGGAAATAACTTTTCCTATGTTCTAGCGAACAAACGCATGTTGAACACCGCTCGTCGCACGCTGAAGTAGATGAATCCAGCACAAGTTGCAATCTTTGCATATCTCTTGCCGAAAAGACAATTCGATCGGCGACCAATGGGTGCAATGATCACTTCTTGCCTACAGGAAACCCGCCAAAAAGACGAATGTCTTACCGCACGTTCGTCTGGCCGGTGATCTTGTCCAGGGCCTGGGCCAGGTTGGCGACGGAGCGCTCCACGTTGTGCAGCTTGTCGAGGCCGAAGAGGCCAACACGGAAGGTCTGGAAGTCCTCCGGCTCGTCGCACATCAGGGGTACGCCGGCGGCGGTCTGCAGGCCCTCGGCGGCGAACTTGGCGCCCGACTTGATGCCCGGGTCGTCGGTGTAGCAGACCACCACGCCCGGCGCTTCGAAGCCCGCCGCGGCGACCGACTTGAAGCCGCGCGCGGCCATGAGCTCGCGCACCTTGGCGCCCAGCTCCAGCTGCTCGGCCTTCACCTTGTCGAAGCCGTAGGCCTCGGTTTCCTTCATCGACTCGCAGAAGCCGCGCAGCGCATCGGTCGGCATGGTGGCGTGATAGGCATGGCCGCCGTTCTCGTAGGCTTCCATGATCTCCAGCCACTTCTTCAGATCGCAGGCGAAGGAGGTGCTCTGCGTCGCCTTCACCTTCTCCTTGGCCGCGGCGCTCAGCATGACCAGGCCGCTGCAGGGCGAGGACGACCAGCCCTTCTGCGGGGCGGAGATCAGCACGTCGATGCCCACGGCCTTCATGTCGACCCAGACCGTGCCGGAAGCGATGCAGTCCAGCACGAAGAGGCCGCCCACCTCGTGCACCGCCTCGGCCACCGCCTTCATGTAGTCCTCCGGCAGGATCATGCCGGAGGCCGTCTCCACGTGCGGCGCGAAGACGACATCCGGCTTCGCCTCGCGGATCGTCGCCGTCACCTCCTCGATAGGCGCCGGGGCGAAAGCGGCCTGAGGTCCCTCCTCGATCTGACGAGCCTTCAGGACGATGCTCTCGGCGGGAATGTCCCCGGCCTCGAAGATCTGGGTCCAGCGGTAGGAGAACCAGCCGTTGCGGATCACCAGCGCCTTCCTGCCCGTGGCGAGCTGGCGGGCCACCGCCTCCATGGCGTAGGTGCCGCCGCCCGGCACCACCGCCACGCCTTCGGCGGCATATACGCTTTTCAAGGTGGTCGAGATATCCCGCATAACACCCTGGAATGTATTGGACATATGGTTCAGGGCGCGATCGGTGAAGACCACGGAATATTCAAGGAGCCCGTCGGGATCGACGTTGGGCAGCAGGGCGGTCATGACTTCTCCAGGTGCGGCAAGGGACTCTGGGGGAAAGTTGAGAGGGCCGCACCATAACGAAAATCGCCGCCGGGGGAAGGTTGGAAATTCGTCGCAGGCGATTAGAACCGCGCTCTGCCGGACAAGGCTTGCCGCTGTACGCCACTCACGCGCCTCGACGGCCGTCATGCTCGGGCTTGACCCGAGCATCCATGGCGAGGACAGACCGGATCGGAGCAGGCCGAAAAATGGACCCTCGGGCTTGATCCGGGGGTGACGAACCACGAAGCTGCGGGCTCCGAAGCCGGCGACCCGGCTTCAGTCGTTCGCCCCTACGCCGTCACTTCCAGCACCCAGGCCAGCAGCAGGTCGAACTGCGCCTTGGCGAAGGCCCAGGCCTCGCCGGCGGCCGCCTGGGCGTCGCCCAGCCAGTCGCCCAGCGTGCCGCCGAGGCCGCCCAGGGAGCCGGACAGATCGAGGCCGGCGCCGAATTTCTGGTAGGCGAACCAGCCGCCGGCGGCGAGGCCGCCGATCAGCAGGACCCGCTTCAGCGGGCGGACCAGCACGCCGAGGCGCTGGCGCCGGCCGATGGCGCGCAGAACGCCGCGCTTCTGCTTGCTCTGGCTCTGGAGCTCCTTCTGCCACTCCGCGCGGGCCGCCGAGAGGCGCTTGGACTCCTCGTTACGCCACTCCTCGCGGGCGGCAGAGATCTGGTTGCGGGTGTCCTCCTCCCAGCCCTTGCGCGCTTCCTCGAGCTGCGCCTTGGACTTTGCCTCGGTGCGGAGGATCGCCTGGGAGACGGCTTCGGAGATGCGCTCCTCGCCTTCCTTGTTCCACTTCGCCAGGGCCGTCGCCTCGGCGGCGGCGGCCCGGGTGCGCGACGCTTCCAACTCGCCGGCCTGCGCGGCCAGGCGCTGCTCGGAGGCGGCGGCGGTGGCCTCCGCGGCCTCGCGGTAGGAACGCTCGACCGCCAGCTTCTCCTCCCAGGCCTGCTCCAGGAAGTCCTTCTGCTCGGCGAGGTGCTGCTGCAGTTCCGCCTTGCGCGTCGCATGACCCTGAGTCTCGGTCTCCGCCAGGCGTTCACGCAGCTCACGCAGCGTGGCCTCCGCCTTGGAGCGGTGCTCCTGCTCGCGCGCCAGCGCCTCCCGGGCGCGGGTTTCCTTCGCCTCGGCGTCTTCCTGCCAGCGCGCGCGGGCATCCTGCAGGCGCGCCTCGGCGGCGGCCTCGGCCTCGCGCGCCACGCTCTGCACCGCCTCCGCCACGGCCTCTTCGACCGCGGCAGCGACCTTCGCCTTGCCCTCGGACTCAGCCTTCACCTCGGCGGTGACCAGCTTGGCCTGGGCCTCGGCCAGGCGCGCCTCGGCTTCGGCCAGGCGGGCGGCCAGGCGCTGCTGCTCGGTCTCCGCCTCGGCCCGCTGCAGGCGCGCCGCCTCGGCGTAGCGCTCGCTGTCACGCCGCCAGTCCGCCTTGGCCGTCTCCAGCCGGGTCTCAGCCCGCGCCTCGGCGTCGCGCCTGGCCTGCTTCGTGGCCTCCTGCACCGCCGCGTCGATGCGCGCGCGGGTCTCCGCTTCGATTTCTTCCGGGTCCGGCGCCGCAGCCGCTTCGGCCAGCTGCGCCTCGGCCTCGGCCAGGCGGCGCTGCAGTTCCCGCGCCCCGTTCTCCGCCTGCGCCTCCGCCTCCTGGCGCCGCGCCTGTTCCGCCGCCAGGGCGTCCGCAGCCTCGCTCCGACTTTGCTCGGCAGCCGCCAGCTTCGCCTCGGCCTCGGCGGCCCGCGCTTCCACCGCGGCGCGCTCTTCCGACGCCTCTGCCTGCCAGAGGGCCCGCGCCTTCTCCAGGGAGGCGCCGCCGCCGCGCGCCTCGGACAGGGTGAGACGGGTTTCCAGGTCCTGCACGCGGGCTTCGGCCTCGCTGCGCTGGCGCCGTTCCTCTTCCAGGACGCGCTCGGTCTCTTCCTTCCAGCCGGCGTAGGATTCTTCCAGGCGCGCCACGGCGGCGATCTCGGCCTCCTGCTTCGCCTGCGCGACGGCCTGGGCGATGCCGGACTCAGCCTCCTGGGCGGCGGTAACCTGGCGCGCCTCGGCAGCCTCGGCGGCCGCGGCCGCGTCGGCACGCGCCTGCGCCAGCTCTTCGGAGAGCGCGTTGATCTTCTGTTCGGAAGCTTCGGAGCTTTCGGCGGCCGCCGCGGCGGCCTGCTCGATCTCCGCCGCCCGCTGCCCGGCCGCTTCGGCCGCCGCGGCGGCTTCGGCACGCGCCTCCTCCAGTTCCCCGGTCAGCGCCGTGATCTTCTGCTCGGATTCCTCGGCCGCGGCGCTGGCGCTCTCTGCCGTCTCCGCCACGCGCTGCTCGGCGGCCGCCGCCTGGCGCTCGGCGTCCGCGCGGACGGCGCGCTCGGCCTCCAGCTTTTCCTGCCACTCGTGTTCCAGGCGGCCCGCCTGGTCGGACAGCATCGCATCGCGCTCCACCGCAGCGGCCTCGCGCAGTTTCGCTTCGGCGTCGCGCCACTCTTCCTGCAGCTCTTCGCGCAGCCGGGCCTCGGCTTCCGACACAGCTTCGCTCTGGGCCTTGGCCGCCCGGCGTTCGGAAAGACGCAGCGCCGCCTTCACCCGTCGCTCCATACGCGCCTGGGGCACCGCGGGCCCGCCTTCCGGCGCACGCGCCACCCAGAGCGGCAGGTCGAACTGGCCGACGATGGTCGCATTCTCGTCCCGGTCGATGCCGACGACGCGCACCGCCAGGGCGATGGGCGGTTCGACATCCTCGGGCAGCAGCAGTGCCACGCCTTCCAGGTCGTCGGGAGTCAGCGACCAGCTGCCGTCCTCGTTGCCGTTGCCTCTGGAAAAGCGCGCACGCGCCGGCAGATGCACCACGCGCAGCAGCAGGCGCCGGTAGCGGGCGTAGGGCGCCAGCAACGGGGCAAGGTCCAAAGGGATACCGACCAGGGACTCCTCGTCCTCCGGCAGGGCGGCGGTCATATCGCTCATCGCATCGTCCTTCAGCGGCCCCGGCGCCTAAGGCGCTGTTCTTCCGGGCGGGGCCGGCATCGTCTCCGGCGCTTATTCTCCCCCGAAACGAGTAAACCGATCGTTCATGCGCGCGTAATTCAACCCCGCGCGGAACAGCCTTAGGCCACTGCACGGATGCGTTTATTCGGATTTGAGATGTTTGCGGCGGGATTGACGGGCAACCGCCGTTTTTTGCGTCGATCCGGTCTTTAACGGCGGCCGCCGTGAGGCGGGCGGCCGGCGAATCATCGGACGCCCGTGGGGGCGACGGCAGGGCGCGTTCTTCGGCGCCCTTGCTGCCCCGGGCGACGGCCACGGGGGTCGAGTCCTTAAGAAAGACCACCTCGGCGACGGTCTCCGACGTCTCCGGCAAGCCGGCGCTCGACACCACGATATTCGGCGCCTCGCCACGCGCGGCGGCCGGCACCTGCGCCGGCGGGACGTCGACGAAGATGTTCCCCCTCCGGCTGACCCCCTGCAGGAAGGCGGTGCGTCCGAGAAAGCGGGCCACGTCGCCGCCGGGATCCGGGGCGAACACCACCAGGTCGACCTCCGCCAGCCCCAGGCCCGCCTGCTCCAGTTCCCCGGCGAACCTTTCCACAACGATCGCTTCCGCCTGACGGTCGGACATGGCGCGCTGCATGCCGTCCAGACCCGCATGGGAAGCGTCGCCCCAGCTGTCGGCGCCGACGACATAGCCGTCCCGCGACGCGGCCGCGACGCTGCGCCCCCCGCCCCCCAGCGCCGCCGCAACGGCCGCGGCCAGGGACGGCACCTTCCGCTGGGTCACAATCACCACCACCGGCACGCGCAGGGCCTCGGGGCCGCCGGTGATCGCATTCAGAAGGTTCACGGCGGATTGGGATTCCGGTCCGTCCAGGCGATAGGTCGTCAGCGCCGGAAAGGAATTGATCTCGTTGATCGCGTAGCCGATCTCCTGCGGCGGCGCCGAGATGTCCGGACAGATGAGGTCGAAGCCGCAGACGGGGATGGGAATGGTCGCGTAAACCCGCCGCAGGATCTTCTCGTAGTCCGAATGCATCTTGTCGGTGACCTCCACGGTCATGCCGCCGTGCGCCCCGCCGCCGAAATAGGAAAGCTGCACAGGCTGGCCCTCCTCCGGCACCGAGTCGGCGGTGAGTCCCTGGTCGCCGTAGGGAGTCTGGCCCTTGCTCTCAATGGCCTCGAGGTCGATGGGCTGGTAGGCGAAGCGCTTGCCCTTGCCGCGCAGCGGCGAGCGGTTCTCCTCGGCGACCAGCTCCCGGATGCTGTCGCGGCCGTTGCCCGTGACGAAGGGCGGTTGCAGTTCATAGGCGTTGACCAGGCGGCCCTTGACGGCGGTCAGCCGGAAGCTCTTGCCCGGCACGAAGTTCTCGATCAGGAGGTCGCGGCCGCGCCGCAGCGCGCGCCCGCAGGCCGCCTTCAACTCGGCCTCGCTGCGGACATTGAGATTGACGCCTCTCTGCCCGCCGCCGGTGGCGGGTTTCACCACGACCGGGTAGCCGAGCCTGGCGGCCGCATTCCGGGCCTCTTCATAAGACCTGACGCCGCGCTGCACCGGCACCCGGATGCCGGCGTCGTGCAGCAGTTTCGACGTCCAGTTCTTGTTGTTGCCCAGGCTATAGGAGATCCAGCTCTCCGGATCGAACATGCCCTTGACGGCGCGGTGGGTCCGGGCCCCAAGCCCCAGTTCATAGACCAGGGAACCGTTCAGAAGGTAGCGGCAGGGAATGCCTTGCCGCTGGGCGGCGCGCCACATGAACCAGCTGTAGAGATCGATCCTGTCGAACAGCGCGTCGAGCTTCGCGGCGACGGCGGCCTGGAGTTCCGCCTTGTCCGGCGGCGCCGGCATCATGCCGACCAGTTCCCTGGCCAGGCTCAGGGCGGTCATGCCGATGCCCCGCTCGATGCACTCGAACCACCAGTGTCCTTTGAGGCCCTGCCCGTCACTCTGGTGATAGTGGGTGACGTCGTAGCCGATCTGCCGTTGCAGCAAAACGGCGACGGCGGCGATGGCGGCGAGGCCGTCGACCGGCGTGCCTTTCGCCAGGCCGCCAAGCCAGGGCGGGGCGGGATGCGCGAAAATGCAGGGCGCATCCTGAATTGCGTCGAGCAGGTTCTGCAGGTCGTCGGCGGCGACGGGCGTGCCGGGGCCGGCGGCAACGAAGCGAATGACGCTCTTCACGCTCGAAGGGTTGGCGCCGTCCGAAAAATGGGCCGTCAAAGTCGGTTGCATGGGAAGATATCTTTCCTGCCTAACGCTTCAGTGACGCGTCCTCGACCAGCCAGCCGCAGAGTTCGGCCAGCGAAATCCCTGCGTGCTCGAGCTGGCGGTCGAAAGTGCCGCCGCCGGCGAAGCCGATGGCCGGCTGGGTGTTGGTCTCCAGCACGACGAAGCCCGCCTGCCCCTTGGCCTCGTCCCAGCGCAGGTCGCTGCGGCTGATGAAGCGGCAGCCGAGCGCGCGGTGCGCGGCCTCGGCAAGCTCGAAACAGGTCATGCGGATGTTCTCGGGCAGCTCGGCCGGGGTGATCACCTCCGCCTCGACGATATGGTACTTGGAGTCATAGTCCCACACGCCCCGGGCGGTCTTGATCGCGCTCACGCAGAAGCCCTTGTCGCGCAGCACGCTGACGGTCAGGTCCTGGCCCGGCGCGTATTTCTCCACCAGGAACCATTCCGGCAGGTCGGCGCCCCCGGTCAGCGGCGGCGTTACGTCGTCGAGCACGAAGTGGATGCCGATGGAGGAGCCCTCGGCGTTGGGTTTCAGGACGTAGGGCGGCGCCATGGGGTGGCCGGCCGCCAGCTCGTCGCGGTGGACCAGGCGCCCCTCGGCGACCGGCAGGCCGGCGTCCCGGTAGACGGCACGCGAGCGCGCCTTGTCCATGCCGACGGCCGAGGCCAGCACGCCCGAGTGCGTATAGGGGATCTGCATCCACTCCAGCAGCCCCTGGATGGCGCCGTCCTCGCCCCAGCGGCCCATGAGGGCGTTGAAGGCCACGTCCGGCCGCGCCGCCAGCAGCCGCTCGGCGACGTCATGGCCCGCGTCGATCTCGACCGTTTCGTAGCCCGCCTCGCGCAGCGCCGCCGCGCAGTTCCGGCCCATCGCCAGGGAGCCCTCGCGCTCGGCCGAGACGCCGCCCATCAGCACCGCTACTCTCTTACCCGGCATGATCTCCCCTTCCCCCCGGCGGCAAGAATCCGCGCCTCTTATAACCCAAGGGAGATGTATAGGGGGTAAATCCTTTGGTGCGCTAGCTCCGCGCTGCGGGACTGCTGAAGAAGATACGCGCCAGCTCCCGGCCGCCGACTTCCCGGCGCAGCACGCCGAAGGCGTTGTAGGCCAGGAAGGCGACGCCGGTCCAGATGATCGTCGCCCAGACCTGGTGCACGTCGCGATGCTCGAAGACGCCGGCCAGCGCCGCGCCGAAGCCGCCGTATTCGCCGCGCGCCTCGAAGGCCTTCTCCAGCAGCAGGGCGGCCATGGTCGCCACGGTGTAGAAGGCCGTGCGCACCAGGACATCGATGAAGGGGGGCCTGTGCTGCAGCCACCGGCTGATCGGCACCTTCTGCAGCACGATGACGACCTTGGCGGTCACCAGGGCGACCAGCATGGCCGTGGCGAGGCCGCTGAAGCGGATGCCGTACTGCGCCAGCAGCAGCTGCTTCAGCACCATGATGAGAGCGAAGCAGGCGGCGAAATAGACCGTCACGCCGACCAGCAGCTTCAGTTCGTCCGTAAGCCAGTGCAGGAACTTCATGGGCCCCTCCCCGCCTAATCGCCGCGCGGGCCGCAGGCCACGTGCCGTCCGGCCTCCCGCGCCCTTCGAAGGTTAGCCGATGCCCGCGCGCCGCACCACGGAAGAGCGCGCCCTGCCCGCACCGTGCCTCCAATCGTCATGCTCGGACTTGACCCGAGCATCCATTTCTCAACCTCTCCCGACCGTGCCGCTGAAGCATGGACCCTCGGGTCAAGCCCGAGGGTGACAGCGAGAATGGTCAGCCCCCCTTGCGCGCCCACCGCCCGCCGCGCTTCACTGGGGACGTGCAAGGAGGTCCCCATGTGCCGCGCAGACCTTCGGCACACCAGCACAGGAACCTTATCTACCGGCAAAGGTTTGAGGGGGAGAAGGCCCTTGGTCCGAACGACATCAATCGCCGTGCTTCCACTGCTCGCTGTATTGCTGGGCTATTTCGGGACTTTCGCCACCGGCGCCGCCACCTCTCTCGAAACGTGGCGCCACGGCGATACCGAGGGGAGCGCCTACATATGCGTTCCCAAGGGAGAGCCGCCCTTTCCCGCTGTCCTTCTCAATCATGGGATCTACATCGACCAGCGTGGCTTGGGTGCCGCCAAGCAGCGAGGATACAAGCCCGAGGCACTGTGCGAGACGCTCGCGACGGACGGGTATCTCGCGTTTCTCCCGATCCGGCGCAGCGGCGGATCCAATCTGAAGGCGCACTTGCGCGAGGTGATGGCGGCGCTGGGCGCGGTCAGGGCGCGGCCCGACGTGGACCGCAGCCGGATAACCTTCGCGGGGCACTCACGGGGCGGCCTGCTCTCCCTTGCGGCGGCGGTCCGGGGCGCGCCGGTCCGGAGCTTCATGCTCTTTGCGCCCGCATCGGGGGGCCGCGGGGTTTTTACGAAGCTTCTCGGCGCCGTCCCTCGGATCAAGGCGCCCATGCTCGTGATGATCGAGCGCTCCGACAAATTCAGCGTCGTCAGGGAAGCGGTCGACCGGCTGGAAGAGGCGTTGCGCGCCTCCGACGTGCCATACAATGTCACCAGATACGATCGCGGCGGCGGGCACGACCTGTTCTTGGCACCCGGCTACTACTGGTCGGACATGCTGAGCTTCCTGCGCGACCCACCGGAGAGGGAGTGACACGCCCCCGGCCGCAGTGACGGCCTTGCGCTGCCGCCCGGCCCTGCGCTTCACTTGCGGGAAGGAAGGAGGTCCCCATGTGCGGGCGCTTCACCAACCAGATCACCTGGCGCGAGCTGGTCGAGCTCTACGGGATCCACGACCAGCCGGCCCTGAACCTCCGGCCGCGCTACAACGTGGCGCCCAGCCAGGACATTCCGATCGTGCGGCCGGTCCAGCCTGACGAAGAGGCCAGCGAAGAGAACGGCGAAGAGGAGAGCGGCGGCCGGCCGCCCCGCGAGGTGGTCATGGCGCGCTGGGGCCTGGTGCCCTTCTGGGCCAAGGATCTGAAAGTCGGTTACAAGATGATCAACGCCAAGGCGGAGA
>MRWG01001541.1_pt1 | contig 14385 bp, 10 predicted proteins | sample 1013341 | NCBI WGS metagenome assembly MRWG01 (sample SAMN06117577, study PRJNA244670) | biofilm metagenome | biome: Water; feature: Cathode Biofilm; material: Biofilm; isolation source: microbial consortium enriched at the cathode of a solar microbial fuel cell | place: USA: District of Columbia ... | reverse complement strand
GTTTCGCCACGACGAATCGCGTCGATGACGGCGTAGTCGCTTGTCTCGGCTTGGGCGTCGGCGCCGGGCGCGCGCATTTCGATGCGCCGAGTCTTCACGGCGGCTTCGGCTTCAGCGGATTTCTGTTGCTCATCCATGGCGATTGCAGGTGTGGTGTCGGCTTGGGGCATGTTAGAACGCTCCGCCTCTGGTGCGTTTGCGCAGTCGAGCGCGGAAGGCGATCGCCGCGAGATTGAGCGTGACGACGACCACGATCAACAGGAAGGTGGTCGTCCAGACGACAGGACGGGCGGCTTCGGAGTCTGGGCTCTGGAAACCGACGTCGTAAATATGGAACCCGAGGTGCATGAAGCTGCGTTCGAGGTGGAAATACGGGAAATAGGGTTCGAAGGGCAGTTCCGGCGCGAGCTTGACGGCGCCGACGAGCATGAGCGGGGCGACTTCGCCGGCGCCTCGCGCGATGGCGAGAATCATGCCGGTCATGATGCCGGGCATGGCTGAAGGCAGCACGATGCGCCGGATGGTCTGCCACTTGCTGGCGCCGCACCCGTAGCTGCCTTCGCGGAGCGAGCCTGGCACGGACGAGATCGCCTCTTCCGTCGCCACCACGACCACCGGAAGCGTCAGCAGCGCAAGCGTGAGCGCTGACCACAGAATGCCCTTGGTGCCGAAGGTGGTTCGCGCCGGGAAGAAGCCATCAAAGAATGGCGACTTGGCGATGAGCGCGATGAAGAGAAGCAATGTTGAGAGCCACAGCGCCATCGCGCCGGCGCCGAGAATTTTGTCGCGCTTGGTTGGGGGCTGTCCCGGCGTCGGTCGCGCGAATGCGCCGATGATCGCGGCGGCGGCGAGAATGACCAATGTGCCAACTGAGCCCACCCACCACATGCCGGGCGACCATGGATTCGTCGGGCCGTTGTCAATGTAATTGCCGAGCGTGTAACAGAAGAACCCAAGGCCGAACACGCCATAAACAATGCTGGGCACGCCGGCGAGGTTGTTGATCGCGATGCGAACCGTGCTGATGACAATGCCCTGCGCGGCGTATTCACGGAGGTAAAGCGCGGCGATCACGCCGAAGGGGACCACGATGATGCTCAGGAGGATGGTGAGCATCACGGTGCCGAAGATCACGGGGAAGACGCCGCCCTCGGTGTTGGCTTCTCGCGGGTCTTCCGAGAGGAATTCCCACCAGCGGCTCATGTAGACGCCGAGTCGTCCGCCAATTCCAAGGTCATTGGCGCGCACGACGCGGACGATCTGGCTCAAGCGAAGCGGCTCATTGGGTTCGGTCTGGGCGCGGGGCGCGAAGGCGCCGCTCGTGGGGTCGCGAACGATGATGCGGTAGCGGTCATCGATTTCTTCGAGTGCGCGGATTTGTTCGAGCAGCTCCTGATATTCCAGTTCAAGCTCGGCCTGTCGAACGTTGAAGCGCTCGGTTTCTTCGGCGAGGCGCTCGTCGGACGCCTTGCCTTCTTCATGCAGCATTTCGACTTCACGATGCCGCAATCGGGCTCGCTCCATGCGCATGTTGATGTAGCCGACATCGTGCTTGTTGAGCGCGCGAATGCGGGCGCGGCGCTTGGTCGCGTCCTGGTGCATTTCGCTGAGCGCGTCGAACGTTTCTTCGGTGGTGTCGGTGATGAAGATCTGCTCGATCACGCGGACGCCTTCGTCCGTTTCTCGGATGATCTCACGCTCGAATGGACGCGTGCCCCAATCAGAATCTGTCGTGCCTTCGAGTTCGATGGCTTCGACGCCGCCCTCGGGCACGGGGATCACTTTCTCGACCTTGTAGATGAGCGCTTCCGGTCGGCCGAGCCACACGCCCCACTCGGTGCGCTCGAGCAGCACGACGTCCGTCGGCTCTTCGGTGGACTCGATGTCCATGAGGTCAACCCATCGGAAGGGTTGGCCGGTGACTTCCTTGTTGCCGACGCGGTACAGGCGTCGAACCGGGAAACCCTCTTCATCCAGCGCGCCGAAGGGGATCGAATCGGAATACGCGCGAATGTCCGCGATGCGGTCGGCGCCGGGGTCGTAGGACTCTGCGCGCGTGGGCACACCGAGGAACGTTGTGCCGTCATCGAGGCGCACTTCGTGAATGTCGCGCGGCCAGAACGTGGCGAAGCCGTTCCAGAGCACGATCGAAAGCAGCGCGACGATCATCACAATGCAGGCGGTGAGGGCCATGCCGGTGAGCCAGAGCATGGGTTCGCCGCGCACGGCAAGCGGGGTGCGCCGCTTGATGTGCTTGGGCGCGCCGGAGTCGCTTGCGGCCTGGTTGGACGGAAGCTGACTCATAGCGATGCGCTCCGCTTTCGGACGCGCTGACGGATGATCTCCGCCGCGGTGTTGATGATGAACGTCATGGCGAACAGCACGAGGCCGCAGAGGAAGAGCACGCGGTAGTGCGTGGCGTCCTTGGGCGCTTCGGGCAGTTCGACCGCGATGTTGGCGCTGAGCGTGCGGAGGCCGTCAAAGACGCTCCAACTCATGATGGGCGTGTTGCCTGTCGCCATCAGCACGATCATGGTCTCGCCGGCGGCGCGACCGAGGCCGATCATGCACGCGCTGAAGATGCCGCTCATCGCGACAGGCATGACCACGCGCACGGCGGTCTGCCAGCGTGTCGCGCCGGCGCCGAGCGATGCGGACCGGAGTGTGTCGGGCACACTGGTCATGGCGTCATCGGCGATCGTGTAGATGATCGGGATCACAGCGACGGACATCGCAATGCCGACGACGAGCGTGTTTCGCTGCTGGAACGAACCGAAGATGGAGTCACGCGCATCAAACCCGAATCCCGTGAGGACCGAGGCGAGCAGCGCGGCGGCGACGGCGCTCAAGGCCACCGTCGCGAGAAACTTCACCAGCTCGATCCCCGCTTCGGCCATCGGGGAATGTTCACGGTCCCAGGCGCGGATTCGCGGGTCAACGAATCGCGTGACCAGAATGGTCATGACAAATGCGCCGGCGGGGAAGGCGATGATGAACCAGCCGGGCCAGGGGCCGCCGATGACGCCGTTGAGCCAGGCGCGAATGTCGGCGTCGTCATAGCCGTGCAGCGCGATTTGCTCTTGAATGGCGGGGTCGCTCAATTCACCGGCGGGGCGGACGATTTCACCATTGCGGTAGTACAAGCCGGACTGACGGAGCAGGCGGACGTCTTTCTCGCCGATCGATGCGCGGGTGGCGACCCAGTCGGGCCATTGGTCGCGCGGCGCCTCTTCATAGCCTCCAGCGCGAACGAGCACATCGTTGTCGCTGGGCTGGAACAGCACGCGTTCAACCAGTGGTCCGACGGCGATGGACGCCCAGCCTGCGATCAGCGTGACGCCGACAATCATGATGAGGCGACTGCCGGCGGTGGCGCGATTCATGTATCGCACGGGCACGAAGTGCCACACATAGGCGCCAAGCAGCACGCCGAATGGAATGCCGACAAACGCGAGGAGCACGCCGGGCAGCAGATCGCGCACCAGCGGGGCCAGCACCATCGCCGCGATGAAGCCGAGCACCACGGAAGGCAGCGAGGCCATCATTTCAATCGACGGCTTGATCGACGTGCGAATTCGCGGGGAGAGAAACTCGCTGGTGTAGATCGCCGCGAGGATGCCGAAGGGCACCGAGATCAGCATCGTGTAGATGGTGGCCTTCAGCGTTCCGAAGATGAGCGGGACGAGGTTGTACTTGGCTTCGGCGGCGTCATCGCCGGATGAGGACTGGTAGGTGTAGCTCGGCGCCGGGTCGCCCTCGTACCAGATCTTGCCGAACAGGCTGCTGACGGTGGCTTCGGGGTGGCGCGGGTCCATGTCCAGCACGTGCATGTGGTTGTCCACATCAACGAGCAGAACGCCGTCAACTTTGGGCATGAGCCGCGCATCGGCGATGGCGGGGCCGACGTCGTGGCGAACGACAAAGGCGTTGCTGGTCATGTTGCGAACGACCGCGCCGCCGCCGGCGTCGCCGGTGATGATCGTTCGATCGCGCGAGCTGACGCCGATGGACGTGATTGCTTCGCGCTGGGGTTCAAGCGTGTGGGCCCGGACGAACACCTTGCCGTCCGGCGTATCGGCGAGCTCATTGCGTGAGGCGAAGTAGCCATAGACGTTGCCGGCGTCATCGCCGACGGCGATGGTGTGACCGCCCAGCACTTTGGCGATGGCGGTCACGGTGCGGCCGGTGTCAACGAGGGCGGTCGTTTCAGCGAGTGTAATGTCGTCAGGGTCGGTCGTGTTGTAGCGCTGGCAGGCGCCGTCCGGCCAGATCAGCAGCGCGTTCTCGCCATCGCCGGTGACGACGACCCACTGCGGCGCGTTGGTCGCGGTGTCGAAGGTGGTCGGGAATGAATATTCGCTAAGGCGAATTCGCGGCGCCCCGCCCATGAGCGATTGGATCTTGCGAACTTTGTTGAAAGCCGCGGCGCCGTCTTCGCGAATCGCAACGAGAAATTCCTCGCGGGCGTCGGCGTGGTAATCCACGAGCGTGACCGCCCCTTCGCCGACGCGGAGGGTGATCGGGTCCGCCAACTCGACACTGGCGCTGGTCAGCCGGAGCTGATTGAGCGGCGTGCGCGTCGCGACGGACTCGCCGAACTTGCGCATGTGGCCGATCTCGAGATCCTGCAACTCTTCCGGCTCATCGTCCGGCGTCAGGAACTCAGTGAAAAACGTGATCTCGCCCAACTGGACGGATCCATCATCGAGGCCAAGGGCCACGTTCCCGCCTCGCGGCGAGCGCGCGAACGCGGTGATGAAGCGTTCGCCATCAACCAGGTCTGACTCGGCGATCAGTTCACCGGTGTCGAGTTCGATGGTTTGCAAGCGTCCGTCGTCCAGCAGACGCAGCATGGTGGACTGGTGTTCATCCGCTTCGACGAAGAGGGTTTCGTTGGTTGTTTCGGGGAGGGTGACATCGAATCGCTCTTCGATCGACCCCGGAAGAAACAGGTTGATCGTGACGCCGACGAGGTAGATGCCGATCCCCAGCACAGCCGCGACCACGACCAGTCCGCCCAGCGTGATGACCACGGTGGAGACCTTGTCGGTGATGTAAACGCTCCGGCGCGTGGTTCGCCTGCGTGTCGGAGGTGTAGGTGTAGCGTCGGGCATGGGCAGGTCCGTCGGCGAACGAAACGGGAGTCGAAGGGTGGGATACTCGGAAAAAAGGCGGCCGGCAACGTTGGCGCCGACCGCCCGAAAGCCGCGCGGCGTGACCGGGCCCCTCCGATCACGCCGCGAGAAGTTTCATACCGGCGGTGCGATCAGAATCCGGCGCGAACACCGAGATTCGAGAGATCTTCGCGGGCGATCGCCGCGGACACCGGGAAGTAACCGTCCTTGATGGTGACCTCCTGGCCCTGGCGGGAGAAGATCAGGCGGACGAACTCGCGGGTGAGCGGGTCAAGCTGCGAATTCGGACGGTGGTTCAGGTAGATGTACAGGAAGCGGGCGAGGGGGTAGTCGCCGCTGTAGGCGTAATCCGCATTGGCGGGGAATGCTTCACCGTTGGTTTCGATCGACAGCGGCACGGCGCGGACGTCGGCGGTGGCGTAGCCGATGCCGGAGTAGCCAATGGCGAACTTGTCGGTCGCGATGCCCTGGACGACGGAAGAGGAGCCGGGCTGCTCCTTGACGGTCGGCTTGAAGTCGTTGTTGCCCAGCGCGACCTTCTTGAAGAAGCCGTAGGTGCCGGACGCGGAGTTACGACCGTAGAGGCTGACTGGCTTGTCGCGCCACTCGCCGCCGAGGCCGAGGTCGCCCCAGGTCATGGTGCGGGGGCCGTTGACGCTGAAGATGTCAGTGAGCTGCTCAATGCTGAGCGACTCGATCGGGTTGTCCTTGTGGACGAAGACGGCCAGCGCGTCCACGGCGACGCGGATCGGCGTCGGCTTGTAGCCGAACTTCTTCTCAAATTCGTCCACTTCCTTGGACTTCATCGCGCGGCTCATGGGGCCGAACTGCGACTGGCCTTCGATCAGCGCCGGCGGCGCGGTCGAGGAGCCCTTGCCCTCGATCTCGATGCTGACGTTGGGGTAGAAGCTCTTGAAGTCTTCCGCCCACAGCGTCATCAGGTTGTTCAGCGTGTCAGAGCCGACGCTCTTGACGGAGCCGGACACACCAGAGACGGGGCGATACGTGGGGAGTGAGCGATCAACGGTGACGCTCTGGGCCGTCAGGGCCATGGCGGGCGCCGCGACGAGGGCGGCAACAGCAAACTTGCGAATCATCTTCAGATCTCCTGCTCGTTGAGGAATCAGAGGTGTCTGCCTCTCAGTTCGAGCGAATTGTCGCCGTCGGGCCCCCAAGGAACAGGACGGTTTTGTCAAGAGATGGTGAAGAAGGTCCGTTCGGGGCCCTTGCGGCTCAAGATTTCAGGCCAATCGTGCGCTTTTCGGGCCTTGGGCGGCTCGGGAATACCATGCAGCCATGAGTGACCTGTGGTCTGGCCGACGCGACGCCGCCCGCCGAAAGGTGGCGCCTTTGGCGTGGCGCATGCGGCCCCGCACGCTGGATGAAGTCGTCGGGCAGCGGCACATCGTTGGCGAGGGATGCCTGCTGCCGCGCATGCTGACGGCGGGGACATTGACGTCGATCATCCTGCACGGGCCGCCGGGCACGGGGAAGACGACGCTTGCGGAAGTGATTGCGCATCACGTGCAGGCAAACTTCGTGCGCGAGAACGCGGCAAGCGTGGGCGTCGCGCGCATTCGTGAGATCATTCAGGATGCCGGGCGGCGCATTGAAGAGGGCGCAGGTCGCACGATTTTGTTTCTCGATGAGATTCACCGCTTCAGCAAATCGCAGCAGGATGTGTTGCTTGGCGATGTCGAGCGCGGCGTGATCATTCTGATCGGCGCGACGACGGAGAACCCGATGTTTGCGGTGAACTCGGCGCTGGTGAGCCGCAGCACGGTGTTCCGGTTGGAGCCATTGAGTGAAGACGATGTTGCAGTTGTTCTTCGGCGCGCGATTGAGGATGTCGAGCGCGGCTATGGCGAATTGAAACTGACGGTTGATGATGAGGCGATTGCACATTGGGCGCGACTGAGCGACGGCGATGCGCGGCGGGCGCTGACGGCGCTGGAAGTGGCGGTGTCGAGTGTTGCGAACCCCCCTCTCCCTCCGAGAGAGGGCCGGGGTGAGGAGCGTCAGGGAACACGCGCGCCATCGGGGCAACGTGAAGGGCATTCGTCCGCCGCGCGAAACCCCTCATCCGACTCGACTTCGTCGAGCCACCTTCTCCCGGGGGGAGAAGGGGTGCGCATTTCACTTGAAGATGCGCAGGAATCCATCCAGCAGAAGGCGCTGGTCTACAGCTCGCACGGGGATGAGCATTACGACGTCATCAGCGCGATGATCAAGAGTGTGCGCGGGAGTGACCCGGACGCCGCGGTGTATTGGATGGCGCGCATGCTGGAAGCGGGCGAAGATCCGCGATTCATCGCGCGGCGTCTGGCGATTCTGGCGAGCGAAGACATCGGCAACGCGGACCCGCGGGCGGTGATGGTCGCCGATGCATGCTGGTCGCTGGTCGAGCGCATCGGGATGCCTGAAGCGCGCATCACGCTCGGGCAGTGCGCAACGTACTTGGCGCTCGCGCCCAAGAGCAACGCGGCGTACACGGCGATTGACGCCGCGCTCGCGGATGTGCGCAACGGGCGGACGATCCCGGTGCCGATGTTCCTGCGCGACGGGCACAAGGTGGAGAGTGTCGGGAGCGCGAAGGAAGGCGAGGGGTACGAATACAGCCACGCGAGAGGGAAAGAGACGGGTGTTGGCGGCGTGACCGGGCAGGAATATCTGGGTGTTGAGAAGACGTATTACGAGCCAACGGAGCGCGGGTATGAGAAGGTGATGCGGGAGCGGTTAAAGGAAGTGCGGCGGGCGCGGAAAGCTCATTAAGAGGCGCATCGAATGCTGCCCCGAGTGAGGTGGATTCGGGTTCGTTGGCCGGTACTGATTCGGGAGTGATCTGTCGCGGCAACCTTGCCTTAACCATGACAAGAGAAGATCGAAATACCGTTGTCTTGGCAATTGCGGGCGTGATTCTTTTCTACGTGCTCTATTCGATTGTCGCGTCATTTATCTCGATTGCATTCCCGAGCATGAACGTGCTCATCGACATTCTGCTCTTCGCAGGTGTCCTAGTCGCTTCGCCTGCGACGGTCGGTCTGATCATGCTCGCAACGCGGTGCTTCAAAGATTCGAATTCCTGGCGACACGGATTGCGATGCAAGTATTGCGGTGACCCCTTGGATTCATCGGGACCCATGCAGTGTGCCGGGTGCGGCGCACAGTACACGCCCCTCGATGAGTCGCAGGCGATCCCGCCGCCCTGGCATTGTCGCTCGTGCAGATATGACTTGGACGGATTGACTGGCGACCGGTGTCCGGAATGCGGCACCATTCTCACGCGAGGTCCCAACGAAACGGCGACGAGTGACGATGGCACGTCGACTGATGACGAATCAGTCCCGACATGATTCAACCCATGCATACGGTCGGTTTCAACAGTCCCGAAGGGACGAACGGATTGTTGCCACGAGTGAAGTGAGTCCGGCTCGCCGGACGAGCGCAACTCGTGGAAGTTGGCACAAATGAATAAAGCCCCGGAGGGGCGCTGGAAGAATTGAGATTGCGATGAGGTGTTCCTTCGCCCCTTCGGGGCGATGTTGTCAGAATCTGCGATCCACGAGTTGCGCTGCGCTCCACTCGTGGCAATGTTCGGTCGCCCCGTTGGGGCGAGTTGTGGAATCCCTTCTCCCGCTGGGAGAAGGTGTCAACGCGAAGCGTTGACGGATGAGGGCTTGAGTTTTCTTTGTTTGATTTCGCTTTCCACACACGGATGACCAACACCCCTCACCCCGTCCCTCTCCCGGTGGGAGAGGGAGACTGATTGAGCCCTCACCTGTCATCCCGACTCGTCGGGATGACATCCTCTCCCAGGGGGAGAGGAGAACTCGCAGTCCTCACCCGACTCGGCTGCGCCGAGGCGCCCTCTCCCAGTAGGAGCGGGGAATGTCGGCGTGTTTGTTTTCACGGGCGCGTTGAGATGCTACGAATAACGTGATGCCCGTGAGCGATGAAATTAACCAATCAAGCGGCGATCAAGAGATCACGGCCGATCAATTCTGCGCGCCGCGCTGGTGGCGTCATCGGTGGAAGATTGTGGTTGTGCTTGCGATTGCATTGGCGATTTGGCCCGGGCGCGAGATGTGGGCGTTGTTTTGGGCGGTTCCGGCGCCGGATGAATCGCACCTGGAAGAGCTCAATGAGCTTCAGTCTCGGTACAGCGTGGAGGGCGAGAACGCACTGCCGTTATATCTCGCAGCGAATGCGAGGCATCAGGAGATTGCTGAATCGTTGGGACTAGCCATCTATCGCAACGGCGAAGTCTCCGGTGTCTTTCATTTTGCAATGGAAGGCCTCAAGTATCTCAATGCCGAGACTTGGGATGATTCTCGACTGGAATCTGCGGTTGCTATTTTCGAAGCATTCAAGCCTTCCATTGACATGTTCGCTGAGGCGGCCCGGGCGTCAACACTGATCGTCCCATTTGATCGTGAGTCGCTTCAGTCACTCGGTCTTGATTCGAGCGACAGACTCCTGCATCCGATGCGCGATCGCTCGGCGTTTTCATTCCACCTCATTATCTCTCGTCTTCGGGGCGGGCTTCGACTCGGGATCACTGCGGCGGCAATTGAAGACGACTGGTCGCGAGCCCTCGACTTGACGGAAGCGGCGTTACTTGGGGCGCGTCAGTTCACGCAACTCCCTTGTATCGAAGACTGGTATCGCGGCAAGAGCATTTACGTTCTTGCCGGTCAGGCCTGGTGTGAGATTTTACATTCGAGAGATTTGCCGGTTGACGTGTGCGAAGACGTGCGCGACTTATTCGAACGCCTCCCATTCCCGGGACATCCGCATGAACGTTGGATCGAAGGCGAGCGGGTGCGCGAATTGGCGCTATTGGATTGGACGCATTCGAAGATGGGTCTGCCAGTCATCTGGGCGGAGCGCCGTGATCGACATCAGCGAACAAGCAACGCTGTGACATGGTCGCCCACGCTTTCAGACCGATTCGACAACATGTATCACGGACTCCGAATTCCGGGCCGGGACGTTGCCACATTGCAGATCAATGATTTTTTCGATCAGCTCGTGGAGTACTCGCGAGTGCCCGATGAAGAGCGAATTGTCCTTGAGCTTCCAAGCATCTTTGGTGATCGCATTCATCCCATCCGGGAACATCGAAAGAAAATCGGCGATGATCAGCGAGGCGTTGGCTATACGGCCCTCGGCAACGCGAATCGGCTCAACAACTTGCTGGCCAAGAGCGCTATCAGATTGCGCAATCAGCTCCAAATTACGCTTGCGCTCGAAATCTTCCATGCAGAACACGGGCGATGGCCGGAATCGCTTGATGAACTCTCGCTGGCTCCTGAGTCAATCCGAGATCCTGATACAAACGAGCCATTCGAGTATCAACGCCTCGATGGCGGTGAGCTCTCGCTCTTACCCGCGTATGCCGAATTGTATTCGACCATGGATGCCAAAATGCACTATTTACTAGGTCCTTCGGATGACCGACAACCAGGCCCACCGTTCTGGCCTTGGCCGCCAATGCAGGTTCAGATCGACAATGCCATGCGCGAATTAGATCCTGCGAAATACATTGGATGGTCGGACGCCTCGCACCCCGACGCAGCTAAACTCTCCCCATGACCGACCCCCGCACGCCTGAGGATGTGAAAGCCGCTGTTGAGAAGTTTCGCGCTGACTATGCGTTGGTGCGTGAGGAAATCGGCAAGGTGGTTGTCGGGCACGGCGACATTGTCGATGGCGTGCTGACGTGCCTGTTCTGTGATGGGCACGCGCTGCTTGAAGGCGTGCCGGGGCTGGGCAAGACGCTCTTGGTGCGGACGCTGGCGGAGGCGCTGCACCTGTCGTTCAATCGCATTCAGTTCACGCCGGACCTGATGCCGTCGGATGTGACGGGCACGACGATCGTCGTGGAAGCGGGCGGCGAGCGGTCATTCCGATTCCAGAAGGGGCCGGTGTTCGCCCAGATTCTGCTCGCGGATGAGATCAACCGCGCCACGCCCAAGACGCAGAGCTCTTTGCTCGAAGCCATGCAGGAGCGCAGCGTGACCGTGGACGGCGTGACGCATGACCTCGAGCGCCCGTTCCTCGTCATGGCGACGCAGAACCCGATTGAGCAGGAAGGCACGTACCCCCTGCCCGAGGCGCAGCTCGATCGATTCTTCTTCAAGCTTGAGGTCGGGTATTCGAGCCGCGATGAACTGGCGGAGATTCTGAATCGCACCACCGGCGGCGTCGCGAGTGAAGTCTCGCAGGTGCTTGACGGTGAAACGATTCGTGCGCATCAGCGCCTCATTCGGCGCGTCGCGATTGCCGAGCATGTGCGCGACTACGCCGTGCGCATGACGCTGGCGACGCACCCGGGCGGTGAGTTCGCAACGCCGATGGCGACGAAGTACATCCGCGTTGGCGCCAGCCCTCGCGCGGCTCAGGCGCTGGTGCTGGGCGCCAAGTGCCGCGCGCTGCTGGATGGCCGAGCCGCGGCGAGCGTCGATGACATTCAGTGGGTTGCGATGCCGGCGTTGCGGCACCGCATTGTGCTGAACTTCGAAGCGGAAGCCGAAGGCGTCACGACGGATCAGATTGTTGAGAACATTGTTTCGACGTTGCCGAGTATGGCTGCTGGCGCAGCCTAGGCCTCAGGAGCCAGTGGTCAGGCCCCAGTTGGGAAGCCTGATGCCTGGCTCCTGGTTACTGCGGCCTAATTGATCGCATGCTGCAGCGCGAGGAGCGCGTAGGCGGTGGTCATCACGGATTCGCCTTCCATCCAGCGGTCGTTGACGCTCTTGAATGAACCGTCGGGATTCTGGAGTTCAGAGAGCCGATCGATGAGGTCGTTCGCCCAGTCACGGGTGTCGCCGCCTTCATCGGTGGTGGTTTCGATGTAGGGCAGGCCCCAGGCGTCCAGCGCGCGGCTGAAGGTCACGAAGTAGTAATACAGCCCCTGCATGCCGACGCCGGGGTTTTCTTCGAGCGTGTAGTTGGTGCGAATCCAGTCGTAAGCGAGCTGCACGCGCTCGTCATCGCGATCGAGATTGGCGTAGATGTAGCTCTTGAAACCGGCGTAGGTCATGGAGCCGTAGCAGCGGAGGCGCGAGCCGCGCATGCCGTCGGCGAGTGTTTCATCCATCATGCCGGCTTTGGATTCACCGACGCCGAGCTGGTCGGATTCCGGGCCGGTGGCATAGATGAACCCGCCTTGGGTTGAGCCTGCGGCGTAGTCCATGTCGTTGACGTTGTGATGCATCTGCGTGCGCTCGAGGAACGTGATGGCGCGCTGGAAGGCGGGGTCATCGCATGACAGGCCGGAGTCATGCATGGCCTGGAGCATCATGTTGAGGTTGGAGTTGTCGGGCCGACCGTGACTGCCATAACCGATGCCGCCGTAGAACGGGTGGTCCGTGGTGACGTCGCCGGTTTCGGCGTGGTCGTTGGAGTCCTCGCTCCATTGCAATGAGCGAAGGAAGTCTTGTGCGGGTTTGATCGCTTCGCCGCTTTCTGCGGTGTTGGCGCGGGCAAGGGCGGAGAGGCAGATGGAGGTGTTGTACGACGCGAGGATTCGGTCGTAGACGCCGCCATCGGGCTGGCGGAATGAGAGGATGAAGTCGAGGCCCTGCTGCACGGTTTCATCGCGGCTGTCGATCTGCGGCTCCATCAACATGCCGCTGAGAACAAGGCCGGTGATGGCGGGCAGTTGCGGGCCTTCATCGCGCACGAGCCAGCCGCCGGTCGCTTCATCCTGCTGGGTGCGCAGGTAAGCGATGGCGTCTTCGATCATGGCGCGGGCGTCGCGGTAGTGCGCTTCATCGAGCGCGAGGGCGGGCGCCGCAGTTGTGATGGCGGTGATACCGAGGACTGCACTCTTCACCAATCGTCGCATGTGTGTTCTCTCCAGACGTGCGCCGGAGCGGCGCGGGACCCACCCGATTGCGTTCGTTGCGAATTGTACCGGTGGATGGCCGTGCGGAGTCAGGCGCGTTCGCGATCGAGGATGACGGCGCACGCCGCGGCTGCGGCGAATTCGATTCGCATGATGTGGGGGCCGAAACGGTGAGACTGAACACTGGCGAGCGCGGCGGCATTGCGTTCACTCTCGCTCCACCCCCCTTCGGGCCCGATCAAGAGCCGGATGCGTTCAGCGCCGGTTGGTTCGTACGGCTCACCTGAGGCATCCGCAAGCACGATGGTCTCACCCGCTTCGGATTGCATGGCGTCTTCAAATGACTGAGGCGAATGCGTCTCAAGCGCCCAGGGCCTGCGGCATTGCTTCATGGATTCCATGACGATGCGATTGATGCGTTTGCGCTTGGCGGCGGTTGGATCGACATTGGCGCGTTCGGTGCGGAGGGGCGTCCATCCGGCGGCGCCGGCTTGCGAAAGGTTGTCGATGAGTTCGCCGAGACGAGGCCCCTTCGGCGCCGCGGACCAGACATTGATCTGCGGCTGAACGGGGTCGAAGCGCTCGACGCTTTCGATGTCGATCTCGAGGGACCGGCCGGCCGCGGCGACGCGACAGGTCGCGACATGGCCTGCGCCGTCCATCGCGAGGACGATCTCGCCATCGCGGATTCGCTTGACGCGGAGCGCGTGCGACGCCTCGTCGCCGTCGATGGTGAGGCGATCGGACACATGGGAAAGGTCCGGAATATGGAGAACATGGCGAGGCATGGGGGTTTCAGGCCGGAAATCGGGACGCGGCGACGAGGAACGCCCGAAAACCGGGCGCGTCCGGGTTGAGTATGGTCGCTCAGGCGTCGATGATCCACCAGAGGTTTCGGCGCGATGTGATGGCCCACGATGACGCACCTGACAACCCGGTGAAGACCGAAGACGCCCACGACGAGGCGGCCGCGTCATCGACTGCGCCGAATGAGTCGGAATCGCGCATCCAATTCGATGAATCGGACGCTCAGGAGCAGGCGTCAACGTCGGACCACGATGCGACCAAGAGCGCTGATGACTTGTCATCGCAGGTTGACGATCTGATCACGGACGCGATCGACGCGGTGGAGTCGCTCGACGACTCGGTCAAGACGGGTGGGCCGACGCCGGCGGATGAAGCCGCGGTTGCGAAGCTTGCGGATGAGGTGGAGCGTCTGGTTGATGACGCCTCAGACGCCGCGGGTGAGGAATCTGAACTTGATTCCGTTGCGTTCATTGAGATTGATGAAGACGAACTGGATGAACCGCCGGCGCCGGCTCATCCTGAAGATCAAGACTGATCTCCGCATCCGCCTCATCGATCTCAATCACCGTCGGCGGCGGCGCATCATCCAGC
>MRWG01001540.1_pt1 | contig 14396 bp, 13 predicted proteins | sample 1013341 | NCBI WGS metagenome assembly MRWG01 (sample SAMN06117577, study PRJNA244670) | biofilm metagenome | biome: Water; feature: Cathode Biofilm; material: Biofilm; isolation source: microbial consortium enriched at the cathode of a solar microbial fuel cell | place: USA: District of Columbia ... | reverse complement strand
GGGGCGCCGGCGTCGCGAATCTGGCGCTGATGCTCGGCGGCTCGACGGGCATCAGCGTCTTCGTCGTGCTCCTCGAACAGCGCATCGAGTTTCACGCCACCAACCTCGGCGCGACGCAGACGGCCGCCAATTCCGCCACCATGGAGATGCTGGGCCAGGTCAGCGGCCGGCTGGCGACGGCCGGCCTGCCGGACGTGCAGCAGTACGGCGCCGCGATGAACTATCTCGGCCAGATGGTCACCGCCCAGGCGAACATGCTGGGCTTCCAGGACGGCTTCGTCTTCCTGGCGATGATGGCGCTGGCGCCGCTGCTGCCGGCCGCTCTCCTATTGCGGAAAGTCCGCTAGCCGAAAGCCGCGCGCGGCCATAGAGTCCCGGGAAAATCGCCAGACTGCCCGGGAGGCCCCGCCATGACCGCCGCCGTAACGCTTCGCCTGAACCCCGACGACAATGTCGTCGTCGCCCGCGTCGACCTGGCGCCTGGCGCGCCGGCCGAAGGCAATGTGGTCGCCAATGACCACGTTCCGGCCGGCCACAAGGTCGCGACTCAGCCGATCGCAAAGGGTGAGCCGGTCCGAAAATACAACCAGATCATCGGCTTCGCTTCGATCGACATCAATCCGGGCGACCATGTCCATGTCCAGAACTGCGCCATGGCCGATTTCGAGCGCGACTACGCCATCGGCAGCGAAGTCAAGCCGATCGACTATGTGCCGGCCGCCGAGCAGGCGACGTTCCAGGGCTTCCGCCGGAAAAGCGGCCGGATCGGCACCCGGAACTACATCGGCGTGCTGACCAGCGTGAACTGCTCCGCCTCCGTCGCGCGCTTCATCGCCCGCGACATCGAGCGGTCGGGCGTGCTCGACGAATTTCCGAACGTCGACGGGGTCGTGGCGCTGACCCATTCCACCGGCTGCGGCATGGCCGGCGCCGGGGAGGGCTACGAGAACCTGCAGCGGGTGCTGTGGGGCCATGCCCGCCACCCGAATTTCGCGGGCGTGCTGATGGTCGGCCTCGGCTGCGAGGTCAACCAGATCGACTTCCTGCTGGAGGCCTATGGCATCGAGCGCGGGCCGCTCTTCCAGACGATGAACATCCAGGACGCCGGCGGCGCCCGGAAGACGGTCGACTGGGGCATGTCCATGATCCGGGACATGCTGCCGGAGGCCGCCAAGGCGGAGCGGGAAACCATCTCCGCGGAGCACCTGACGGTGGCGCTGCAATGCGGCGGCTCGGACGGCTATTCCGGCATCACCGCCAATCCGGCGCTCGGCTATGCGGCGGACCTGCTGACCCGGCACGGCGGCACGGCGATCCTCGCCGAAACGCCGGAGATCTATGGCGCCGAACACCTGCTGACCCGCCGCGCCGTCTCCGACGCCGTCGGCCGGAAGCTGATCGAGCGCATCAAGTGGTGGGAGGACTACACCGCCCGCAATGGCGGCGAGATGGACAACAACCCCTCCCCCGGCAACAAGGCGGGCGGCCTCACGACCATCCTCGAGAAGTCGCTGGGCGCCGCGGCGAAGGGCGGGACGACCAACCTCGCCGGCGTCTACAAATATGGCGAGCCGGTCGACGCCAAGGGCTTCGTCTTCATGGACAGCCCCGGCTACGACCCCTGCTCGATCACCGGCCAGGTCGCGAGCGGCGCCAATCTCGTCTGCTTCACGACCGGCCGGGGATCGGTCTACGGCAACAAGCCCTGCCCCTCGATCAAGCTGGCGACGAACACGGCCATGTACTGCAAGATGGAAGAGGACATGGACGTCAACTGCGGCCCGATCGCCGACGGCGATGCATCCGTCGAGGAGATCGGCCGCCGCATCTTCGAGAAGTTCCTCGCCGTCGCGTCGGGCGAACGCTCGAAGAGCGAGGCCCAGGGCCTCGGCGACGCGGAATTCATTCCCTGGCAGGTCGGCGCCGTCATGTAGGCGGCGCGGTCGCCAGCCTCACCTTTCGAACGGACTGCCGTCCTTGCGGGTGAAGACCCAGTTCCCGTCGGGACCTGCGGCGACTTGGATGTCGTCGTTCGGGTAGACGGCGGAATCGCCCGGAATGCGGTCGCCGATTTCCAGGTAGACCACGTCGGCGTCCGATCGATTGACCAGTTGGTGGGCGGCGCCCTGCGCGGGGAACCCGGCGCACATGCCGGGCCGCAGATCGACTTCGCCCTCCTCGGTGACCAAGGTCGGAGCGCCCTCCAGGATATAGATGAACTCGTCGGCCTTGGCATGCCGATGCATCAGGGCGGATTCGCCGCCGGGCGCGAGCCGCGTCAAGTTCACGCCGAAGTTCGACAGGCCGAAGATATCCCCGAGCTGCCGCTTCTCGCGCTTTTGCATGCGCGTCGCATAGGGCTCCGGGTAGTTGGACGCCCGGGCCCGGACCGGGACGGCGGCGGCCTCGACGGCCAGGGGTTTCTCAGACATCGGGCGCCTCCGCCATAGATCGTTACGAGGGGTTCGACACGACCGTTCCAGGCTCCCGCGAAATGTCCGTCGCATCGCTCGCGTCGTCGGCCAGCGGCGCCGGCTTCGGGGGCGCCTGCCGCGGCTCGCGGACGATCTGGATGCGCATCGGCGGGGCCTCGCCCTTGGTGTCCTCGCCAAAATACAGCGTGCGGTGCGGGAACGGAATCTCGATGCCGCGCTCGTCGAAGATGCGCTTCAGGATGGCGTTGTAGGCCCGTCCCACGCCCCACTGCTGGCCCGGCATGCACTTGATGCGGGAGCGCAGCACGACCGCGTCGGCGGCGAATGACTGGACGCCGAACCAGGTCATGTCTTCCATGATCGCGGCCTTCCACTGATCCATGCCGCGCAGTTCCTCGAACGCGTCGAACATGGCCTGCTTCGCCTTCTCGACATCCTCCCGGTAGGCGACGCCCATGTCGCAGACATAGTGGCCGAAGCCGCGCATGTTGTTGGTCACCATGTCGACGGAAGAGAACGGAATGATGTGAAAGGCGCCGTGGATGTCGCGCAGGCTGACGGAGCGGATGGTCAGGCGCTCCACCGTGCCCGTGACGCCGCCGACGCTCACCACGTCGCCGACGTTCATCGCATTCTCGAACTGAATGAAGACGCCGGTAATGATGTCCTGGACCAGCTTCTGGGCGCCGAAGCCGATCGCGAGGCCGATGACGCCGGCGGACGCGATCAACGGCGCGATGTCGATGCCGATCTCCGAGAGGACGAACATCGTCGTGACCGCGAAGACGATGATGCTGAGCGCGTTGCGGGCGAGCGTCAGCAAGGTCCGCTCGCGCGCCGACGGCACCGTCCCGAAATCCGGATTGAGACGAAAATCGATCCATGAAGAGAACGCGAGCCAGACGGCGAAAGCGCCGAGCAGCACCAGGAGCACGCTGACGATCGTGCCCGTCACCTGCGCGCCGACCTGACCGACGAGCCAGCCATGCAGATCGATAACATCGACCGTGTGCAGCGAGAACAGCATGACGGCGACGAAAATGACGATGCGCACGATCGTCAGCGCCACCGGCACGAAGGCGTTCAGGCGCCGCTCAAGCAGCGGCAGACGCTGGTTGACGTCCGAAGGCAGGCGGACGCCGGCGCGGATGGAACGTGAAATCGCGCTGATCGCGATCGCCCCGACGACGATCGCGGCCAGAATCTGCATCGAGGCGCCGATCACCGGCAGCAGGACGTCGCCCGGCCGCGCGACCACGATCAGGAAGAGCACGCCGAGATACGCGAGCACTGGCACGTGCCAGTTCCGCGCGGCGAACCGCAGGAGCGCGGGCCCCATCTGCATGTGCCGGGCGCTCAGCAGCCAGCTTGCGACGCGTTTCCGGCTGCTGACGACGAGGGCGATCATGACCATGACGGCAAGCGCCGAAACGATCAGGCCGACGCCCTGGCCGGCGAGCCAGGAGACCTGCTGCGAAACGATCGGCACGATCAGCATTTGACCGTAACCGAGAATGCTGATGGCGACGTTCAGCCAGAGGTACAGCGTCTTCGCGCCCTTGTCGGGCAGATCGACCGGCCGCAGCCCGCTCGTGTTGGGCGACAGCACGGCGCGCAACGCGACCTTGATCAGCTCGACGATCAGGAACGCATTCAAGTAGAGCGACTGGCGAATGCCGATCTGGCCGAATTCGCCGATCGCGAGCGTGGCGACGGCGTAGCCGATCGCCCAGGAGACCACGACGACCGAGGCGTCGACGATGACGGAGCCGACGATCAGGACGGCCGTCCGTCCGAAGCCGGCCAAGTCGGCCTTGTAGCCAAGACGCCGGTCGAAGCGCTTAGCGATGCGACGCAGCGTTATGAAGAGAGCGACCGTGACCGCGATAATGATCGCGAGTTCGATCAGCGCATCGACGACGACCGTCGCGGCGTCGCCCTGTACCCAGGACAACGCGCGCGGCGCGTTGCTGAGCTGCGCGGCGAAGACGGTCAGACGATCCACGACGCTTTCGACGGTCGCGCTCGTCAACTCGGCGATCCGTCGGCCGAAGGAGCGCTGTCCGCCGCCGGTTCGCACTTCGGTTTCGGCATTGTCGGCCGCGCCGGCGACATCGGTCTCTCCGCTCACGGTCTCCGCGCTCGTTCCGACGTTCTCAAGGGCCTGCAGGAGCGCCTCCCGCGTCGCGGGATCGCGGAGCGCATCCGCCAGCGCCTTCGCCTTCTCGGCCGACAGCTCCGGCGTCGGCTTTGCCCCCCCGCCGGCGTCCTGGGCGACGGCCGGACCGGCGGCCAGGAAGGCGGCGAAAAGGATGACGATCAACGACGGCAGCCTGAAGCGGCCAAAACCGAATTCGACGTGGGGCTTTTCCTGCATCGTGCCTATCTATGCGTCCATGGCTGCGTGCTCAAACACTGGCTTACTACGCACGGGCGGCCGGTTCGGTTGCGTCATAGGCCGCGTCGCACTATATCCGGCCGTTCCGCGACACGCCGTCAAGACGGGCGGCGCACGTTCCATCGGGAGAGCCAACGGTGTATTTCTTCCCGCCAGCCTATGCGCAGTCCGCCGGAGGCGCCGAGGGCATCACCGCCTTCCTGCCCTTCGTGCTGATCTTCGTCGTTTTCTATTTCCTGCTGATCCGTCCGCAGCAGAAGCGCGCCAAGCAACATCGCCAGATGGTGCAGCAGCTGCGCCGCGGCGACCGGGTCGTGACCGCCGGCGGCATCGTCGGCAAGGTCTCACGCGCGCCGGAGGAAGGCGAGGTCGAGATCGAGATCGCAGAGAACGTCCGCGTCAAGGTCGTTCGCGAAACGATCAGCCAGGTGCTGCAGAAGTCGGCGCCGCCTTCGGGGTCGCCGCCCTCGCCGGCGAACGAGGATTCGAAGAGCGGCGGCGGCCTGCTCGGCGGCCTCTTCAAGAAGTAGGCTAAGGGACGGGTCCGGGCCGGCATGCTTTATATCGAAAAGTGGAAGATCGTCCTGATCGCGCTGATCTGCGCGCTCGGCGTCGCCTATAGCGCGCCGAACGTCTGGCGCAGCGCGACGGCGATCGACGACGCCGACATCCCGGCCTGGCTTCCCTACAAGACCGTCAGCCTCGGTCTCGACCTTCAGGGCGGCTCGCATCTGCTGCTCGAGGTCGACGTCGATGCGGGCGTCCGGGCCCGTGCGGCGGCGTTCGAGGACGTGGTGCGCCAAGCGCTCCGCGGTTCGGAGATCCGCCGATCCGCGCCGGAGCGTCTGGGCGCCTCGGTCAAGTTCCGCACGCTCGATCCGGCGGAAGCCGGACAGGCCGCGGACCTCGTCCGCAACGAGGATTCGACCGCCGTCGTAACCGTCGCCGACGATGGGTCGGGCGAGATCACCGTCGGCTTCACCGAAGACGACGAGCGTGAACTGCGCCTTTCAATGCTGACCCAGACGATCGAGATCATCCGGCGCCGCGTCGACGCGCTCGGCACGAAGGAGCCGATCATCCAACGCCAGGGCGACACACGGGTCGTCGTCCAGGTGCCCGGTTTCAACGATCCGGAATTGCTGAAGGAAAGGATCGGGACGACGGCGCAGCTCGCCTTCAAGCTGGTCGATCCGAACGCCGATCCGGCGACTTTCGTGCCACGTCCCGGCTTCGAGTTGCTGGACGCGAAGGATGCCCGCCCCGGATTGCCGTCACGTTACGTGGTGCGCACATCGCCGCAGGTTCCGGGCGACCTACTGATCGATGCGCAACCTTCGTTCCAGGACAGCCGTCCGGTCGTGTCCTTCCGCTTCAACGGCGCGGGCGCGCGACGCTTCCTCGACCTCACCGGCAAGCATATCGGCGAACCGCTCGCGGTCGTCCTCGACGGCGAGGTAATTAGCGCGCCGACGATTCAGGCGGCGATCGGCGCGAACGGCGTCATCACGGGCCAGTTCAGCGTCGCCGAAACCCAGACGCTCTCGCTGCTCCTGCGGTCGGGCGCCCTGCCGGCGCCGGTCGAGTTCATCCAGGAATCGAGCGTCGGCCCCGGCCTCGGCCGCGACTCGATCGAAGCCGGCAAGATCGCGAGCCTCGTCGGCTTCGGCGCGGTCGCGGTCTTCATGATCATCGCCTATGGCCTCTTCGGCGTGTTCGCGGCGATCGCCCTCGTCTTCAACGTGGCGCTGATCGTCGGCGCGCTCTCCGCGCTGCAAGCGACGCTCACCTTGCCCGGCATCGCCGGCATCGTGCTGACCATCGGCATGGCGGTCGACGCAAACGTGCTGATCTTCGAGCGCATCCGGGAGGAGATCGCATCCGGGCAGTCGTCCGTTGCGGCCATCGACGGCGGCTATCGGCGCGCGCTTTCCTCGATCATCGACAGCCAGCTCACGACGCTGATTGCAGCGGTCATTCTGTTCGCCATGGGTTCCGGGCCGATCCGCGGTTTCTCCGTGACGCTGACCATCGGCATCGTGACGTCGCTGTTCTCGGCGATCTGGCTGACCCGGCTGATGGTCGTGACCTGGCTCCGGCGCCGGCCGCGCCGCGCCGCGCTTCCGATCTGAGGAGCCCGAAATCGTGGCCCTGATCCCTCTCCGCATATTCTCCGACCGGCCGAATTTCCGGATCGTGCCGCAGCGGCGGCTGGCTTACGCCATCTCGATCTCGACGATGATCGCTTCGATCGTGCTGGCGGCGATGCTGGGCCTCAACCTCGGCATCGACTTCCGGGGCGGCGCTTTGATCGAGGCGCGATTCGAGCAACCGCCCGAAATCGGCGAGCTCAGGACCCGCGTGAACGGCCTGGGCCTCGGCGAGGTCGTTATCCAGGAGTTCGGCGAGCCGAACGACGTGCTGATCCGCCTGCAGCGCCAGGACGGGCTTCAGGAAGACCAGACAGCTGCGATCAACGCGGTCACGGCCGCGCTCGGCGACGACGCGACGATCCGGCGGACGGAGTTCATCGGTCCGACCGTCGGCGAGGAACTCAAGCAAGCCGGCGCCATCGCGGTCGTGCTGTCGCTGATCGGCATCGTGGCCTATGTCTGGTTCCGCTTCGAGTGGCAGTTCGCCATCGCCGGTCTTGCCGCGCTGGCGCATGACGTCGCGATCACCATTGGCCTGTTCGCCGTGACCGGGTGGGAGTTCAATCTTTCGACCATCGCCGCACTGCTGCTGATCGCGGGCTATTCGATCAACGACACGGTCGTGGTGTTCGACCGCATCCGCGAGAACCTGCGCAAGTACAAGCAGGAGCCGCTGCCGGATCTCTTGAACCGCAGCATCAACGACACATTGTCGCGGACGGTGATGACCAGCTTCACGACCATCATCGCGCTGACGGCGCTCGCGATCTTCGGCGGCGAGGTGATCCGAAGCTTCACCTACGCCCTGATCTGGGGCATTGGCGTCGGGACGTATTCCTCGATTTTCGTCTCGGGCTGCCTGCTGCTGCACATGCGCGACGTGCGGTACACGCGCCCGGCGCCCGCCGCCCCCGGCACGGGCGAGACGCTGCCCGAGAGCGGATCCTGAGCGGACGGTAACGGGCGTCACTCGCGGCGCGGCCGCGGGCGCGCCATCTCCGGGTCGCGGCCGAGAGGCCGGATCGCCCCGAAGCAGATGGAGCCTGGACGATGCATCGCGAAACGCCCGAGTTGCTCGTCGATGTCGACCTGGATGCGGCCTCCGGCGGGGCGCTGCTGCTGCCCGCCATCAATGCGGCGCGCGAGTCCGCCCGCAGGAATACATCGTCCGAGTCCGAGACGACGACGGCGGCAGATGGTTTCAGCAGCTAAGGCCGCCCGCCCGCGCCGCCTTGGCGCGGCGGGCTGAGCGTCTATTGTCGTCGGCGACGCCCGCAGACATGAGAGGCCGCGCCGCATGGCAGATGTCACCCCCGTCATTCCCGCAGGCCGCCAGGTCATCGAGACCTATGGCGAGATGCGCTTCCACATTTCCGGCGTCCGCTACGATCATGCCGTCATCGTCCTGCCGACGACCGTGTTGCCCTGGGGCCCGGCGGCCTGGGACGACGTCGACATGGCGAGCTTCGAAGCGCTCTGCGCCGCCGACGCCGCGGACGTGTTGCTGCTCGGCTGCGGCCCGCGCGCCGAACTGCCGAGCCGGGCGCTCCGCAACGCCCTCCGCGAACAGGGCCTCGTTGTCGAGCCTATGGACACGGGGGCCGCTTGCCGGACATATAATGTGTTGATGGCCGAGGATCGGCGCGTCGCCGCCGCATTGCTCCCGGTCGCCTGACAACTTCCTTACCTGCAAGGCCCCGCATCGATGTCGTTCGATTGGTCCCGGAATTTTGCCGGCCGCGCCGCCCGCATGGGCGCGTCCGAGATTCGCGAACTCCTGAAGGTCCTGGACGAGCCGGACGTCATCTCCTTCGCCGGCGGCATACCCGACCCCGATCTCTTCCCGGTCGAAGCCTTCCAGCACGCCTATTCCGCCGCCCTCGGCAGCCCGGAGAGCGCCGGCAAGGCGCTGCAGTATTCGGTGAGCGACGGCTCGCCCGAACTCCGGCGCTGGATTGCCGGCTACATGGCCGGCATCGGCGTGCCCTGCGGACCGGAGAACATCCTGATCACCAGCGGCTCGCAGCAGGGGCTGGAGTTCCTCGGCCGGCTGCTGCTCTCGCCGGGGGACGCCGCGCTGGTGACCTGGCCGACGTATCTGGGCGCGCTCCAGGCCTTCAACGCCTACGATCCGACCTACGTGCGACTCGACCCGCGCGCCAATGCCGCGCCGATCGACCTGCCGGACGCCGCCGCCGGCGCCAAGTTCGCCTATATCGTCCCGGACTTCGCCAACCCGACCGGCGAGACCCTGACGCTCGACGAACGCGAGCGCGTGCTCGACCTCGCCGCCGCCGCCGTCGTGATCGAGGACGCGGCGTATTCCGAACTCCGCTACGAAGGCGAACGGCGACCCTGCCTCGCGGCGCTCGACATCGCGCGCCGGGGCGGCATCGAGAACTCGCGCGTCGCATATTGCGGCACCTTCTCCAAGACGCTGGCGGCCGGCCTCCGCGTCGGCTGGATCGCGGCCGGCAGCCGTCTGATCGACAAGCTGGTGCTGGTGAAGCAGGCCTCCGATCTGCATTCGCCGACGCTGAACCAGATGGCGATCGCGCGCGTCGCCGAAGCCGTGTTCGACCAGCAGACGACGCGCATCCGGGCCGCCTACCGCGTGCGCCGCGACGCCATGCTGAATGCGCTGAAGACGCATATGCCGCCGGGCTTCCGCTGGAGCCGGCCGGAAGGCGGCATGTTCATATGGGTCGAAGGGCCGCCCGGCCTGGACGGCCGCGCCCTGTTGCAGCGGGCGGTCAAGCGCGAGAAGGTCGCCTTCGTGCCGGGCCAGGCCTTCTTCGCGGACGGCTCCGGCGGCGAGACCATGCGTCTCAGCTTCTCGCTGGCGGAGCCCGACGAGATCGACGAGGGCGTCGCCCGCCTCGCCCGCGCCATCGCCGGCTGATCGCCGCTTCCGCAACTTCCGCGCCCGCGCTAGGCTCCCCCGAACGATCCGGGAGGCAGTCGCAGCCATGCATGTCGGCGCGCATATTTTCTTCACCGATTATTCGATCGCGCCGCAGGAGCTCGGCCCCGCGCTGGAAGAGCGCGGCTTCGAGTCGCTCTGGCTGCCGGAGCACAGCCACATTCCCCTGCCCCGCGTTTCGCCCTGGCCGGGCGGCGGCGAACTGCCGAAGAAGTACTACGACGTCATGGACCCGTTCGTGGCGCTCGGCGCGCTCGCGGCTTCCACGAAGACGCTGAAGCTCGGCACCGGCATCTGCCTCGTCATCCAGCGCGACCCGATCCAGACGGCGAAAGAGGTCGCGACGATCGATCGCCTCTCCGGCGGTCGCTTCCTGTTCGGCGTCGGCGCCGGCTGGAACGAGGAGGAGATGGCCGACCACGGCACGGAGCCCAAGTCGCGCTTCCGCCTGATGCGCGAACGGGTCGAGGCGATGCAGGCGATCTGGACCAAATCGAAGCCCAGCTATGACGGCGAGTTCGTGAAGTTCGGCGAGATGATGACCTGGCCGAAGCCGGTACAGTCGCCGCATCCGCCCGTCATCGTCGGCGGCGCCTTCCCCTACGGCGCCCGCCGCGCCATTCGGTTCGGTAATGGCTGGATTCCCCTGGGCGGCGGGCGCGGCGTCGACATCGCGAGCCAGCTGCCGCACTTCCGGCAGATGGCGGCGGAGGCCGGACGCGACCCCGACGAGATCGAGGTCAGCGTCTTCGCCGCCAAGCCCGATCCCGAAGAGCTTCAGAAGCTGAAGGGCGCCGGCGTCGCCCGCGTCACCTTCGACCTGCCGTCGGCGCCTGCTGAGGAGGTCTTGCCGCTGCTCGACAAGCTCGCCAAGCTGATCTGACGAGAGGATCCGGGCCCATGAAGATTTGCGTCGATCCCGAGAAGTGCGAAGGCCACAACCGCTGCTACGCGCTGGCGCCGGAGCTGTTCGAGGTCGACGAACTCGGCCTCGCCGTCGCAAAGAACGACGGCGTCGTGCCGGAGGGGCTGGAAGACAAGGCCGATCTCGCCATCGCCAACTGCCCAGAGTTCGCGATCGAGATCGTGGAGGAGGATTGAGCGCCATGGCCGACCGCGTCGACGACCAACCCCGCGAAGGCTGCCCGGTCGAGGACTGGGCGACCGACTACGACCTGATGGACGAGGGCTACAACAAGAACCCCGGCCCGGTCTGGAAGGACCTCCGCGAACGTTGCCCGATCGCGCATTCGACGCGCTGGGGCGGCTCCTGGATGCCGACCCGCTACGAGGACGTGCGCGAGATGGCGCGGGCCGCGCCGGCGCTCTCGAACCGCTCGCCCGGCATCATCCCGCCGGCGCCCGAGATGCGCGAGATGCTGATCAAGGAGGTGAAGGAGTTCGGCGCCGAACTGCCGCCGATCTCCTCCGACCCGCCGGAACACAAGCCGTTCAAGCAGCTCATCCTGCCGCTGTTCTCCCCGATGGCGGTCGAGAGCTACCGGCCCTTCACCGAGAAGCTGGCGCATGAGCTGATCGACAAGTTCATCGAGACTGGCAAGGCCGACGGCGCCGTCGACTTCGCCCAGCAGATCCCGCCCCGCGTGATCGCGGAGATCATCGGCATCGACGCCGGCCGGGCGGACGAGTTCACGACCTGGGTGCGCGGCATCCTGGAAGAGGGCCAGACCGATCCCGAGGCCCGTCTGGTCAACCGCCGCCTCATCCGCGATTTCTTCCAGGAGATGATCGAGGAGCGCCGCGATGCGCCCCGGGACGATGCGATCTCGAAGCTGATGACGGCCGAGGTCGACGGCAAGCCCTTGAGCGACTACACGGTGATCGGCGTCTGCTTCCTGCTGCTCGTCGCCGGCATCGACACGACCTGGAGCTCGATCGGCTCCGCCCTCTGGCATTTCGGAACGCACCCCGAGGACCGGAAGCGCATGCATGCCGAGCCGGACCTCTTCCCGACGGCGATCGAGGAGCTGCTGCGCTACTATTCGCCGGTCAAGATGGCCCGGCGGGTGACGGAACCGGTACGCTTCGGCGACGTCGACATGGTCCCCGGCGAGAAGGTGATCATGAACTTCCCGGCCGCCAACCGCGATCCCGAGGTGTTCGACCGGCCGGACGACGTGGTGCTGGACCGGGAACGCAATCGCCACATCGCCTTCGGCGTCGGCATCCACCGCTGCGCCGGATCCAATCTGGCCCGCATGGAGATGGATGCGGCGCTCCGCGTCTGGTTCGAACGGATCGGCGACTTCGAGGTGACCGACCCCGGCGCGGTCCGCTGGTCCGGCGGCCAGGTGCGCGGTCCGCGCATCCTGCCGATGCGGGTTACGGCCCGATAGCAGCGCGCCGCCAAAGACCAGACGGGAGCGCATGGCTGCCCCGCTTCGGGCGAACGGGCGGCATGATCCAGATCAAATAACGCCCCTTCGTGCGGGCGCACTTTCCTGATGTTGCATGGCTCGCGGCCGCGCATGGTTGCGCGGCGGCCGCGCGATCAGGAGAGATTTCATGAAGTTCGATCGCATCTTTGCCGCCAGTCTCGTTTCCGCCCTGGCGCTGCTGGCCGCGCCGTCGTTCGCCGCCGACGGGCCCCTCGGCCTTGAGCTCGACGGGTCCTTCAGCGAAGGCGGCTTCGACCGCACGCGCTACGTGCCGCCGGTCACGCATCCAACGTTGAACGAAACGCCGTTCATCACGACGGAACTGCGGCCGATCTATGCGCACCACAACATCCCCAACGACTTCGTCACCTCCGGCGGCGAGATCAACGTCATCGCGCTGCAGGGGCGCGTCGCCATCACGGAGCGCCTGGGCTTCATCGCGACGACGGACGGCTGGGGCGATTTCGACTTCGACGCCGTGTTGCCGGACACTGACGGCTTTCTCGACATCGCCGCCGGCTTCAAATACGCGCTGATCCACGATCCGGCAGGCGGCAACATCCTGACTGCCGGCCTTCGCTACACGGCGCCGATCGGCGACGTGAAGACCGCCGGCATCGACCTGACCGGCCGCGGCGACGGCTTCCTGAACCCGTTCCTGACCGGCGCGACGATGATGGGCGACCTGCAGCTGCAGGGCTCGGCCGGCGTCCAGATCGCGCTCTCCAACGAGAACTGGAGCTATGTCCACCTGGGCGGCCATGCCGACTACGAGGTCTATGACAACGTCTTCCCGTTCGTCGAGGCCAACGCGATCCTGCCCGTCGACGGCGGCAACCAGTTCCCGAAGGGCTCGCCGCTTGGTCGCCTGACCGGCGCCGACATCGCCGACATCGGCGCGGCGAACCCGCGGGACATCGTCACCCTCGGCGGCGGTCTTCGCTTCCGGCTGACCGACAACGTCCTGCTGGGCGCCGCCTACGAGCACAATATCGCCAGCAATGACGAAGACACGGTCTTCGACTGGCGGATCACCACCGACCTCGTCGTTCACTTCTAAAGGAATATCGGGACGTCCGGCCGGGACTCAGTCCCGGCCGAACACCGCCTTGTTGTCGCGGCCGAGCGTTGGCGGCGATCGGCGCATCGGCGGGCGTTCGCCGTCGAGGCTGAGCGGCAGACCGATCAGCTTGACGTTCGCGTCGTCCGGCGCCGTCTGCGCCAGGCCGAGCGCGGCCGTCTGCGGGCAGTTCGCCACTTCCGGCACATTGCGGATCGGACAGGCGGGGACGCCGGCGGCGTCGAACTTCGCGACCCAGGCCGCGACGTCGTCCCGCGCCAGTTCCGCCTCGATCAGCGCCACCAGTTCGTGGCGGTGCTGCACCCGGTCCTGATTGCGGGCGTATTTCGGGTCGTCCGGCCACTCCGGCCTTCCGAGCACCGCCGCCGCCTTTCGGAACAGCACGTCGTTGGCCGCGCCGATCATCATGTGGCCGTCCCGCGCCTGGAACGCCTGATAGGGCGTGATGTAGGCGTTGCCGGAGCCTTGCTTCGCCTCCTCCCGTCCGGTCGCCATGTACGTGCCGAGGTGGATCGAAAGCCAGGAGACGCCGGTCTCGTAAAGCGAGAGATCGATCAGGCCGCCCTCGCCCGTCCGCGACCGCTCCAGCAGCGCCGCCTGGATCGCGATGGCGGCCCACATGCCGGTGCCGATGTCGTTGATCGAAGCGCCGGCGCGCATCGGCGGACCGCCAGGCTCGCCCTGCACGCTCATCAGGCCCGCATAGCCCTGCATCAGCACGTCGTAGCCGGGCTTGCCCGCCATCGGCCCGACAGCGCCATAGGCCCCGATATTGCAGTAGACGAGCGCCGGCTTTTCCTTCCGTAAGGTGTCCGCGTCGAGCCCGAACCGCTCCACGACGCCGGGCCGGAGGTTTTGCAGCACGACATCCGCCTCATCCAGGATCAGGCGCTTCAGCGCGGCAAGCTGATCCGCGTCGCCGAAGTCGACCGTGACGCCCGCTTTCGAGCGGTTGAGCGCCCGGTAGACCGTCGAGATCCCGTCGACCACCGGCGGCCAGTGGCGGG
>MRWG01001539.1_pt1 | contig 14401 bp, 16 predicted proteins | sample 1013341 | NCBI WGS metagenome assembly MRWG01 (sample SAMN06117577, study PRJNA244670) | biofilm metagenome | biome: Water; feature: Cathode Biofilm; material: Biofilm; isolation source: microbial consortium enriched at the cathode of a solar microbial fuel cell | place: USA: District of Columbia ... | reverse complement strand
GCTAAATGGGTCTTACGCGCGGCTGCCGACTGCCGTCTCTGCGTTATTCAACGGCCGCGCCTACCCGCATTTCATGGGCCTCAACCGGGTCCGGGGAGAGGACCGTCTTTTCAACGTGATACACGTGCCGCCTACCGCCTGACCTGTCCGCGCGCCCGTGGGCGGGACAGACCGGGTGAGGGGGTGTATCGGAAAAAAACCTATCCCCCCGTCAGCCCGGTCTCGGCGGCGCGGCGGATCAGCCAGTCGCGGAACGCCTTGACCTTGGGATTGTCAGCGGTGCGTTCCGGGGCGACCACCCAGTAGGAGATCTCGGAGGTGATGCGGCGGTCGAAGGGCATCACCAGCCGGCCGCTCGCGATATCGTCCCTGAACGCGTAGGTCGACGCCAGCGCCACGCCGGTGCCGCGCGCGGCGGCCTCGATGGCCATACCCTCGACCGTAAACACCGGGCCGCGGGTGTAATCGACCTCCTTGTCGGCGCCGACGGACGTCAGCCACATCTGCCAGTCGGGAAACGGCGCGTTGATGTTGCCCCAGTCGACGTGCAGCAGCGTGTGATGTTTCAGGTCCGCGGGCGTCTTGAGCGCGTGCGGGCCTTCCAGGTACTTCGGATGGCAGACCGGCGTCACCTGTTCGTCGAAAAGCTGGTGGGTGCGCAGCCCCGGATAATGCCCGGCGCCGAGCCGGATGCCGATGTCGACCCCGTCGCGGTCGAAATCCGCGGTATCGAGCCGGGCGTCGAGGCGCACGTTGATGTCGGGGTATTCGCGGGCGAACTCGTCCAGATGCTCGAGCAGCCACTTCTGCGCAAAGGTCGGCGCCGAGGTCACGGTAAGTACGCCCGAAGCCTCAGATTCCTTCAACAGCGCCGTCGCCTGGGCGAGCTTGTCGAAGCCTTCCGATACCAGCGGCAGGATGGTCTGCGCCGCCTCCGTCAGCAGCACCGCGCGCGGCAGGCGGCGGAACAGCGTGACCCCGAGATAATCCTCCAACCCCTTGATTTGATGGGAAATTGCAGCGGGCGTGACGAACAGCTCCTCGGCCGCGCGGGAGAAGCTGAGGTGCCTGGCGGCGGCCTCGAAAGCACGCAGGCCGTTCAGGGGCGGAAGCCGTTCCATGCCTCCTTATACTTTAGATTTCCTAAACCGTATATGAAAATTCATCGTTTGCCGCGGGGCGCGAACCGGCGTATTCCTTTGATCAACGAAGCGAATGGCGCTTCACAAGATTCAGGAGATTTTGAAATGACCGTATTCGAAGGACTGCTGGGCCAGAACATCAAGACCACCCGTGACGGCCACCATCACCTGCCGGCCCGCGAGCTGAGCCTCGCCGAGATGATCTCGTCGGGCGCCTACAGGATGGTCACCGGCATCGAGCGCCTGACGCGCCGCTGAGCGCGCGACCCCAACCGCCCGGAGAGCTTTCACCCTCGTAAAGCGGAAAGCCATCCCCTCCGGGCGAGACTGAAAAAGACGGGCCGTTGTGCCCGTCTTTTTTTTGCGCGAAGCTCGGGGGACGTTTGAACAAGCCCGGATGCACGCGTGCTCAGCATCATCATCCCGACCCTGAACTGCAAAGACGAGTTACGGCGCACGCTGGACGCGCTGGCGATGCGCCCGGAGGCGTGGGAGATCGTCGTTTCCGACGGCGGTTCCGTCGACGGCACGGCGGAGGTGGCGGAGCTGGCCGGGGTGCGGCTGATCGCCGGGGCGAAGGGCCGCGGCCGGCAACTGGCGGCGGGCGCCGAGGCGGCACACGGGCCGTGGTACCTGTTCTGGCACGCCGACACGCACCCGCAGCCGGGCTGGGTGGCGCTGGTCGAGCGCTTCATCCATAACCCCGACAACAATTATCACACCGCCTATTTCCGCCTCGTGCTCGGCGACCCCAATCCGGCGGCGCGGCGTATCGAGCGGCTGGCGAACTGGCGCGCGGCCACGTTCGGGCTCCCCTACGGCGATCAGGGGCTGCTGATCTCGGAAGCCTATTACGATCATCTGGGCGGCTTCAGGCCGATCCCGATCATGGAGGACGTGGATCTGGTGCGGCGCATCGGCAAGCCGCGCCTGCACGAGCTGCCGGCGGCCGCGGTGACCTCGGCGATCCGCTACCGCCGCGACGGGTGGTGGCTCAGACCGTTCAAGAACCTGTTCTGCCTGTTGCTGTTCTTCATGGGCGTGCCGCCCGCCATGATCCGGGAATTCTACCGGTGACGGCGGACCCGTGGCGGCGCCGCCTCGTGATCTTCGCCAAGGCGCCGAGGCTGGGCCGGGTCAAGACGCGGCTCGGCCGCGACATCGGCCATGTGCGGGCGTGGCGGTTCTACCGCCGCATGCTGTTTTCGCTGGCGCGGCGGCTGGGCCGCGATCCGCGCTGGGAGACGCTGATCGCCTGCGCGCCCGATACCGCGCTCATGGACGGCGGGCAATGGCCGGCGGACATGCCGCGGTTCGCACAGGGTCCGGGCGACCTGGGCCAGCGCATGCAGCGCGCCTTCGACCGGCTGCCGCCGGGACCAGTCGTGATCGTCGGCGCCGACATCCCGGGGATCGAAGCGGACGACATCCGGGATGCGTTCCGGGCGCTCGGGAACCGGGATACGGTGTTCGGTCCGGCCGACGACGGCGGCTACTGGCTCGTCGGCCAGAAACGCTTACCGCGGATATTACGCCTTTTCGACGGCGTCCGCTGGTCCGGCCCGCACGCCTATGCGGACACGCTCGGAAATCTATCGAATTCGAGCTTTTTCGCCTTAAAAACGTTAACGGATGTCGATAACGGGGCCGATTTCAGGCGCCTTTTCGGAAAAGAAACATATTGAATCAGGAAAATGCAAAGGCATCCATGGCCAGCACGCCATAGGTGTAGCTCTTGTGCAGATGCCTGCCGGGCACGCCCGGCGATCCCGCGCCCAACGCCACGTAAAGCGGCAGAAGATGCTCGTCGGTGGGGTGATTCCGCGCCGCCTCCGGGGCTTTGCGGCGGTAGTCCAGCAGGTCCTCGGTGCGTCCCTCGGCGATCGCCCAGCTCGCCCATTCGTCGAACGCGCGGGCCCACGGTTCCGGCTCGTCGTCGATGCCGTGGCCCCTGAATTCACGCAGGTTGTGGGTCAGATTCCCGCTCGCCAGGATCAGCACATTGTCGTCGCGGAGCGGCCTCAGCGCCTCGCCCAGACGGTAGTGCCAGGCGGGGTCTTTCCGCGGCTGGATCGAAAGCTGCGTCACCGGAATGTCGGCTTCGGGCCAGCCCAGCATCAGCGGCACCCAGGCGCCGTGATCGAGGCCGCGGGCTTCCGTTTCGACCGGGCCGAAACCGGCCTCCGTCAACAGTTTCCGGGTTTTTTCGGCGAGCGCCGGCGCCCCCGGCGCGGGATACGCGAGTTTATAGAGCGCGTCCGGAAATCCGTAGAAATCGTGGATCGTCTCCGGACGCTCGGCGTCGGACACCCTCGGCGTGTCCGTTTCCCAGTGCGCGGAAACGGCGAGGATCGCGTCCGGTTTCTCGACGGCATCCCCGAGCTTGCCGAGGAACGTCCGGACCGGGCTTTCGTCGAGGATCACCGTCGGCGCGCCGTGCGAAACGAATAAAGCGGGGATCGTCATCTCGTTACTCCTTCAAACGAAGAAGGGCGGCAGACGCATTGGCCCGCCTGCCGCCCATTCTAATAACCGCCTTAGCGGGTGGCCAGCGAGCCGTTACCGCCCGGCAATACCGGCAGCGGAACCTCGCGCTTGGTGAGCGCGAACGCGCCGCCGCCCAGCAGGCCAACCGTGACCGAGGCCACGATCAGGAACAGCGGATACTCCCAACCGCCGCCCTCGGCCGAGAACACCCAGCCGTTGCCGGTGTGCTCGAGCATGGCGCCGATCAGCACAGGTATCAGCGCGAAGGCCACGAGCCTAGTCTGGAAACCCAGCACCAGCGCGATCCCGCCCAGGGTCTCCGCGGCGAACACGGCGTAGGCGAGGAAGCCCGGATAGCCGATGCTCTCGAAGTACTGGGCGGTGCCGCCGAGCGTGAAGGTGAAGTATTTCAGGATCAGGCCGTGCGCGATGAACATCACGCCCAGCGAAACCCGGAGAAGAAAGGCACCGTACGGCGCCGTCTGCGAATTGATGTTTTGGTCTGACATGGTTTTGTCCTCGTCTCGAATAATGAAGCGCCGGACACCTCGCCCGGCGCGTTGGGACGAAACCTAGGCCTTTCCGTATTGCAAAGGAATTGGCAAATATTGCAGTATTGATTTGCATTTTTGCAATATTATGCAGCAAACGCACCTGGAGGCGCCATGAGCTTCCCCTGGGACGACCTGCGCATCTTCCTGGAGATCGCCCGCACCGGCTCGCTGGCGGGCGCGGCGCGCGCGCTCGGCGTCAACCACTCGACCGTGTTCCGGCGCATCAACGCGTTTGAAGACCGGCTCGGCGTCCGCCTGTTCGAGCGGCTGCCGACGGGCTACGCGCTGACCCTCGCCGGGGAGGAAATGCAGGCGTCGGCAGACCGCGTCGAACGCGAGATCGACCGCCTCGACCGGCGCATCACAGGCCGCGACCTCCGGCTCGAAGGCACACTCGTCGTCACCACTACCGACACCATCATCGAGAACTTCCTGACGCCGCACCTGGCGGCGTTCCGGCAGGCCTATCCGGGGATCGTGCTCGAACTCGTGATCGACAACCGCAACATCAACCTTTCCAAGCGCCAGGCCGACGTCGCCGTGCGCCCGACACGGAACCCGCCGGAAACGCTGGTCGGCCGCAAGATCGCCGACATCGCCGTCGCGCCCTACGCCGCGCCCAGATACATGAAGGGCCGTAAGGAAGACCTCGGCGCGCTCGACTGGCTGAGCGTCGACGAAAGCCTGGCGCATCTGGCCGCCGCCAAGTGGTTCCGGGAAAACCACGCGGATGCCAACGTCGTGCTCCGCGCCAACAGCCTGTTCGGCCTGCTGCACACCTGCGAAGCCGGCATGGGCGCGGCCTTGCTGGCGTGCTTCATGGCCGATCCGCGAAAGGGCCTCAGGCGCATCGGTGAGCCCATTCCGGGCGCGGGCACCATGCTCTGGCTGCTGACCCACGAGGACCTGCGCCATACCGGCCGCGTCCGCGCCTTCATGGATTTCATGGCTGCATCGCTCGCCGCCGAGATCGACCTGCTGGAAGGGCGGGCGGGGTAGAATTTCACCCACCACGTCATCCTTCGAGACGGCCTTTCAGGCCTCCTCAGGATGAGGACAAAATCATGCGCTGACAGGACTAGCCCCCCTCATGCTGAGGAGGGCGCATGCGCCCGTCTCGAAGCATGGGGCATGGGCCCTGAACAGGTTCGGGGCAGCACATCATGGGGCACTAGAAATCCAGCGGCGCCTGGTCGATGACTTCCTTCATGACGAAGAACGTCCGCGTCTGGCGCACGCCCGGCAGCGTCAGCAGCCTGGTGCCGTGCAGGCGGCTGAAGTCGCTGATGTCGCGGACCCTGATTTTCAGGAAATAGTCGAAGTCGCCGGCGACCAGATGGCAGTCGATGATGAACGGCATCTCGAGCGCCGCGCTTTCGAACGCGGCGAAGCTTTCCGGCGTCGAGCGGTCGAGCACCACGCCGACGATGGCGAGCGCGCCCAGGCCCACCCGGTCCGGCGCCACCCGGGCGCGGGTGCCGGCGATGTGACCGTCGTCGAACAGGCGCTGCGTGCGGCGGTGGCAGGTCGCCGGGCTGGCGTTGACCTTTTTCGCCAGATCGGCGTTGGAAAGCCGGCCGTCTTCCTGCAGGGCGCGGAGAATGCGGATATCCGTGCGGTCGAGATCATCCATGCGGTCGATTCTTTCATTTAATATCGATATATCGTTTAGTTATCTCATTTATCAAGCCCAAACAATCCTGCGCGGCAATTTTTGGTCGAAATTCGAAAGCACCTTCGGCGGCGTTTCGTTTACTGTCCGCGTCAGCACAGAGACAGGAGCCGTGCCGCCATGCTTGAAAAATTCGAACGCTATCCCCTCACCTTCGGGCCGACGCCGATCGAGAAACTGAACCGCCTTTCCGAACACCTGGGCGGCAAGGTCGAGATCTTCGCCAAGCGCGAGGATTGCAATTCCGGCCTCGCCTTCGGCGGCAACAAGATCCGCAAGCTCGAATACATCGTCCCCGACGCGCTGGCGTCGAACGCGGACACGCTGGTCACCATCGGCGGCGTACAGTCGAACCACACCCGCCAGGTCGCCGCCGTCGCCGCCAAGCTCGGCATGAAGTGCCGGCTGGTGCAGGAAAGCTGGGTGCCGTTCCACGACGCCGTCTACGACCGGGTCGGCAATATCCTCCTGAGCCGCGTCATGGGCGCCGAGATCGAACTGGTCGACGAGGGCTTCGACATCGGCATCCGCGAAAGCTGGGAAAACGCGCTCGAGGACGTGAAGGCCAGGGGCGGCAAGCCCTATCCGATCCCGGCCGGCGCCTCGGTGCACAAGTTCGGCGGCCTCGGCTTCGTCGGTTTCGCCGAGGAAGTGCGCGCCCAGGAAGCGGAGATGGGCATCAAGTTCGATTACGTCATCGTCTGCACGGTCACCGGCTCGACCCACGCCGGCATGCTGGTCGGCTTCGCCGCCGACGGCCGCGCCAACCGTGTCATCGGCATCGACGCCTCGTTCACGCCGGACCAGACCCGTGCGCAGGTCATGCAGATCGCCAGGCAGACCGCCGACATCGTCGAGCTCGGCCGCGACGTCACCGACGACGACCTCGTGCTGATCGAGGATTACGCCTACCCGGCCTACGGCATTCCCTCAGACGAAACCAACGACGCGATCCGCCTGTGCGCGCGGCTCGAAGGGATGATGACCGATCCGGTCTACGAGGGGAAATCCATGCAGGGCCTGATCGACCTGGTGAACAAGGACTACTTCCCGGCGGGCTCGAAGATCCTCTACGCGCACCTCGGCGGCGTGCCGGCGATCAACGGCTACAGCTATACGTATCGAAATGGGTGAATGTATTTACAATCGTCATTCCCGCGCAGGCGGGAATCTAAACCACTGAACGATCCTGGCACGGACAAGCACTAACGATTGGATCCCCGCCGTCGCGGGGATGACGGGATTACTTAAAGCGCGCCCAACGCGGTGAGCCGCGCCCGAAACCCCTCGACCCCCTCGAACAGGTGCGTCACCAGACCGGCCTCGTCGGCCTGGGCGATATAGCGCGCGCTGTCGTCGACGAACAGTGTCGCCTCGGCCTCCCAGCCGAGACGGTCGAGAAGGTCCGTAAACCCCGACGCGCGTTCCTTGTTGAAACCGTGGACGCCGGAGACGAACAGCCGTTCGCCGAACAGCGGACGCAGTTCGGGGGCGAGCTCGTCGATATGATCCCACAGCATGGTGCCATTGTTGGTCAGCATCGCGATCCGGAGCGTTTCGGAAAGCCGCCGCGCCAGGTCGATCATTGCCGGGTCCGGCGCCATCGCCCACTTGCGCGCCGCAACCCATTGCCCGAGCCGCACCTCGACACCGAGACGCTCGCTTATTCCGGCGATGTAGTCGTCGAGGCCGATATCGCCGTTGTCCGCCCTGTCTTCCCAGCCCGATTTGAAAATCCGATCCCGAATCGTCTCAGCGGGCACGCCGAGCGCGTCTTCCAGCAGCTTTAGGCGGTTCTCGAAATCGTAGGCATACAAGACACCGTCCATGTCGAAGAAGACGGATTCGATCTCGCTCACGCGCGACCCTTGTGTTCGTTGAGACGCGGCATCAGCTCGACGAAGTTGCACGGCATGAAGCGGTAGTCGAGCTGGTGGACGAGGATCTCGTCCCAGGCGTCCTTGCAGGCCCCGGTCGAGCCCGGCAGCACGAAAATGTAGGTGCCGTCGGCGACCGCCGCCGTGGCACGCGACTGGACGGTCGAGGTGCCGATTTTCTGGTAACTGATCCAGCGGAACAGCTCGCCGAAACCGGGAATTTCCTTGTCGGTGACCTGACCAAGCGCCTCGGGCGTCACGTCACGGCCGGTGACGCCGGTGCCGCCGGTCGAGATCACGGCGTCGATGCCCGGGTCCGCGATCCATTCGCGGAACTGATCGGCGATGACGTCCGCATCGTCTTTGCAGATCCTGCGGTCGGCAAGGAAATGCCCGGCCTCGGTCAACCGCTGCACCAGCGTGTCGCCGGAACGGTCGTCCTCCAGCGTCCGGGTGTCGGAGACGGTCAGGACGGCGATGTTGACGGTCTTGAATTCGCGCTCACTCGAGAGGGGCATTGGCGGCAATCTCCGAATCTCCGGGACCCAAGGCCTCATAGAGCGGCCATTCGCCACGCGCGACGGCATCGAGCGACGGCGTGTCCTGGCCCAGACGATGGCGGTAAATCCAGAAGTTGGTCAACACCCTTTCGACGAAGGTACGGGTCTCGAACGACGGAATGCTCTCGATGAAGAAGATCGGGTCGTCGAGGTACTTGGTGCGGCGTTTCCACTTGCGCAGGTTGCCCGGTCCGCCGTTCCACGCCACCGCCAGCTTGAACAGGTTCATCGACACGTCGCGTTCGTCCAGCAGCATCTCGATATAACGCTGGCCCAACTCAAGGTTGGTTTCCGGCGTATAGAGCTTGGAGCGCTCGCGCAGTCGCATGCCGGTCGAGCGCGCGACGAACGTGGCCGTGCGCGGCATCAGTTGCATCAGGCCGCGCGCGCCGGCCCAGCTCTTGGCCTTGGGATTGAAGCGGCTTTCCTGGCGGATCAATGCATAGACGAGGGCGCGGTCGACGCTGAAGCCGTCGACCGGAATGTAATCGGGAATCGGATAGGCGGCGCCGTCATAGCCGCCGCCGTCGGGATAAAGAAGCGTATCGAGGCGGACGGCGATGGACGCCATGTTGCCGCGCGCGGCCAGCGCGTGGATACCTTCCAGCAGCGGCCGGTCGGCGCCCCGGATCAGGCCGCGCAGTTCCGCTTCGGCGCGGCCGCCGTCGCCGATCTGCATCAGCGCGATGGCGCGGCGGCCGCGCGGGTTGGCGGACAACTGTTCGAGCGTGTCGCCCTTGAACGCCGGCGGCGTCCAGTTGAACGGCAGGTCGCGGCCCAGCAGCCGCGTCGCCAGCAGCCCGTAGAACGTGCGCGGATGCGACGCCGCCCGCTCCAGCAGCGCGACCACCTGACCGGGGTCGCGCGCCGCCATGAACGACCGCGCCGCCCAGAATGCGGCGGCCGAGCCCATCCATTCGGAAACGTTCTTATTGTCGGCGGCGGCCCTGAAATGGGACGCGGCCTCGCCGTACTTCTCGGCCCGCCAGTATAGGAGCCCGGCGGTCCAGTGGCCTTCCGGCAGGTACGTGCCCGAGCGTTTGAGCGCCGGCAGCGCCCAGTCCAGCCCCCAGTCGTCGCGGCCGTCGATGAAATAGCCCTTGGCGAGGCCGACCCGCGCCGCGTCGTACTCGGCGGCCGACAAATACCGTTCGGTCTGCGGGTCCTGGATAATGCGCTTGGCGGTCAGGGTATGGCCGCGCCGGAGCGCGCGCTTGATGCGGTGACTGATAGAGCGCGCCTTGCGGCGCTCGGCCGTCGATCGCGCCTTGCCCGGCACGCGGATGCGTTTGAACGACGCGCGGTGCTGCAGGACACCGGCGTCCGGCAAAATCTCGGGCGGCGCCGGCATGCGCCAGTTGGCGGGCCGCCGCCGGAGCGCTAGCTTGTAGATAGTGCCCGCCCCCGGATGATCGGCATAAGCCTGCATCCAGTCCTTCAGTTCCTTGTATTTGGAACGGTAGTCGGTCGGGTGCATGTAGCGCTGATACATGACATGACCCATCAGGGTCGGGTCCGAGAGCCGCGCGATCAGCTTGTCCGCCGTCTTCCAGTCGCCCCCTTCCTGCACCTCGAAGATGCGCCGGTAAAGACGGACATCCTCGTCACCCAGGATTTGCGGCAACAGGTTGGCGTCGAACGCGTGCTCGGAGGGCATGCGCGGCTGTGCCGTGCCCGCAGGCACAAGAGCCGATACGGCAATCAGAATCCCCAATGCCGCCGCGGCGGCGATGCGCACCGGGCGCAGACCCGTTCTCGTCTTCGTCAATGGACGACCCCTCAGTCCCTTATCTGCAACATTTCTACCCGATCGCGGGAATCACCGCAACATTGTGGGTATCCACAGGAATAACCGGTGCGTGCGGCGGGGCTTGGAACGGCCGGGCCGATGGCTAAACTGATGCCCGGCATTCACCTGGGGAGACGCCTTTTCATGAAGAACCAAGCCGCATCCGGCGCGTCGCGCACGCTGGCCCGATTTACCTCGGCGCTGACGTTCGATGCGATTCCCGTGGAGGTCATCGATCACCTGAAGCTCGCGGTCCTGGACGGGATTGCCTGCTGTCTGGTCGGTGCCAATCTGCCGTGGACGAAAAAGGTCGCCGACATGGTCGCCGGCGAAGGCGGCGTGCCGGCGGCCACCATCATCGGCGCAAGGCGGTCGGCGCCGCTGAGCGGCGCCGTGCTGGTCAACGCGACGGCAGGCCATGCGTTCGAGCTCGACGACATCCACCGGGACGCGATCCTGCACCCCAACTCCATCGCCGTGCCGGTGGCGCTCAACACCGCCGAATACCTGGGCGGCGCGACCGGCAAGGACGTGCTGACCGCGATCGTCGCCGGCTACGAGGCCGGCAACCGGATCGGCGCCGCCGCCGGCACCGACCTTTTGCTGCGGGGATTTCATCCGCAGGGCGCCATCGGCCCGTTCGTCGCCGCGGCGACGGCGGCCCGGCTGATGAACCTGGACGCCGATGAAACGCTGAATGCGCTCGGCATCGCCGGATCGCTCGGCGCCGGGCTGATGGCGGCACAGGAAGGGGCGATGGTGAAACGCCTTCATTCCGGCAACGCGGCGGAAGCGGGTGTGCGCGGCGCACTGTTGGCCCGTAGCGGCTTTACCGGCATTTCCGACGTGGTCGAGGCCGACTACGGCGGATTCCTCGCCGCCTTCTCCGGCAAGGTCGATACCGCCCGCGTGACGGACGGCCTCGGCGAGGTGTGGGAGACGGCGGCGACCGGGTTCAAGCCGCACGCCACCGTGACCTCCATTCACGCAGCGCTGGACGCGCTCTCGATCCTCCGCGAAAAGCACGATTTGCGCCCTGCGGACATCGCCGGGATCCACGCCGGCGTCAGCAAGCCGACGCACGTCCATTGCGCCTGGCCCTACAAGGCGCAGAGCGTCACGGCGGCGCAGATGAACATCTACTACGGCCTCGCCATGATCGCGTTCCACGGCCGCGCCTTCACCGGCGAATTCACCGAGGACGCGATCCGCGACCCCGGCGTCCTGGCGTTCATCGAGAAAATCGGCGCCGAGATCGACCCGGAGATCGAGGCCAAAGGCGCCGCGTTCCGGCACATGGCGCGGGTCACGGTCACGACCACCTCGGGGGAGACGTTCGAGGAAACGGTCACCCACCGCAAGGGCTCGCCGGAGAACCCGCTTTCGCCGCAAGAGGTGGAGGCGAAATACGCGGCGCTGGCCGGGAGCGTCCTGTCCCAAGACACGGCCACGCGCGTCCGCGACATGGTGTTCGCGCTGGAAGACGCGGACGAGGTCGAGACATTGACCTACGCCATTTCCGGCAACTGATCAGAATTTCCGCCTCGTGCTTCGAGACGGGTGCTGCGCCCCCTCCTCAGCATGAGGCTTTGATTTTCAACCTCATCCTGAGGAGCCCCGGAGATCATCCGGGGCGTCTCGAAGGATAAAGGCGCGTTTAGAAAGTCTCGACGAACGGCCGCAGTTCCACTTCCCACGTCCAGGCCGAGCGCGGCTGGTTGTGGATGTGGAAGTACGTCTCGGCAATATGATCCGGGTGCAGCCTGTTGGGGTTCGCCGGGTCCTCGCTTTCGCCGATGCCGCCGTCGATGACGAAATGGCCGACGTGGATGCCCTTGGGTGCCAGTTCGCGGGCCATCGACTGGGCAAGACCGCGCAGCGCGAACTTGCCCATGGCGAACGACGCCGAGTTCACGTAGCCCTTCACGCTCGCCGACGCGCCGGTGAACAGGATCGAGCCGGCGCCGCGCGGCAGCATCGCCTGCGCCGCGGCCTGGCCGACCAGGAAACCGCCGAAGGCCGAGATTTCCAGCACGCGCCTGACCTCAGCCGGGTCCAGTTCGGCGATCGGTCCGCGCACCCGTGCCGAGGGATTGAAGATCACCACCTCTGGCACACCGAAATCCGATTTGGCCCAATCGAAAAGCGCCGTCACGGATGCCGGGTCGGCCACGTCGCACGGGTGCGCGTGGCCCGCCACCTCGTCGACCAGAGCGGCGAGCTTCTCCGTGTCGCGGGCCGCCAGCAGCGGCGTCAGGCCCTCGGCACGGGCACGGCGGGCGAGCGACGCGCTCAGGCCGCTGCCGGCGCCGACGATCAGTGCGTAACGGTCTTCGGCCATGTTTCGTCTCCTCCTGTAGGCGCGTGCCAGTTGTTTTGCAGAGCATGCCCGATCGGTGCAATATCGCCAAGCAGCCGCACCCGTCCGTCCGGTTCCGGGCAGGAGTAACACTTGATCGCAGACGTCACCATCCCGCCCTACGGCCTGGCCCTGATCGCCGGTTTCCTGTTCGCGCTCGGCGGACAGATACAGCACATCGGGTTACAGACGCTGGGCGCGCGGCCGGGCACCATGTTGTCGATCGGCTCAAGCGCCGCGATCTACTGGCTGGCGGCGCCGGTGATGCTGAACCCGGAATACTTCCTGCATCCGGCGGCGCTGATCTTCGCCGCGCTCGGCCTGATCCGGCCGGCGGTGTCGGCGAACCTGTCGGTCGCCGCGATCCGTTACATCGGGCCGACGCTGACGACGACGCTCGCCGCCACGTCGCCGCTGTTCGGCGCCGCCTTCGGCATCCTCATACTGGGCGAGATGCTGACCTGGCAGATCGCGCTCGGCACGTTCGGCATCATCGCCGCGATCCTGATCCTGACCCGGCGCGACAGAAAAATTCCGGCGACGTGGCCCGTGTGGGCGCTGGCGCTACCGGTCGGCGCGGCGATGATCCGCTCGTTCGGGCACGGATTCACCAAGATCGGCATGGAGTACATTCCCGACCCCTACTTCGCGGCGCTCGTCGGTTTTACCGTCTCTCTGGCGCTCACCGGAACGCTGCACATGATGAAGAAAGAGCGGCCGCCGCTCATGCGGTCCAAGCACGGCGTGATCTGGTTCCTGATCTCGGGGATCATGTTCGGGACCGCGATCTTTTCGCTGAACACGGCGCTCCTGAACGGCTCCATCGTCACCGTGGTGCCGATCGTGGCCGCCTCACCGGTCTTTTCCATGCTGCTCAGTATCATCGTGTTCCGGCGCGAGCACCTGACGCTCCGGATCGTCATCGCCGTGTTCGTGGTGATGCCGTCGGTGGTGCTGATCGCGCTCGGAAAGTGAGCCGGCGGTTAGCTGCTCTTCTTCTCTGCCCGCTCAAGCAGCGCCTCGGCGCATGCGGATGCGACGTCGTCGTTCGGGGACTGGCTGCCGGGCATCGTCGCCCAGCCCTGTTTTTCGACATAGGTGCCCTGGTCCCACGAGCCCTTGTCTTCAAGCGCGGCGATGTGGGTTTGCTTCTTGCTCTGCGCAATCTGTTTGAACTGCGTCACGCAGATCGGCGTCAGCGCGCTGATCACTTCCTGATTGGCCTGACGCTCGGCCTGCCGCAAGGCGTCGCCCTTGGAGACGACCCATCCGGCCTGAAAGCCGGTGATGCTGATGGCGATGGCGCCGACGATGCCGCCCAAAACGGCAGGTTTGGTCCAGCTCGGTACGCGGATCTTCATAAGTAGCTCCTGTGCCTAGCTTCGCGTTTGGTCTGTTTTTCTCGATTGTCGGGCGGGACGCTAACATAGGTCACAAGCGATGGCTAACGCTGCGGTCACACAGCCACAAGGCGTTATTCTATGCCTTGCTCAGAACCGCAGCTTCGCCGCGATCATCCGCATATCGGCCCAGGCGTCGCGTTTCTTGATCGGCGTGCGCAGAAGGTATGCCGGGTGAAACAGCGCCGTCGCGTCGATGGGATGCGACATCTTCGAGGTCTGGAACTTGAACCACTTGCCGCGCAGCCGGCTGATGCCCTGGGTCTGGCCGAGCATGGTGTGCGCCGCCGGCGCGCCGACGCAGACCAGCACCTCCGGATCGACGAGTTCCACCAGCCGCTCGATAAACGGATGACAGACGGCGGATTCCTGGGTCGTCGGCGTGCGGTTGCCGGGCGGGCGCCAGAACACGGTGTTGGAGATGATGACGTCTTCGCGTTTCATGCCGACGCTTTCCAGCATCAGGTTCAGCAGCTTGCCGCTGGGCCCGACGAAGGGAACGCCCTGGCGGTCCTCGTCGGCGCCGGGCGCCTCGCCGACGAACATCAGCCTGGCATCGGC
>MRWG01001538.1_pt1 | contig 14413 bp, 15 predicted proteins | sample 1013341 | NCBI WGS metagenome assembly MRWG01 (sample SAMN06117577, study PRJNA244670) | biofilm metagenome | biome: Water; feature: Cathode Biofilm; material: Biofilm; isolation source: microbial consortium enriched at the cathode of a solar microbial fuel cell | place: USA: District of Columbia ... | reverse complement strand
GTCATGTTCGTGCTGATGTTCGTCGGCGGCTGCGCCGGCTCGACCACCTGCGGCATAAAGATCTTCCGCCTGCAGGTGCTCTACGCCACGGCGCACGCCCAGATCCACCGCCTGATGCAGCCCAACGGCGTGTTCTTTCCCTACTACAACAAGAAGCCGATTCCCGATCCCGTGGCCACCTCGGTGATGAGCTTCTTCTTCCTCTTCGCCGCCTGCTTCGCGCTGCTGACCGTCGGCCTGGGCCTCACCGGGCTGGACTTCGTCACCGCCGTCTCCGGCGCCGCCTCGGCCATCGCCAACGTCGGCCCCGGCCTGGGCGACGTCATCGGACCGGCCGGCACCTACACCACCCTGCCGGACAGCGCCAAGTTGCTGCTCTGCCTGGGCATGCTGCTCGGGCGCCTCGAACTCTTCACTGTCCTGATCCTGCTCGCGCCCTCCTTCTGGCGCGGCTGAGAAAGATGTTATGGCTTCCATCCGTCCCCAGAGCCGCGAGCTCATCGAACGCCTGATCGGCTTCGACACCACCTCCGCCAAGTCCAACCTGGACCTCATCGATTTCGCCCAGGACTACCTGGAAGGCCACGGCGCGCGCTGCCGGCGCATCACCAATCCCGAGGGTACCAAGGCCAACCTCTTCGCCAGCTTAGGTCCCGAGGCGCCGGGCGGCGTGGTGCTGTCCGGCCACAGCGACGTGGTGCCGGTCGGCGGCCAGTCCTGGGACAGCGATCCCTTCACGGTGGTGGAGCGCGACGGGCGGCTCTACGGCCGCGGCACCGCCGACATGAAATCCTTCATCGCCGTGGCCATGGCCCTGGTGCCGGAGTTTCAGGCGCAGCCGCTGCAGCATCCGCTTCACCTCGCTCTCTCCTATGACGAAGAGGTCGGCTGCACCGGCGTCGGCAGCATGATCGACGACATCGTCACCAACCTGCCGCGCCCGGAGATGGTGATCGTCGGCGAGCCGACGGACATGCAGATCGTCAGCGGCCACAAGGGCTGCTACGTCTTCGAGACCCACCTCAAGGGCCTGGCGGCGCATTCAAGCCAGCCGCACCACGGCGGCAACGCCATCTTCGCCGCCGGCAAGCTGATCGCCTGGCTGGCCGACCTGGCCGCCGCCAAGCGCGCCGAGGCGCCGGCGGACAGCCCCTTCGATCCGCCCTACACCACCTTCAACCTGGGCTTGGTCGAAGGCGGCAAGGCGCTCAACATCGTGGCGCAGGACTGCAGCTTCGGCTGGGAGTTCCGGCCCCTCCCCAGCGAGGACACCGCGGCCATCATCCGGGACTTCGAGGCCTATGCCCGCGACGAGGTGCTGCCGGCGCTCAGCGAGTTCGCGCCGGAGGCCAGCATCGAGACCCGGCATCTCTCCACCGTGCTGCCGCTCATGCCGGTGGAGGACAATCCCGCCGAGGCCCTGGTGCGCCGCCTCTCCGGCAGCAACGCCGCCTCCGGCGTGGTCTCCTTCGGCACCGAGGGCGGAATGTTCCAGGCCGCGGGCCTGGCAGCCGTGGTCTTCGGCCCTGGCTCCATCGACCAGGCGCACAAGCCCAACGAGTTCATCGACCTGGACCAGGTCGCCGCCTGCGAGGATTTCCTGCTGAAACTGCGCGACTGGGCCGCGGCATAACCCCGTTGCCAGCTCCATCGTCCGGATCCGGCCGGTTGAAAACCATCTTCTCTTGCGACTTCCAGGCCATATTGGCGTAGGCTGGGACCGGCGCTTCCCGCGACACGACACTTGTGATCGACGCGATGGTGTTGAAGCGTCTTCGATGATGCGCAGCGCGGATGGGGAAACAGGCGATGCAAAAGATCATCCTGGGTGTCCTGGCAATCGTGGCTGCCGCCGGCTGGGCCGCGGCCTATGTTTTCTTCACCGAATCAGGAGACCTCACCGAAAGACTGGCGGGCGCCGAGGCCGAGCGCGCCAAGGTGGAGTCGGCGCTGGACGCCGCAAAAGGCGACTTCAAAAAACAGACCGACTCGGCCGGCAGCCTGGCGGCGATCGAACAGAAGCTGGGCGCAGCCGAAGCCAACTCCATCGTCCTGGACAAGCAGCTCCAGGGCAAAAGGAGCGAACTGTCGGAGGTGACCAGGGAGATCGAATCGCAGAAGCTCGAGCTCAGCAAGCTGGAGCGTCAACTCACGGAGAAGACATTGTCCCTCAAGACGGCGGAGCAGGACGCTGAACTGGCAGAGCGCGAGGTGGAGCGCTTGCGCGCCGAGTCGGCCGAGCTGGCGCAGACGGCGGAGCGGCTGCGCAATGGGTCGCCGGCCGCGGCCATGCCGGATCCCGCCGCCGGGACAATGGCCAAGCTGGAATCCCAAACCGGCGTGCCCGAGCCGCCGGCGATGGACCTGGAAAGCCGGATCGAGAGAGGCTTCAAGCTGCTCGACAAGAACGGCGACGGCGAGATCGACGAGTTCGAGTTCAGGCTGAACAGCGTCAGGCTGCTCGGTATGATCGACACCAACGACGACGGTTCCGTCACCCCTGACGAGACCCTGCTGCCGCCGGACCGCTTCAGCCTCTTCGACCAGGACGGCGACGGGAAGATTGCGCCGCTCGAGTTTGTCGAAGCCTTCCGGATCCTCGATCGCGGTGGCAAGGGCGTCATCAGCCGGGAAGACTACGAGGCCTTCATCAAGAGCGCCGCGAAGTGAGCCGTAGAAGCTATGGGCTTCGAGCGAGCTCTTTCAGGCGGCGACTCTGGCATCCGAGGATACCCGATGACAGGCGCAGGCATATACGGCTGGGAACAGCTGCGGCAACGGCACGAACCTCAAGAGGTCTGGCAGACCCCCTTCTGGTTTCGGCTCTTTGCCGCTGGGCTCGGCATCGTCGCGAGCTTCTCCGTTTCCTTTGCCCTGGCCTCGTTTCTGCTGCCGGGAATAGCGGGAGCCGCGGCAGGCGCTGACCTGCAGCTCGTTATTGGCGGCCTGCTGTCCCTGCTTCTGTCCGCCTTCTCCCTGCACCTCTTCAATCCGCTTGACTGGGGAAAGTGGTTCTGCTGCGCACTCGCGGCGGACGGCATATACCTGCCCGGAAAGCGTCACAGACTGGTCTTCGTACCGTGGTCTGCCGTCAAAGGCATCGACGTAGAGCGTTGGTACGTCAAAGGCGAGCACAGTGCGGCAAGGATTTGCCTCGACCTTGACCAGGATATCTGGAGCAACTTCAGACGCGGGGCCCGGATCGCAGGTCAGGGACGCCGCCGCTGGGTCACCGTCAACGTGCCTGGCGTGAAGGGGGAGGAAATGGCCGCGCGCTTCGATGCCACTCGCAAGGGCGCCACCGCGCCGGAGAGTGCCGGATCTCGTCCCCCCGAGTGAACCGCAGCGGCTCTCCTGCGGAAGAGCGCCAGCTGTCGCCCGACGACGTTCCTCCTGATTGGTGCCGCTTCACGCCTTCTCGAAGGTGACCTCGGCGCCGAAGAAGCGGCTGGCGAAGGCGGAGACCCTCTCCGGGTCGCCGGTGGTGAGGAAGCGGCGGTGGCCGGCCGCTTGTGGCGCCGCGGTGAAGCGGTCGTGGCGCGAGAGGTATTCGGCCAGGCTGTCGGCGACGATGGTCGGCTGGTCGAGCAGTTGCACGCCGTCCGGCAGGGCCTCGGCGAAGAGCTGCGCCACCAGCGGATAGTGGGTGCAGCCCAGCACCGCCGCCTCGGGGGCGCGGCCCTGAGTCTGCTGCAGCATCTCGGCCACGTAGCCCGCCACCAGTTCGCGCAACACCTGCTCGGGCTCGTCCGCCTCGATGGCGGCGACCAGCTGGGGGCAGGCCTGGCTCACCACCCGCATGTGCGGCGCGCGCAAGCCCACCTCAAAGGGGTAGGCGCCGGAGTGAATGGTGCGCTGGGTGGCGAAGACCGCCACCATGCCGTCGGGCGAGACCTTGCCGGGAACTTTCGTCCCGTCGCGCCAGGACACCCCGGCCAGAATTTCGACCATGGGGACGAAGACGCCCAACACCCGGCGCTCCGGCGCCGCTTCGGGCAGCCAACCCTGCTGCAGTCGCCGCAAAGCAATGGCCGAGGCGGTATTGCAGGCCAGCAGCACCAGCAGGCAGCCCTCGGCGAAGAGGCGCTCCACCGCGGCCAGGGTGAGGTCGTAGATCTCCGCCTCCGAGCGCCGGCCGTAGGGCGCGTTGCCGTGGTCGCCCAGATAGGTGAAGGCCTCGCGCGGCAGGCGCTCGGTCAGCGCGTGCAGCACCGTCAGGCCGCCGTGGCCGGAATCGAAGACGCCGATCATTTCAGGCTCCGAACCGGCCAGCCTTACAGAACGATGTAGGGGAAGAAGGCGGTCTTGATGGTTTCTTCCAGCTGATCGTTGAGGTCGTTCATGGTGTCCTCGGTCAGCTTGTACCAGACCTTCTCGCGCTCGTTGAGGGTGATGTCCTCGGGCACCGTGACCGAGCGGCGCGCCTCGGCGCTGGCCGTGCCCTGCACCTGGCGGCCGTCGAGGATCTGCATGTCGATGACGATGTTCACCTCGTAGCGTTCCGACTGGTCGGTGGTCAGCAGGCCGGTGACGCCCTGCGACTTCGGCAGCTCGACCTCAACGGCCGAGGCATGGCGCACGATGTAGCGGAAGGTCAGGCGGTTGCCCTTGGCGACCAGACGGTCCTGGCCCCAGCGCACCGCGGCGTCCTTGGGCGGCACCGGGAAGCGGTGGCCGACGTTGGGCGCCTCGGTCGTCGCCTTGTAGGCCTGCTCGACCTGGATTTCGCCGACGTCCAGGTTGATGTCGGGCAGGTGCTCGTAGGTGAGGCCGGCGAACCTGTTGCCCGGGTCGTCCATGGCGCAGCCGGCCGCAAGGGCGCCGAGCAGCGGAAAGACGAGAGCGAGGCGGAAGAGAACACGCATGGCAGGCTTCCTGTCGAACTGGGTTCGGGAATCGGGCGAAGAGTCGGATGCCTTATTAGGCGGAAAGTATGAATAAGTCGGGAATCGGGCAGGATCAAGGCGTCCAAGGGTCATCTGCGTGACCCGCCGCCGTGCAGGCGGCCGGCATTCGGGAAGCTAGTCCCCGTAGATCCGCGCCAGGTCGTCGTCGTCGAAACGGTAAACCTGGGTGCAGAACTGGCAGGTGACCTCCACCACGCCGTCGGTCTTCAAATCCTCGATCTCGGCGCGCGGCATGGACTGCAGGACGTTTTCCAGCTTCTCGCGCGAGCAGCGGCAGCCGTCGGTAAGCGCGCGCGGCTCGAAGACGCGCACACCTTCCTCGTGGAACAGGCGGAACAGCAGGTCGTTGAAGCCCAGGGAGTCGTCCAGCAGCTCGTCTTCGCGCACGCTGGCCTGCAGCACCATGGCGCGGCGCCAGTCGTCCTCGTCCTCGATGGCGTGGATCGCCTCCTCCGGCAGGCGCTGCAGCACCAGCGCGGCGGACAGCCAGTGCGTGCCGCGCCGCCCCGCCGCCAGCACGATGCCGCTCTGCAGCTGCTCGGACTGCATGAAGTAGTGCTGCAGGCAGTCGGCCAGGGTGTCGCCGGTCAGCGCCACGATGCCCTGGTAGCGGTCGCTGTGGCTGCCCTGGTGGTCTACGGTGAAGGCGAGGTGGCCCTTGCCGAAGAGCTGCGGCACCGTCGGCGGGCCGTCCAGCCCGGCGGTCAGCTGGTCGATGCGCGCCTGGTCGAAGCCGGCATAGCCGCGCATCTCCCCTTCCGAGGTGACATCGACCACCAGCATGCGCAGGGGGCCGTCGCCGCTGGCCTGCAGGGTGAAGATGCCTTCGTACTTGATGAGGCTGGCCAGGCCGCCGCAGAGCGCCAGCATCTCCGCCAGCAGCCGGGCCACCGGCTCCGGATAGTCATGGCGCGCGAGAATCTGGTCGCAGACGTTCTCCAGGCGCAGGAGGCGCCCGCGGATCCCGGAGGATTCAAGTAGAAAGGGTTGAACCAGATCGGCCTTCAGACCGCCCGGCCCGGTCGTACCTTCAGGCATCAGCCACCTATATCCGTCAGGAAAGACACCAGGCGAGAATGCCCTTCTGGGCATGCAGGCGGTTTTCCGCTTCGTCCCACACCACCGACTGCGGGCCGTCGATGACCGAGGCGGTGACCTCGTCGCCGCGGTGCGCCGGCAGGCAGTGCATGAAGATCGCCCCGGGCCTGGCCAGCGCCATAAGCCGGTCGTCGACCTGGTAGGCGCGCAGCATGTTGTGACGGCTCTCGCCGTCGTCGTCGCCCATGGAAACCCAGGTATCGGTCACCACCGCGTCGGCGTCCTTCACCATGGCGTCGACATCGCTGGAGACGACGATCCTGCCGCCCTGGGACGCTGCCCAGTCCAGCACCGCCTGGGGCGGGCGCAGCATCTCAGGGCAGGCCAGGCGCAGCTCGAAATTGAAGCGCACGGCCGCGTGAATCCAGGAAGTCGCCATGTTGTTGCCGTCGCCGGACCAGACCACGACCTTGCCCTCGATGGGGCCCAGGTGCTCCTCGAAGGTCATGACGTCGGCCATGAGCTGGCAGGGATGGGTCACGTCGGTCAGGCCGTTGATCACCGGCACCGTGGCGTAGTCCGCCAGTTCCAGCAGGATCGATTCCTTGGTGGTGCGGATCATGATGGCGTCGACGTAGCGCGACAGCACGCGCGCGGTGTCGGCCACGGTCTCGCCGCGGCCAAGCTGGGTGCCGCTGGGCTCCAGCACCACGGCATGTCCGCCGAGTTGCGTGGCCGCGACCTCGAAGGAGACGCGCGTGCGGGTCGAGGGCTTCTCGAAGATCATGGCCAGGGTCTTGCCGGCCAGCGGCTTGTCGCCGGCGCCGCTCTCGCCGCGCTTCATGCGCAGGGCGTCGTCGAGCATGCCGCGCAGCTCGGCGGTGTCCAGCCGGTCGAGATCGAGAAAGTGCTTGGGCTGCGGCTTTTTCAGTTCCGTCATGTCACGCCGCCTTCGCCCAGGTGCTGCAGGCGCGCTCGATAGCCTGCGCGGCCTCGTCCACGTGGCGCCCCTCGATGATGAGCGGCGGCAGCAGGCGCACGACGTTCTCCGCCGCACCCACGGTCAGCAGCCCTTCCTCGCGCAGCTTGGCGACCAGCTCGGTGTTGGGCACCACGCACTTGAGGCCCAGCATCAGGCCGGCGCCGCGGACCTCCGCCAGCACTTCCGGGAAGCGCGCGACGAGGTCTTCCAGCTTGCTGCGCAGCTGCTCGGCCGTGCGCTGCACGTGGGGCAGGAAGTCGGGCTCCAGCATCACGTCCAGCACCGCGTTGCCCACCGCCATGGCCAGCGGGTTGCCGCCGAAGGTGGTGCCGTGGATGCCCGGCTGCATGCCGCCGCAGGCCTTCTCGGTCGCCAGGATGGCGCCGATGGGAAAGCCGCCGCCCAGCCCCTTGGCCAGCGCCATGACGTCGGGCTGGATGCCCGCCCATTCATAGGCGAAGAGCTTGCCGGTACGGCCCATGCCGCACTGGATCTCGTCCAGCACCAGCAGCAGGCCGTACTCGTCGCAGACATTGCGCAGGGCCTTCAGGTAATCCAGGTCGGCGGCGCGGATGCCGCCCTCGCCCTGGATCGGCTCCACCAGGATGGCGCCGGTCTCCGGACGGATTGCGTTGCGCAGCTCGTTCATGTTGCCGAAGGGCACGTTGTCGAAGCCCTCGGCCGTCGGCCCGGCGCCCTCCAGGTACTTCGGATTGCCCGCCGCCGAGAGCGTGGTCAGCGTGCGGCCGTGGAAGGCGCCGGAGCAGGAGATCACCCGCATGCGCTCCGGCTGGCCGGCCGCGTAGTGATAGCGGCGCGCCAGCTTCAGCGCGCCCTCGATGGCCTCGGCGCCGGAGTTGCAGAAGAACACCTTGTCGGCGAAGGAGTTCGCCACCAGCCGCTCGGCCAGGCGCCGGCCCTCCGGAATCTCGTAGAGGTTGGAGACATGCCACAGCTTGCCGGCCTGCTCCTGCAGGACCTTCACCAGGTGCGGGTGGCCGTGCCCCAGGGCGTTGACCGCGATGCCCGCCGCGAAATCCAGGAATCGTCGCCCGTCCGCCGTATAGAGATAGGGGCCTTCGCCGCGCTCGAAAGCGAGGTCGGCGCGCGCATAAGTATGCATCAAGGCGTCACTCACGGACCGAACTCCTATACCTTGCTCACCAGGCCCCCACGGGCCTGAAACGGGCCCGACAGGCCCACACGGGCCTGGAAGGGCCGAAATGCCTCATATTCTGGGGCGGGGACGGGTCAATCTCAGGCCGGCGCCGGGCAAGCCGGGACCGGCCGGGTTCAGCTTACACGGCACGCAGCCGGGGCTGAAGGGGCGACACTATTGGCAGAATGGCCCCCGCTGTCAACCGGAGCGCCCGGAATCCGGGGATTTTGAGGCCTTCTCGGGCGCTCAGCGCAGCCGCGTCACCCGGTAGCCCTGCTGTTCCAGCAGGCGCAGCAGCCCGGCCTCGCCCCCCAGGTGCCCGGCGCCCACGGCGACGAAGGTAGGCCCCTCGGCCAGCAGCGGCACCATGCGCTCGACCATGATCTCGTTGCGGTCGTCGAGCAGGCGCTTGCGGAAGCGCTCCGCCGCGACGGGATCCTCGGCCCCCGACAGATCGTTCATGTCCGCCGTGATGGCGTCGAGGTCGCCGGCCAGATAGGTCTCGGTCAGCCTCTTGAACACGCCCTCCGCCTCGCCTTTCAGCAGTTCGGAGACGACCGCGACCCGCTCGGCATCGGTCATCCCGGTGAAGAGCGAAATCTGCTCGTCGTCGCTCTCCAGGGCCCGCAGCGTCTTGCCCTGCCGCCCGGCCTCCTGCTGCAGCCACTGATCGAAGATCGGATGGCCGAGGGCGAGGCGGCGGAGCTCCTCCGGCGGATAGGACAGCAGGCCGACCAGCGTCAGGACCGTCATGCGCTGCAGCTTGTCCGGCGACACGCCGTAGCGGCGCACCGCGGCGGCCGTACGGCCGAACAGCTCCGGGCCGAGCTCATCTTCCAAGCGCCGGCCTTCCGGCTGCACGGCGGCCTGCATGGTCCGCTCCAGGCTCTCCCGGTCAAAGAGCATTTCGAAGGCGGCGGTCCGGGAAGCCGCCAGGGCCTGTCGCACCTCCGGGCGCAGCTCGTGAAGGCGCGGATCGGGCGAATGGATCGTGCCCAGCAGATAGCTGGGCGCAACGCCGTCTTTCTCCACCTGCCACAGCAGACTGGCGCTGTAGCCCGTCTGTGGTTCCTGCGGCGCCGTGGCACAGCCGGCCAGCAGCAAGGCAGTGGCAAAGAAGGCGGCAAGGGGCCGCAGACATAGCGTTCGCAGGCGTCCGGAGCTGCCTCTCATGCCGGCGCCCCTAGTGCAGCCGGGTCACGGTGTAGCCGCGTTCTTCGAAGAGCCGCAGCACGCCCTCCTCACCGGGCAGGTGGGCGGCGCCCACCGCGATGAAGGTCGAGTCCTTGCGCATGTGGGGCAGGGCGCGTTCGACGAAGATGTGATTGCGGTTGGTCAAGACACGAAAGTTCAGCATATCGGCGATTTCCGGCGGGTAGCGGCCCATGCGCTCTTCGTCGAGCGCCATCAGCAGCCCCAGGTCCCCGTCGACATAGGCCTGCACGATCGGGGCGCCCTGCCGCTGCTGGTGATAGTGCTCAACGAGGGACTTCAACATGGCGACCTGCTGGTTCATCGGAATGGTGTCGTACTTCACGAAACCTTCCTCGACGCTCTCCAGGCCGACCACCGTCTTGCCTTCGTCGCGCGCCCGGTTCTGCAGCCAGCCGTCGAGGACAACGGCACCGGACTCGGAATCATCGTCGTTGCGGTAGAAGGTTCCCCGCGCGCCGCCGAAGATGTCCCACATGACCCAGGGCTTCAGCTCATTGTTCGGCTTCCAGTAGCCGAGGCCCCGGATGATGTTGGTCAGGTCGCCATAGACCCCCGATCCGACCAGGCCCTGGAGTGTCTTCCCCTCGGGCAGCCTGTAGCGCTTCCGGTCAATGCGGTTTTCTTCTTCCTTGGCCGGATCATAGTCGTACTCGAAGGCGGCGATCGGCGAGTCGACGAAGGCCTTCTCGGCGGCAGCGGGGATATCGAGAACCTTGGAGTCCGCGATATGAAAGGTGCCGAAGACATAGCTCGGCTTGATGTCTTCGCCTTCTATCTTCCAGATGCGGCCCTGGTTGTAGGGCATATCCAGCGGCTCGGGCAGCGGCAGCGGCTCCGGCGTGGCGCAGGCCGCGAGCAGGAGCAGCAACGACGCCGCCGCAAGAGGCCGCGGCAGGACGCAGCGCAGTTCATCAAAGAAGTTCTTCATATCCGGTCCTCAGTACAATCGCGTTACCGTGTATCCTTCGCGCTCCAGCAGGGCGAGGACGCCCTCCTCGCCGGGCAGGTGCAGGGCGCCGACGGACACGAAGGTCGATCCGTCTCTCAGCAGGGGCTGCATGCGCTCCACCATGATGACGTTGCGCCGGTTCAAAAAGCGCTCGGCGTAGCGCGCGGCCAGCCCTGGTTCCAGCCGCCCCAGGGTGCGCTGCCAGATGGAATAGGACATGGCGGTGTCGCCATCGAGATAGAGCTGCCGGGTGGTGTAGTAGCTGTAGCTGTTGTCGTAGTCGTCCAATCTGTCTTTCAGCAGCGCCGCCTGGTCTTCCAGAGGCATGCCGTTGAAGACGTCGAGCTGCTCATCCAGGGTTTCCAGCCCGGTGACCGCCTTGCCGGTCTCCCGGGCCCTTTCCTCCAGCCAGTGGTCCAGGCTCGGCGCCAGGGGGTTGGGGTTGCCGGCCCCTTCGGTAGGTTTGCCGGCCACCGTCATCATGACGAACCAGGGCTTGAAACGGCTGATGTGCAGCTTGCCGAGGCGGACCCGGCTGGGCTCGCGGCTCCCGGCGATATCGATCAGCCGCGCATAGGTCTCGGCGTCCAGCAGCTCCTGCAGGGACTGGCCGGCGGGCAGCAAGACCGCCGAGGGCGGAAAAATCGGGCCGTCGCGCCCCTCCTCGTCCTCGGTCAGCTCGAAGGCGGCAAACCGCGCGCGCCGGAAAGCCTCCTCCACCGGCGGCGCGAGCTGGCGCACCTTGGTGTCGGAGATGTGGATGGTGCCGTAGAGGTAGCTGGGTTCGTAGCCCTGCTTGTCGATCTGCCACAGCAGGCCCTGGCCGTGAACGACGTCGATGCGCTCGGGCAGCGGCGCCGCGCAGCCGGCCAGCAGCAGCGCGGCGGCCAGGGCGGCCGAAACCGCCGGCAAACGTCGGAAGCGCTGAAGAGCCGCGATCGACATCCCCTCTCTCACTCCAGCCGGGTCACGGTGAAGCCTTCCTGCTCCAGCAGGAAGAGGACACCTTCTTCACCGGCCAAGTGAGCGGCGCCCACCGCGACGAAGGTGCTCTCCTCCGCCATCAGGGGCATCATGCGCTCCACCATTGTGCGGTTGCGGTCGTCGATCAGCCGGCGGTCGACCGTCTCGGCCGCGTCGGGCGGCAGCCAGCTCAGGTACTCGCGCCACAGCGCCTCGAACATGGCCAGGTCTCCGTCCAGATAGAGCTGGACCTTGGGCACCCAGGGCGTGCTGTCGGAGTACTGATCGAGGGCCAGCTTCAGAAGCTCCGCCTGCTGGTCCAGGGGGATCTTGTCGTAGATGTCGACCTGCTCTTCGACCGTTTCCAGCCCGACCACATCCTTGCCGGTCTTGGTCGCCCGCTCCTCGAGCCAGTCGTCCAGCACCATGCCGTGACCGCTGGGCTCCAGGCGGTCGTAGTCGACGAAGCCGAAGGTCTCGCCGCCCATGTACTCCCAGAACACCCAGGGCTTGATGTTGTTCTTGGGGACGAGCAGGCGCTGCTTCATGTGCCAGCGCAGGATACCGAAGCTGCGCGAGCCGATGAGGTCTTCCAGGGTTTCGTCCCCGGCCAGTTCCATGCGCTCGTCGTAAAGCGCCTCGATGTCGGCAACCGTTTCGTCGATGATCTCGAAGGCGGCGGTTTCGGCCTCGGCGAAGGCCGCCTCGACCGTGGGGGAGAGGTCCATGACCCGCTTGTCGTCGACGTGCATGGTCCCGAAGACGTAGCTCGGGGCCAGGCCCTCGCCCTCGACCTTCCAGAGGCGGCCCTGGCCGTGGGGGATGTCCGGGCGCTCCGGCAGGGGATAGGGCTGGCGCGGGGTGCAGGCGGCCAGGACCAGCAGCGCCAGGGCAGCCGCCGCCACGGCGCCGCGGCGCCGGAAAAGCACAAGAAAATCCCCCGGAAACTGTCTACCCATGGGCCCCCGCCCCTTCCAGTCAGCCATCCCTGGGCCCTAGAATTGCATCCTTGGCGCGTACTGTGAAGCTTGACAATTCAACCTGGGCGAAATTATTGGCCCCCGGGGGTGGGGCGGCGCGGGAAGCGGGCCTAGTAGAGGCGGGTCACGCGGTAGCCGCGCCGTTCCAGCAGGCTGAGGATGCCCTGCTCGCCGGGCATGTGCAGGGCGCCGACCGCGACGAAGGCCCGGCCGCGCTCCAGCAGCGGGATCATGCGCTGGACCATGGCCCGGTTGCGCTGGTCCAGGAAGGCCTCCTTGAACTCGCGGGCGCTGGCGTCGCGCTCGGCCGCTTCCAGGAACTTGCGGTAGGCCCGGCGCCAATCGCCGGCCAGGTAGTCCTGCACCATCCGCTCGTATTGGTCCGGCTCGGCATCCAAACGATCCAGCTGCTCACGCATGACCTCCGCCATGTCGCGCTCGGGCAACGCGTCGAAGACCCCCAGGTGCTCCTCCAGCGTTTCCAGCCCTTCGACCCGCATGCCCAGGTCATAGGCCCACTGGATGAGGTAGAGATCGAGGGAGAGGTCGCCGTCTGCCTGGCGCAGGAATTCCTCGGGTGACAGCGAGATGATGTAGAGCAGCATAAAGGGGTGAATGCGCTCCACCGCCTTTTCCGACAGGCCGTAGTCGGCGGCCCGCGCCACGAGCCGCGCGTAGGTCTTGCTGTCCAGCCGGCCGGCGAGATCGCAGCCGCAGGATTGAGTTTGGCCGGTGCCGGCCAGCATGGCCTGACGTTCCTCGGGGGTGAAGCGCAGCTCGAAGGCCGCCTGCTCGGAGCGCTCAAAGACCTCCTGGATCGGCTGCGGCAGATTGCGCACCCGCCGATCGCTGACGTGCATGGTGCCGATGATATGGCTGGGCGGCGCGCCACCGCGCTCGACGCGCCACATCCGGCCCTCGCCGTGCTTGATCGGATGGGAGTCCGAGGCCGCGGCCAGTCCGGCCCAGCCCACCACCAGCAGGGCGACAAGGGGAAGGCTCCAGCGGCGGAGCAGCGTGGTCATACCTCGGGATCCAATCATGGCGGGCCTCGCCGGACAGCTTCGACAGCACAACCGGCCCCGCCCGGGCGGGATCAATCGCCGGTTGCGGGTGAGCCTGGGCGGAAAACCTTAAAATTCCGGCAAAGCGGGGATTTACCTCAAAGCGCCCCTAGCGACCGATTGGGCGACCGGCAGATTGGGCCGCCCCCTCAGTAGAGCCGGGTCACCCTGTAGCCGCGCTGCTGCAGCAGGCTGAGGATGCCCTCCTCGCCCGGCAGGTGCAGCGCGCCCACGGCCACGAAGGCCCGGCCCTGCTCCAGCAGCGGGACCATGCGTTCGGCCATGATGTGGTTGCGGTCATCGATCAAGCGCTCGGCCAGACGCCTGGCAGCCTCGGCGTCGTCGACGCCGGAGTAGTCGTTGGCCACCGCCATGAGGGTCGCGGTGTCGCGCTTCAGATAGGCGCGGAACATGGTGTTGAACTGGGCCACGATGTGTTCGTAGTCGTCCAGCAGGTCGGCCACCAGGGCAACCTGCTCGGCCTCGCTCAGGCCGTCGAAGATCTCCATCTGCTCGGCATAGCTCTCCAGGCCATGCAGCGCCTTGCCGCGGCGCCGGGCCTCGCCCTGGAGCCAGAAATCGAAAGCCGGCTCGCCCTGGGCCTGGCGGATCACCTCGATGCGCGGGCGCGCCAGGAAGAAGCTGAGCGCCCAGGGCTTCATGCGCTGCAGGCCCTCGGGCGTGACGCCGAAGTCGGCCACCGCCGCGGCGGTGCGCCCGAAGAGCTCAGCCCCGATGATGTCCTCCAGGTTCCGCCCCGGCGGCAGGTGAATGGCCTGGCCCATGTCCGCCTCGCCGCTCTGGCCGGCGACGATTTCAAAGGCGACAACCTGCGACTGCTCAAGAGCCTCGTCGATCTGCCGGGGCAGCTCGCGCAGGCGCGGGTCGGTCGTGTGCATGGTGCCGAGCAGGTAGCTGGCCGGGGCGTCGTCCTTCTGCAGCTGCCACAGCAGACCCTGACTGAAGGGAATGTTCTCGGCGGCGGCAGCCGGTGCGAGCCACAGGAGGGCGGCCGCCAGAACCGCCAGCGGTGCCGTGAAAAGCTTGCTCTGCAGTGATTTCAGCATTGCCTGACTGCCCTCGATCTTCGCCTGCTGCCGGCCCCGGCGCGCCCGTCAGGGCCGGATCTTGTAGCCTGCCGCGAAGAGTCGCCAGG
>MRWG01001537.1_pt1 | contig 14417 bp, 10 predicted proteins | sample 1013341 | NCBI WGS metagenome assembly MRWG01 (sample SAMN06117577, study PRJNA244670) | biofilm metagenome | biome: Water; feature: Cathode Biofilm; material: Biofilm; isolation source: microbial consortium enriched at the cathode of a solar microbial fuel cell | place: USA: District of Columbia ... | reverse complement strand
CCGCAGGCGGCGTTCCAGCCGGTCGCCACCAGCTTGGTGCAGATGGTCGAGTTCTGGCGCGAATAGCGCTTCACGTGGCGCAGGCGCTCGATGCCGTCGCGCTGCACCAGCCCCATGGTGCCGGCATAGAAGTAGGGCCACACCGTCTCGCTGCCGTGGCGCTGCTCGGCCTTCGTGAGGGCCTCGGCCACCTCGTCGAGGGCTTCCTCCCAGCCGATCTCCTGGAAGGCGTCGCGGCCGGCGCCGCGCGCGCCGACGCGCCGCAGCGGCGCGGTCAGGCGGTCCGGATGGTGCACCCTTTCGGCATAGCGCGAGACCTTGGCGCAGACCACGCCGTCGGTGTAGTCGTTGCCGCGCGCACCGCGCACCTTGCCGATGCGGCTGCTCGACAGGCGCTCGACCTCCAGGGCACAGACGCTGGGGCAGTCGTGCGGGCAGGTCGAATGGACGAAGACCGACTCGGCGGTGCGATCGAGGGGCATACAGGGGTGATCCGTCGTTGCAGGCGGCGACAGCCGATCCTACAGCCCTGCCGGCCCGGCTTCAATCTGCCCGCCCTCATTCATTGCGGCTTCAGGTGCTGCGGCAGTCCGTCGCCGCGCTGCCCTGCACCGACTCGACGATCGCCCGCAGGCCGATGACCCGGTAGTGCTCGGTTTCCAGCGCCACCGCCGCCGGCATCGGCTCGCCGAGAAGGAAGCCCCGCGCCCGGCCCTGCTGCCACTTCACCTCGATCTGCACGTCGAAGGGCGCGAAGTAGCGCGGCGCCTCGGCCTCGGCGCCGAAGTGCGCCTTGTCGACGATCAGGTAGTCGACCTGCCACAGGCAGTAGAGCGCCTCCAGCGGCGCCGTCTCAGTCGCCAGATAGGCATCGATGAGAGCGCCGGTGCGCTCGCGCATCTCCAGAACGTGGTCCACGTGGCTCGGATAGTGCGCCTTGATCATCACGAACAGCGGCCGCTGCGCGAAGTAGGGAATGAACTCGAATTCGCTCTGCCCGCTGGGCCAGGTGGCGAAGAGAGTCTCCTGCGGCTGCGCGGCGGCGAAGTCGAGCACCTTGCTGTCTTCGGCATCGAGGCGTGTCCAGTACCCGATCTTCTTTGCGCCGATGCTGTCGAAGGAAAGCGCCAACAGCAGGACCGTGACCAGCGTGGCGCCAGCCACCGCGCGCCGGCCGCCGCCCAGGCGCCGGAAGAACTGCTGCAGGCCGACCGCGATCAGCAGCGGCGTGATCGACATCAGCGGATAGAGGATGAAGCGGTAGAGCAGGTAGGGCCGCAGCGCCACGACGACCAGAATCACCGCGGCACCGCATAGCAGGAAGCCCACCAGGGGCCGCCGCCAGGCGCTGTCCCGCAGCAGCATCGCGAGGCCGTAGAAGGCGACCGCACAGTAGGCGAAGAGGAGAAGCAGCTTATAGTTCTCGAAGACATCCCTGAACTGGTCGAAGGCCCTGGCGGCCACGTAGGTCAGAGGATTGAACACGCCCTGGGTGTAGCGGCCGCCGGGCCCGTTCTCCGGATAGAGGTCGCTGCTCTCCAGCGGTGCCAGGGCCGCGCCGAATTCGGAGGGACTGGTGAGATTGCCCCACAGCAGCCAGAGAGCCAGCACGCCCGAGACCGCGACCAGGGCCACGCCCCTCACCCGCTGCGCAGTGGCAGCGAACAGCAGCCCGCCGCCGACCACGACCTGCCAGGCCAGCAACAGCCCGATCACCGGCGCCATCGCCGGATAGAGCAGCCCCGAAAGGAGGGTGAGCAGGGCCAGTCCGGCCGCAGAACCATGCAGCAGCGCGGCGAAGGCCCAGATCACCAGGGGAAAGGCGAAGGTATGCGGGATCGCTGAGGTGATCTGGTAGAGGTAGAGCGGCTGCGCGACGGCGAGGACGAGAGCCGCTGCCACGGTCAAGCGGTCGCCCAGGCGCCGTGCGGCAACCGCCACCCCGGCGAGGAAGCCGAGCCAGCACAGCAGCGGCAGAACGTGGTTCAGCAGGACGAGATCACCCCCCGCCTGAAGCCACAGCCGCGTGAGCCCGTCGTAGAGCAGCGGCTGGGGAAAGGCGGTGACGTAGGAGGTCAGGTAGTCGCCGGCAAAGAGATCGGAGCCGCCCGTCAGGTGATAGCGGAAGAGCGGGCGGAACTCCTCGTGCAGGTAGGCGGTGTCGAGCAGCATCCCGGCCTGGAGGGCGAAGACGACACCCGCGTAGGCGAGCAGGACCGCGAGGGCGGCCTTGGCGATCCAACCGTCGTCCCGCGTCCGCATGGGAGCCTCACCGGCAGCCGTGGCAGCTGGCCGCCCGGTTAACCGAAAGATAGCAGTTCGGACCGTAGACTCCAGCGAGCAGGCGGCCCAGGCCGTCCCGGTAACTTATTGAAATAGCGTAGTATTTTTCGGCGCCGCCGGCAGCGCCAGCGCGCAGGACCTCAGGCCCCGGCAGCCCGCCGCGGCTGCCCGCGGACGACCCGCACCTGCCGAGAGAACACGCGCTCATGGGCGGACTATAGGTAGGCGACGATGTACAAGCTGTTAAGGCGCCTGGCGGGTATCTCGGTCTTCTATTCCTTTGCCAACAGCATCGAGGCGCTGTCGCCCTTCCTGCTCGCCATCATCCTGACGCGGCTGATGATGCCGGAGGACTACGGCATCTGGGTGCTCTTCGTCTCGCTGGTCGCCTTCCTGCGCCCGGTGGTGAATCTCACCATCCAGGACGCCCTGAAGATGCACTTCTACGAGATGGACAGGAGCCGTCTCGCGACTTTTGTCGTCTCGGCGTTCTATCTCTCGCTGGGCTCGGCGCTGGTGCTGGGCGTGTTGGCGGTGGTCTTCCGCGACAGCCTGTCGAGCGCGGTGAAGTTTCCGGCGGCCTGGATCATCGCCATCGTCGTCACCGCCTTCCTCTACGTGAACCTCTATTTCATCCTGGCCTACAACCAGTTCGCCGAGAAGCGCCGCCACTTCGTCACGCTGCAGGTCGTGCAGTCGCTCATCGGCTTCAGCGCGATCACCCTGCTGGTCTGGCTCGGCTGGAACTGGCAGGGCGTCGTGATGGGCAAGATGGTCGGCCTCTTCGTGGCCTGCCTCGTCGGCATCGCCTGGATCGCCGGCGATCTCAAGCTGGACCTGCGCGCGCACGACAGGCAGCAGATCAAGGAACTGGTGAAGTTCGGCCTCTGCTACCTGCCGACCGGCCTGGGCCTGGTCGCGGTGCCGCTGACCGACCGCCTCATCATCTCGCACATCCTGGGCCTCGGCGAGAACGGCCTCTACGGCGTCGCCGCCCTCTTCGGCTCGGCTCTCTTCATCGCCATCAACGGCTTCCTGCACGCCTGGATGCCCTGGCTGTTCCAGCAGCTCTCCAAGCCGAGCGGCAACTACCGCAGCGAGATCTTCACCGTCTCGGTCGGTTTCCTGCTGCTGCTGCCGGTGATGGGCGTGGTCTTCTACGTCGTCGCGGTGATCGCGGCGCCCTTCCTGATCGGCGCTTCCTTCAGCAATGCCTTCGGCCTGATCCCCTGGGCGGTCGCCGGCACCGTGTCGATGGGCTACTTCTACCACAACCAGGCCTTCCTCCACTTCAAGAAGGCCGTGCTGCCGATGTCGGTGAGCAGCCTCAACTGCATCGTCATGAACATCGTGCTGAGCTACTACGGCGCGCTCTACTACGGCGTCGCCGGCGTGCTGGCCGCCACCATCGCCGCCTACACGATCTCGGCGGTGACCAGCGGTCTCTTCATTGTCATGGACTACAAGCTGGTCGGCTCGCTGCGGCGCGCTTTTGCGCGCTAGCTAGGAACGCCGGGTCCGCAGCCACAGCAGGCAGCCGGGCAGGCCGGCGGCCAGCAGCCCCAGACCCAGCAGCACGGAAACCGCCAGGGCCTCGTCGGCGGCCAGCCCGGCAACGCCGAGCAGCACCACGGCCGCGCCCTCGCGCACGCCCCAGCCGGCAAACGACAGCGGGAAGAAGGTGATCAGCACGATCGCCGGCACCAGGGCGAGGCTGTCCCACCACCCGAGCGGCAGGCCGAGGCCCAGCGCCAGCAGCCAGACCGCGCCCGCGGTGCAGAGATGGGCGGCGGCGGAGAGCAGCAGCAGGGTGAGCGAGGCGAGCGGTGCCAGCATCACCCGGCGGGCGTCGGCGGCCAGCGCCAGCAGCGGCCGGGCCGGGCCGGCCAGGCGCGCCGGCAGCGGCAGGCGGTCGAGCAGGCAGAGCAGGCCGAGGGCGGCCAGCAGGCCGGGCAGCGAAGCCAGCAGGAAGTACCGCAAGACGGGCGGGTCGAGGCGGTCGCCGAGCCAGAGCGCCCCGCCGGCCACCATGACGACCAGGGCCAGGAGGCCGCTGGCGCGCTCCAGCACCACGCCGCTGAAGGCGCGGCCGTAGGGCAGCCCGCGCCGCCCGGCCAGCAGGATGCGCACCGCATCGCCGCCGATCGAGGTCGGCAGCACCTGGGTGAAGAAGGTGCCGATGAACATGAGGGAAAGACAGGCGCCGAGCGGCAGCGGCGCGGCGATGGCGCGGCCGACGATCCACCAGCGCAGGCCGGAGATCGTTGCGATGCCCAGCAGCAGCACCACCGCCAGCAGGGCCGGGCCGGGCTGCAGGCGCGTCAGCAGCGCGCCGAGGACCGCGAGGTCGCTGGCCGCGGCCACCAGGGCCAGCAGGGCCAGGGAGACCACGAGCTTGAGGCCGACCAGCAGGCCGCTCCGCCCCGTGCCGCCTGCGGCGGGGGGTGCCGTGCTGTCGAGCGGGTCGATGGCTGGATGGCTCAAGGCTGAAGGATCCCGGGTTTGCCGGCGGTTTTCCGCCGCCCCGGCATCCTGCCCGTCTAAGGTAAGGGGATCGTAAACGAAGTGTTGAAGTCTCCTAGCGGCCCTTCATCGCCTGCCAGTCGTCCTCGCTGAGCGCCTCCATGAGGGAGAACTGCCCCGCGCCCTTCAGCCACTCGCCGCCGTCGATCACCACCACCTCGCCGTTGATGTAGGCCGAGCCCTCGGCCAGCAGGAAGGCGGCGAGGTCGGCCAGTTCGCGGTGCTCGCCGACGCGGCCCAGCGGGATCTTGTTCATCCAGGCGCGGTCCATGGCCTCGTTGGGCACCAGGCGCGACCAGGCGCCCTCGGTCGGAAAGGGCCCCGGCGCGATGGCGTTGAGGCGGATGCCGCGCCCGCCCCACTCCACCGCCAGGGAGCGGGTCATCGCCAGCACCCCCGCCTTGGCCATGGCCGAGGGCACCACATAGGGCGAGCCGGTCTCGGCGTAGGTCGCGACGATGGAGAGCACGTTGCCCTTGCGGCCTTCCGCCAGCCAGCGCTTGCCGCAGGCCAGCGTCACATAGGCCGTGCCGTGCATGACGATGGCCAGCACCGCGTCGAGGGCGCGCGGCGAAAGGGTCTCCGAGCGCGCGAGGAAGTTGCCGGCGGCGTTGTTCACCAGGGCATCCAGCGGGCCCTCGTCCCAGATTGCCTCGATGAGGGCGTTGACCCGCTCGGGGTCGCGCAGGTCGCAGGGGATCGCCCGCGTGCGTCCGGGGAAGTCGGCGTCGAACTCGTGGCGCGTTTGCGCCAGGACCTCCTGGCGCCGGCCGCAGATCACCAGTCTCGCGCCAAGCTCCAGCACCCGCCGGCCCATGGACTTGCCGAGGCCGGTGCCGCCGCCGGTGATGAGGATGCATTTGTCCTGCAGAAGGTCGCTCTGGAACATGGCAGAAGGCCCCGCGTTGGCATTTCCGATCACGAGTTAGTACCGCCCCCGCCGCGCTTTGGCTATGGTGGCGCCCGACAAAGAGCGACCGGGGAGGCACGCATGCTGCCACAGGCAGCGACCTATGAAGAGCTGGCGGCAAAGTTCCGCTGGCAGATTCCCGAGCACTACAACATCGCCGTCGACGCCTGCGACAAGTGGGCTGAAACCGACAGACTGGCGCTGATCCACCTGCGCGACGACGGCGGCGTGCAGCGCTACTCCTTCGCCGAGCTGAAGCGGCTTTCCAACCGCTGCGCCAATGTTCTGGAGACCCAGGGCATCGAGGAAGGCGACCGCGTCGCCATCCTGCTGGCCCAGGGCCCGCAGACCGCCGTCGCCCACCTCGCCACCTACAAGCTGGGCGCCATCGCGGTGCCGCTGTTCACCCTCTTCGGCGAGGAGGCGCTGGCGTTCCGCCTTGCCGATTCCGGCGCCCGCGTCGTCGTCACCGACCGCGGCGGCGCCGCCAAGATCGCCGCCATCCGCGACCGCCTGCCGGCGCTGGAGGCAGTCATCTCCATCGACGGTGGCGAGGGCTCGCTGGATTGGCACCAGCTCATGACGCGTGCCTCCGACGGCTTCCTGCCGGTCGACACCCTGGCCAACGACCCCGCCCTCATCATCTACACCTCCGGCACCACCGGGCCGCCCAAGGGCGCGCTGCACGCCCACCGCGTGCTGCTCGGCCACCTGCCCGGCGTCGAGATGCCGCAGTCCTTCTTCCCGCAACCCGGCGACCTGTTCTGGACGCCGGCGGACTGGGCCTGGATCGGCGGACTCCTGGACGTGCTGCTGCCGGCCTGGCACCACGGCGTGCCGGTGCTGGCCCACCGCTTCGCCAAGTTCGACCCGGAGAAGGCTTTTCAGCTGCTCGCCGACTACGGCGTGCGCAACGCCTTCCTGCCGCCGACGGCCCTGAAGATCATGCGCACGGTGGACCGTCCCGCCGACCGCTGGAATCTGCAGTTGCGCTCCATCGGCAGCGGCGGCGAGACCCTGGGCGCCGAGATGCTGGACTGGGCGCGCGAGACCTTCGGCGTCACGGTGAACGAGTTCTACGGCCAGACCGAGTGCAACCTCGTGGTCTCCAACTGCGCCGAAATCATGGCGGTGAAGCCCGGCTCCATGGGCCGTCCCGTGCCCGGCCACCGCGTCGCCGTGGTCGACGGCGACGGCAAGGAACTGCCGGCGGGCCAGCCCGGCACCATCGCGGTGCGCCGTCCCGACCCGGTGATGTTCCTCGAATACTGGCGCAACCCGGAGGCCACCGCCGACAAGTTCCGCGGCGACTTCCTGATGACCGGCGACCAGGGCGTGATGGACGGCGAGGGCTACCTGCGCTTCGTCGGCCGCGACGACGACGTCATCACCTCGGGCGGCTACCGCATCGGTCCCGGCGAGATCGAGGACTGCCTCTTGAAGCACCCCGCTGTGGCGATGGCGGCAGCAGTGGGCGTGCCCGACCCGATCCGCACCGAGCGCGTGAAGGCCTTCATCGTGCTGAAGCAGGGCCACGCCGGAAACGACACCCTGGTGCGCGAGATCCAGGACTTCGTGAAGACCCGCCTTGCCGCCCACGAGTACCCGCGCGAGGTCGCCTTCGTCGAGGCCCTGCCGATGACCGCCACCGGCAAGATCATCCGCAAGGCGCTAAGGGAGTCTTAGCGATTGGGCCGCGTGGTCAGAATGGCCTGCGCCTCGGCACGCATGGACTTGGAGGTGATCAGCACCACCTCGTAGGGCAGATTGCCGGCATTCGTGCGGTAGGTCTCCTCGCGCTTGTCGATGCCGCGGATGAAGTCCTTCCTGTCGCCGATCTTGTCGAGCGGCAGGCGCTTGCGGCGCACGTACTCGGAGAACTCCAGCGAGACCTGGTCGGCGCTGGCCTGGTGCGCGATGACCGAGCAGGTGTCGTCGGCGTAGACCACCAGGGCGAAGAGCCCGGCGTCGTTCTCCGCGTTCCACACCTCGCCACGCTGGGCGCCCAGGATGTCGCGGGCTTCCTCGGCCGAGAAGCGGCGCAACTGCGGCGTCGCCGCGATCCAGGACTGCAGGCCGACGGGATCGTCGACGTACTTCAGGCAGGACTGCACGAAGAGCCCCACCGCCTCGCGCGCCTGGTCCGCCCGTGCCGGCCCGGCGGCCAGACCGATCGCCGCCAGCAGGCAGGCGGCCGCCGCGACTCTCGCAATTGTGAAGGTCATGGTTCCAAACGCTCTTTTCGGACAATTCACAGCGCCGCGACCCTAGCAAATCGGGCCCCGGGGGGCGAGAGCGTTTGCCCCTTCGCCCCGGAGCACTGGACCACCGCCCCCATTCGCGTTAGAGCCTTCGGCAACTAGCAGCAACCAGGAGAAGCGCCGCCGCCATGAGCAAAATTATCGACTACTATCTCACGCTGAATTCGCCCTGGGCCTATCTCGGCAGCGCGCGCTTCGCCGAGATCGCCAAGCGCCACGGCGCCGAGGTCCGCGTGAAGCCGGCCAATTTCGGCGAGGTCTTTCCGCGCACCGGCGGCCTGCCGCTGCCCAAGCGCGCGCCGGAGCGCCAGGCCTACCGCCTCGTCGAGCTGCAGCGCTGGCGCGACTTCCTGGGCATCCCCATCAATCTCAAGCCGGCCCACTTCCCGGCGCAGGAGGGCCTCGCCGCGCGCATGGTGATCGCCGCCGGCGACAGCGGCGGCCACCCGCTGGAACTGGCCCAGGCCTTCGGCAAGGCGGTCTGGGAGCAGGAGCGTGACTTCGGCGATCCCGCCACCTGCGAGGCCATCGCCACGGAGACCGGCCACGACGGCGCCAAGCTGCGCGCCGCGGCGGAGGACCCGGCGATGCAGGTGCGCCACGAGGCGCTGACCGAAGAGGCCATCTCGCGCGGCGTCTTCGGCTCGCCGAGCTACGTCTACAAGGACGAGATCTTCTGGGGCCAGGACCGCCTCGACTTCCTCGACCGCGCGCTGGCGAAGGGGTGAACCTTCGCCACCGGCGTTTGGGCGCCGAGGAGCGCCCCTACTCCGCCGCCTTGGCCTGGTCGCCGGGCAGCGGCTCGCGCATGGTGACGAATTCCTCGGCCGCGGTCGGGTGGATGCCGACGGTGGCGTCGAAACACTGCTTGGTGGCGCCGGCCTTGATCGCCACGGCCATGCCCTGGACGATTTCAGGCGCGTCGAGACCCACCATGTGGACGCCGACCACACGCTGGCTGTCTTGCGCCACGATCAGCTTCATCATGGTCTTCTCGTCGCGGCCCGACAGCGTGTGCTTCAGCGGCCGGAAGGTCGAGCGGTAGACGTCGAGGGCGCCGTGGCGCTCGCGCGCCTGTAGCTCGGTCAGGCCCACTGTGGAGACCGGCGGGTGGCTGAACACCGCCGAGGGCACGTCGGCGTGATCCATCGCGCGCGGCGTCTCGCGGAACACCGTGTCGACAAAGGCCATGGCCTCCTGGATCGCCACCGGGGTGAGGTTGATGCGGTCGGTGACGTCGCCCACGGCGTAAATGTTGTCGACCGAGGTCTTGGAGTACTCATCCACTTTCACGGCGCCGTTGTCTGCCAGCGCTACACCGACCTGCTCCAGGCCGAGGTTCGCCACGTTGGGCTTGCGCCCCGTCGCCGCCATGACGGCGTCGCACTCCAGCGTCGAGGCGTCGGAGAGATGCAGCAGCAACGAGCCGTCCGCCTGCTTTTCGATGCGGTCGATGGTGGTCTCGACCACGATGTCGATGCCCTTCTTCACCATCTCGCCCGCCAGGGTGTTGCGCACGTCGTCGTCGAAGCCGCGCAGGATCTGCGGGCCGCGGTAGATCTGCGTCACCCGGCTGCCGAGACCGTTGAAGATGCCGGCGAACTCGACCGCGATGTAGCCGCCGCCGGCAACCACCACGCGCTTGGGGAGTTCTTCCAGATGGAAGGCCTCGTTGGAGGAAATGCCATGCTCCCAGCCCGGCTCGTTCGGGAAGGTCGGCGTGCCGCCGGTGGCGATCAGGATGGTCTCCGCCGTGAAGCGCTCGTCACCGACCTCCACGGTGTGGGCGTCCAGCAGGCGGGCGTGGCCGTGGTAGGCGGTAACGCCGGCGCCGGCCAGCAGCTTCTCGTAGATGCCCTCCAGGCGGTCGATTTCCTGGTCCTTGTTGGCGATCAGGCGTCCCCAGTCGAAGGAGGGCCGGTCCAGGCTCCAGCCGAAACCGGCGGCATCCTCGAAGTCCTCGTGAAAGTGGGCGGCATAGGACAGCAGCTTCTTGGGGACGCAGCCGCGGATCACGCAGGTTCCGCCGTAGCGGTAGGACTCCGCGATGGCCACCCTGGCGCCGGTCGACGCGGCCATGCGCGCGCCCCGGACTCCGCCGGATCCGCCGCCAATGACAAAGAGGTCGTAGTCGAAACCGGCCATTTTCTACCCTTCACGAAACTGGAAGTGCCCCCCTGGCGCCCCGGGGCGTTGCCGGGGCCGGGACCTGCCCGAAATCTAGGGAGCGCGGCCCCCGCCCGCAACCTCGCGGAGGGCCCGGCCCGAGAGCCTCCCCAGGGCCTTCCGGGGCCCTGGGAGCCGCCCTTGGGGGGCCCGGCGGCCAGGGTTGTGAGGCCCGCCGGGGCCGTCCCGGCGCCGTTCCGCCCCCGGCGAAGGCTGTGGCAACCAGCGCCCAACCCTAGGAAGAACAAGCCAAAGTGCCAGACAGTTGCACGATTCAAAATGTCGCGCCAAGATACTGATAGGGATGCAACAATTGAAGTAACCAGGAATTAACAACCCGAGGGGACCGAGGGGACGGATATCCGGAGTTGAACCATGCTGTTCCAGAAGCTTTTGCAGAAAGTCATCCGAGACGGCAGCCTGCGACTGATCGATTCCAGGGGCCGCATTTACGATTGCGGTGACGGCACGGGGCGCCGTTGCACCATGCGGCTGCACAACCGGCTGCTCGAATACAAACTGGTCCTTAATCCGCCGCTCTATCTGGGCGAAGCCTACATGGACGGCGAAGCCACCCTGGACGAAGGGACCCTGCGCGATTTCATCGAGCTGCTCGCGCGCAACTACCATTACCTCGAGAACAGTCGGCTGGTGAAGTTCGGCTTCGCCCTGGGCGGCCACGTGCGCCGCCTGAAGCAGTACAATCCGATCGGCAAGGCGCAGAAGAACGTCGCCCATCACTACGATCTCTCGGGCGAGCTTTACGACCTCTTCCTCGACACCGACCGGCAGTACTCCTGCGCCTACTTCCGCAACGGTGACGAGAGCCTGGAACAGGCGCAGGCCGACAAGAAGCTGCACCTCGCCGCCAAGCTGCTGTTCGACCGCCCGGGTATGAAGCTGCTCGACATCGGCTCCGGCTGGGGCGGCCTCGGGCTCTACCTGGCCCGCGCCGGCGACTGCGAAGTTACCGGCGTCACGCTGTCGACCGAGCAGCACAAGGTCAGCCAGCAGCGTGCCAGGAAGGCCGGCATGGACGAGCGGGTGCAGTTCCACCTGCGCGACTATCGCGAGGACGCCAACAAGTACGACCGCATCGTTTCGGTCGGCATGTTCGAGCACGTCGGCAAGAAGAACTATCCGGAATTCTTCCGCAAGATCGCCGATCTGCTCGATGACGACGGCATCTGCGTGCTGCACTCGGTCGGCCGCGTGAACGAGCCCGGCCCGGTCAATCCCTTCATCCGCAAGTACATCTTCCCCGGCACCGACGTGCCGACCCTGGGCGAGGTGCTGCCGGTGATCGAGGATGCCATGCTGGTCGTCACCGACGTCGAGGTGCTGCGGCTGCACTACGCCGAGACGCTGCGGCATTGGCACGAGCGCTTCCAGGCCAACCGCGCCAAGATCGCCGAACTCTACGACGAGCGCTTCTGCCGCATGTGGGAGGCTTACCTGATCGGCTGCGAGATGGGCTTCCGCTACCAGGGCCTCATGGTGTTCCAGATCCAGATCGCCAAGAAGATCGACGCCGTGCCGCTCACCCGCGACTACATCTACGAATGGGAACACGCGCGAGACAGCGACGAGGCCAGCCAGGCCGCGGAGTAATCGGCTCGCCCACTCACGTTGCCTCCCTCATCCAGGAGAAAGGCATTTTCGTCGAAGCCACCTTGAATCAGACCTCTGCCCGCGATGGGATGCAACTGGATCACAGGGTCAACCCCGAAAACGGCGACCTCGTAGTGGCAGGCATGGATGAGAAGCAAGCAGTGACGAAGCGGACGGCTGCAAGCTATCCGTCCGCGCCCGAGCGCGTCTACGGAGCGCACAACCCTGGGGGCACCGTTCAGGTCGTCGTTCGATCCAGCGGAGACGATCGGTTTTTCCGATTGAACGGCCAACTGCCTGCCCCGTTTGGGCTCTCTGCTGGTGTTCGGCGCAGAGCGTTTTCTCGCTCACCGATGTAGTCTCGGGTAAGCGGAACCGCGTCCGGTGCCTTGGCGAGTTGGATCTGCGCTACCATGTGGCCTTGGCGCCTGAATGTCATTTCACTGGCCGCCAGGTAGAACTCCCACATCCGGCAGAAGCGTTCATCGTAGAGCTGCGCTGCATCGTCCCATCGGGAAACAAAACGCTCGCGCCACTTCCGCAGAGTCTCCGCATAGTGGAGCCGTAGAATTTCGACGTCTGTTACCCAGAGGCCCGCTTGCTCTATTGCCGGCAAAATCTCCGAAAGCGCCGGAGAATAGCCGCCCGGAAAGATATACTTCTGCAGCCAGGGATTCGTGGGATAGGGCTCGTCCATATGAGAGATCGTATGGAGCAGGGCAACACCGTCATCCGCCAACAAAGCCCTGAGCTTCTCAAAGAACTTCCTGTAGTTGGGCGTTCCGACGTGTTCGAACATGCCAACAGACACGATGCGGTCGTATCTGCCGGCTTCTTCTCTATAGTCTCTAAGGTAGAAGCTCGCCAAGTGATCGAGCTGCTTCTTGGCAGCCTCATGATTCGAGAAGTGATGCTGCTCGGACGACAGCGTAAGTCCCGTAACTCTTGCCTCGGCAAGCTCGGCCAGGTAGAGGCCCAGGCCACCCCACCCGGATCCAATGTCGAGAACACTCAAGCCAGGGCGATCCAAGCAAAGCTTTGCAGCGATATGGCAAAGCTTGTTCTCTTGCGCCTGATCCAGGTCTTCTTGCCCGGACACGAAATAGGCGCAGGAATACTGCCGGTTCTTGTCGAGAAAGAGATCGTAAAGTGCAGGCGACAAATCGTAGTGGTGGGCCACGTTGGATCTTGCCCGATGCAGAGGGTTCGCCTGATTGTATCGCCGCCAAAGCAGCCGGACCTTCGTTGCCCAAGTGTCGAACCAGTTGATGGTGCCGGTGCCTGTGTTCAGGCCGAACAGGTCCAGAAAATCATAGATCGAGCCGTTCTCAACAGTCAGCTCGCCGTCCATGTAGGCTTCACCCACGTAGAGTCGGGGATTGAGCAGCAACTTGTAAGGAAGCAGCCGGTTATGAAGGCGAATAGCCACGGCAGGCCCTGTTCTCGGGTCTCCGACGCGGAATTCCTCTCCCTTCACATTGAGTACGGTGAGCTCACCTTCCTTAATGAGACTTTTCAGGAGGTACGCAAAGAACATGGAATCTCCGGCGGCTCCTCAGGATTGTGAGATATGCGAGCGGACCTCGCCCTCGGGAGGCGCGTGAGCACCGTCTCCAAGGGCAAGGTACTCTCGTCGGTTCTCACACCCCGCCCATGCAGAGGTATTTCACCTCGAGGAACTCGTCGATGCCGTACTTCGAGCCCTCGCGTCCGATGCCGGACTCCTTCACGCCGCCGAAGGGGGCGACCTCGGTGGAGATCAGGCCGGTGTTGATGCCGACCATGCCGCTCTCCAGCGCCTCGCCGACACGCCAGATGCGGCCGATGTCGCGGGCGTAGAAGTAGGCGGCGAGACCGAACTCGGTATCATTGGCCAGGGCGACGGCTTCCTCTTCGGTCTTGAAGCGGAACAGCGGCGCCACCGGGCCGAAAGTTTCCTCGCGGGTGATCTTCATCTCGGTGGTCACCCCGGTCAGCACCGTCGGCTGATAGAAAGTGCCGCCGCGCTCGTGGCGGCTGCCGCCGAGGGCCACCTTGGCCCCCTTGGACTTGGCGTCGGCCACGTGCTCCTCGACCTTCTCCAGGGCCGCCACGTCGATCAGCGGGCCCTGGCCGACGCCGTCCTCCAGCCCGGGGCCGACCTTCAGCTTTTTCACCGCGGCGGCCAGCTTCTCGGCGAAGGCCTCGTAGACGCCGTCCTGGACCAGGATACGGTTGGCGCAGACGCAGGTCTGGCCGGTGTTGCGGAACTTCGAGATCATGGCGCCCTCGACCGCGGCGTCCAGGTCGGCGTCGTCGAATACCAGGAAGGGTGCGTTGCCGCCCAATTCCATCGAGACCTTCTTCACCGTCGAGGCGCACTGCTGCATCAGCAGCTTGCCGACCTCGGTGGAGCCGGTGAAGGACAGCTTGCGCACGATCGGGCTGGAGGTCATCTCGCCGCCGATCTCCTTGGCCGAGCCGGTGACGACGTTGATGATGCCCGCCGGGATGCCGGCGCGCTCGGCCAGCTCGGCCAGCGCCAAGGCCGAATAGGGCGTCTGGGTCGCCGGCTTGATCACCACCGGGCAGCCGGCGGCCAGGGCCGGCGCGCACTTGCGGGTGATCATGGCGTTGGGGAAGTTCCACGGCGTGATCGCCGCCACCACGCCGACCGGCTGCTT